>SDBV01008131.1_pt1 | contig 14202 bp, 14 predicted proteins | sample 2277081 | NCBI WGS metagenome assembly SDBV01 (sample SAMN10402039, study PRJNA504765) | marine sediment metagenome | isolation source: marine sediment core GS10_PC15, 223 cmbsf | place: Arctic Ocean: Southern Knipovich Ridge | collected 2010
ATCTATCGCCGCCGACGAACCGACAGTTCAGGTAAAGACCGCCGGTGGCAACTGGCTAAAGATGCCCTGCGCATCCAAAAAGGACGTAGCCCACAAGGCAATTGGAATTATCTGCAAATCAGCCTTTCAAAAGTGAACCTCCACGGCTTTGCCGCCTGCCGCATCATTTCTTATACTTTCTTATGATAGAGAAGTATTCCTCCGCACCTTAAGATAACGTCAAACCCGGCCCCGGCAGGTGCGTTTACTATGAGCAGAAGCCAGATTAAAAGTCAGATAAAACAACTGAAAGGCCGGCTAAGAGCCGCCAACAGAAAGACCAACGCCAGGCTGCTTAGACTCACCCTTGTCATGCTGGTTCTTCTTGCCGCCGTTGCTATCATTTACGACAAAATCCCCCTTTGATGGCAGGCAGCAAGTCCCGACTTGTCGGGATTGGTCTTGTTTGCGACCGTCGCCCCGAGTTGCTTTTAAAGATACACAGGTCGGTGATAAGGGTCGCCGTGGCAGGGGTAAGAAAAGCGGCCTTGCGCCTCCCCTTACAAGGCCGCCTAAAAGTACAAATCAAGTCAGTCTAACAGCCTGTCTTAATTCTTGCTGTTATACTCATTGACCAGGAAAGCATCTTCCTGCTTATACGGTCCCCATTTCTTGTCGCCCTTCTTAGTATTGGGCATGCCACTTTGCTCGCCAAGCTGCATATTCTCCTTGGCAGTGACTGTTGTTTGTGGGTAATTCGATACCCAGCATATATAAATGTTGTCATCCTCAATGCCGACGTTGGGGGCCTTTTCAAACGCCACGTGGGCGTCTACATAGAGGACATTCTGGCCTTCCCGCTGATGGGCGGCGGTATTGCGAACTTTGTCGGGGTCGGAAAACTCGCTGTTTTTCCACGATGGATCCTCATCTTCACCCACCACACTTAGACCGGTTGTACTGAGATAAAGATCCAGCGCGTTCTCATCCATAAACGGATTGCGGTCTGCAGCAAGGGGACTCCCGGAACGGCTTGAGCTGTTGAGCGGGTTATTTCCGTTATCGTTGCTAAACGGCAAATGGTAAGAATAGCTGGAATACTCGCCGGGCACCTTCCCTGTATGAGCCTCTATGCCGAAGTCATGCACGTCGGTCAGATCGGCCAGGTTGGTGTTAGTACCCGCGTCGGACAACTTGAAGACCGAAGTACCGATATCGCCTTTACAGACAAACAGCTTGGGCGTGCCGTCGGTGTACTTGATAAGCAGGAAGAAGCACGACGTAATAGTCGCTGTGTTGGCGTTTGGAGGATCGCCAAAAGCCACCGCCTCGGCAGTCTTAGAAGTTGTTGATTCTGCGTCCCATTTCAATATCTGGCCGCCCTGGTCAGTATCCCATTTACTACCTCGCCCACCTTCTCGCGGGAAGTCCTCCTCGTTGTCGTTGGCATAGACAGTACAAGCCTTGCCGATACCCGACAGGTTGGTACCGCAAATAATACGCTGCGCCAGACGCCTGACCTGGGCCAGGGCGGGCATTAGGACGCCCATAAGCAGCGCTATGATCGCGATAACGACCAGAAGCTCCACTAATGTAAAACCTTTTCGTCTCATCTTACTAATCTCCTAAAATACTCATCGAAGAAACCCGCGTCGTGCAGCCGCTTTTGGACTCGACTTAATTTTCCTAAAAATGACTGCTGTTAACTGCCGTACCGAACGCCCGAGTCTTGCAGGCTTCTTCTGTTAATTAACTTTTTGCCCAAAAACGGTTCTTTCAGAACACCGCCCGGACTTACCGGCAGTATATTTCTCTTTAAAAGAACTGCTGAAATCCCGACACGTCGGGACACACAAAAACTCCATGCATTTTCATCGGCAGGCAGGCTTAAGATATGAAACAACGAAGAAATATATGATGGCGAACTAAAATATAATAAGTTTCAGCCAAACCTGTTGTTAATAATCTAACACACATTCGGACCATTGTCAAACAAAATTTTAATGTTTTTTTCGGTCGTTCTTGCAAATTGCGGCGGCGGCTATAAACTGTCTGTTCCTCAATAGAGCGTATGACACCGTGATATAAGGATTTAAGGAACCGCTTATGACCGAGCCGGGCTACGAAAAAGCCAGCCGAATACTGTCAGAACACGGCCAGGAACAGTTATTAAGATTCTGGGACCAATTGGACCAAACCCAGAAGCAAAGCCTTTTGGCTCAGATAGAACAGCTCGATTTTGCTGAAATCGACAACTGGGTTGCTGGCATAATCCTTAAAACCGATACACCCATCCCTGTGAGCGATTTCGGGCCGGCAGCCTTTTATGAAGTTCCGCCAGCCGACGATAAGCACAGGAAATTGTACTCAGATGCGATTACTTTGGGTCGGGAAATGATTTCTCAGGGCAAAGTCGCCGCCTTCGTTGTTGCCGGCGGACAGGGAACCAGATTAGACTTTGACGGGCCCAAGGGCGATTTCCCCGTCAGCCCGGTAAAGAACAAAACGCTGTTTCAGCTATTCGCCGAACAAATTGCCGCGGCTTCGCAAAAATACTCGGTTTCTCTGCCTTGGTACGTGATGGCCAGCCCGCTTAACTATCAGCGGACCTGTAAAATATTCGCCTCCAACGGCTATTACGGCCTTGTCCCGGAGGATGTATTCATCTTCCAGCAGGGTACTTTGCCCAATTTCGGTCCCGACGGCAAAATCCTGCTTGCTGATAAGGGAACCATCGCCTGCTCGCCCGACGGCCACGGCGGCAGCCTCAAGGCCCTGTATAAAAGCGGCGCCCTTGATGATATGAAAAAACGCGGCGTTCAATACATCAGCTACTACCAGGTCGACAACCCGCTGATAAATATATTTGACCCGCTTTTCATAGGCTTACACGTGCTCGATGAATCCGAGATGTCCTCGAAGGCACTGATTAAAAACGACCCGATGGAGAAGGTCGGTAATTTTTGCCTGGTTGACGGCAGGGTAACCGTTATCGAATACAGCGACCTGCCCGACAAACTGGCGGAATCGAAAAACCATGACGGCTCATACGTCTTTGAACTCGGCAGCATCGCTATCCACATGATAAGCACTGATTTCATCGAGCGTTTTAACGCAAAGGGATTCGCCCTGCCGCTGCACCGGGCCGTCAAGGAAATCCCACGTGTTGATAATAACGGAAAGCCCATAACTCCTGCCGAACCGAACGGCATCAAGCTGGAGACGTTTGTGTTCGATGCCCTGCCGCTTGCGGACAACTCCATGATTTTACAGACCCTTCGCGAGCAGGAATTCGCCCCTGTAAAAAATGCCACCGGCGTAGACAGTGCCGAATCCTCTCGCGAGATGATGATTGCCCGCTGGGCAGGCTGGCTCGAAGAGGCAGGCGTTGCAGTGCCGCGAAAGGCCGACGGCTCGGTGGAAGCCAAAATCGAAATAGCCGCCGGTTTCGCCACAGGAGCCGATGACCTGAAAGAAAAGCTGAACGAAATCCCGCAGATAATGCCTAACGAAAACGTTTATCTTCAATGAGCAAGAAGCAGCTAAGTTCTTATCAGCAGGGTGTAATAAAAAACTATTACGCCAACATTGATACCATCAGCCTGCAGAGACTCGGCGAGCTGGTGACGGAACTGTACCTGGCTGATAGCGATAAGAAAAAAGAACGCCTTTGGCAGAGAGTACACAAGGCTATGGGGAAACTGAAAATCCGCCCGGCAATAATCGAACACATCATGCAAAAACGCGATGTGCAAATCCTCGCAAAAAATCTTCAGGATTGGCAAAAGAGCGGGAAATGAAATTCACTGCCACGCGCAGTGACCAGCGAAAGGCTTGGACAGTTCGATTCGCTTATACTTTACCGAAGCGATACTTTTATGCACGCTCTTCGAGCAGTTTGCGAAGATAACCGTTTTCTCTGCGTGTCGCCTCAAGGTCAAAGACCTGATACTTGATACAAATCCGCAGATAGTCCAGAGAATCCTGCAACTTGTCGACGCTTCTTTGGAGCTTTTTATGGCTGTCCTGTGCCTGCCTGGCCAGTTCAGCCAGCTTGTTATGCTTCGGGTCGGGCGAAGCTCCAAACTCCGCCACCAACTCCTGAAGCTTCTTCTCAAGATTTAATTCTTTCATCACCCGCCACCCTTCATCACCGGTTGAGAGCTACTGTGCGCGTCACAGGCCTCCGAAGCCCAATGAACAAGGGATAATAGTGCAAAAACTGTACCATCTGCGCCGCAACGCCCTTTCAAACTTCAACTTGCGCAGCAGGTGCAATTACAGAGTTCTAAGGGTGTAATAGATGATGTTCGTATGAACCATCACGAAATATCACAATATATAACGTGTGATGATTAGATTCCTGCGTTGAAACAAGTAAACACTTATGACTGCTGCCCAATACTGTCAGAGGTATAATGGCAATAGGCAAGCGGGGTTACCCGAGATGTTGTTTTTTGTAAACATCAACGTTGCAGAATGATTACATTGAGCTCTTTCAGGCCTGAAAACTGCCGTTTTATCTCTCTAAAGGATACCATCGAACGAACTGTCGCTATCGGAGTACGGAAGAACTAAAGTCGTATCAGGCATGGTTTTGACAATTGGGAGAATTGCCAATATAATATAATGCGGTCGCAGGTTACTCGGACATTTTGAAAGGGAGCACACATGGCCATCTCCAAAGACTCCGGTTCACCCTATCTGAAATGGTATTTCATCCTCGGCTATTTAACCTTGTTCGGCATAATTCTGACTACGTTCTTCACAGATGCCTTCAAGACCGAACAGCCCGGCGAGATTCCGCAGATGGTCTGGCTTGGCATCGGCGTTATCATACTGCTTGCGCTTATCATCGTGCTCGTAAAGGTCATCAGGATATCAGACCTTCTTGAAGATAACAAGGCCAGCCTGGCGAGAATCGCCGAAGCCCAGGAAAAAAACCGCGCGACGCTGGAAGAGATTCTGCAGAATATGCGCCTGAGCGAATCGGCAAAAGCGATTGTCTGCCGAGACGCTGATACAATCGCGATTCGAGATTTAGTATTCAACAAACTGCAGGATAAAGATTCGGAAGCTGCTAATGAACTTATTGATGAATTAGCAGCTACTGGTCAGTACAAGCAACTCGCCGAACAACTCCGCAAACAGGCTGATAGTTTCCTGGGCGCCGGTGACATGGAAAAAGAAAACCAGCTAATTGAAAACATCGAAAGCCTTTTTGATGAGTACGAATGGGCCAAGGCATCGGTGCAGATTGAAAACCTTATCCAGGCTTTTCCAAATTCCGAGCGCCCAAAGCAGATGCGCCAGAAGCTTGTCGACAAAAAAGGAGGACGTAAGAAGGTGCTGCTGAACCTCTGGGATGATGCAGTCAAACGAGAAGCTACCGATCGAAGCCTGGAGATATTGCGGGAACTCGATGCTTACCTGACTCCCAACGAAGGCCTGGCGCTTCAGGAAGCTGCAAGAGATGTTTTCAGGAACAAGCTGCATAACATCGGGGTTCAGTTCTCGATTGCGGTATCGGGCAGGCAGTGGCAAAAAGCGCTCGACGCAGGCCAACAAATCGTCCGCGAATTCCCGAACAGCCGCATGGCCCAGGAAATCCGCGAGCGGCTCGATGTCCTTAAAGAGCGTGTTCGCGAGACGACAACATAATCATTGGTACAGGTATAAATAAAAACCGCCGGTTCAAATGGCCAGCGGCTTTTGATATTCACTTCAAAACTGTCAGCTAATCAATGCAGCTCGAACAGCGACTGAGTTTTTATCATCGAGACCTGGTCGGGATAGGCAGCGAAAGAATGAACATGTAACTCATCTCTGCGTGCCTCGAAATCGATGTAGCAGAAAGGCTCTAAGCCGCCGACTCTCATTTGGGGGAAATTGACAAATATGCCTCGATTGCGGGCGAACCGCTCCAAATCGATGTGGCTTTGCCGGTAGAGATTCGGGCTCATCCGTTCAATCTGAAAATCGGTCATGTAACTCATGCCGCGGCTCAACGTGCACTTGTGCGAACGAGGTCCGCGGAAGTGGAACCGCTCAACCAGCCCGCGTTGTGGCAGCATCTGGTCCGGCCCGCTGACCACTTCGCTAAGGCAAATGTCTTCGCCGAATACACTGACTACATGAGTGCAGCCGGTTACCCAGATGAGCGCCTCGTATTTGTCGGTCTTCAGTTCGCGCTTTGCGTAAATTTTGAACAGTTCCGGATGCAAAGGGCGCTGAAATAAATGAAAGGTCAATTCGTCAATAGCAACATTAATCTGTGGTGATTCCATAAACAGCCTTAAAGGTCATAATACTTCACCAGATTCCCCCGTATTATACACGATAAAGGTGCAAAATTTCAAGTGTATTATCAGTACTGATAACGCAGTTCGCGTTCGTTATGGGACTATTATTTTGCAAATGCAGCTTCGTAAAAGACTAAGACAGCCGAAGTTTTTTTGTAAAAAATTGCGGGCATGTAAAGATTCTTGCTGTTATTGCCAGCTACGGCTCGGCGCCTACGCCGAGACGAGTGAAGAAAACGGCGTTTATCAGTGTCGCCAGAATATCATAAAAACCGTGCACTCCGGCGGTGATTCCAAAGCCGCGGACTGCAAAGATGGTGGCAAAATAAATTCCTGCTACCGTCCGAAAAACAAACACCGGCCAAGCGAATTGTGCCGCCGACGTGATACGTCCGTCGAGAAAAACAATGTGATGGTGGGCGCTGAACAGCGCTGCCGAAACAAACACTGAAAGGATGATGGCGTTGTTGTGGCCGATTCGTGCTACGTTCTCAAAGATAACCATCAAAAGACATATCAAAATCAACCGGAATATCAATTCTTCATAGATACCGGCGCCGACACCTGTAACGACATCAGCGAGAACGGACCGGCTCACTGCAGCGTTGACATTCGCCTCGAGAATAACAGCGGCATTAGTCTGTGCTGAGCTGTTGAGAAAAAGGCTGAGCACTAAAAGCGGAGCGGCGAGCAATATGCACTCAATCGCCATCGGGATAATATCGGTGAAGTTGAAGTTCCATCCTTTGCGGCTTGTCAACTGCATCCATATCAGGATTACCACGACGACCAGCGGGGGGGCTATCCAGGCAAACTTGCCGCCCAGGCCGATATACTCAAGCCCCTGCTGCAGCCATACAAACGCCACCACCCGCACCTGCGACTGATAAAGAACGTCGGTGTTGATAAAGATGGTGCCCAGCTCATAGAAGACAATGAATGGAATGAGGAAGACGAGGGCGTAAATCGGCCTGCTGGTCCGCTCAAGATATGAATCTTTCGCGAAATTTAGAAGTTGACCGGAACCGAACTTAGTTTTATCTTCCTTGACCAATGCTGTGCTTACTCCGTTATGGCTTAATTTTCTGAAAACAAGAGTTTAATTTATCTCGGCTTGTATGTCTACTACAGAACAACTGACCGAAATATATGACCTGCTCCTCGAGCGATTCGGGCCGCAGCACTGGTGGCCGGGCGATACACAATTCGAAATAATTGTCGGGGCAATACTGACCCAGAACACCAACTGGACCAACGTTGAAAAGGCAATAACGAATATAAAAGCCGCAGACGCCCTTTCACCGACAGCACTTTACCGGGCCAGTCATGAGAAAATCGCGGTTCTGATTAAGCCGGCAGGATATTTCAACGTAAAAGCCAGGTGCCTCAAGAGTTTTCTCACCTGGCTGTTTGATGAATACGACGGTCAGCTTGAAAATCTTGAACAACTATCAACATCACGACTTCGCGAGGAGCTTTTGAACATCAAGGGCATCGGGCCGGAAACCGCCGATTCGATTGTGCTTTATGCTTTTGGCCAGCCCGTCTTTGTCGTCGATGCATACACGGCCAGGGTAATGGGCAGGCACGGTCTGATTGAAGCCGGCTGCGATTACGAACAACTGCAGGAGCTTTTCCAATCGAACCTGATCGAAGATACTCAAATGTTTAACGAATTCCACGCCCTGTTAGTGCGGGTGGGCAAGGAATTCTGCAGACCCAAAGCAAGGTGCAGCGGCTGTCCGCTCGAAAGCCTGCCCCACAACGTTGAGACGCATGACGTTTTTTAACGCTGAGATTCGGCAACTTCCGAAGTATATATAGGCGCCTACTTGTGAAGTCAGTGCCCATGATAAAACTTAATTTGAGGGAGGCACAACATGCCAGAGCTTACCGTACAAAAAGAACCGTTGCCGTGGTGGGCTGCCTTTGACTGCTGTTGGGGCTTGTGCAGATACTTGCAATCTCACTTGCAAAACCGCTCGGTGTTTCGACGCAGTTTGTCGTAGCCGACACAAAAATCATTAAAGAGGTCGCGCCCGAGTACACAGCCGAGCACCCGCTTATCAGCAGTGACAAATACCAGAAGTTCGGCTATGGCTGGTGGCTGGACGTGGGCCTTGTCGCAGGAGCATTACTGGCGGCAATAGCTCTGCGGCGATGGAAGCTGCAAGCGACCACTGTCTGGTGGCGGCAAAACCGCAGTTCAAAAATCCTCAGTCGTTTTATAATCGCTTTTATTGGCGGGTTTTTAATTCTGCTCGGTGCACGTTTCGCACACGGCTGCACCAGCGGTCAATTCGCCAGCGGCTGGGCACAACTATCTGTGTCCGTCGTGCCGTTTACCATAACTATGTTCGGCTTCGGTATGGTCACCGCATGGCTGGTCTATCCCAGGTCACCTGATATTGAAAAATAAGGAGAATATAATGTCACCTCAAGCAATACTCGGACTGTTTATCGGTGGACTTTTTGGAGCCTGCTTAGTCATCGCCGCTCTTGCCGACCCGGACAAAATAATCGGAACCCTGCGGCTGAAAGATTTTCACGCAATGCGCACTATTGCCGTATTTGTTTTGGTTGGGATGTTTGGTTTGTGGGTTCTCGAAACGGCGGGCCAGGCGAACCTGAGCGTCAAACCAGCCGCTATAGTTTCTGTCCTGATAGGCGGCGCACTGCTCGGCATCGGTTTCGGTATGACCGGCTACTGCCCGGGAACAGGTTTGGCCTGTGCAGCAAGTGGCAGGATAGACGCTCTAATCTCCGTCATAGGAATGTTCGCCGGAGCCTTAGTGTATATACTAATTTATTCACACGTTGCTGTTCCGATTGAGAAAATCGCAAACTACGGCAAGGTGACGCTGCCGGAAATAACAAAGATATCGCGCACTGCATGGACGATACCGATTGTTATTGTTGGCGCACTGGTTCTGTTCTTTACCAGGCCGAAACCGGCAAAATAATCAAACGTCCGCTGCGACCTTTCTCGCTGCTTCGATACCGCCGGGCAGTTTCTGCTGCGGATAGCGTCTCTGCATCGCCGCCGCTACAAGCCCGACGAACATCGGCTGAGGATTCAACGGCCTGCTCGTCAAACACGGATGAGCCTGCGTCGCAATAAAGTATGGATGCTCGGGCAGCTCGAGTATCTGCATAATCGGCTGGTCGGGAGCTTTACCGCTAAAGACCATGCCGCCTGACTCTAACGTTTCAATGTACCGCGGGTCAACTTCGTAACGATGCCTGAACCTCATCCGAACGGTTTTATCTTTGCCGAACAGCTCCCACGCCCTTGTATTAGGTTTCACTTCGATATCCCTGCCGCCGAGGCGCATATTCCCACCGAGTCCTTCGATTTTCTTTTGTTCGGGCAGGATGTCTATCACCGGCTCGGTGCAATTGGGCTCAATCTCAGTGCTGTTGGCGCCGGCAAGACCGCAAACGTTGCGCGCGAATTCAAGCACCGCCATCTGAAAACCGTAACAAATCCCCAAATAAGGCAAGCCGTTCTCACGGGCGTATTTTATACAAGCGATTTTTCCTTCGGTCCCCCTCGTACCGAAGCCGCCCGGTACGATTATTCCATCAACGTCCTTTAGATTCTCAGCGACGTTACTGTCCGTGACGTCGGTTGTATCAATCCACTTTATATCGACTTCACTGCCCAAGGCGATACCGGCATGTTCCAGCGCGTTTATGATCGAAGCATAACTGTCACGGACGGAAATGTACTTGCCGGTGATGCCGATGGTCGTTTTGTATTTCAGCGATTCCATTTTATCGGTGAAGTCGCACCATTTTGCCCAGGCCTTGCGATCATTTCTCAAGTTGATGCGGTCCTCAATCTTCAGTAATCGCAGCACCTCGAAATCGAGCCCCCTCTCCCGCAGCATGGCAGGTATCATGTAGATACTTGCAGAATCCGGCATGGATACGACCCGCTCAACCGGAACATTGCTATAGATACTTATCTTCTGGCGGACTTTTTCGGTGACCGCTCTTGCAGCACGACAGGCAATCATGTGAGGCTGAACGCCCAACTGCATCAACTGCTTGATACCCAACTGGGCGGCCTTGGATTTCTGCTCTCCGAGAGTCTTGGGTTCGAGGATATATGTAAGCGCGACGAAACAGGCGATGTCCGGCCCTTCTTCGTAAGCTAATTCGCGCATAGCTTCGATGAAGTATGCATTTTCCAAATCACCGACTGTACCGCCGATTTCGATGAATACAATATCAGCGCCGGAGTCCATCGCTAATTGTCGCAGCTTGAGCTTGACCTCGCCGGTGACATGCGGAATCATCTGCACGTCTCTTCCCAGATAATCGCCGTGCCTTTCTTTATAAAGCACCGAGCTGAATATCTGGCCGCTGGTCGCGAAATTCGCTTTGCTTAGGTTCTGGTCGAGCATACGTTCATACGTGCCCAGGTCCATATCGCATTCCATTCCATCATCCAATACGAAGACCTCGCCGTGACGGAACGGATTGAGCGTACCGGAATCGACATTGAGATAGCCTTCCAGTTTTATAGGCGCGACTTTGAGCCCCTTATCCTGCATCAGCTTAGCAAGACATGATGAGAATATCCCTTTACCAAGTCCGCTCATTACCGTACCGAGCACAAAAACGTACCGCGTCTTGCCTTTCTTATAGCCTTTCGGCACCGGAGAGAAAAACTCACTCTCGGTACTCGTATCACTAACCGACGCCAACAAATCCTTGTTCTCTGACATTACTATTCCTCGAATTATATATCGCCGCTATTACACCTTTGAACAAATGCTGCATACTGTTGCGGAGTGTCAATGCCGTCGCAGGTGTGTTTGACTTTTGTTACTAATATCGAGTAGCCATTCTCGATAGCACGCAACTGTTCAAGCTTTTCTATCTGCTCCAGCCTGCTCTGCGGCAGGTTAGTAAACTCCAGGAGAAAGTCTTTGCGATACGCGTATATTCCCAGATGCCGCAGATACTGCCCGACCGGACCAACACCAGCGGATTGGCGGTCATAAGGTATTACCGACCGTGAAAAGTAAATGGCCCTGGCGGGCTTGTCGCTCGTCGCTTGGCCCTGGTCGCTCGTAACGACAACTTTCACGATATTCGGGTCGATGACCTGGGCCTTGGTTTGGAACTCTGCGGCCAGCGTAGCCATAGGCGCATCGGGACTATCTATCAGAAGCTGTGCGACCGCGTCGATATTGGCAGGGTCGATTTCCGGTTCATCGGCCTGGAGGTTTACTATTATATCAGCATCTATATCTTTTACGGCTTCGGCGATTCTGTCGGTGCCGCTGTTGTGCTCGACGCTTGTCATCACGCATTCGGCGCCGAAGCTCTTTGCCGCATCGAGGACCTTTTGGTCATCGGTGGCTATCAAAACAAATGCAGGCAGTTTGGCCTTACTGGCCTGTTCGTATGTGTGCTGAATCAGGAACTTGCCCGTATCTGCGGCGAGAACCTTATTGGCGAATCTTGTCGACTCGTAACGAGCAGGTATACAAACGATTACCTTCACGAATCCGTTTCTCCTGCTAAAGAGCCATACAAAAGTGCAGCATTGACGCATTCAGGAACCGAACCGCGGCTGTGACTTTTCCGCCGAAGCCCTAAGTCCAACAGGGTACGTATAATAGAAGCAATTGCTCCGGCTGTCAACAACTCAAGAGGATAAAAGACGATTATCTTTTCAAAAACCAAAAACCTCTTTACAAATCCGCCTTACGAGCCAAAATACTGTTGTTTTGGAGGATATCACGAAGGAGTAGAAAATGAAAAAAGCCCTGCCTGCAATCGAAATTATCCGAACTTCAGAAGTGATGCATCTTCATAATGTAACAAAAAGAGATGCTATAGGATTGATTATCATTTCTTTGCTGCTCTTATGGAAAACATTAACGGTAATCCGCCTGCCACACCCGGGAACCGCCACATTCCGTCATCGCCCTGAACTAAGAACGGGTGAGATTTGTATATGCCGTCGTTAAATTCGTGTAGATATTCGATTTTTAATCCAGCTTCTATAAGTGAGTTGACAATCTCGCCCATACCATGACACCACTCGTAACTTGTGCTGTCAATGTCAGCACCAGGATCTGCATAGCTTCCCTCACTTTTAATGTGTAAAGGCTCATCTAATTTGAAGTATGGGTATCGTATGGTAGGCGATTTGGCTTCGTCTGCATCATCAAAGATATTAGCGGTAGGATGAAATTCATGGATATAAAAAATGCCGTTCGGCTTAAGGAAGTGCGATATAACCTCTGCCCATTGTCTCAGGTACGGCAGCCATGTTATAACACCGGCTGACGTGAAAACAATGTCATATTTTTCATCAAGACAATTGGCAAGCTCATAAACATCACAGCATATAAAACTTGCATTAATATCTAATTCCTTCGCCAGCAAAGTGGCCTGGTTTATCGCTTTTTCCGAAAAATCTACTCCGGTTACTTTCGCACCAAGCCGAGCCCAACAAAGCGTATCAAGCCCGAAATGACATTGAAGATGCAAGAGGCTCTTACCTACAACATTGCCGACTTCTTTGATCTCTACATCCGGCAGCATACATTTGCCCTTCTTAAAGCCTTCGACGTCATAGAACTCCGATTCAAAATGAATCTTTGTTAAATCGTTCCAGAGTTTCCGATTAGTCTTGAAACATTTGTCCATTTTGTTTTTACTCCTGAGGCCGTATTGTCATCATTTCATCATTTCTGCATTTTGCCTCGAACTCTATCAGGCCTATCTTCTGACCGCAATGAGGGCAACGAAACTTGATCATCCGCACTTGTTCCTCATATCTTCAGTTGCTTAATATTGCAACTGCACTCCGCTAATCCGAACTGTTTTATTTTACCATTTTTCCGCAGCAGAGCATAGTGATTTTCAGATAAGCCGCCATTAAAGTAACAAAGCCAAACATCTGGCGGCATGGATGTCAGTCGATAAGGTGAAGCCCTTTATCCGCCGCGTATTTGCGGACAGATTCGATTTCCTCCGGACTCGTCCTACGGTTTATAAGGGTATGTTCACCGGCTTTATAGCAAGGCCGATACTGGTCCATCACATTAATCGCGGTATTGGCTGAGACGCGCTCGGCCAGGAAGTCAATAATCTCGCAACTGCCCGCCTGGTCATTGGGCAACACAAGGTGACGTACAAGCAGGCCACGTACTGCCAAACCATTTTCAATCTGCAAATCGCCGACCTGTTTGTACATTTCAATTACTGCTTCACGACTGACCTTCGGATAATTGCCCGCACCGGAAAGCTCCAGCGACACCGTTGATTCGGCGTACTTAATGTCCGGCATGTAAATGTCAACTAATCCTTTAAGCAGTCTCAACGTTTCAACAGAATCGTACCCTCCGCAGTTATAGACTATCGGCAATTTCAAACCGTCCTCGCGCGCCAGTTCAATCGCCGCCGCGCATACTGCGGTAACATGTGAAGGGGTAACAAGATTTATGTTCTGGCAATCGCAACTTTGCAAATCGACCATCGCCTTTGCCAGGTCTTTGACGCCAATTTTCCTGCCTCCCTTATGATGACTGATTTCGTAGTTCTGGCAAAAGACACAGCCGAGGTTGCACCCTGAAAAAAATATGGTTCCCGAACCGCCTTTGCCGACCAGTACCGATTCTTCGCCGAAGTGAGGCCCTACACAGCTTATCACAGGTTCAAGACGAATACCCGAGTAACCCTGTTGGATTACAAGGCGATTATGCATGATGTTGCGCATGCTATAAATCTAGGTATTAATCATCTTCCATGGTTTTCGCACAGCGTTACTGCACTTTTTAATTTCTGCAGGTAACTGACTCAACACATTTCGTCCAATCAGAAGCAAGCTGGTAAATCAGGAGTTATCATCCACTCGAATTGCCAGACGGTGTTCTTATCGTAATTCATGCAC
>SDBV01008132.1_pt1 | contig 14202 bp, 11 predicted proteins | sample 2277081 | NCBI WGS metagenome assembly SDBV01 (sample SAMN10402039, study PRJNA504765) | marine sediment metagenome | isolation source: marine sediment core GS10_PC15, 223 cmbsf | place: Arctic Ocean: Southern Knipovich Ridge | collected 2010
CTTTGTATTTTAGATAGAAGTGGTGAATACAAGCAATTAAGGAAATTCTTGAAAAGACATGGATATCTATAATTTTTTGCCCTTTCTCGTTTTTAGGACTTATTCTCTATTGCGTATAACATCGCAATTTAACGAAGTTCAAATCTCCCCGTGAGAAAAATGCCCCTCGACTTGTCAGAGCTGGGCATTTTTCGATACAGGGTGAGATTTGAATTTGGGAAAATTGGGGAATTTGCTTGGCAAATTAGCGTAAGCGACGCAATTTTCCGTTAAATCGCTGTTAAATACTTTTTCCGTTACGAGTGGAGCGAAGCGGAACGGAGTCCGGAAAAATTTCGTTCCGAAAAGTAAAATTCCCATTTCCAATAAATCCTGCGTAGCAGACTATATGTCCGTAGGACTAGGGGGAGTTCAGTTCTATCTAGAAAGCGAAGCATTACATTAAGAACATGTAGTTAGGGGGCGAGAAAACTATTTAATAATCTTTATTATTTCTTCAAAACTGATTGTTTTTCTAATATATTTAAAATGATGATTTGAAATATAATAGAATTTTTCTTTATCTAGAAAATCTGAAAATCTTTTTAGAATTAATAAAGCTTTTTTTGATTCTTTAGACCCAATCCTAGTAGGAATTATTCTAAAACTTAATTTTTTTGTTACTTTATTGATGCCATCTATTGTATTATCAAAAGCTTGATTCCCATAACCATCTTGGAGTTCTTTTTTTATATTTGTCTCATTATATTGATTATCAAAATTATAATTTATTTCCCAAATATAATTATGGGCTATAACATTTCTTAAGGTAAATAATTCATTTAAATCTTCTGCTAAATCTATATATTGGTCATATTCTCTTCTAAAGAAATTAAGAGCTATTCTGTCTGAACACTTTTTATGATATTTAAGATTATTTAAGAAAGATTCTATACAAAAAGATATTAGTGAAACAATAGAAACAGAGTAACCATTTTCTACTGAAGAAACCCTTATCCTAGAATTTCCACTAAATTTTTCATGGCTTAATTTCCAATATAAATCTAATATGGGTTGTACATATGATATACCAATACATGAAATTTCAACTTGTTTTTTCTTTTTCATATCTTTTTTTTTGAAATAAATTAATTATTTGTTCAGTAGTTTTTAAACATTCATGAGCTTCTTTTTCATTGATTGAAACTAATTTATTATGTACTGCATTATTTCTCACTTTCTTAAATTCAATAAATTTTTCCCATAATTGAGAATTTGATTGCTTAAAAGAAAAATCTAAGCATAATTCAGAAAATTGGTCATATAAATCATTTAAAGACAGTCTTTCTTTTTTATCTTTATAGAATTTTTTGAATAAATTATCATTAAATTTCTTGGGTAAAAATTCCTCAATAATTTCTTTTATATAAGATTCTAAAACAATATAACATTCTATAATGCACATTCTATAATCATTTTTTATTAAATATAGGTGAGCATTGTTCATTAAATCTACCCATATAGGGATTGGTTTTCCGTTATCTAATCTTTTAAGAAAACTATCTATTTTATCTTGATCTACATTATAACAGTTTTCAGAGTTCTTATAATCTATGAGCAGTTGATGGTAAAAAATTATAGCAGAATATGAATCCTCTTGGTCCAAATATATTAACTTTAAATCAATTGGACTAATTTCTTTAATTTGTGGTTCAAAAATAGAATTTCGATAACAAGTGATAAATCTATTTACAAATTTGAAGAGTTTATCTACTAAGAAACAAGTTCTAACAGCATCATTTGGTATCTCTTTTTTGTTTTCGTAAAATTCAATTTCTTTTTTTGTAAATGGAACCTCAACTTCCACTTCACTATACCAGAATTCACCAGAAGAATCACGAATAAGTTCTGCATTGGTTAATTTATCAATTTTTTGATTATTAGATTTAGAAGTTATTGATGGTTTTTCATCATCTTTAATTTCTACTTTCTCTGTATGTCTCCTATTGAGAGAGAATTTTGCAATTTCAGAATTGATATTAATATTATATACTTTATCTTCTATATGAAACAAATAAGGTAAACAAAACTTAAATTTTAAAGTAGAATAATCTTCTTTTTTATCAAAAAAACCTTTGCTCCTAAAATAATCTAATAATTTAATATATTCCTTAGCAGATTTAGTGTCCATTACAATTGCTGTTTTAATATCTTTCTTAATATCACATTGCATTTTAATCCCATTTTATTTTCTATTTCTCTGATGGCATCAATATATTCATGTTCTTTCATCTTAAATCAATAACTACTTGAGATGGGTCCGTACAATTAATAAAACACTCACCAAAATTATGTGACGTATCATATACATCTACTGGAATCCATCCTTTTTCATTTATATATACTTCTGTATAAGGATATTCCACATCATCTTTAATCATATATTTCATCCTTGCTGGAATTCCAATACTTCTTAGAAACATCACATATAATGAATTAAATTCTGATTCAGTACCTTCTTTATCATAAAAAGTTATGTTAGCATTAACCTCATTTTCATTAAAATATAATTTTCTACTGATTTCCTTAGGAATTGTCAAAAAATTTCTTGATTCATTAAGGAGTAGTTTAGCTTGAGATAAATCAGTTGTTATATTCTCTTCAATTCTATCTAAAACAAAAGCTGTAGAGTTTTTGTCAAATTTAATAATCTCATCTTCATTAAGAAATTGAATTAAATCTCCCTCATCTATTACTTGTATAGTTACTTTTTCTTGAAAAACTTGTTTATTAGAATCTTTTAAGGTACCTAGAAATCCAATTTCTTCTATATTTTTAAAAATGGATGCCCAATGATAATAAACAGTGGAACCCCGTTGAGGAATTGAAAAATGTCCAGCATGTGGTTCTTTAAAAATTAATGTTGAAGGATCATAAATAGAACTTGAGTTGAACCATTCTCCTGTAAGTGTGTAATCCTGAGTAACATTACTCAAAATAAAAGAACGAATAACACTCCTGCCCCCCCTATAGGCAAATGGTTTAATCAAATTTAATTTAAAAGTAAAATTAACCTTAGGTTGTTGAATCTTTTGTTTTTCATCTCCATACATTATAGGATGGCTAGACTTATCTAGAATGTTGGTAGAAGATAGCCTAAAAAATAATCCTGGCCAATCTACTTCATAAAATAATTTTACAGAACAGTTTGCAGGGGGTAAACCCATAGATTTAAATCTGATATCTAATCCGTCTTTGACACTTAGTTTTTTACATTCCCCTGTAAATTGGTAGGATTCTTTCAATTTACATTCTTGTGAGATTCCACTAATTTTAGGTGAATGCCAGTTAAGATTACAATTATCTTCAATGGCAAAATCTAACTCCTTAATTGTCCTAAAACCCCCATTATAAAAAAATAATTGAATTACTGTTTGATTATCTTGGGGATTTAAGTAATAACTTGTATCAACAAAGATATGAAATGCTGCCCAAGCGTACATATAGTTGCCTAGTCCAGTGATTATGGTTCCTATTAGAATTGTAATGAGTGTATTCCTAATAATTTTGCTCATCTTAATTTTCTCGCCCCCTTTCTTTATTTATAGTGAAGGATATATCATTTATAAATACTATGTTTTCTCGCCCCTATCTTAATTATAAATCTCTTTTGCAAAGCAAAAGACTATATGTGCGAAGCACTGACGCCCCTTCTAATAAATATCGAACGAAGTGAGTGAAAATGTCCGAAGGACTAGGAACCCCCTATTTTTAAAAAAGGAACTCAAATTTTATTGTATTTAACATCGCGATTTAAAGAAGTTCGATTTCTCCTCGTGGAGCATTTTGAGGCAAACCACAAAATGCGAAACAGAGCTGAGAAATCGAATTTGGGTAAAATCCTGCAAGGATTTTCCTTTAAATCGCTGTTATACGTTTTTTCTGCAAGAAAAAAAGCCGAAGACTCAGTTAAATTTAATTTTCCTATCAATCTCGACCGCAGGGAGACTATAGTTTAGGGAATTCTCTCTCAAGCTCGTAAGAGTTATCTAGTTAATACATTAAGGGCAATTTCGTATCAAATGCGAAGCATTATTAGTTTAAAGAAGTTAGGGGGTCGCCGTCACTAATTTTTTAAGGATTATACTTTTTCCAAAAATAAATAATTCTCTTTTATTAACTTTTAATATTATTATTGATTAAATTTCTTTTTAAAATCCTCTCCACAATCTTTCAAAAATTTAATCAATTGAGGAGCGAAAAGTCTAACATTATTTTTTATTTCATTAATTAGGTTATCAAAATTTATAAATTCAAATGCATCAACTTCTGGGTTATTTTTTGGGTCTGGTAAAATGTTTGAATATCCTATATAAAAAGCATCAAATTCATTTGGTCTCTCTATTTTTATGGTTTTTATATGCTTAAGAGGAAGTGTTATTCCTGTTTCTTCTTTTAATTCTCTTTTAGCAGCTTCTTCATATGATTCTCCAGAGCTAACATGTCCGCTAGGGATTTCCCAACGATTTAATTTGGTATGATCTTCTCTTTTTCTCTGAATCAAAATTTCCTTTTTCTTATTAACAATGAAAATATAAACTCCTTTGATATATAAATTACTGTTTTCTTTATATTTACTTTTAGGTGCTGTTAAAATCAATTTTCCATCTTCATCAAAAAAACTTAACATTTCTTCTGTCATGGTCCTTATTAAATAATTGAACTTTAATAAATTATTGTTTACTTGGGTAAAATATGGTAGTTATTGACATCCAGTACCCAATAGTCATTTTTTCTGATCACATTTGTATCTACAAATTTAATTTTACCTTTAAAAATGGGGCCGCCTGTAACAAATGTATGAAATTCACCATATTCCCCACATGGATCAATGCCTTTATCTTTAATGTACTCTAAAAATTTATTATCCATTTTTTTACCAATCCAAGATCGATCAATTAAATCTGCATTCGCACATACTACGTATGCCTCAAATCCAGAATTTAATATTTCTCTAGCAAGATTTTGTGTGTTCTCATTCCAAATAGGTTGAATATCCTCAATTCCAACATCTTCACATACATTCTCAACCCATGTTTTATGTTCATCAACATATATATTACCAAATACTAAGGCATCTATGCCAAAAGGAATAACTAAACTTTCAAGTGCTTCTTTAAATTCTTTTTGATATCCATCTTGTGTTGTAGTTTTTTCTAAATAAGGCACTTCTAATAATCCCATTTGTGCTTTTAGCAACTGTGGTTTAATCTCATGAAAACTTACACTCCCAGATTGCCTAGATGTACAATTTAAAATATATGCCAATTTATTATCACTATCCTTCAAAACTCTATATAAAGATAAACAACCGTCCTTTCCTCCGCTCCACGCAACAATAATTCTTTTTGAAGGATCTCTAATAAGTTCTGTATAATGTCTTGGAATAATACTTGTCCTTTCTTGTATTTTTGAATTAAGATCGAAACTTCCACCATACTGTCCAAAAGCAATTTGTACAATCTTATCATCCCCCTTCAAAGAATTTTGAGCGTATCTTAAAGCCCACCCATTCTCTCTGACTACATTCAACACAAAGTCTCTGTCAGTTTTAAGAGTTTGGTCTGCGAACCTAAAAGCATCTCCGTTTTCCCTAACTACATTTAATACAAAATCTCTATCTTTCCAAAGAGATTCATGAGCAGCGTCAAGAGCCCATCCATGTTCTCGTTTTGCTGCAAGCACAACATCTGCGTCTTTCCTCAAAGATTCATCTGCATATCTAAGAGCCCATCTATTTTGTTTGACAGCTGTTAACACAACTTCCTTGTCTCTTTTCAGAGAATCATTTGCACATTCAAGAGCAGAACCGTCTTTATTGACTTCAGACATAACAAAATCTCTGTCTTCCCATAGAGAATGATTATTGTAATAGGGTGGCCATTTATGTTTTTGCACTGCAGCAGTCAAGACTAATTCCCTATCAGACCTCATTGATTCTCCTGCTAACTCAAGAGCTCTCCCATTTTCACTTACAACATCTAAGACAAAACTTCTATCGCTTTTTAAGTTTTCATCAGCATATTGAAATGCTATCCGATTTTTCTTAACTGCAGCCATAACTATCTCAGGATCTCTTCTTAACGCCTCATCAGCGTATTGAAGTGCCAATCCAAACTGTCTTACAGCAGCCAATACAACTTCTCTATTTTTTTTTAAATGTTGGTTAACATATTGAAGGATCCATCCATGTCTATTAACAGCAGTAAGAGCAGATCCCTTATCAATTATTAATTCATCTAGACTCATAAAAATCCACTCCTAGTTTTTTCATTTAAGATACCTTCAAATTTTAAATTATCAAGCAACCATGCAGTTGCAAATACCTTACTAAGCCCTAATGTCTCAACAGTACTAACCTGCTCTGAATTAGGCTCATACTTATCCACTGAAAAAGACCCAAAACCAGACAATAAACTGTTATCATTACCATTCTTTTGTCCTTGGTCAGCTATTTTGGCAATTTCATCGATGCTAATGCCTAGTCTTGAAGCAAAATCGGCTAATGCAACTCCTTTATTAACACCATATGGAACTATGTCAACAGATGTACCTGATGTGATTGTGCTTACAGGAAGTCTATTCTCTTCAAAAAGTTTATTAAGCGCATTAATGTCTGTACCTAAATCAAAATTCAGCCTATAACCATCAGTCCTAAAGTGTTTTTGAAAATCTATTTGAGAAAAATTTCTTCGCATTATTTTTTTTACTGCTTCCATTAATTTCGGATCGAATGCCTTCTCATAATAAATCTCCCTAGAACCAACATTACACCCAATTGCTCCTTCACTATTGTAAAAATGAAGATATTTGGGTAGATCATCCTTTCCTTGTAAAAAAGGCCGAATCTCCCTCATAAAACTATTTATCCATACAGTTCTTCTCCCGCTCATGATAGCTACATTGACTTTTTCTTCAAGTAACTGAGCTATCTTACTTAGAATATAAATATCAGTTTCTTCAGTAAAAGAAAGAGTGTTATTGAAGTCTAATGCTACAGCTTTGTATCTTTTTTCCATATATGCTCTCCATTTGTTTGATTCAATCTTTTGACTATTTAAGTTAGGATAGCAAGCATAAATAACATTTTGAAGCTCTTCAAACTGTTCTCTTAATTCTCCTAAACTTCTAAGCCTTAGTTCAGGAATCAAACAATTTCTTATGATGTCTTTCACTTTATACTCTACCAAATCTTTTGTAGGAAGAGAATTTTCATCTAGTTTATCTAACAGGGAACCAGAAACACTGATTCTTCTCAATTCTTTTAAACTTACGGCACTCTTTGCTTTTTCAGGAAGCTCATTATCCCTTAATCCATAAAATGTTTCCATTAATATTGCTCCTATTCTTATTATTTGGAGCGTATCATATTTTTCAGCTGGAAGAGAATACAATGGGTCTAAGAATCGGATTGATCTTTTATTATCTCTTATAATGTTCTTCAGATTAAATTGGCCACATAATATGTTATGATCCTCTTTTAGTCCACATACTTTCTGGACAACATCTGCATAACATAGAAGTAGTTTCTCTAAGCTTTCATTTGTTGCTAATTTTTGTGATATATAATCATCTAGTGTTTGACCTTTTAGGTATTCCATTACTATAATATTTTTTTCCTTGTCAAAAGCTAAGTATTGAGGAAACCACCCCTCAGCTTCATATCCTGCTAATCTTCTTTTAATATTTCTTGCATAGTTTATTTCATCTTCAAGAGAAATGATCCCCTTCTTTAAAGCGACTTCCTGCCCTGTTTCAGCATCTATAGCTTTGAATACTTTTGCTTCTTTTCCATAACCTAATAGATCCACTACTCTATAAGAAGTCCCACAAATCGATACGGGCTTTTTATCATAAAGAGAGTCAAACATCTCAGATTCGCTATAATCCTCAACCATGCTAATATTAGTTTCAGGAAAATTAATTCTTTGCCATTCAGCCAATGCGTCCTCTACTTTGACTGTTTCCAATCTGCGTCTCCCATCAAGAGGTAAGAACCCAGTAGGAGTAATGTTATCAGAAATTTCAGTTGGTAATATTCTAACTCCTAATCTTTGGCCATCATTCATTGTTAACATCATTATATAGTGAGATTCTAGTTCCAAAAGATACTGATCTCTAATTGTACCTCTTTCTCCCTGATCTTTAAAGGAATTCCATAAATCTAAATAACAGTTTTTATCCATGTTTTTCTACCTTTTCTAAAGAGTTTACAATATAATCTAAAACACCTTCAGATTTATCACCAGCAAGATTTTTCATGAATCTATCTCTTTGAAAATTATATCTGCCAGAAGGAAGAAATAACTCCATTGGAGAAGATATCCCACCATATTCTGGTTCAATAAATCCCATTCTCGCTAGTACATTATTCATAAGAACAGTTCCAGCCATATAACACCCAAAACTTAATTTTCCTGAAGGATCAATTGCAAACTTATTAGCAGCAACTACTGGAATATGTATTGCTTCCATTAACAAAACATGGGACTGCCAATCTTCTGTATCTTTTACTAGTTCATAAATTCCTTTATGCTCTCTAAATGTTTGTAACATACTGTTTCTCGCTTTTGACATACCAAGCATTAAATCCTCATTGTCACCATTATAATATAAATTCATTTTTAATTTATCATCAAAATGGACGTCTATATTATAATTCCTTTTTCTAAGAAAATCTGCAAAAAACGATAAACTAATCCTACCAAGTTCAGTTTCTACTGCATTTAATGGCCTTCTTCCATAAGGATCAACTAAAAGTAATTCTCCATGTTTATTCCGTAAAACATTACTAAAATGTATATCCCCATGTGTAAGAACGGGGATTTTTTCTGGATTAAGTTTCTTATTCATTTTTTCTTCATTCTTTTGGATAATATTCAGAAGAAAAGGGAAATTTAAAAATTCAATTCCATTTATATTAACTTTATCATAACCAAAGACTTTCTTAAAAAATTCTGATAGATTCCTATATTTAGAATTACTTATCTTAAATTCTTCATCATATTGATTTTTTATTAATAACTGCATTCCTTGTCTTAATCTATCTAAGTGCCATTTAGAAATATATTTTTCAGGAGTTTCCTGACTTCCCTTAGAATAAACTTCGTCCGATAAGATATTTAATAGTTTATTAGTTATTTTTTTTGTTTCATCAACATAAGTTTCTCTATCTTTAAATCCTGCTAAATGATCTGTAACAGTTTCTGTTTCAGGAAAGAAATCCATGACGTAATATATTACATCATTATTATCATAAAATTCAGAAATTTTTGAAAATACCTTTTGTGAGCTTCCCATTAATTTTACAATATTTTCTAAACGCTTGGCCTCCTGTCGTAAAACAGGACGACCATTTCCTTGAAATCCTTCAGCAGAAGAATATTTGATTACAACTTTTTTATTATCACTATCTTCAGCTAAAAATAATCTTGAATCCATCGTTCCCTTACTACTTAAGTCTTCTAACATACTATATCCTTTTTTAGTCAATATTAATGGAAAAACCTCTTTAACAGGTATAAGTGGTTTAGCAAACCCAGGACAATCAATATCTTTTAATAAATAATAAAATGGATTTCTCCCAATACCTTCTTTATTAGAAAGAACAACACCCATAAATTGATCAGGATACCTAGCTAAATCAATTAATTTTGTTATTTTCCATTTTTTTCCATTCCAGACAGTAATACCATGGTGAGGATACATTGAGACTCCTGGAATAAGTTGTATCACAAGCCTTTTTTTATCTGCTCGAACAGTAACAGGTAGTGCATGGGGATAATTTTGCATAATCCCTAGATTTTCTCTTCCAGCACAATATTTAAGATTATGAAATGCAAAGTAGTCTATAGCCATCGTATAAGTAGCATTGGTAGCTAGATCTCTGACTTGTCTTAAAAATAGATCTTGAGGAATAGAATCACCCAAAACTTGCAACCACTCATTAACAGTTAGGGGTGCATGATCCAATCCATACTTTTTTATCAGCTTATCTAAATCAACAACATTCAATGCAAATTTATTGCACCATTCATCAAATTGATGTGTGAAACTTGGATTTTCCTTACTTTCATACAGATTACATAAACTATTTTCTTCTTCTCTTAAAGCAGCTATAAAATCGTCAATTCCTAATGAGTGTACTAGTTCTTTACCATCAACAATATCTAATATTTTAGGCATTCCTGCTTTTTCTTCGATGAGTTTACTGAAATATTTAACTTGTTGATAAGTTTGTTGAACCTCTTCATCGTTGAATTTGCCTAATTCTTGATATATCCCTCCTTCATATACGACCACAAACCGAATTCCTGGTTCATATACTTCACGAACTGGAAGTCCAATATCAACAAGATGTTGTAAAGCAAGTAAATTTGATAAATCTGGAAATATATCAGTGCCAGATACTAACGGATTAGCAAATTTAGGTGAAAAATTCATTAAAAAAAGTTCTATCGGCATCCCTCTTTTTACATAGTAAATAATCTTTTGTATATACATTTTTTCATTTACTCCATAATCTGGCCTACTTCCAGAATGTCTGATCTTCCCAGGCCTTGAATTTAAAAAATCCCAAATTATTCGGGTTATATTTGATGGAGCATAATTATTATCTTTCGGTTTTTCTATTTCATATTCATCGTGAGGTAAATTAGAGACAATCTCTTCAAGGCTTGGTCCTTTAACTAATTGAAATTCAGAAAGATTCTGATATGGAAATTTTGGATCTAGCTGATTTAAACGTTGACTATTTTTACCAATCATAAAAGATTTATTTTGTGGCATAGCTACAACTCCCAACTATCATAAATTATATTTATAATAATAGTATTGATTTATAGTATTGATTTAAACTTTTTAAACCTTTTCATTTTTTAGTAGTAACATTTTCGAGTAATGTAGTTGTAAAACTACTTCTAATGTACTATAAGACGGCGACTCCATTTTCCTTTTTAGAAATTGCCTTTTAGTTAGTTAGAGAGAATTCCCGTTTCTAGTCGTGAAAATTAAATTTAATTGCGTATAACATCGGAATTAAGCGAAGTTGGATTTTCCTTGAGGCTCGGCAAACCTGAGACTCGAGCTGAAAATTCAATTTGGGCAAAATTCGGGAAATCGCTTGGCGATTTAGCGTAAGCGACCGAATTTTCCGTTTAATCCTTGTTAAATACCTTTACCCTACGAAGTGGGGTAAAGTTGCGTCCGCAAAGTAAAATTTCCATTTCTAATCAATTCTGCCGAAGGCAGACTATCTTTTAGAGGCGAGACCACTATTTCTTGAATGATATTAATTTAATAGTAGTAACAATAGAAAGACTTTTAAAGATGGTTCTCATTCTTTTTATTATGTTAAATGGAATTACACATAAACCAACAATAGTAAAAAATGATGAAGGAAAATATGTAATTATTGGCTCAATAGATCATGGGATGGAAATTCCACAAGATTCTATACAAGAATTAATTCGATCATTAGATAACATTGAAGCTTTAATGATGGAAGCTCCTGAAATGACTCATGCATACATGCATCCAATGTCAACAGAAATATTGGTTAAAGCAGCTGTTGGACAATCTCCAATACATTATCTTTCTGGAAATAGTCTTGAAGAAGATATTGGAGAAAAAATTCTAAAATATGCTCCTCAAAATCTTGCAGAAATTTATCTTCCATGCGTTTATACCAGAAATACTTTGCAGGAAGGACAAAAACTTAGCAGAGAGGGTATGTTTAAATTCCTGAATATAAATAAAGGAAGATATGGATTTCTTGATGTTGACAAATCATTTGAACTTTATTCTAAAGTTATTGATTACTGGGATAAACATCATCTAAAAGCAAAGGATTTAGACCATTTTAGTTATGATTTTGAAGGATTTGTAGGTGATATCAGAGATTTTGAATTTTCTCTGCCAGAGTTAAGAACATTTAGGAGGCAATATGCAGGAAAGGTTGCAGTTTGTGTTGGAGATTATCATGTTCCATTTGTTCAGGATGTATTTGATGGTAAAGAAATTCAACCTCCAAATTGGGAAACTCATATTGATACAAAAATGGAAGATAAATTTACTCCACAAGATGCTGATTTTCTAAAAAGAACTTACGTTAATATTGAAGAAGCCTTAAAATAATAATGTTTGTATTTGTGGGTGGTCTCGCCTCTTTTATTTTTTTAGAAATGGAAATTTTATTGTATTTAACATCAGTTTTAAACGAAGTTGCGAACGACCTCTGAGGCTCGAAGGCGTAGCCATCGAGACTCGAATGGAGTGAGCAATTTCCCCAGAGGGCGTAGCGAAGTGCAACGAGCGGAGTTTTAAAACTTGTTAAGTGACCCGAAGTGAACAAGCGGAGTGAAACGGAACTTTGTGAACGAGAGTGCAACGGGGCTTGAAGAGGCCGAGCAAAGCGAGGACTCATCGAGAGTTGCAAAGAACCGAAAAATTTATATATCATCCAGTAGTAACACTGATTGTATGGAAAATATAAATATAAACCAATCGGAAGCTAATAAAGACTTAGGAATGAAAGTTCTAGATCTCTTTTTTGTTCCTTCTTCTATGGTAAGATTTATGAGAGATTATGATATAGCTGGTGGGTTTGAAGGAAGCAAGGTTAGAAAAGCTATTGGATACACCACAGCTGTTGGTTTTGAAATATGTAGATTAGGTGTGTATTATACACAAGTTTTAGAGCCATTATACAAACTAATTTCACAATAATCTTCTTTTTCGATTCTTTGCAATTTCATTTAACATCAGTTTTAAACGAAGTTTCCTGAGTGAGCTTGCGAACTCGGAAATTTGGGCAAAATTGGGGAAATCGCTTGGCGATTTAGGCGAAGCCGACCCAATTTTGCGTTTAAAACTTGTTAAACTCTTTTCCCATACGAAGTGTGGGAAAACTTCATCCGAAGAGTAATTTTTTGGGCGTTCTATCAAATGAGCGAATGTGATACTTCTAGAACAGTTATCAAGGTGAGAAAACTTCTTCATATGAAAAAAAGGTTTCCTTTATCTTCTACTTTTTCTGGAGAATAACAAATTACGTTATAGGATATCTGATTCCTTGTGCCAGTTGTATAGCCTACAATAGCAGGAGACATAACTCCAGATGTACAGTTTGAAAATATTCGTGTTGAATAAGAAACATTCTTATTTGTCCCTCCGAGCGGTATTTCAACAACCACTTCAAAAACTGATTGATAAGTATCATTAATTTTTTTATTTAGACTAATTACATTATAAGATAACTTATTTGGAGGTTCTGGGTTTTGTACTATTTTATCCCCTCCAACATTATCTCCTGAACCAGAATGAGTTTGAGTTATTATTGTATCTCCTGTATCATCTTTTTGTAAAAGCGGATAAGTAATGATTGTAGCTATAACAATAATAATAACACCAATAATTATTTTTTTTAATGTTTTGTTTACCATATATATAGTGGACAAAGTTCTTTATTTAAAGTTTTCTCTCCTTTTTTTTATTTTAGCCCAAAAAATTATTGAGTTTAACACCTATTAAACGAAGTATTAATAGTGTTAAATGTGGTTTGGTAAGTGCTAGAGGGCTTGTATTGTTTGATTTCTAATGATTTAAACTGTATGGCAAATACATTTGCCATGTTTTGTATTTTTAAAACCAAAAACCTTATTAAAGTAAAGCTTTTCTTTCTTTTTAACCGATAGTTGAGTGTGTAAAATGGAAAGTTTATTGCCTTTTGAAAAAGTTAAGAGAGAAATTCTTGTTAAAAAACAAGCAAAGACTTCTGATAAATTTGGCTGTAATCCAGAAGAAAGATCTGTTAAAGAGTTAATTAATTATGGAGTTATTAATATAGATAAGCCAAAAGGGCCTACTTCTCACCAAACAAGTTTTTATGTCCAAAAGATCTTAGGTATAAAAAAATCAGGACATTCTGGAACCTTAGATCCTATAGTGACTGGTGTATTGCTTATTGCTGTTGGTAGAGCAACAAGAATTGTTCAATCCTTATTAAAAGCAGGGAAAGAGTATGTTGGGGTAATGCATTTACATAAAGAGATTTCAAAACAAGAATTAGAAAAAGTGATTAAAGAACACTTTGTAGGGAAAATAAAACAAATACCTCCTTTAAAATCTGCAGTTAAAAGACAATTAAGAGAAAGAGAAGTTTAT
>SDBV01008133.1_pt1 | contig 14200 bp, 11 predicted proteins | sample 2277081 | NCBI WGS metagenome assembly SDBV01 (sample SAMN10402039, study PRJNA504765) | marine sediment metagenome | isolation source: marine sediment core GS10_PC15, 223 cmbsf | place: Arctic Ocean: Southern Knipovich Ridge | collected 2010
TCCGATGAATCATGTTTATGATGTTTTCTAGATTTACTAGAACAAGAGTCCGATGAATCATGTTTATGATGTTTTCTAGATTTACTAGAACAAGAGTCCGATGACTCATGTTTATGATGTTTTCTAGATTTACTCGAACTACTATCACTTGAACTAGAGTCCGATGACTCATGTTTATTATTATGATGTGTGTGTATTTCATCTATTACCTGTGAATTTATCTCTACTCTATGCGATTTATCATTAGAAGAATTTAAACAAGCATTGTGTTTAATTATAGCATTTAGTTTACGTGGAAGATTAAACTGTAATGAATACTTAAGTTCGGTTGGATTTCTAATACATATAGGACGTCCTTTCAAAAACGCGTATAAATCTTCATCTGAATCAAATGAACCTTTATTAACTATTTCAAATGGTAATCTGAACGGATTTGTCCTAAGATCTACTTTGAGATATGCCGTGTTATCTCTCCATTTATCGTCGCATTCTTTTCTAATTTTGTTGTATTTCTTGTCTTTATTCTTAGTAGGGATAACTTTATTTTCAGCCAATATGAGTGTCTGAGGTCTGTATGACAAAACGAAGATAAATTTTCCACTATCTTTTCCTCTATCGAGAACACACTTCTTATCTTTATATATATATTTTTTAGAATGCTTTCCTAGAACAAACTTATCCTTATCTACTAAATCACATTTGTCATAATGACCCTTCACATCACACTTGAATACTTTCAATATAAATTTCTTCTCATATTTCGGTGTACACCCCCTCAAATATATTTTTGCTCTAAATCTAGCATCTGCCTTCTTCGTATCATGTTTATGTGCTTTCAACAGATAAGCGATAGTAGCTGTCTTCTTATTCTTATTCTTCAAGTCTGAACAATTAATCAGACACCAATTATCAGCACATGGATCACTATCTAGTCGGCACTTCATCTTTATTTTAGAACAATCTATTGTGATATCCGCATGTGAAGTAGTATCTTTACCATGCAGGGGTTTACTATGTTTATCAGTAGAAAATAATTTAGCAGTATTTCTGCACGGTTTTCCACATTTCACATTCTCCCCTGGTGTAAGTAACGCATTAATCGTAATAGACTCATCATCCTTACAATGTCTAACCGTCTCTTCTAAATTCAAGCATTTATCTTTAACTATAACATTACTATTGTCACAACACTCTTCCTTATTTAATCGGAGCTCAAATGATACATCCGGTCCACTTGTCACGCCATGATGTCCATGATTAGAGATAGTTGTCACCTCTCTCGTAGAAAGTCTAACAACTATGTCATTAATATCTACCTTCTTCGGTAAGAATTTTCCAGTTACTATATATCTATGACCCTCATCAGCAGATAATACAGGTTTATCTCTCTCAAATCCATCGAATATTCCTATAAATACTTCACTGTCTAGATCGTCGCCCTCACATCTATAAAATGCTTTTACTCCGACCTTTAAATGTTCAGTTCTAGATTTACCGGTGTTGTGTAATGTGATAGGCCATGTGAAGAATATTTCACCATTTTTATCGCGTTTTGCTTGTATGTTATATTCTACGTCTACAGTATCACCTTCGAATACACACACGTTTACATATTTAGATGATCCGTTACAGGTCTTAATTGTTTTGTTAATACGCCAATCCGGACAACATTCGAACAAAGTTCCACATAGTTGTTCTTCTATTTCTATAATAGTGTTGTTATCCCGTCTTCCTTGTAAATTCATCTTGCTATTTTAATAACATAATATTACATGAACGAGATATTTTTTTTCAAATATATATTTTCCAATAGTATATAATATAAAAGAGCGTACTCAACGATTTAATAAATATGAGAATCACAAAACCTAAGGATCATAGCAAAGTAAGCGGAGTTTTCCGCGTTCATTTAAATGTAGTTGATTTTGATGATGACAAACGCTTAGTAGTATATGCGAACGGAATTAAAGTAAAAAGCGTTAAATATGGTTCGTTGATTGAATTAGATTCGGACAAGTTGCCTATCGGTGATAACGGAAAATTGAAAATTAAAGTATCCACTGTGCATGCTGGAAAAGTTCTAAATTATCATAGCGTTAATCTTAAAGTAGAATCGGATAATATTTCCACACATAAAGAATTGAAACGATCCCGTCGCTCTCGTAGCCGCCATTCCATATACACACGTAGTGAAAGCAGCAGCAGATCTAGGAGTGGAAGTAGGAGTGGAAGTAGGAGTGGAAGTAGGAGTGGAAGCGGCAGCAGATCTAGGAGTGGAAGCGGCAGCAGATCTAGGAGTCACAGCAGGTCAGAATGTTCCTCAGAAGAATCTCACTCTAAGAAAGAGGACTGTGATACATTTTGTTTCCGTGTGCCACATGGAAAATGCGGACGCAGAGGAAAGCACGGAAAGTGCGGTCACAAAGGAAAGGACGGGAAGTCAGGAAAGGACGGGAAGTCAGGAAAGGACGGGAAGTCAGGAAAGGACGGGAAGTCAGGAAAGGAAGGAAAGTCAGGAAAGGAAGGAAAGAAAGGAAAGTCAGGGAAAGACGGGAAGTCAGGAAAGGAAGGAAAGAAAGGGAAGGATGGAAAGGACGGAGAGAATGGATGTGACGGAGAAAATGGATGTGATGGATGTGATGGACCCAAGGGACGTCCCGGAAAAGATGGTCATACCATCCACGGTCCTCGTGGAAAACATGGAAAGAAAGGACGCGATGGAAAAGACGGACACGATGGCAAGTGCGGCAACGATGGCAAGTGCGGCCACGATGGAAAGCACGGACATGACGGGAAATGTGGTCACGATGGAAAGAAAGGCCACAACGGCAAGGACGGATGTGATGGGAAGGATGGCCATGATGGTAAGAAAGGCCGTGATGGGAAGGACGGACATGACGGAAAGTGCGGCCACGATGGTAAGCACGGACATGATGGAAAGTGCGGCCACGATGGAAAGAAAGGCCGCGATGGGAAGAATGGACACGACGGGAAGTGCGGCCGCGATGGTAAGAACGGCCATGACGGAAAGTGCGGCCACGATGGTAAGCACGGACATGACGGAAAGTGCGGCCACGATGGAAAGAATGCCGAGACCCGTGTATTTGTTGCTAAGCACAGCGGAAAAATCCCTAACGATGCCACGCATGTTATCGTACCCCCACGTGTACATGATGACTTGACTCTTAAATTGCCTTCGGGTGAATGGGAACTTAGCCATAATGATTCGAATAGTAAGAGCGGAAGCCGTAGCAGGAGTAGCAGCAGAAGCGGAAAGCACAGCAGAAGCCGGAGCAGGAGCGATCATGGTTGTACTCGTAAAGGAAAAGCACTTAGTGTACATAATGATTCGTGTGTTACATTAGTAGTCAAGGCTACTCACGGTACAAGGATTGCAACTGGATCACATGGAAGGGGACGTACCTTTGGCGCATTCAAGGTAAAAGCGGGCAGACATGTTGAATTTGTTCTCGTTAAAGACAATTGGTTTGCATAAATATATATTGATTATAACTCTGTTGAGAGTTATAAAAAGACAACAATGAATCTTGAAGCTCATTTTGGTAATACAAAAGTAACTCCTTCAAAATCTATATCAATACATATTACTAAAAAACTACTCGATGTAACATGGGATGGGACTGCCAATATATATTATTCTATAGAAGTAAAAAATACTAAAACAAATGAAATACATGCTTTAATTATAAATTTACCTGGAGAACCAAAAGGTAAAGAAGAAGGTTTTGTTGCAGTAGAAGGCACAATAACTAAACCAGGTTCATATAGAATTACACTATATGAACAAAAAGAATGGTTACCAGAAATAGAACAAAGTACTTATTCTGGAGTAGTACCTTTAACATCTATCGTTTTTTTAGTAAACTCAAACACTTCCGAACGAATTATCGATAATAAAATTATACCCAATATAAGAGAACGAAAATACTGCAGTTGCGTAAAGCAGGTCGCCGTAAAACAAGATAAAGATGAGTGTTTGGAAAAGAGAAAATTCGGTGGGAAAGGATGTTATAATCCATATGCAGTGTGCGCAAAGAGTGTAGGAACAACTACCAGAAAATGTAGAGCAGGATACATTTATGAAAACATGACATTACCAGAACTACGCGCTAGTGCAAAACTGGACAGACTCCCTAACGTTAATACATTATCTAGAACCAAATTAATCGCAAAACTTAATGCTTTAAAATAAACACAAAACTTCATTAGATAAATATATCTAATGAATATTAAAGATTATAATATTATATTTTTTAGCTAGTATTCCGAATACGAGATTCTGTTCAATTAACTTAGTAACTGTGTTGTACATACTTTAATATATATTTGTTATAGATCTTCCGTAATCAGCCGGTCCAAATTCATTTTCGAGCATTACATCCAGAAGACATTCTCTATATACCTTGATTAGATCTCCTGTGAAATCTTTATGTTCAACTAATGGTTTCAAAACATTAATAACCTCCTTTACCAAACAAGTCTTTGGTATTCTATCTATTATACGATCTAATCCATATTCTTTTAATAGTTCTACCATATCTCTTCTCCATTTATTATATGGAAAATCTTCTTGTGTATTAGGTACTTTCTCTTCTTGTTTATCAGGTACTTTATCTGCTTGTTTATTAAGTACTTTCTCTTCTTGTTTATTAAGTACTTTATCTGCTTGTGTATTAGGTACAATATTTATTCTTACTGTAGGAGCTAGATTCTCTTGTATGTTATTATCTATATCAGTAGACTCATCTTGTATGTTATTCTCTATTGCATATGTCTGCTCGAAATTATTTATCATATTTTGGCTATATTTTAAGCGAATACTTCCCTTATTGATTGTCCAATTATCTATATATCCTATTGTCGATAGTTCATCTAACGTAGATTTTAATTGCCGTTTTTGTTGAGAGAGCATCTTATATTGATTCTTGTATCCTAACATTTTACTTATATTGGCATAATTCTGAAATATATTTCCATCTTCATCTCTTGTACATAATAACGCATGAATTAATGGTATCAAAACTTTTGTAGATAGTTTCTTTGCCATATCGAACATTGATTTATCCATGAATATATAAATTCCATTATTCATATTATTCAATATCCATTTACTAAGCTCTACCGTATATTTTGTATGTACATCATCTTCTTTTGTAATTTCTACAGAATTAAACACTCTATAAAATCCTAATTTTTTATATTCCTGTTTATTATTATCTCCAACAAAATGATAATCCATAGTTTGTATAGCAATATTTTTCATTGTTATTAACCAATTTTCAATACTTTTGTAAGTAGATCCACCAGCACGTATTCCTAAATATTTGATTATATCACTAGGAGTAAATGAAATAATTTTAGATATTTTACTATCTACAAATCTATCCATAAGCATCCTGTAGAAGGAAAAGTATATATGTTGGTCTTGAGCATCTGGTAGTTTGCAATTCGATTTTGAATTAATAATAATACTGTGTACTTTATTATAACCATCGCTATTAGTTCTTATATCAAATCTCTTTTCGTATATTCTCTTGTCCGTACTACATACTATATCGCAAGGAGTAAACATACATAATTGGGCAAAATTTATATCAGTGCGATACTGATTATTCATGTCTACTTTTATATATAGTATATAGCATTATAAGTAGCTAGCAATAACACATAATATTTTTATTAATCTATGACAGAATTCACTTCACTTTTCCGTATAACTACCCCTTCATATTTTATTTTTGTTAATGTGTGAAGGAGTTTGATTTCACGAACTGCATAATAAAAACATGGCCACACGAGGAAATCGAGTAAAATCGGCGGTGTCTCCTTCACCTCCAAAAATCAACATTGTATAATCGAGTTATTTTTTGTTATAATCATATTAACTTTATTCACATTTACACGCTCTGTAATATAATATTATAATTACCTCATGAATATCTAATAATATACTTAAAATCTATATATTAATAAATAGTATTTTAACTTTTGATTACCTGTATTAATCATCCTCATATTCTAATATTTCATTCACATCATTATTATACATCATGTTTCTATAATTACATCTCATTTGACCTTAACTATGTTAATTTCCAACATTATACATATTTTTCATAGATGTCAACGTACATAAAAATGCCAGTCTTTCATACTTAATCATCCCTCCGTATCAAGAGTTACTAGTATCTAAAGCAATATTTATAGTTCTTAACACAATTACAAACCCGTATATATAAGTTTCATAAAAATACATTTCCATATTCGAAAGATATGTTGTCGATATACTCGAATTATGATCACACTGTCGTGTTACTTATATTTCCAGTATCTCATATAGTTTATTACGTATTAACATAGTTTAGACCTAATATTATAACATATATTTAACAAATTTCAAAAATATCCATTTTTCAGGTTTGAGATCTAACTTTGTAGTTTGTATATATATTTGAGATTCAATATTTATATTAACTTACAAAACTACAATTCCAAAAAATATAAAATCCAGAAATCCAAATACCAAAAATGTGTTACAGTGACACCTACTATTCTATCAAATCAACGCAGTTTTCTTCATATATAATAACAAATATATCGAGCCGCTGAAACGTTATCCATTCTAGTAGCAAACTATGTGAAGATTTAATGGTAATAAAATAGTATTACATGAAATTGTAATATATATATGGAGAACTTTATTGAAATGGTAGGGCGTAATACTGCAATAGGGATTATAGAATTAATGTATGAAACAATCATTACTGAGATAAGAAAATCTTCACAATATGGTACACAATGGTTTGCCCCACCATTATATATATATGAAGAATATAAAGAAGATGATATGGAAGAATGGTTTGGTAAAGTGTATGATATTCAAAATGGAAATGCTATTATACCAAAACCTACATCTGATGATGGTGATGTTATTTATGTCGTGATGAATACAAATAGCAATATTAACTTCATATTTCATATAGATGGCTCGGTTCAGGACTGGGAAATTAATATGAAGGGAGTAGCTTCCATAATAAATTATGGAATACATAAAATAAAACGAGAGGTGAAGAAGAAATTGAAGGATATATTTAATGGATTAGTTGAAGATAAATGGTTGATTAATATTAAGGGTATCAACATAGGGATGGATAACAAAGATAATTATCCTCTCCTAATAACTATAGAATCTACAATTATAAATGAAAATGAGGTAAGACCAGAGGGTAAATTATATAGTGAAATCAAACATACCACAAAAATAGGAAAATTGTACATTAGTCAATGAGTATAATATATCATAAAAATATATAAGTAAACTCTTATATATTATATCTTAATAAATTGATCACACATATCAATATCAAATAACAACCTAATATGGAGAAAATTTTATTCCCATTTGAATGGAAAGATGAAGACACCGAAATGGATGAACATGAACTTCAAATATGGTGTTTCGATAGAAACTCGAATCCTTGTTTATTACGAATAATATATACAATACCATACTACTTAGAATTACCAGAAACTGATATTAATGGCCGAAATATAAATTGGAATGAAAATACCATACAAGAACTAATACACACACTAACTGGAGGATCCAGACCTATCTTACCAAACTCATCATACAATAGCATTACATATGCCCAAGGTCCTACCTTTTTTAGATATTTGCAGGGTGATAAAAAATTCTTGAAGATACGGTTCCATACTTCGGCATATCCTAAAAAGTTAATAAAGAAACTAGATAAACGAATAACTGTTGGAGATAATACATTCTCTAAGATAAATTTATGGGAAAGTAGAGTTGAATCTACACATAAGTTTGTAGTTGAACGGAAGTTAAAATATGCAAGTTGGTTCAAAATTATGGTAACTCAAGTAGAAGAAGAAGATGATAGAATATCGTTTTTAGATAATGAATATATCGGAGTATGGGACACCGCTACCACTATACCGGAAGATGAGTGTTTAGAATGGACTGTTCACCCTCGATTGTTAGCGTTTGATATTGAAGCGAGGTCTATAAATAAATCGATGTTTCCAAATGAATATAAGCCCACAGATATTGCGTTTATGATTTCTTGTACCTACGAGCAATTTCAAATAGAAGGAACGAAGAAGAAATATTCTATAGTTATGGGAGACTGTTATCCACCCGATGATACTACTGTTATTAGAGTTTACAGTGAATCAGAATTATGTATAGCTTTTGCTAAGATATTGCATGATTTAAATATTGATATACTAATGGGACATAACATATTCAAATTCGATTTCAAATATTTGAACCAACGATTGGAAAACTTTGGAGAAACTTGGCCTGATTATGGAGGTAGATTAAAAGGAGTAAAACCGAAGCTAATAGATGCTAGTTGGTCAAGCAGCAATACTAATACGGTAGATCTGATATTCATTGAATTTTCAGGTAGGATTAGTTACGATACGTATAACATATTGAAGAGTCCGTCATATCCTAGATTGCCTAGTTATAGTCTTAATAATTGTGCCAAACATTATTTAGAAAATACAAAGGTAGATTTATCATATGAAGAATTGTTTGCTGGAATAGATAAATGCTTGGTTGCGCGTGATCTTATGGAGAAATGTATAGTAGGATATGATGAAGACGGTACTCCACGGATTCATACTAATATTAGTGATAAAATATGGAAGGAGGTACTGTTGAAATATCATGATTCTATGTTAATAATGAAACGATTGATGGAATATTGTGATAAAGATTCTGAACTGGTGTTATTACTATTTAATAAATTGCACATTTGGTATAACTCAGTGACGAGTTCAAATATCATTCAGGTTAAAATTAAATATATTCATACGAAAGGTCAACAATATAAAGGATTTGCTCAGCTATATACACTGCTTAAAGAAAACAATGTAGTAATGGATAGTGTGAATGAAGTTATTCCGGAAGGTAAATATAAAGGAGCATTGAATCTAGGAAAATTATATGGAATCACTGGGTATCTTCCTATGGTATTTATGCTGGATGTTAATTCCATGTATCCTAGTATAATTATAGGATATAATATCTGTAGAACAACGGAAGTTACTCCCGAGTATGCTAAACTTCATCCCGATGATGTTACACATCATGCATGGACGGATGAACAAGGTTCATATGATATATGGCTATTAAAATCGCATATACACGAGGGATTCCTCCCCAGACTATCAGCGTTCTTACTTAATAGCAGGAGCAAAGTAAAGAAAGAATTAGAAAAAGCTAAGAAGGGTACTCTACTGCATACAATATTGGATGGCATACAGCTCGCATACAAAATATCTGCTAATTCGTTGTATGGTGTACTTGGGAGTAGCAAGAATCCCATTATACCGTTCAAACGTGGTGCGGCTCTAGTTACTAAAATAGGTAGAGATACTCTACTTAACATATCTGAATATGTTACAGCAGGTGCTCGACTTACCGAAAAAGCTAAAGAAGAAGCATTATCTTACCCTGAAGGTGAGAAGGATAAACACTTTAAGATACTAGAATATACTGGTAGATTATTTAAATCTGGAGAGCTTAAGATTGTGTATGGTGATACAGATTCTGTGGCAATCCAAGTGTTAGTAGAAGGAATGACTTCTCAAGAGATGATACGATTATCAAAGTACTTTGCCCAATCGGTTAATGATCAGATTGCACCATTGGGTATTAAACCAGAAAAATATGGAGATTTAATGATAGAAACAGCTAAGAAATATATATTTCATAGTTTCGATGAACATGAGTTTCTATTTGATGGGCAACCAAATCCTGAATTTGGAAACTATTCCAAGTATAACTATGTGGGAATGGAATTAGTCCGAAGGAATAATGCTAATATATTGAAAACTCTATTACGTGATTTATGTGATATTCTTATGAGAGAGCCTATGGATCCAAATGATCGTATTGTGTTAGCCATGGATAATATATTTACTACTATACATAAAATGTTGCATTATAAGGTTCCGATCGAAGATTACATGGTATATCAAGGATATAATACGGAAAGTGACACCACACCTATGGGTGTATTTGCTAGAGAAATGGCAGCCATAGGAAAACCGATTCAGGTGGGTGAACGAGTGCCATTTGTATACGTCAATTATCCTGGTGAATCAAAGAAAAGCGCATTAGGACTTAAACTGAGGTTTCCAGACAATATTAATGCTAATGAGAGAATAGATGTATATAAATACATAAATTTATTTAAGAATGCGGTGGATCTTCTTATGTGTGCGAGATTTACTAGAAGTATAGAGTACCAGAAATTCATGGAGAGAATATCCAAAAATATATATAAACATCTGGATGGTAAAATATTTAAAGAACTAACGGGTAATTCTATTTCCAATATTTATATATCCAAAATTAAAGAAGATTTAGCTCGTACTTCTACTACTAATAATGATGGTTCGAAATATACGCATATAATTGATAATCTTCCACTAGATCCATTAGATATTCAACACTTTCGTTCTACGCTTACATCAGCTGATAAAACAAGACTAACACGTGCAGTAAATAACGTAGCTAAGACAGGTTTTAAATTGTTATTGAATGAACCAAATATAATTAGTAATATACTGTATGCTGAGAAAATAGGAATATTGAAAGAGTATACACGCGCTATGGTATCAGACCGTGTTTATAAAGAGTTGTACGGAAATAATTAATATGATAAGCATTTAATATATAATATTAAATGACTACGAATATATCGAGTGTAAAACGCTTTAAATATACATTAGTTAGTTTGTTAGATGTTTTTGAAGAGTTCAGTGTTAAATATTCACAATTTCTTATTACATTTAAGCCTAGACATTTGAATATACTTAGATTATATACTGATACAGAAGAACCGCATGATTTATTGAAATTATTTTTAAATAAATCACTAAATCATTGGAGTGAATTTAAACGATGTAATATTCAATATTTTATTGATAATATTGACGTTCTGGTAGATAGAAAGTATAGAAAATATATATATCCCATAATAGAATTATTGAAGACAGATCATATTGAAAAATCTTATATAAATTCAATATTTGATCATATACATGCATTGGTAAGGATTTGTATACATTATATGTATAATAATATTATGCAATTAACTATAGAAATGAATATGCATAATATAAAGAATCTTGGGAAAAGATGGAATACAAAATTGAATTATACACCACACACTGAAATATTAGATGAAGATTCGTCTTCTGATGAATCTAGTAGTGAAGAATCTTCTTCTTCTTCTGATAAGTTTAATAGTGAAGAAAATGAATATTAATATTTTTTGTCCATATTATCTTACAAAAGGAACACATAAATATGGCATCACTCGATGGAGATCCTGAAGAATGGGGATCTGGAACATGGATTACAACTACGATGAAATCACTGAGAGCTCGTACTCCAGGACGTATAGATTCATTCATACAGATGGATGTACCTGTGTTAGTGACTTTATTATGTAACACTTGCAGTGGACATTCTAGAACGATTATATCTAATAGACATCCTAATGAATATAGAAATATAGTAGATAAGAGAGGTGAACTCATCGGAATGTTTGCGTGGATGCATGATATACACAATGATGTTAATCAAATATTAGGTAAACCTGAAGTATCCTGGAAAGACGCATGTAAGATGTATAAACCTCTGTTAATGATGAGTAAAGAAGATTTTGAATTAGAAGCAGAACTTATATCTGATCCAGATACTATAAGCGACATACCCATGATTGAATATCCTGTATCTATGCAAACACAACGTGCTTCCCGTAGTGTAGTAAAACCGCGGCGGCAATATATTCCTAGAACTAATAGAAGTAGAATTACCCAATCTCGTTGCACTACATGTAATATTAAGTAAAATATATAATACATCGTAATTGATGTATTATCTTTTTAGTCTTTTCACATTATTCATTATATTATTTAATTCTTGTTCGTCTGTTTCAGATAATTCTTTGTCAGAGTCCTCTTCATATTCTTCTTCACTTTCTTCAGATTCTTCTAATTTAGGTTTTGCTTTCCTAATATGCCGTATTTTAGTTATTCTTTTTGGCTTATCTCTAGTATTTTCGTTACCTTGTGACTTATCTAACTTTAAAATCTGGTTTAATTTATGTTGTACATCTTTTAATTCATCATTAACCTGAGCTAATTCATTATCATAATATTCAAATAGTTTGCTGTGATATGCTATGGTCTTTTTTAACTTTTGTGCAGCTTTAAATGTACTGGATTGTGATTCTAACTCTGTTATAACTTCAGATAGGGCGGTAGATTGTCTTTTAGATTCCTTACGTAGTTTAGTAAAATTAGTGCGAACATATAAAACAGTAGAAATAGAGGCCACCATTGAGGTGGCCCCCATAACATTTGCCGAATTAGTTAACATACCCTTTTTTCTAATGAAAGTTATCCTAATTGAGTTAATAAAAATATAGGAAGCAATGACAACAATATTGGTTGTAGCGACACTCGACACATGTGGTGCTTGTCACCAGTATAATCTTTATGAACATCCGCAACTTAAATATTTGATAAAACAACATGCTCAAATACGCTTAGTAGAAGTAGAAGGCTATTACGATGATGGAAAACTAACATTACATTCGGACGGTCCTATTCATCCTGCCTTTAGGAGTAAAATAAAATTTTTTCCTAGTTTCTATTTATTTACTGCTAAGACATGGAATGATCCTAACCAACCGTTGTCTGGCGCCGCAATGGGATTAGATATTGATAATATGATTGAGTTAGAAAGTGAATATGATCCTACAACCGATTCGATCTGGAAATGGATTAAATCGTCGTTACATCATGCACCCTTTAAATATAGCACATCTATAACGAAGGGATTACATTCACCTTACATACCTGGCTTTGGCATTAAAAATATGTGATTAGCGATTCGCAAAAGCGATTCGTAAATTGACAATAGAAATATATACTTTAAACATATAATGGAGTTTCCGGATTATGATGAATTACAAAAATATCCAAAATATAGTTGGGATCCTAAGTGGTTTAGTATTAAATTTGATAGTATAAAGAATGATCTGGATAAACTTAATAGAATGTTTGCACTAATGTTACATCACTATTCGCGTATCCATCCTAGTAAATCTCTTGATAAAGTACAAATACCATTTGGGGGGAAGGTATTACATGGTGGAAAAGGAATACATTTTGGACATAATAATATTATCCCCAGTGATCTAGCACACATATTATGTTCATATCTTCATGTAGTTACCTCCTCAGATACTGTTTAAAAATATCTTAAATTTAAGATATTTATAATCCACTTAGTACTTGCCGTCTAGGACTTGGACAGGCAGGAGAGCGTGCACATATAGGAGGAGAAGCTTTATTTAGTTCACATACGCTGTTCTTATTGACTTTCGTCGCATATATAACACGGTTATTTGTATTATTTGTATTATTTGTATTATTTCCGAACAACGTACTCCAATCTCTAACTAATATATAGATAAGATATATAAGAATTATCAATGTTATTATTCCCCATATCAGATTTAAAGCAAATAATAGACCAGCTTCAGATGCTGAGACGCCTGTTGTAATGGTGGACCCTACAGTCTGGTTATTTCGTACGGAGTTCCAGAACCCAGCATTAATAAAAAAGAAAATAGTAACTAATAAAATAAATACAATTAATGCAATAAGTAAGCCTGCATACGGAGCCATTTTATATATATTACTACATCAAAAATATAATATTGTATTATAAATAAAAAAAATAATCTCAAACAAAAAAAATAATATAATAAAAATATAGTAGAGTTTTTAACTATGGCATCATCACGTGGTCGCAGTAATATTGCTGAGGCATTTGGTAATTTGAAGGGTAATAAGTCTATTGATGTTAGTAATATTGATAGTACCGGTAAGGGATATGTAACAAAAGACCGACCTAACGCTCCCACCAAACGTTTTTGGGCTCCTAGTGAACCTAGAATTATATCTAGCAATGCACAATCATATGAAAATGCATTAAGCATATTAGGATTTACTAAAGCAAAACGAGACAAATGGTTCAAAGAATTTGAAAGTGTAAGAGGTGCGAAGAAGGAAGATAGAGCAGGTCTATTAGGAAGCAAACCAAAAGGTAAAGGTAAAG
>SDBV01008134.1_pt1 | contig 14199 bp, 11 predicted proteins | sample 2277081 | NCBI WGS metagenome assembly SDBV01 (sample SAMN10402039, study PRJNA504765) | marine sediment metagenome | isolation source: marine sediment core GS10_PC15, 223 cmbsf | place: Arctic Ocean: Southern Knipovich Ridge | collected 2010
TCTTCATCAAAATGATGGGGTCGAATATCTCAAAATATGTAAGTATGAAAAAATATCTGGACTCAAGAGTGGTAGAACTAGAAGAAGTTAACAAAGTACAAGATTTTTTGGTAAATTCTCTATCCCAAAAACGGCGTTGTATTTTTAGAGGAAGCGCGGGTTCAGGGAAAACGTTTATTGCTATGAAAAAAGCATTGATGAATTATAATAAAGGAATTAGTACTTTATTTTTATGCTTCAACTCAGAATTAAGAGATTCCGTTCACGAATACCTTTGCAAGCAATTAGATAAACCAAGAGAAGAAATTCAAGAAACTTTACAAGTTCACACGATAAATTCCTTTTTGAGGCTTCAGATTAAAGAGGCTTTTCATGGACCTACTCGAAGTCTATTATTAGATGACTTAAGCAACTTCAAATATGAGCCAATTGCAGAAAGTCTGAGAGAATCAAAGGAAAAAATCTATAATGAATTCAAATTTGATTCGATTTTAGTTGACGAAGCTCAAGATATTGATAACTGTCTATGGGATATGTTCGATTACTTTTTGAGAAGGCCTGAAGAAGCGATATTATACATTTTTTACGACGAAGGGCAGGCAATTTTTGTCGAAGACTTTTCGATCGAAAAATTTGGGATGGATCCTAAAAAAGATCTTATTTTGTTAACAAAGAACCTCAGAAATACTATCGAAATTGCCAAATGGCTTGAAGAAAAAACAAAGTTTGGAGATTATCATGAGTATTCAGAGATAAATGGTTTCAAAATTAAAAGGGTTTCATTTCCAAACTCAAACGAAGCGTTAAAGAGGATTGCAAATGTAGTAAAGAAGAGTTTTTTTGATAAAAATATAGATCTTAACAGAATTGCTGTTTTATCTTATTACAAATTAAAAACATTGGTATATGGAGCAAAGGAAAATGATTATTGCGACTACATACCGTTGGTAAACAAAAAGGGAGTAACCCGAGAAAAGTGGTTTATAGTAGAACCTAGACATATTTCCGATTTTCTGACAATTCAAGAATCCGAAGGAATAAAAAGCGAATCTCTAATTCTATTTAAAACAATTTCTGGGTTTAAGGGTCTAGAACGAGATGTAGTTTTCCTCGTGGTACCTAATTTTGAAGAGTTCAAGGAACGATTCCCTGAAAAGTACGAAAACTTCCTCATGCAGATTTATGTCGGAGCTTCAAGGGCTAAGTTCAAATTGTATGTGTGCGAATATTCTCTTTAATATCAAAATTTATATATGAGAGTTTTTACTTATACGTAAGAAGTCAAGAATTCCAAGATACAATGTCTAATAAGAAAAAAAATGGCGAAGAAGATATTATCTTCGAATTTTACGAGGAGCGAGAGTCTTCTATAGAGACGTGTGTAAAATTTATCCAATCTAATAAAAAGGGATATGTTGGACACGGTATACCTTACATCTCAAGTTCAGATGAAACCTCATTTCCAATTACAGTAGATAGAATATTTAAAATCCCTAAATGTACGGAATACAAGAAGCTAGGGTTTGTGGACGGGGGAAATGCATCCATCATCAATAGTGCAGATTTTAACATTAGCTTTCACCGCATTGCGGGAACTATATTCCGAGCTAATGGATATATTCCGTTGAGTTCAATTCCAGAACTTATTGAATTTCATACAGCCACAATATTAAACCCAAGAGAAGATGGATCATTAGAATATATTACTAAATTTTTTCCAAGAAATCCAAACCATCACGGATTTTTACCCGATAAAGATATTATTATTAATATTAAAGATAAATCTATTCGACAAGGAGCTTTTCAACCAAAAATTGAAAATTTTGGATCAATTGCAAGAAGATTCGCAGAATGGTCGTATGCTAAAGAACTGATTACTCAAGAATTAGATAAAGGAGATATTTTCTGCAAAGATGGTTCTTTACAGACAGGTTTTAAAGGAGAGAGCAAATTAGCAGTAGAATTGTACAAAAATGCCTTAAGGAAGGAAGTGTTAGTAACTGGTATATCAAAATCATGTAGGTTATTGACCAACCAAGGAGATGCATTGGTTTCAGTTATAGAACAGATTGGAAGTCAAAAGTTCCCAACAAAACCATGGTACTTTCACCCTATTTATCAGATAACTCGTGCTGATAATCAAGCTGACTTGTTTTTTGTGAAACTTCATAAGTTTGCCTATTGTCCTTTTCGGTTCGACATATATTTGGCACAATCCCAAAATCTTGATCAAGCTCAAAAAGAATTAATAATTTCTAACTTAGCTTCGAATGCCGTTGAACTAACTTTTCCGGGATATCCATATGGACTGATAAAAGTTGATCAAATGTCTCGAGTTGCGTATCGAGAAATAGATGGACAAAGGGTTATGATCCTTGCTGAATTCGATAAGAAGCATTATGAAAAATATATTTTACCTCGTCTACGATCAGTAGATGTTCACGATATACTCAATAAAATTAGAAAAAATTAAAATCATTATCAAAAATAAATAAAATAAAAAAAAATAAGAAAAAAAATGTCAGAATTAGGAAAGAATATAGGACAATTTGTTTCAGGCTCTTTCACCAAATTATTATTAAGACAAAAATCCGACCAAGTATTTGAAATCGGTCAATTGTTAGTGGCGGGATATAGTTCGAAAGATTATGTTATTTATAAAATAAATGACCTTCGACACGGAAGCCAAATTCCTAATGATTCTCTAGAATTGATGGCGGGTTATAGATTAGAAAGGGAAGACTCGAGCCTTATGATTTTTGAGCCGGAACTAAGGAATTATGTTCTAGCCCAAGCCAGGCCTTTAATAAGAGTAAAGGTTAATCCAAAAACTAATAAATTAGAACCTTTATTACCCAAAACTTTACCTCAATTCTTTGATGCGGTCTTCGAAATTAATAATAACCATCTTAAATTCTTGGAAGAGTCAGAGTTAGACAACCCTATTTCTTTAGGAAATGTCCGTTCAGGATCAAAAGTTCTGGATACTACAATTAGTTTAGAGGCAAAAGATGTGTTAACACATCATATACTCATTCCTGCCACTACGGGAAGAGGTAAATCTAATTTAGTAAAAGTTATTTTGTTCAATTTAATGAAAAATGTGGAATGCGGAAAGCTTGTTTTTGATCCACATAATGAATATTACGAAAGTTTACAACGACATCCAGAGAGGAAAGAATATCTTAGATATTATACACCTCGAGAACATATAGATAAAATAGATTTGAAGTTTAATGTAAGTGTTCTTACTCCAAGACATATTATGGGCGCCATTGATTTATCCATACCCCAACGAGAGGCACTTATTGTGTATCATAGACGAGATAGAAGTAATTGGGTTCAAAATTTGTTTACCGGAGAAATTCCACAAGGAGTTGATGCTAGAACAATGAATGCACTCCGAAGAAAAGTGGGCATACTTTTAAACATTGAGGTATCTGAAGATGATGACGGAATTCAGATCGTGGAGCACGGCATCTATAAATTAGATGGCTATGAATCAACAGTTTCTGAAATAATAAAATTTCTAAAGGAAGGTAAGACTATTGTTGTTGATACTTCATTGTTCTCAGGATCAGAGGAAATTTTTATCGCTACCATAATCGTAGAAAATTTATTTAATACCTACAAAAGACATAAGTTTAAAAACGAATTATATAATCTCCCAGTCGTGTCTATTGTACTTGAAGAAGCCCCGAGATTAATAGGAAAAAAGGCATTGACTGTAAGTGAAAACATCTTTGGAACAATTGCCAAAGAGGGACGGAAGTTTAATATTGGACTTATTGCTATCACACAACTCCCAAGCATTATTGAACGAGAAATTTTAGCTAATATGAATACCAAAATAATATTAGGAAATGAAATGGGTCCTGAACGAAAGGCAATTATAGAAAGTGCTGCTCAAGACTTGTCTGATGACTATCAAAATATTGGTAGTTTGGATAAAGGAGAGGCTATAATAACGTCTAATTTTTCTAAATTTGCAGTACCGATTATGATTCCCTTATTTGAAGATTTAATTAAAAAAACAGATAAGAAGGGGGATTCTAAAATTAAAAGAGGCTCTCCAGGCTTAGACTCATAGAGTAAAAGGAGCTATATTAGAAATGAAAGTAAAATTCGCGCACGTGTCAGATTGCCACTTAGGATCGTGGCGAAAGGATACTCTAAATGAAGTAGGATATGCAGCTTATAATAAAATGATCGAGATCATAATAAAAGAGGAAGTAGATTTTATTATTATAAGCGGTGATTTATTCGATGTATCTCACCCAAAAGTAGATGTATTAGATTTAGCTATTAAAGGGCTTAAAAAACTATTTGATAACAATATTCCTGTATATGGAATTATGGGCTCACACGATTTTTCGCCGTCTGGGAAATCGATGCTAAGACCTTTAATTTCTGCTGGTCTGTTTAAAAAGCTCTATAGAGGGGATTCCGATAATGATAATAAACTTAATCTTTATTTTACTGAAGATAAAAAGACAAAAATAAAACTAACAGGTATTCGAGCGAGAAAAAGATCGTTAGAACTAAATGATTATGAAAGCTTAGATAGGAAAAGTCTTGAACAAGAAGAAGGAACAAAAATATTCGTACTACATACTTTATTATCCGAGTTAAAACCCCTAGAATTTAAAGATATGAAGACAGGACCAAAATCCATTCTACCTAGGAATTTTTTATACTACGCAGGCGGTCATCTTCATAAGACTATTCCTGAAAAATTACGCAAGGAATCCATAATTATTAAACAGAATTCAAGTTTGGAAGAGAAGGTTATCTATCCAGGCTCATTATATCCTACCAAATTTTCCGAGTTAGAGCAATTTCAGTATGGGGGTTTTTGCATAGTCTCAGGAGAAATTCCGGAGGGTGATCTTGAGGTAAAATTTATTCCAATAAAAATAAAGGAAGTAGAAGATTTATTTGTTAATGCAGATAATAAAAGTATAGAAAAAGTAAAAGCACAAATCGACGAGAGAATTTTAAGTGGAACTTTTGACGATAAGATAGTGACCGTAAGGATAGCAGGAGAATTAGCGTCTGGAAAGGCAATCAATATAAAACCCGATATTATAAAGATTAAGCTTAAGGAAAAAGGAGCGTATGAAGTGTTTGTAAACAAGTTAAAACTGAACTCTAGAGAATATGAGAAAGTAAATATTGATCCAAATGTGTCCAACGAAGACATTGAAAAAAAATTGATTCATCAACACGCTCAAAAGTCAAAAATTCACGGGCTTACTAAGGAGGATGTTGAAAATAAAATTTACCAAATCTTTAACTCGTTAGGTAGAGATAAACACGAGGGTGAAACCGTAAAGGATTACGATGCGCAAATGCTTAAGGAATTTTACTCTATTTTAAACATTAAAACAGAGGAGTCGGAATAATGAAGCTCGAATCCATAAAGATTAAAAATATTAGAAGTATAAAAAACTTAGAACTGACCTTCCCAGAATCAACAATTTTATTCGGTGGAGATGTGGGCAGCGGAAAGTCTTCAGTTCTAAAAGCGGTCGAGTTCGGCTTGTTTGGAACTCTCGGAGATTTACCAGGGGATTCACTCCTAAGAAGAGGTCAGAAAACGGGTTTTGTTGAATTAACCTTTAATATCGATGGTGAGGCTTATATGATTCACCGTAAGCTGAGTCGTAGTGTACAAGAAGGATTGGAAAGAGTATATCAACCTGAAGGATGGATTATGAAGAATGATGTAAAAACTGAGTACACTACTACGGAGTTAAGACTTTTAATTTTAGACTTGTTAAAATATTCGATTTCCCGATACAAAGCTCATAATAAAAAATGTATCGATATTTATCGATATACTGTTTACACTCCCCAAGAAGAAATTAAAGAGATATTATTGGCAAATCCAAAAGAAAGATTTAGTATTTTGAAAGATGTGTTGGAAATTGAAAAATATGAACACACGCTAAAAAATCTTGAAAAAATAAGTAAATCCTTAAACAAGGATATTAGAAATTTACAAATTAAAATTGATAGCATAGGAAATCCCGAAGACGAAATCCCGTTAAAAGAAGACGAAATCAAATCTCAAAAAGCTCTAATTGCCGAAAAGGATAAGAAAATCGTAGCAGGGCAAAAAGAATTAGATCGAGAGAAGAAAGCTCAAGAATCCATTCAAGAAAGCTACAACGAGTATTCTAAAAAAGCTTTGGAACTTAACTCTAATCACATGTTAATTCAAAACAATAACAACACAATCAAAGAAAATCAATCAAAAATTATTATATTAAAAGCCAAGATTTTAGAAAAACAAAAAGAACTAAATTTAACCCCTGAGATAAAGCTTAAGACAGAAAAAAATGAAGAAGAAATAGAGCACGAAATAGCCGAACTAAAAAAAAAAGATAAAAAGCTTACAAAAAAAAATACTGAACTCAAAAAGGATGTAAGCGAAATTCAAGAGTTGCTAAAAAACAACAAATGTCCTCGATGTAAACAAACAATACACGAAAAAGAGAGATTCGATGGGGAGTTATTAGAGAAAAACGCAAGTCTTGAAAAATTAAATAAAGAATTACAGGAAGTAGGAATGAGAGTGAATGAGAGTGAAAGCTTGAAAAAAAAAATCCAAGAGTATGAAAAAACAACTGAAAAAATAAATAGATTAAAGGAATTAATTGAAGAAAAGAAGAGTCGAATGGGAGATCTTCTTAAACCAATCTCAAAGCTTAAAATGGATAATCAACAAGCAGAAAAACAAATTTCAAACACCTTAAAATCCTACAAAATCAAATCTCTTGAAGAATATAAAGCTCATGAAGGTGAAATAAAAAAAAATTTGGAGAACCAAAAAATTGTGGTTGATAACCTTCAGTTCGAGTTAATTACTTTTGAGAAAAATAAATCTTCTTTAGAAACGGAATTAAAGGCTCTGAAAAAGGAGCAAAAAAAACTAATAGATTTAATTGAGAGTTCTAAAGTTCTTAAAGAAAAAGCAAAATATATAACTAGCATTGCTGAATGGATTTCGAATTCTTTGTTAACTATGATTAGAGATATCGAACGCACTAATTTGACCTCTACTGCAGAGTATTTTGACCAATACTTTAGAGAATGGTTCAATGCGTTAGTAGAAGAAGAAAACATCGAGATTCGAATCGATCCGGAAAACTTTCAACCGATAGTTTACATTGATGGATACGAATCTCCGTTTAGAGACATGTCGGGAGGAGAAAAAAGTGCGCTATCTTTAGCTTACAGACTTGCATTAAATAAAGTTATTCTTACTAAACATCCAGACGTGAAGACCAGGGATCTACTTATTTTAGATGAGCCTACGGATGGATTCAGTGAAGCTCAAGTCAGCAAAATGCAGGACATACTCGATAACCTAAACATGAAACAGATGATAATTATCTCACACGAACGGACTTTAGACTCCTTTGTAGCAGACATTTATGAATTTAAAAAATTAAATCATTCAACAAAAGTTTTACAACTCTCAAAATTTAAGCCTTAAATTAGATCTATAACGAATTGGAAAAATAATGAAAATAAAAGAAATAAATATCAAAGATTTCAGAGGGATTGAAAACTTAACCATACAGTTAAAAGATTTCACCGTTTTAATTGGTAAGAATGGAGTGGGGAAATCTTCAGTCTTACACGCTTTTAATTTCTTTAAAGAATCGTCTTACAGGCTAAAAACTGAAGATTTTTACAATAGGGAGTTAGATAGGGAGATCAGAGTGTCAATAATCTTTAATAAACTAAATTCTAAGGAGCGTTTAGCATTTCACCGCTATATCCAAAATGAGGAATTAAAAGTAATTAAGATTGCAAGAACTAATCAAGAGTCCGAGAACCTTAATATTACGCAAACTTATCATGGTCAGGCATATATTCATCAACCTTTTTCAGATATTAGGAGACAGGATAAAGCAACTCCTAAAAGAAAATTATATAATGAACTTAGATTGGAAGCTAATTATTCCTCTTTAAGCAGTGTAAGTAAAGGAGATGACATAGAACCAAATTTAAAAGCATGGGAAGAATCTCATCCAGATGAATTAGAATTAATAATAGACGAGAATCAACTCTATGGATGGAAAGGAGTTGGAGCAGGAAAATTGAATAAATTTACTAATTTTTTCTTTATCCCTGCAGTTCATGAATTTAGCAAAGAGGAGACAGAGAAATCTACATATTTAAAGGAAATCTTAGATCTTACTATTAGAAAACGAGTACAAATTTTACCTGAACTAGAAGAATTAAAGAGAAAAACGACGATTGAATATCAAATGATTATAGAAAATCAAAATAGACCAATCGTCGAAGAATTAAGTAATGATTTAAGTAAAATGCTTGAGTTATTATCTCCAGGTTGTAGTATCTCTATTGATTATCATCCTGGTGATGTCAATTTTCTAGAAACTACATACGGAACAGAATTAGAAGAATTCGGATTTAAAGGTCCAATTTCATCAGTAGGGCATGGTGTACAACGAACTTCCTTTTTTACTTTATTAAGGTATTTAGGACAGCAACAAGTCATATATAGGGTTGATGAAACTAGCGGTGAAGAAGATGAAGAGGATTCTACAGATAGTAAGTTTCTCATATTATTCATTATAGAAGAACCCGAATTGTATCAACATCCTAATAGAATAAGATTAATAAAAAAGATTTTGCTTGATCTTGCTAGAGATTCTGAGGATTCTTTATTTCAATTTCAAATTATATGTTCGAGTCATTCACCTTATTTAATTGATATTCAAGATACTGAAGATATTAAAATATTGAGGAAAGTTAAAGAAAATGGTAGTTATAAGGTCAGTACTAACGAAGTAAATCTTGATAAAATAGCTCAACAATTAAAAGTGTTGCATAATCTTCCAATAGACGTAAGGTGTGATGCAACAACTTTAAAGAGTCGATTGAAATCAATTATGACTTTAGAGCTTTCAGAAGGGTTTTTTGCTGATAAGGTAGTTTTAGTAGAGGGATTAGAAGATAAAGCCATTATCCAAGCAATTGATCATTATTCAAATAATAATTTTGATTCGAAAGGGATTGTGGTTATCCCTGTAATAGGTAAAAATAACTTGGATCGTCCTGCTTTAATTTTTCAAGATCTGGGAATTCCGGTCTATTTAATTTTTGACACAGATAGTGATTGTAGGCCAACCGATCTTGATTCCCATAAGAAGGTAAATGCAATACTAAAAATAATCATGGGGGAAACTGCTCTTACAGACCCCCTAGAGGTGAAAATTGAAACCAGTTATGCTTCAGTAGATCCAAACATGACAAAAACAATTAGGAAGACTATTGGAGATCCCCTTTATAATCAAATTATGGATGAATTGAAAGAGGAATATGGATTCAAGAAAAATAAGGATTGTAGGAAGAATTATGTTGTTATGTCTCAATTTATCCAAAAAGTATATGATGCAGGTAAGGTAATTCCAGAATTAGAAGAAATTATACAAAAAATCTATGATCTTTGACATTTCTCATAAAATGTAATAGATAAAATGAAGGTGGAAAGAATGTTGTCTAAAAATTTAGAAATAATTAAAAAAGCGATGGATGAGAGAAGATCTATCAGCGCTTATTATGGCAGATATTTCCGAAAACTCTCCCCTTATGAACTGGGAACAAAAAAAGAATCATACCAATGTCTTTTTTATCAATATGGTGGTGAAAGTAGTAAAGGTATCATTAATAATAAAAGTAAATACAATTGGAGGTGTCTAAAACTAAACCAATTAAAACAAATTCAAATTTTAGATGAACCCTTACAAAAACCAGACATAGTTTCTCATAAAAAACCAAGCCAATGTGTTGATAATATAATTAAACAGATATATATTGAATAAGAAAATGAACCTAGTTTAAAAGAATTTAAGGAATTAGTGAACAAAATCAAAATAACATCGTAAGGAATTAGAAAAATGAGGTTAACTAAAAGTGGATGAAAAAAGAAGTTTTGATTTAAACATTGGGCAAATTTTAGAAGATTGGGATATCCATCACGGAATTAGGGAAATTATAGCTAATGCGATAGATGAACAGATGCTTACTAATACAGAAGATATCCAAGTCTATCAAGATGAGGATGGATATTGGCATATACGAGATTTCGGGAGAGGTCTTAAGTATGAACATTTAACCCAGAATGAAAATGAGGAGAAATTAGAAAATCCAAACCTAATCGGGAAATTTGGAATAGGTCTAAAAGATGCATTGGCTACTTTTGATAGAAATGATGTGTTTGTTCTAATTAAATCAAAATATGGAGATGTAACTATTGAAACTTCTGAAAAACACGGATTTGAGGACATTCCAACTCTACATGCTGTTATTTCTCAACCTTCAGATTCTGAATTAATTGGTACAGATGTGATATTAGGAGATGTCTCTGAAGAGAATATAGAGGAGGCAAAAGCTTTATTTTTAAGGTTTTCAAGTGAGGAATTAGTTGAATCAACTGATTATGGAGAAGTGTATAAAAATTCTAAAGATAATGCTTTTATTTATATAAATGGAGTGAAAGTAGCAGAAGAGGGAAACTTTCTATTTAGTTATAATATCACATCCTTGACAAACCAAATAAGAAAAGCGTTAAACAGAGAAAGAACTAATGTAGGAAGAAATGCATATCGGGATAGGGTTATGAAAATACTGTCATCTTGTAAGGGTGAAAATATTGCAAGGATGTTAATGAAGGATTTGCAAAAAATAGAGCAAGGAACAAATCACGATGAGTTAAGTTGGATTGGTGTTCAAAAGCATGCTGTAAGCATTTTAAGTTCCAAAACAAATGCAATCTTTGTTACTTCTTCTGAAATTCAAAACTCTTTTCATGTAATAGACGAAGCGAAATCTAGGGGTTTAGACATAATTACAATCCCAGACAACTTGAGAGAAAAGATCAATCACCTAAAAGATCTTTCAGGTAATCCAATCAGAGATATTAATCAATATATTATTGAAGATCATGAGAGTTTTGAATTTAAGTTCATTAATCTAAAGGATTTAAAGACATCAGAAAGGAAAATCTTTAATCTAACCGATAAGATTTGTGAGCTTATTGGAGGAAAACCAAGAAAAGTAAAAAAAATAAGGATATCCGAAACAATGAGAAAAGATCCTTCCACATTCAGAGAAGTTGATGGTCTTTGGGAAAGCGCTACAGGGACGATAATCATCAAGAGGAATATTTTAACTAATATTAAACGATTCTCAGGGACTTTAATTCATGAGTTAGGACATTGCACAAGTGGAAGAGAAGATATTACTCGAGAATTTGAATTGGAATTGACTCGTTTGATTGGAATCATAGCTTCGAAATATTTGAATTAGGAGAAATTTAGTTTTCATTTTTTCTTTAAATTGAAATAATAATAAAATCGTTCATGGCTGACTTTGATAAATTAAGCGATATAAAAGGAACAATTATCAACTATATAGAAGAAAGAGGGCGGGAACTATTTTACGGAGGGGGGACTGAATATGATTATTCCCTTTGGATTCAAGCAGCTCTATTATTCGAGCAGATAATAATTCCTTGCGATTATTATGTCCCCGATACTCTACTTGAATTCGCACAAGACGTAATTAAAAAAGCCAAATCTCACGAGTGCAAGGTTGAGCGATACCAAGTAAATAGTAAAGGCAAAAAAGTTAACATTGAAGTATGGGATTATGGTAAAACAATTCATAAAATAGTTGAGTGGTTAATTAAGAAAGAAGTCTTAAAAAAGAAATGAAAACTTGGGTAAAAAAATGAAATTATTAAATTTTCCATAATGTCAAGTCCAAAAAAACTTAGTTAAAATAACTTTCGTTCATAAATACTCTTAAAAATCTTCTGTAATTTGTCTGATGATTTAATTCGTTCAAGCTCTAATATCTTTGGTGAATCTTCCTCCTCATTAAAAAATTGAATAAAAACATAATAAGCTTTGTATATTTTCCTACCTTCGTTTTCAAGATCAATATCTAATTCAAAATTTACTAATGAGTATTCTTTAAAATTAGAAGTTCCTTTATGGTATTTTCGTACTGTTACAAATCCTTTTTCTAAAAGACTCTTCATTTTCTTTGAAATGTTGCCTTGATCTTTTCCAAGAAGATCTGAAATTTCTTTATTTGTTTTAGCGCCAGCTTTTTTTAGCAAGCATATTATTTGTCTTTCTGCATTCGTTAATTTTTCTTCACTTAATCTAAAAATTTTTTCTTCAATCATGATTCATATTAAATTCAACATTATTTACTTTGTGATAAAATTTATAGATATTTAAATGAATCTATTAATCTTATCAACTTTTATTTAATTTTCATCAACTTGTAATTGTATTAAATTAAGATTTGCTCATAAAAAGTCTCATAAAGGAAACCCATTCATGTAAGATAAGATCTTAAAACTTCTAAAGCCATTTATTTATCTATAATGCAAATCTTGAAAGCTTCTTTTCTTTCAAAAAAGTGTTGTTATTTTGGCTTTCAGTCCATCTAATTACTTTTCAGAGAGAAAGTAACAAGATATATTAATATTGGATGTGCTATTATTTAGTATGGCAAAAATCAATGACAATGCAAGAATTCAAACATTAAAAAGAATGTTATCGGTTGCTAAAACACTAGTAGAAAATGAATCAAATGAAATTTTTGAGCTAGCACATTATATCGCAGACAATGTCTTAAATAAAATTTGTATGCTTGTAGGGATTGAAAAAAATGGAAAAGATTCAATTTATGAATTCTTACCCGGACGGCGACAAAGAACTAAAGATTTTAATACCATGTATAAAGTCCTCGAAAAATACTATCCAAAGGTTCCAAAATATAATGATTTAATTCGAAAATATCATCGGAAAAGAAATACTTATAATCATGATATTATCTCTTTAGATTTTTCTATAAGAAAACCTTCAGCTATAAATTACATAGAATGCGTAGAAGATATATTAAAAAAAGTTGGTTATATAGAAAATGAGAAGATAAATCCTTCACCTCTGATCTCCAATATATTATTAACAGATTTATGTTTCTCTCATAAAGAACAACTAGTGCAAAAATTCAATGAACTATATAGCAGATTGGCATCAAAAAATCCTGAACATGTTATTATAGATGTAAAAACTTTTCTTGAGGATATTGGTGAAATCGATTTAGGAAGAATTCTGAAAATGGAATATATTCCAGATAGTAAAGAAAGAATGATGTTAATAGAACATAAAAAATGGCTTTTATCAATTAAAACAGGCTCATCTCGACATTTAAGACTTATAAAATATGTAAACGGAAACTCTCAGAGCTATGATTTTGAAATTCCGAATCAAAATGAAGGTATTTTAAATGAATTTTTAGGTCTGATAAGAGACCGATTTAAAGAACATGGAATTATGATCCAAAGTATAAAATAGCACGTTTTATGGATAAAAATTATATTCCGGAATTGCGTTCTCAACTCTGGCAAATTGGGGTATTTTGTATAAAACAGAATTTCCTAGATTTGTTCCTTTTAGATTATTCTTTACAATTAGACTTAAATTTTATCATGCTCCAATGAATTTAGAAATGCCTTATACTCTTCTGGTTAAATTTAATAACAAAAATATATATTATTTTATTAAGTACAAAATTTATGGGTGTCTAATATTGAAAATTCAAGGTCCTAAATCTCCAGAAGAATATAAAGATGTTAAAGCTAATCTTAAATATTATACAACGTTTATTATTGTGATTCTATCAATTCTTCTCTATATAATTTATATAGGAATAGATCCAGGAATAGTTAAAACAATAGAAGCTTTAATTTTTTCAAGTGTTATTATATTTTTATTAAATGGTTTGAGTTGGATTCTTATTTTTATTTTTGAAATACATGATAAATGGTACGATCGCCATTTTATCAAGTGGAGATTAAAACATGATGTTGATTTTATAATCCCAACTCTTATTAGACCGTTTTTAAAGAAAATAGATGCCTGTTTCTTTGATATATATGAGAGTGATTCAGAAAAGAGATTTGTATTAATGGAAAATTGTTTTTACGAGTTTGTAGGAGATCATGCAGGGGAGAATAAAATAAAAAAGACAAAAATAGTGAGGTTTTATGAATCATCACAAAAATATTGGATTACTCAAATAAATGAAATTATAATGATTTTCTTCATTATTATTAACTTTTTTATTTATATCTTT
>SDBV01008135.1_pt1 | contig 14198 bp, 10 predicted proteins | sample 2277081 | NCBI WGS metagenome assembly SDBV01 (sample SAMN10402039, study PRJNA504765) | marine sediment metagenome | isolation source: marine sediment core GS10_PC15, 223 cmbsf | place: Arctic Ocean: Southern Knipovich Ridge | collected 2010
CAAATGTCCAACTATTTGTTCGTTTTTCTCAGCACAAAACGTCCAATTCCCGCTCATAATCCCCTATCCTGCTTCTGTACAAGCACTTGCTACCACTATCCGGTTACGCTATGTGGAGGTCTGAAGTAGCGCAGATAATAGCTATAAAATTGAAATTGCTTTATCGCGAGCAAATTTGTTTTGGCGCAAGACAGATTCAAATGATGGAGGCGAGCTTGATAGCTTCTTTGAATTGGCCAGAGCTATTATGTGCGGCTACAGAGACATTACCAATGCGAGGATTGGCAGAATTGCTGGCGTAGTAACAAGGAATGCTCCAATTGCTGATCCAGCCTCTGTAATTATATCAAAATTCTGCAAGCAAGAAATGGCTAGCTCGTTATTTGCCGATGCAGATAGCTTCGAACTACATTGTAACAAGAGATATAATCTTGATGACTACCGAGTGAATAGCTGGGTTAGATGCAAGTCTAGAAAAAAGGAAGATAATCAGAGGCTTCTGCTTATCGAACAAGACATCAATACTCTTAATGAAGAATTGAAGTCAAGAAATTTCACAAATGAAGAGGTAGGTGTCTTTTTTCATCTCCTTCCAAAGGAAATGAATGACATTTTCGCTCTGTATTTTTAGCAGGAGCAGATAATGACAGAAATAAGAACAGATCCTTTTGACTCTCAAACAAATCGGCCACCACAATTGGATGAGCTTGCCTGGTGTGAAAAATCAGTGATAGTTGTTGCAAATCGCCACATTAGCAATAACATCTTTCAGAACCAAAACTTTGCAAGATCGAGCGACAAGTGGATTTATGTCGCGTCAATTTTAGGTACAAGCGAGCATGACTGCAGCGTTGTCCCGATAATCCAGCTTGATATGCCCAAAGATTGGACTAATTTTACATGGATTGTTTATAATCCTTCGACAAAAGCTTCTTATCTTGGAAGGACAATAAAAGATATAAATTCTCTGAAAAGCTTGCCATATAATTGGGATTCTTATGGTGCTGCGCCGATTGGAGAACGCGCCATCTCGAAAGCAGTTGATTTCATTTTAGATCTCATCAATGAAACCGACCAGATAGAAGGATTGACGAGGCCAATTGTTGTTCCGTGCCCAGATGGCAGCATGCAATTGGAGTGGGATATAAACGATAAAGAATTGGAGGTTGGAATATCTGATTCTGATGGATTGTCGTTTGAGTATCTGAGCTGTTCAGAAAATTACGCTAAAGAGGATACCACAGATTACTTGGGAATAATCGAACAACTAAAATGGTTGTTGCAGCGAATTTGAAGATTTGGCAGCTTCTTTCTACATGCCTGTTGAACGAATCCAGATTGTTGACAACGATGAGCTTTATCGTCGCATATCACCCAAATGGCGGGAGCACTACAAGCAGACTGGGCGAATTTCTTCGGTTGCCTTTCTGCCCCCTAAATTTGAAACTACAATATCTGTGGATGTTGCACGTCTGATCACAATCGAAAAATGCTTAGAAAACTACCTGGATAATGGGCTTTCTATCCTGCCGGCAGAATCTGTGCGAATCGCTGGATTAGACGTAAATCATACACCCAATTGATGCAACTATGCTCACGCTGACATTTCTGGGAATTTCACTCGAGGCACCAGAAAAAAGCTAGCAAACATCGCAAAATGATTGTAGAATAAATTTCGATTTCTCAAAAAAAGACAGCCCAATATCCCGCCAGTCAAGATAGCGACGGGTATCCCGATCAGCGCGATCCCTTGCCATGCAGACAGCGCCTGGATCTCACTCTCCGCCTGCAGAGATTATGGCGATTCAAAGCCGGCTATTTCGAAACCGTTCGGAAGCTGGAGGACGGCGCACGTCTTTCATGGCTATAGCCCGGGCAAAGCCTGCGCTCATCCCCGGCTTTAGTGGCACGCAGATCAGTTAATCGTTTTCTGCCTGGTAACCTGGGAAATATAGCTGTCTTCCAAACCTTCTACGCCTTTTAACCACGTCAGGAATTTCGATGCTTCGTCCTGATTCTGGTAGGGACCGATGCGAACGCGAAAATACGTCGCGCCGCCTATGTCGCGTGTTCTAATGATTCCGGCCAGGCCCAAGTCGTCCAGCATTTCGCTGACCGTTTCAGCGCGGCTCCTGGTCTTGTACGAGCCGACCTGAATTTCGTACTCCTTGACGTACACCTTTCTGGGCCTCGCCGTTGACGCCGCAGCCGGCCGCTGAACGGCGGTTTGCCGGGGCTGCGTCCTTTTTTCCACGGCAGGAACGGAAACCGGCTCGGAGGCCGGCTCTCTCTTCTCGATTTCGATCTCCCCGACCCTTTCCGCCTCGCCGACGGCTATGGTCAGGTCTCTTTTCAGAGAGTCTTGCGCCGTGTCCTCCATCTCGACGAGGCCCGGCATCTCCTGCGTGCCTTTGTAGAATTCGAAGGTGTCAAAGTTCCTGTCAAAGAGCGGTTGGGGCTCTATGCGTGCGGTTTCCGCTCCGGACGTAGACCTGGGCCAGAAAAGTACGAGGCCTGCCGCTACTACGATTACGAGGAAAAGGCATACGGAGGCCACGACCAGCAGAATATTTCTATTTTCCATCGCTCAGACACCTTTCATGCAGAATGTTTTCCACCTTGGCCTTCAGGCTGTTTTTGTCGCCTGAGTTGCTTACAGAATATATATCGACATCCATGGAGTTGAATTTAGGGCATATTCCGCGTTGAGACAGCAATCTGCGCAGTATCGCGACAGTGCCCAGCAAATCCCTCGACCGGGCGCGTTTCAGTCGGGTCCAAAACGGCGCGGTTACGCAGATAACGCAGTCACAGAGCCTCTGCAATCCCATTTTGAACAGTATCGCTGCGTTGATGACGATGTTTCCGTCTATCTCCGACACCATGGATTCGACCCTGGACACCATTGCGGGGTGAAGTATATTTTCGAGCTCTGAGAGCCGGGCGGAGTTTCGGAACACGATGGCCCCCAGAACGCGACGGTCGATCTGGCCTTCGGGAGAGAGCACGCCTCGGCCAAAGCAGGCCGCGACATCATACTTCTTTGCAGCCAGCGTGTCATGACCCACCTTGTCCACGTCGATTACCGTGAAACGCGCCTCTTCCAGATACGTCACAATCAGATTTTTGCCGGCACAGTATTTCCCGGCCACGCCGACTACCATGTCAGTGAATCTGCCCCCAGTTTCCGCCCCACTCCAGGTTGACCTTCAGTGACAGGCTGAGCTCTGCTGCTGATTCCATGGTTTCCTGCACGATACGCTCGACTTCCTGCCTTTCGTCCTCGACCACCTCGAATATGAGCTCGTCGTGAACCTGGAGTATCAAGCGCGAGCGCAGGTCGTTCAATCGCCCGGAGATTGCGATCATGGTCTTTTTCATAATGTCCGCGGCGCTGCCCTGGATGGGGGTGTTGACGGCGATGCGCTCTTCCGCGCTTTTCTCGGTTTTGTTGCGGCTGTTGATGCGGGGCAGGTAGCGTCTTCTACCGAAGATTGTTTCCACGTATCCCCGTTCCTCGGCCCCTGCAATAGTCTGTTTTATGAAACTGTCCACGCCCTGATACGTCTCGAAATAGGTATCGATGAACGTGTCCGCCTCCTTGCGGGGTATCTTGAGGTCTCGGGAAAGCCTGAAAGCCGACATACCGTAGATTACGCCGAAATTTATGGTCTTGCCGATGCGCCTCATCTCCGGCGTTACCTCGTCTTCGGGCGTTCCGTACAGGAGCGAAGCGGTCAGCGCGTGGATATCCCGATCCTCTGAGAACGCATGAATCAGTTTCGAGTCCTGCGAAAGGTGGGCCAGGACGACCAGCTCTATCTGCGAGTAGTCGGCGCTCAGGAAAAGCGATCCCTCGGGCGCTGTAAAAGCAGTGCGGATCATGCGCCCCTCTGTCGTGCGGACGGGAATGTTCTGCAGGTTGGGACCGCGGCTCGAGATCCTGCCGGTCGCGGTGCCTGTTTGAGCGAAGGTAGTGTGAATCCTGTGGGTGTGAGGATTGATGAGCTGAGGCAGCGTGTCGACGTAGGTGTTCTTTAGCTTCGTGAGGGCTCTGTGCCGCAGTATGTTGTCGCAGACAGTGCTTTCCTGGGCCAGGATCGCCAGCACTTGAGCGTCGGTAGAGGCCCCGGTTTTTGTGAATTTAATGGGCTTCATCGCGAGGTCTTCGAACAACACCGTTCTCAGTTGCTTAGTCGAGTTGATGTTGAATTCTTTTCCGGCGTCCGCGTATATCTTGGCCTGAATGAGCACGAGCTCGTTTTCGAATTCCCCTGACAGCCGGGCCAGTTCCGCGGAGTCGACCTGAATACCGGCCAGTTCCATCTCGGCCAGCACTCTGACGTTCGGCATTTCTACCTGGTAAAACAGATCTTCGAGCTTCTCTTCCCGCAGCTCCCGAGCGAACAGCTCGTAGAGTCTGTACGTGATGTCCGCGTCTTCGGCGGCATAATCCGTGACCGCCGCAATGTTAATATCGGCCAGGGTGGCATCCGACCCTTTTTCGATTATATCCGTGTAATGGATGGTTTCGTAGTTCAGACACTCCCTGGCCAGTCTGTCCATGCCATAGGATGTACGCGTGCTGTTTAGTACCCACGCCGCTATCATAGTGTCGAAGTGGATATTTTTTATCTCGATGCCCCAGCCTTTGAGCACCTTGTAATCGTACTTGATGTTCTGCCCGATCAGCTTGAGCCCGGGGTCTGTCAGGAGGGCCGTCAGTTTTTCCCGTACCACGTCCGCGGAAATACACTGCTTTCCCGGCGGAAGCCCGGTCGCGCGGAGCGGTACGTAGCATGCTTCGCAGGCAGCTACCGATAGGGAGAAACCGATGGGCCGGGCTGTTACCGCGTCCAGGCTGTCTGTCTCCGTGTCGAAGGCGAACGCGGTGTTGCTGCGGGCCCTGTCGATCCATTTATCCAGGCGGGCCTCATCCAGCACGGTCTCGTACATGCCGGGCTCGACACGGCTCGCGGCAGGGGCTGATTCAGCCGAAGACACTGCACCCGGAGAGCGATCCGGCGAACCATCTGCCTCCAGTTCTTTGTCGAAGGATTTTATACCTTCTCTGTGCAGCAATTCCAGCGCAAGATGGGCGTCGCACGGTCCGGCCTCGATGCTCTCGAGGTCCAGGGGCACATCTCGTTTCAACGTGACCAACTCCCGGCTCATGAACGCGCTTTGCCGGCCTTCCTCCAGCCGGCGCTTCTGTCCCTGCGCTTTGACTTCGTCGATACGATCGTACACGGCGTCGAGACTGCCGAACTGGGCCAGCAGTTTGACCGCCGTCTTCTCTCCGATACCAGGCACACCGGGCACGTTGTCCGACGAATCTCCTGCGAGGGAGAGAAAATCGACGATTTGCGCGGGCCTCACTCTCTGATGCTCGATTACCTCCCCTTCACCCCATTCATCGTACCCCGCGCCCAATCTCCTGGGCCGCAGGACTTTTACGGAATCGCCGATCAGCTGCAGCAGATCCTTGTCTCCGGAGAGCAGGTAGCAGGTCATGCTGTCACGCCGGCATTTTTCGGCGACTGTCGCCATGACGTCATCGGCTTCGTAGCCGTTCTGCCTGATGCAGGGTGTGCCCAGCGCTGCGAGCACACTCTCGATAACGGGTATCTGGTTGTGCAGATCCATCGGGGTTTTTTCGCGAGTGGCCTTGTATTCGTCGTACATCTCGTGGCGGAAGGTCGGTGTGATCGAATCCATCGCCACGGCCAGCGTGCCCTCTCCGATCTGCTTTCTGAGTGAGAAAAGCAGCTGCATAAAACCATACACGGCCGACGCGTTTCTACCGTCGGGGCTTCTGAGGGGGTTTTTGAAAAAGGCAAAATAGGAACGGTAGATTATGCCGTAACCATCTATCAGATAGACGGGGTCTCTCATGTCGAGATATCGACGAAAGCGGGAGCCTCGAGTTCGGAAATGGAATTTCCAAGAGGTTTTCCGGAGTCTTTGTTGAAGGAATTACCGGCGCTGCGCCTGAGCCATTTTATCTCTTGCCTGATCTGAGCCATCTTCTGCCCGAGCAGGAGGCGGTTGCCTTCGTTCCTCTCGCGCACCTTTTCTTTGATGGCGCGGACGCTGGCTTGCAGGCGGTCAATGGACATATCCCCATTGGGGTGTGTTTTCTCATAAAGCGCATGAAGGGGAACGATGGTTTTATGGAGAGACTGCAGCTCGTTCATAATGGCGCCTTCGAGCTGCACCTTGCGGTCCAGCATGCCGAGGTTGCCGTTCTTTATCGATTGTTCTTCTTCTTCCAAGAAGGACAGGTAGCTGCGGAATTTCTCCCTTTGGGCGAGAAGGTTTTGCCTGAGACGTGTTAACAGGCCGACTCTCTCTTCTGTCTTTGATGGGGTAAAATCTCGGTCGATGGCTGAGTCCGCCACAGCGCTGCCTCCTGATTAGCCGGCGATGTTGACTCCGCCCCGCCCCTGAGAGCTCGTTTCCACGTCCTGCTTGCGACCAATCTCGACCCACGCATCACGCAACTCCGCCAGCATCTGCTTCACCTCCGATAGAGGCTTTTTTTGCTTTTTCAGATTCGCCTGCAAGAGCTGGCGGTTTATGAAGCCGTACAGGCTGAAGAGATTCTTGGCGATGTCACCACCCCTTTCGAAGTCCAGCGACACCATGAGCTCGGCTATGATGTCCTGAGCCTTGATGATGCGGTTGCTTGCCTCGTTGAACTTGCGATGGTTATCGCCCATTGATTCCAGAGCCAGGTTGATGTTCTTGATAGCCCCGTCGTAGAGCATGACGATCAGCCTGCCCTGGTTTGCCGTTTTGATCTGGGTTTCCTTGTAAGCATTGAGTGGGTTGATGGCTTTCAAGACTCCTCCGTATTAGATCGCTCTTTTTCTTTATCGACGCCGGACGGCATTAGCTTCACCCATTTTGGGTGCCGAAGACCAGAGGCCGATGATGATGCTCGGCCATCAGGCCGAATTTACATTATAGCATGTCTATCGTGCATTTTCCATCAAAGTTGAGATCGTTACGATGTCATAACCTTGCTTCTGCAGGCCGTCTATCAGCAGGTCCAGCTTTTGAAAGAGGTAATCCGGGCGGATGCCTCCAGGCAACCCGATTTGAATCGGAATTATCGAGCCGGGCTGTTTTTTTTCGAGTATGCGCTCCACCAGCCTTGCGGCGCTCATGTAGATGCCGGGGGTGATGCTGGCGGCTTCCGCGGTAACCCAATCCATGGAGTCGATGTCGCGGCCTATATAGGTGTAGTTCATCTCCCTGGAGGCCTCGACGATGGCGGAATTGACGAAATAGAAGGGAGCATGCCAGAGCAGGGACACCTCTCGGCCGGTGGCGACGAAATAATCGTCCTCCGTTCGCGCCAGTCCCTGCTTGATAAACTCCTTGTCGAGATCGAACTTGGAGTCGGTCATGTTGAAGTAAGCGTAAAAGAGAGAGCCCACTTCGTGGCCGGATTCTGCGATTTCCTTTGTGGCCCCGGGGTAGCGGCGGATTGCCTCGCCGTTGACGAAGAACGTGCACTTGAGCTCGTAATCCCTGAGCGTATTGAGAATGGTAGTGAGACCTTCAATATCCTCCGTAGCGTTGAACACGAGGGCTATTTCTCGCCGCCTGATCCTCGATCCCTGATTGAAGGTGTCGAATCGGATCGGTTGTTCGGATTCCGGGAAGGGTTCGTATGCGATCTCTGCGGCCGCCAGGAGCGGTGTTGTGCCATAACCTTTGATGTCGCGAATCATTATGGTGTTTCTGTAGCTGCCGCGAGTCGACCGATCGAGGTACACACGGTAATTGGAAGACGCCACGGCGCCGTCCCTGACAGCAATCTCATCAGCGACTTGCCAGCTGCCGACTTCGAGGGGCATTGTGAAAATGCTGTTGTTCAGCTCTGTCTGTATGCTGCCATAGTCGGTGCTGTAGCCGTACCGACCGGGCTGAGAGAGAGCCAGGAGGATCCGGCTTTTTTCGGTCAAGTTGTAGAGATCGGTGGTGTACCTTCCGGCGATCAGCAGCTCGCTTTCATTGCGCCATATCGCGGAGATCGGCCGGGCGAAGGATATTTCCTGTTGTTGCTCCCATTTCGCATAATCATAGATGAGAATTTCATCCGTTCGGAGCAGCGCCATTAGCCTGCTTTCGGGGGAGAGGAAGATTTTCTCTATGCCTTGCTCGCTCGTTTTTCTGAACGCCGAGGGCGGCAGATCGCCCTCGATTTCGAGCCTGAATATGGCCGTATTGGTGTCGCCGTGCTGGATACTCTCGGTCAAGAGCGTGACGGTATTGTCGGGCGACCAGACTAGCTGCTTGATGCCCGTATTGCGCGGCAGGTAGAGATAGGGCAACGACGCCGTTCTGCCGGTTGAGGAAAAATCTTCAGTGCTGAGAAAGTAGAGGAATAGACTGCGCCCTGCCTTGTTGAACAGGATCATACGCCCATCCGGCGAGATCCAAAAATTGTCGAAATTGGGGTCGAATTCAAAGGGTATCTTGCCCACAATGCGGCCTACTTTCAGCAGGCCCGTGTACAGGGATTTGGTAAAAAACTCCTGGCTTTCGATTCGGTAAACCAGGGTGCCGGCAATGTAGTAGAGACTGTTCGCGGAGCTCCAGTGAGCGCTGTTGGTGTTGCCCTGGTGAATCAGCTTGAAGCTTTCCGCCAGGATACGGTTTTCGTTATACTGATAGATGGAAAAGTAGTACAGGTTCTGCCGGGTGCTGTACACAAAAAAGCTCGAGTCGGGAGACCAGAGGCCGGCCGGCTCTGTCAGGGAAATCTCGACGTCTTTGGACACCACGAGCTCTTCATTGGATTCGTAGTCATAGAGCACCAGGTCGCCAAGGGCGGCGGAGGTGGGGCGGGTGTATAGCAGAAATTTGCCGTCCGGGGACGATTGGATCGGCGCGATCTTGCCGCTTTCAATCTGGCTTCCGTTCACGAAGGCTGGAAATAGCTCCAAAGGCTGCAGATTTTTCAGATCCGAATCGGATCGGAATACGCCATACCGATTTTGGATTTGCAGCTGATCACTCGACCGCAGATAGGAAAAAACCTCCGGAAAAAAAGTGAGCTGCCTCACGCCCTGGTCTTTCAACACGGCCAGAAACAGGGTGTCGTACGCCCCATACTCCGGAAGAGATGTGGAAGCTCTGAAGAGCAGCTGATTTTCCGGAGTCAGATCAAGGCCTGAGAAGCTGACTTCTCCGAATGCGGTGACAGCGACGATCAGCAGAGACAGCAGGAAAACATGCGTTTTGCTCAAAATATTACCTCGACTTCGACTCTAACGGGCTTTTGTCCGCCAGGCAATGATCGAACCCGAGCGTTTGTAACCGAACGCTCGTGTGTCAAAGAGAGCTGCTTTAATTTTCGGCACTCTGTAGAGCAAGTTTCACAAAAAAAGGTAGAATAGCGGCCATGGATCAGACGCTACCCCTGATCGTGCAGAGCGATGGGTCACTGCTGTTAGACGTGCACAGCGAGCAGTTCGAGCCGGCACGCGGTAAAATTTCGCTCTTCGCCGAGCTCGAGAAATCCCCGGAGCACATCCACACTTACAGAATTTCTCCTCTATCTCTGTGGAACGCGGCTTCCATCGGCCTGTCGTACGACGATCTCTCCGGAATCCTGTCCCGGTTTTCCCGCTATCCCGTGCCTCAGAACGTTCAGGTCATGATGCGGGACCTGATCGAACGCTTTGGGCTCCTGAGTTTGAGTGCTACGGAAAAGGACGATGTGCTCCTGCTCAGCGTCGCCAAACCGGAGGTAGCGGAGGAGATCCGGGCCACGAAGGCTCTCGCCGGTCTGGTCCGCGAAGCGGAGCAGGGCTTTCTGGTCGATTTGGTAGATCGGGGCACGCTGAAACAGGCGCTCATCAAGATAGGTTACCCCGTCAAAGACGAAGCGCCGCTCGTCGACGGCGAGCATCTTTCGTTCGAGTTGCGCGGCACCACCCTGCGAAACAGGAGTTTTCAGCCCCGCGATTACCAGCTGGAGGCCGCCGACGCTTTCAATGGCCTGGGCCTGCCGGGAACGGGGTTTGGGACCGTGGTCTTGCCCTGCGGGTCGGGAAAGACGGTTATCGGCATCGTGGTGATGCAAAAGTTGAAAACCAACACGCTGATCCTGACCCCTAACGTGGCCGCCGTTCACCAGTGGATGAACGAGCTGCTCGACAAGACAACCGTCAGCTCCGAAGAGCTGGGCGAGTATACCGGGGATCGAAAGGAAATCAAGCCCATCACCATCGCCACCTACCAGGTCCTGGTGTGGCGCAATCGAAAGCAGGAGGGTTTCCCCCATTTCAGCCTCTTCCGCCGGAGGAATTGGGGGCTCATAATTTACGACGAGGTGCATCTTCTGCCGGCGCCCGTGTTCCGGGTAACCGCCGAGCTGCAGGCGGTTCGCCGACTGGGCCTCACCGCTACCCTGGTGCGCGAGGACGGGCGTGCGGAAGAGGTTTTCACGCTGGTCGGCCCCAAGCGTTACGATGTTCCCTGGAAGGAGCTCGAAGCCAAGGGCTGGATCGCCGAGGCGATCTGCATCGAAATCAGGGTGGATCTCCCCCAGGATCTATCCATCGCCTATGCCGTGGCTAACAAGCGCAGGAAATTTCGCCTGGCATCGGAAAATCCGTTGAAACTCAAAATCGTGAGAGAGCTCATAGCCAATCATCAGGGCGAGGGGATCCTGGTTATCGGTCAATATCTGTCTCAGTTGCACGAAATCGCAGCGCTGTTAAAAGCTCCGCTCATCACCGGCAAGACTCCCAATCCGGAGAGGGAACGCATCTATCAGGCCTTCCGAGATGGTGAGATCAGGCTCTTGATCGTATCCAAGGTGGCTAATTTCGCGATCGATCTGCCGGACGCGTCGGTGGCCGTTCAGGTTTCGGGGACCTTCGGTTCGCGGCAGGAGGAGGCTCAAAGGCTCGGCAGGATCCTGCGGCCGAAGAAGAGCAATGCCTACTTCTACTCTCTTGTTACGCGCTTTACGACTGAAGAAACCTTTGCCGCCAACAGGCAGAAGTTCCTGACCGAGCAGGGGTACAAGTACACCATCGAGCATTGGAGCGAGAACGAGCTTCTATGACAGGCGCAAGCGACTGGCGAAAGGTCATTCTGACACTGCCCGACTCGATCTTTTTCAATTTGATGCGGAACTATCTAGGGGACATCACGACTCCGTTCCACAAGCCCGCCCTGATCCGAGAGTTGGAGCGGCTCCTGCGCCGCAAAGATACCCAAAGCCGGCTTCTGTCCCTCGTTACAACGGCGGATGCCGAAGTTCTGACCGCGATCGAAATGCTGGACAACCCCAGCTTCGAAGGTCTGCAGGCATTTTTCGCGGACGATGTCGGGTATGCCGAGCTGAACGAACACCTCCTAAACCTCGAGAACAGGCTCTGGGTGTATCGCGACGGAAGCCCCTCCGCGATGCGGCTGCACATCAACCCGCTGTTGAGACCTCTCGCCCGGAAGCACATCTGCCGGGCGAGCCCCGTGTTCGCAGGCAGGAAAACGGAGGTGCGCGAAGCCGACAGGCCCTGGATCGGAGAGTCCCTGCTGCTCGGTATGCTTTCCTACCTGATTGTCCACCCGGTTCCGATTCGCAAGGACGGTAGCTTGAAGAAGAAATCGGAATCAGCTCTGCGCGAGCGGTTCCCGGGCCAACCGATGGTGACACTGATCGGTGCCCTGCTCCGTATGGGGCTCATCCGGCGGCACAAAGAACAGCTGCGGGAGAACCTGGCGGCCTGGCGGCTTTTCGCCGGGCTTTCCCCGCAGAGCAGGCTGCTCCTGGTCTGGGCGGCGACGGCCCGAGAGGCTGCCCGCGTTGGAGCGATTCGTGCCGGCGTTCCTGTCGATAACTGCGAGCTGCGGGAAACCGCGGCCGTATTGGGACGCCTCTGCCTGAGCCTGCCTGTCGATTACGCTTTTAGCTGGCAGGCGCTGAGGCGTATCTTTTTTTTGTTGGCCCGTCGCAGCGGCGATCTCATATTACCTTCTCTGATCGATCTCGGCCTGCTGGTCCGATGCGGGCGCGATGCCTACGCCGTCAATCCTGCGGTCAAAGCCATGATGGCCGGCCCCGAACGATCGGGTTGGATAACGGTGCAGCCGAACTTCGAGATAACGCTGCATCCCGAGCTGAGTTTGAAGGAGGGGCTTCCCGTTGCCCTTTGCGCGGAGATACGCCGGCACGATTTAGTGCCGTCTTTCGAAATCACCAGAAAGTCCATCGAGGCCTTTTTCAACCGCGACGGGTCGGCCCGGAGCCTGGAGTCGGAGTTGGGCGGGTTGTCCCGCAGCCCGATTCCTCAGAACGTGCTCTTCAGTCTACGCCACTGGGAGGAGGAGTATCGTGGCTTTGCGTTGTTCGACGGCATCGTATTGCTGGCGGAGGCCGGCCGAACGGGTCTTCTGGAACACGTGGCCGCGCCCTATCTGCACAAAAAAATCTCGGCCGGGGTATACCTGATAAGCCGCGAAGCCGTGAAGGGCCTGCAGTTGGCACTAGACAGAGCCGGCGTAGAATTCGTGCCGGCGGTCCGAGAGGTACCGGAAGGTAATGGGGGCTCCGCACCGGGCAGCCGGCCCGATCCGGATTCCAAGACCGCCACGCAGACGGAAGAAGTTTTCAGCAACCTGCGCCTCGAGGGTTGTCCCGCCATCGAGCGCTGGTTCGCGGAGACGGCAGCGGAATCGACTCTGGAATCGGTGCCTGAGCCCGGGCAGGGCTCGCTGCAGACCGATCTTTTCGACGAGTTGGACCGCCTGAAATCGAAGTACAATGAGGACCAGGTGGCGGAGATGAGGAAGAGGATCGAAGATAGGCTCATTCTGGCCGCGGGCCAATTGAAGCCGATTCGGCGCACGGCCGAAAAAAAAGAAGCCCGGGGCCTCGATTATATAGGTAAGATCAGGCTGATCGAAAGAGCCCTAAAAGAGAATGCTCTACTGGATGTTATCGAGCGCACCCGGTCGGGTAAGCCCCGGCGCCTGACCTTGGCGCCCGAGCGCCTGGAGAAAGCCGCTGCCGAGCTATACCTGGTGGCCATCACTCGCCCCGTCGAGATGGGCGTCAGGATCAAGATAAGCAAGCTCGGGCTGGTTCGAATCGTCAGCCGCAGCATCTTTCAGAGTTGAGCGGCCGAACACGCTGCAAACTGTCAGAACGGCAGCTCGATACCTTCCGGCGCCGGGTACTCGCAGTTGGTGAAGAGCTCGAATTGTCCCATGGCCTGGGCCGCGAGCATGTGCTTGCCGTAGATTACATCGCATCCCGCCCGTTTGGCTCTGTCCAGCAGCCTGGTCTCGACTGGGTTGTAGATGATTTCGTAGACGATTTCGTGTCCGCCGAACGTGTACCAGGGTAGAGGGTCGCCCGTCGTGTCCGGCTCCATTCCGCTGCTCGTGGTCTGGACGATAAGGTCGCTGTGCCGCCCGATCTGCGCGGCGCCTCGCTCGTCCAGAGAGGCCCAGGCACAGTCGAATTCCCCGGCCAACGCTTGCGCTCTGGACGGCGTTCGGTTCAGTAGGAGCAGCTTCCACCCTTCGCGGGTCAAGGCGTAGACAATTGAACGGGCCGCCCCTCCCGCCCCGATAACCGTGGCCGCCTTTGCCGCGGGTGCGGGCCGCCGGGAGACTTTTTCCAGCAGCGGGTGCAAAAACCCGTAGACGTCGGTGTTCGTGCCGTACCATCCCGCCTCGCGTCTTACGATCGTGTTGCAGGCGCCTACCGCCTGTACCGTCGGGTCGCGATCGCTCAGAAACGGGATTACCGCCTGCTTGTGCGGGATCGTGACGGACACTCCCTGGATCGACAGGCTGTCTGCCAGCTTAAAAAAATCGGGCACGCGATCGACGTGCAAGGGGATGTAAACCGCATCGAGGCCGAGCAGGCTCAAGCCCCGATTGTGTATGAGGGGCGAGAAGGAATGCATTATGGGGTTGCCGATAATCCCGAGAACGCGGGTGTCGCGCCCGATCTCGGAGAAGCGATACACGCCGTTCATCGTCTCAGGGTCCGTATGGCCTTTCGCCGCCTGCCTCGTGCCGGCCGGCGGAGAGCAGAACGTCAGGTAAGAGCCCAGTTTTTCGGCCAGTACCCTCGTCGCGAAGCCGTAGGAGCCCATGCCGATGACGATCTTTTCCCGCCCATCGAGCTCGCGGCACAGCTCGACCAGGCGAACGAG
>SDBV01008136.1_pt1 | contig 14197 bp, 13 predicted proteins | sample 2277081 | NCBI WGS metagenome assembly SDBV01 (sample SAMN10402039, study PRJNA504765) | marine sediment metagenome | isolation source: marine sediment core GS10_PC15, 223 cmbsf | place: Arctic Ocean: Southern Knipovich Ridge | collected 2010
CTCCTTCTTGCCGGCCCGGCGGTGCACGAGTATGGGCTCGGCGATGGCGTCGAAGACGGTCATGCGTGGGTTAAGGGAGGCGTAAGGGTCTTGGAAGATGAGTTGCGCGTCGGGGCGGGCGCGCCGCATCTCTTCGTGCGACAGCTCGGAGATGTTGCGGCCGTTCAACAGGACCGTGCCGCCGGTGAGCGGGACGAGCCGGAGGATCGTGCGGGCTAGGGTCGTCTTGCCGCAGCCGGACTCGCCGACCAGCCCGACGACGTCGCCCTCTTCAAGCTTTAGGCTGACGCCGTCGACGGCCTTGACGGCCCCCACGCGCCGTTCGAAGATAAGCCCGCGTTTGACGGGGAAATGGGTCTTGACATCGACAAGTTCGAGTACGTAATCGGTCATAGCTCGCCTGCCTGGACGCGTGTGCATGCGGTTGCGTGGTTGGCCGCGACTTCACGGAGCTCCGCGGGCGTGGCGTTGCAGGGATCGGTAGTATGGCCGCAGCGGGGCGCGAATGGACAGCCGGCGAATTCCTGTCTGAGATCGGGCGGGAGGCCGGGAATGGTGTAGAGGTCCTCGCCGTGGCTGTGCGCCGCGGGCAGGCTGTCGAGCAGCGCGTTGGTGTAGGGGTGCCGCGGATGCTCGAAGAGGCCTTCGGATGTGGCGGATTCAAATATGCGGCCCGCGTACATCACGAGGACGCGGTCGCAGGCGCCGGCGACGACGCCCATGTCGTGGGTGATTAGAATGACGGCCATGCCGATCTCTTGCTGCATCTTGGCGATGAGGTCGAGGATTTGCGCCTGGACGGTCACGTCGAGGGCGGTGGTGGGCTCGTCGGCAATGAGGAGTTCGGGCCGGGTGATGAGCGCCATGGCAATCATGACGCGCTGGCGCATGCCGCCGGAGAATTGGTGCGGGTAGGCCAGCATGCTCTTCTCGCTGTCCTGGATGCCGACGGAATCGAGCATCGCCATGGCGCGGACGCGGGCGTCGCGCTTGGAGAGGTCTTCGTGGAGCCGTAGCGGCTCGACCAATTGGTCGCCGACGGTCATGTACGGGTTGAGGGCCGTCATGGGGTCCTGGAAGATCATGGATATGCGTTTGCCGCGAAGGGCGCGCAGGTTTCGGCGGCTGCATTGAAGCAGATCCACTCCGCTGAACACCGCCGTGCCGCTCTCGATGCGGCCGGGGGGCTGGGGGACGAGTCCGAGAAGCGAGTGGCAGGATACGGACTTTCCGGAGCCCGACTCGCCCACGATGGCCAGCGTCTCCCCTTTTTCGATCGCGTAGGAAATGCCGTCGACGGCGCGCACAACGCCCTCCCGCGTATGGAAATAGGTCCGGAGGCCGTCCACTTTCAGCAAAGGCATGCCCTCAACTTACCACAGAGACACAGAGAACGCCGAGCCGCGCGACGACGAAGCCTCTATATATATGCGGAACTTGTTGCGTTCGCCGCAAGTAACTTGGCGAAACAAGGGGGATTTGGTTGTCAATGTTGCACTCTGGTGCGATCATTCGAGCTTTTCGTCGGGCGGATTGGGGTGGTGTGCCCTTCGAGAGCAATGTGACGTGGGGAGCACGCCAGCCGCCTAGTCCTTGCTGACGCGGGGATCGAGCGCATCCCTGAGGCCGTCGCCTAGGAAGTTTAGGGAGAAGAGGGTTAGGGAGAGGGCGATGGAGGGGTAGATGAGGAGCCAGGGGAATTCTTCCATTTGTTCGGCGCCGTCGCGGATGAGGAGGCCCCAGGAGCTCATGGGGAGTTGGACGCCTAGGCCGAGGAAGCTGAGGAAGGCTTCTAGGAGCATGACGTTGGGGATGGTGAGGGTGGTGTAGACGATGATGGGGCGTAGGGCGTTGGGGATGATGTGTCGTGTGAGGATGCGGCGGCGGGGCATCAGTTAACGGCGAAGACGGCAACTGGCTCTTCGTAAAAGCGATCGACAACGATGAACCCGGCGCCGGGAGCGATACCTTTGAGATCAAAGTGTGAACCTTGGGGTTGGATCCAGACGTTGACGACCATACTGAGAGAACTGCTGGCGTACTACAAGGAGGGAATATCGTAGTCCATAGGAGATAAACCTCGAACCGCTGGGTACCACCATATGAGGCTGTCTAGCGGCTGAGTGCTGACCTGGCTAGGGCAAGCCATCGGGTATACCGGGCAGGCTGGCCATGACCTCATGAAATGGGACACCTTCCAAGGCGCCGGAGAGGGGATGGCCGCGTAGCCGCGCTCGTGTTGTGGCTGGAGACGAGAGGCCGCAGAGAAAGCGGGCGAGCTGGCGTGATGTGTCGAGGGCGCCTTTCGCGTCTTCTCTAAGACGGTGCAATTGGCCGGAGCTAACGCTGCCTGTGGCGCCATGACGGGCTGCCGAAAGGTCACGTGCACGGACGCCTTCACAACGGCAGCAGTGTCCGCAGTTTGCATGTTCCTCGCCGAAGTACGCCAGTAAGTGGCGCGTGAGGCAGCCGTCATGCTGTGCAAACTCGACGACCAGGCGGATGCGCGCAATGTCGTTCTCCTCCCGGCGTTGAAATCGACTCGTGAGCGTTTCACAAAGCCCATCCACGTCGCGGGGGAGTTCTCGCACGCGATACCCTTGGCGAAGGCCCGAGGCCTGTAACTCGAGGTCGCCAGTTTCATCGAGATTCGCGAGCGCGGACACGATGCGTTCGCGCGGAACGTTCAGCCGTCCGCTTACTTGATCCACATCCAGCGAGAACCAGGTCTTTCCTTTGGGCGCGTGCCGGAAAACGTTTCGAAGAAACTCGGCCCGTTCAGGATCTAAGCCGGCGAGCATTTCCTTTGAGGATTTCTGCGGCCGGAACTTGTATCCCGAATAAAATGGCCCCGTCGACTCGATGACGTTCTGCAACTCCAAGTATGTTAAGAGCGTTTTGACTACAAGAGGACGAATATCGTGGGTGCTCGATAACTCATGGATGGAGATATCGAAGACATCGCCACGACCCGTCACGTCTCTCACGAGGGAAACAACCGCTTCGGGGCCGGGCGTATCGCCGTAGGTGAAGTTCTCAAGAACCACAACATCGTCGGCGCTTGCGAGCAGTTCACAGGTCGAACTCTTGGCGTCACGACCCGCCCGGCCAATCTCCTGCGAGTAGCTTTCAAGGCTCTTCGGCAGATTGTAGTGATAGACGTAGCGAATATCCGCCTTGTCCACCCCCATGCCAAAAGCGATCGTCGCCACGATGACCATGCGCTCGGAATCCATGAACGCGTCCTGCACCGCGTTTCGGTCTTCGCTATCCATCCCAGCGTGATAGGCCTTCGCGTCCAGTCCGTTCTCACAGAGGAAGGCCGCCACCTGCTCAGCGGTGCGCTGAAGAGTGACGTAGACAATTGTGGGGCCCAAGGGCCGGTCGCGCAGGCGCGATAAGAGCAGGGCCTTACGTTCGGCAGCCTCGCAGGGCGTAACGCGCAGCATCAGGTTCGATCGATAAAAGCCGGTGTGGACAACGTCTTCTTCGGCAATCCCGAAGGCCTTTACGATGTCGCCGGCGACGTTCGGCGTCGCAGTTGCCGTGAGGGCCAAAACCCGCTCGACCCGGAGCTCTTGGGCCAGACGCGCGAGCTTTAGATAATCAGGGCGGAAGTTATGTCCCCACTCACTGATGCAATGGGCCTCGTCGATTGCCAGCAATGAGATCTTCTGACGCTTAAGGGTCTGCAGGAAACGCTCATTCCCGAGCCGCTCCGGCGAAATGTATAGAAGTTTCAGGTGTCCTGCGTGCAGTGAATCGTACAACCGCAGGGTGTCGTCGCGCGTCAGACTGGAATCGAGGCGCGCCGCAGGCACATCATGGCGGTCCAGAAAATCCAATTGGTCTTTCATTAAAGCAATGAGCGGTGAGATGACCAACGTCAGCCCATCCAGATGCAGGGCCGGGAGCTGGTAACAGAGACTCTTGCCCCCTCCGGTGGGGAAAATGGCAAGGACCGATTTTCCCTCGACAAGGCGTGTTACTACCGCCTCCTGCCCGTTGCGATATTCGGGAAAACCGAACAGGCCCCTAAGGCTATCACGCAGGGCGTCCTCTGAGCCGTTAGGTGATGCCTCAGTGGTTACGTCATCTCTAGCTTCACTCCTCGCCATCATCGCCACCTTTCTTATCGAAGACAGGCCAGTACAGAATCCACGCTGCATCCACTTAACGAAATACTGAATATTATATCAGTTGCATTGAGAATGCAAGTCCCCCGGCCACAACGCTGTCGTGTGAGACTCTCACGTGTTATCTCTTGGCCCTTAATCCTTGCTCACCCGGGGGTCAAGCGCATCTCTGAGGCCGTCGCCTAGGAAGTTTAGGGAGAAGAGGGTTAGGGAGAGGGCGATGGACGGGTAGATGAGGAGCCAGGGGAATTCTTCCATTTGCTGGGCACCGTCGCGGATGAGGAGGCCCCAGGAGCTCATGGGGGGTTGGACGCCTAGGCCTAGGAAGCTTAGGAAGGCTTCTAGGAGCATGACGTTGGGGATGGTGAGGGTGGTGTAGACGATGATGGGGCCTAGGGCATTGGGGATGATGTGGCGTGTGAGGATGCGGCGGCGGGGCAGGCCCATGGCGATGGCGGCTTCGATGTATTCTTTTTCGCGGATGGATAGGACTTGGCCGCGGACGATGCGGGCCATGGTGAGCCATTCGACGGCGCCTATGGCCATGAAGAGGAGGATGATGTTGCGGCCGAAGAAGACCATGAGAAGGATGACGAAGATGGTGAAGGGCAGGGCGTATAGGATGTCTACGGCGCGCATCATTGTGGCGTCGGTGCGGCCGCCTATGAAGCCTGCTGTTGCGCCGTAGAAGACGCCGATGGTTAGGGAGACCGCCGTGGCGGCGAATCCGACCATGAGGGAGATTTGGCCGCCGTAGAGGATGCGGGTGAGGAGGTCGCGGCCGAGGTAGTCGGTGCCGAGCCAGTGGGCGCGGCTGGGGGGCGCGGCGCTGAGGACGAGGTCTTGGGCGTCGTATTCGTAGGGGGCGATGAGGGGGGTGACGATCGCAAGCAGCGTGACGATTGTTAGCACCGCCGCCCCGAAGGTGGCAAGGCGGTTGCGGCGGAGCCTGCGGAAGGCGTCTTGCCAGAGGGACGCGCCTTTCTCGAGTTCGAGGCCGGCGGCTGGGGCGGTGTTTGCAGCGGCGTCAGGCATCGCGGAGCCTCGGGTCGAGCCAGAGATGGACGAGGTCGACGATCAGGTTGAAGACGATGATGAGGGTGGCGAAGGTCAGCACGGTGCCCATGATGAGCGTGTAGTCGCGGTTGAAGGCGGATTCGACGAAGCGGCGGCCGAGGCCGGGGATCTGAAAGATGGTCTCGACGACGAAGGAGCCGGTCATGATGCCTGCGGCGGCGGGTCCCAGGAAGGAGACGACGGGGGCGAGTCCGCCGCGGAGGGCGTGCCGCAGGACGACGCGGGTTTCGGAGAGGCCTTTGGCGCGGGCGGTGCGTATGAAGTCGTTGGAGAGGACTTCGAGCATGCCGCCGCGGCATAGGCGTGCGACGTAGGCGGCGTACATGGCGCCGAGGGTGAGTGATGGCAGGACTTTCTTGGCGTCGAAGAGTGTCTCGGGACGCAGGCTGAAATTCATACCCTCGCCTGAGAAATAGACCTCGAAGAAGGGGTCCCATCCGGACACGGGGAACCAGCCGAGCCAGAGGCCGAAGGTGAGCACGAGGATGGGGCCGAGGACGAAGTTTGGGATGCAAATGCCGGTCATGGCGAGTGACATGGGGACGTAGTCGGTGGCGGAGTTGGGCCGCAGGGACGCGATGATGCCGGCCGTCAGTCCGAAGAAGAGGGCGACTAGGAGTCCGTAGAACCCGAGTTCGAGGGATACAGGCAAGCTCAGGGCGATGAGTTCGTTGACGCTATACGAGGCCTCTTTGAAAGAGGGGCCGAGATCGCCTTTGACGAGTCCGCCGAGGTAATCGAGGTATTGCATGCCGAGGGGCGCATCGAGGTTGTAGTAGGCCTCGAGGCGCGCGCGGATTTCCGGCGGCACGCTGCGTTCTTCGTCGAAGGGGCCGCCGGGCGTCAGGCGAATGAAGAAGAAGGTGAAGGTGATGATGACAAAGAGGACGGGAATCGCTTGGAGCAGGCGGCGGACAATGAGCTTAGCCATGAGAACTTCCTAGACCGGATGTCTCGCCCCCGAGTTTCACGATGCCGTCACTCGCTCCCTTCGCTCTTGTCCAGCCAGACCTTGTGGTAAGCGAAGTAGGCGAGAATGTTGGTTTGGTAATCGCGCACCTCGGGCTGGACCAACATGGGCCGGGTGTAATGATAGATCGGAATCACGGGGAGCTCGTCCATCAGGATGGCCTCGGCCTCTTGATAGAGGCGGTGACGCTTTGTCTTGTCGTTTTCTTTGAGGACGCGGGCGAGCACGTCGTCGTATTCGGGATTTTCCCAGCCGGTGCGGTTGTTGCCGTTGCCGGTTGTGAAACACTCTAGGAAGTTTATGGCATCTTCCACGTCGCCGATCCAGCCTGCGCGCGCGATGTCGAAATCAAGGCGCTCGTTCGACGTGGTGCTCAGATAGACGGCCCATTCCTGGTTCGTAAGGGTCACGTCGATGCCGAGTTCGCGTTTCCACATCTGCTGAATCGCCTCGGCGATCACTTGGTGCTGTTCGCTCGTATTGTAGAGGATGTCGATTGTGGGGAAGCCCTCGCCTTGTGGATAGCCTGCATCGGCAAGGAGCCGACGCGCCCGTTCGAGATCGTATGGGACATGCGCCTCGGCGGTGAAGCCGTCCACGTTTGGTGGCGTTAGAAAATGGGCCGGCGTTTGGCCTGCCCGCACGATGCTGGTTGTGATGGCGTCGCGATTGATGGTCATGGCGAGCGCCTTCCGGACGCGTACATCGTCGAAGGGGGGACGCGTCACGTTCACTCGGTAGAAGTACGCACCATTGTAGGGGTCGATCCGGATCAACTCAGGGCTGTTTTCAAGGTAATCGGGGACCTTTGCCGAAGGCACATTCCCGGTGGCGTGGAGTTCACCGGCGCGGAACATCCGCTCTTCGGTCTGCTCGTCGGTGACGGGAAGGAAATCCACGCCGTCGTTGCGAAGGCCGGCGCGGTCCCAGTAATGCGGGTTGGGCCGGACCTGGATGACGGAGTTGGGCACCCACCGCGAAAGCAGGTAGGGGCCGTTGCCCACGAGGTTCCCGGGCCGCGTCCACTTGGTGGCGCGCTCGTCCATGGCGCCGAATTTCTCGATGGTCTCTTGGTGCAGCGGAAACCAGGTGTAGTGACACTGCAGGGTGAAGAAGTATGGCGTGGGGTGTTCGAGTGTCACTTCAAGGGTGTGGTCGTCGATAACGCGGACACCGACCTGGGAGAAGTCGTCGATCGAGCCCTCGTTGTAGGCGCGCGCGTTGCGCATGGGATAGAGCAGATAGGCGTACTCGGCGGCGAGCGTGGGGGTCAGTATGCGGCGCCAGGCGTATGTGAAATCGTTCGCGTCCACGGGATCGCCGTTGGACCATTTCCCGTCCCGCCGGAGATGAAACGTGTAGACAAGGCCGTCGTCGGATATTTCCCAACGCTCGGCGGCGCCGGGAATGGGCGTCAGGTCTTTCGGGTCCATGCGCACGAGTCCCTCGAAGAGGCAAATCAAGATATGGTGCTCGGGCACGCCGGTTACAATATGGGGGTCGAGGCCTTCGGGTTCGGCGCCGTTGCCGACGAGGAAGATGCCGGGCTCGGGTGCGTCGCGCTTGCAGCCCAGTAGGGGGAGCGCAGCCACGCAGGCCAGGCAGAGAGTAGTCAACAGTTTAAGAGTTCGCACGCGATTTCCCCTTGGCCCACTGTGGATGTGTCATTATAGCGGGCCTCGACGCTCAAAGCGCAAGACTGGCGGGAAAACGGGTGGAATTTGTGTGTGGCTGCGTTTTATACTCCCGCACTCACAGCGGGGCTATTGGCAGAACGTAATTCAGTCAGGTGGGGGCGAAGGCATGGGTGTGGCGCACGCTTACGATGAAGACTCAAATGAAAATGCGAAGGCGACAATGACTTTCCCCATCGATACGAGTGGCTACAAGCAACTCACGCTCGACTGGACAGCGGCGTTTATTGGCGAGGCCGACCTGGCGCAGCTTCGCGAGAACATCCAGATCGTGCGGGACACGATCGTTTTTTTCACGGCCGTCTCGGGTGCGAAGGGTCTCGCGGGCCACACAGGCGGCGCATACGGCATTGTGCCCGAGATTCTGATCGCCGACGGGTTCATGCGCGGGAGCGACGCTGTCTATCCGGCCTTCTTCGACGAAGCGGGCCACCGGGTCGCGGTCCAGTACGCGATGGCGGCTTTCAACGGCGTGATACCGATAGAGAAGTTGCTGAAGTATCGCGAATACGAGCACGGGCTCTACGGTCATCCGGAACTCAACCGGGACCTCGGCGTCATGTTCAGCTCGGGCCGGCTTGGGCATCTGTGGCCCTTCGTCAACGGCGTCGCGCGGGCGAACTCTGAGAAGGCGGTGTTCTTGTTCGGGTCGGACGGATCGCAGCAGGAGGGCAACGACGCGGAGGCGGCGCGGCATGCGGTGGCACAGGGGCTCAACGTTAAGCTTGTGATTGACGACAACAACGTGACCATTGCGGGCCATCCGTCGGAGTACTTGAAGGGCTACGACGTTGCGAGAACGCTCGGGGGCCAGGGGCTGACGGTGCTGGAAGGCGATGGCGAGGACCTGGAAGGGTTGTATGGGCGGATGCAGCAGGCCCTGGCCACGAAGGGCCCGGTGGTTGTCCTTAACAAACGGTTGATGGCGCCCGGCATCCCGGGGATCGAGGGCCTGAATGCGGGTCACGACGTGATTGACAAGGAAAACGCGGTCGCCTATCTGAAAGCGCGTGGACAGGCGGCAGCGATCGATTATTTGAACGGCATCTCGACCACTAAGCCCAAGGTGGTCCGCCGTGGATCGACGGATGAAGTCGGGAGCAATCGCTCCGAGTTTGGCAATATCATCAACGGAATTCTTGGGAAACTGAGCGAGGAAGAGCGCCGGAACAGTCTATTCGTGATCGATTCCGATCTTGAGGGCTCGACGGGACTCAAGAGTATACGGCTGGAGCATCCAGAAGTATTCTGCACGGGCGGTGTGATGGAACGCGGGAACTTTTCCGCGGCGGCGGGCTTCGGTTTTGAGAAGGGTAAGCAGGGCATTTTTAGCACCTTCTCGGCCTTCCTGGAAATGATCGTCTCGGAGGCCTCGATGGCGAGACTGAACGAGGCGAACCTGTTGTGCCATTTCTCGCACGCGGGCGTCGATGAGATTTCCGACAACACGTGCCACTTCGGTATCAATGTCTTCTTCGCGCATAACGGTCTTCCCGAAGGGGACAAGACGCGCCTCTATTTCCCGGCGGACGCGGCGCAAATGAAGACCTTGGTCGAACGGATTTACGGCGACGAAGGTCTCCGCTACGTGTTCACGACGCGTTCGAAGGTGCCGTTCATTTGCAGGGAGGACGGCAGCCGCTTTTTCGATGAGGCCTATGCCTTCGAGCCGGACAAGGATGATGTCATCCGCGAAGGCTCTGCCGGATATGTCGTTTCGTATGGTGAAATGCTCTATCGCGCGCTGGACGCTGTGGAGCAGGCGCGCGCGCAGGGCATCGACGTCGGCCTTATCAACAAGCCGACGCTCAACGCCGTGGACGAGACTACGATGGCGAGAGTCGGGGGAACGGGTTTCGCGCTGGTGGTCGAGGGACAAAACACGGAGACGGGGTTGGGGATGCGATACGGCACGTGGCTGCTTGAACGCGGCTTCGGTCCGAAATACGCGCACATGGGCGTGAATCGGCCCGGCGCGGGTGGCATTCCCGAGCAAATCCCCTATCAGGGCCTGGCGCCGGAGGATATTCTAGCGCGAATTACTGAACTCGGAAACAAGACTGCGTAGCCGCCTTGATGCGACTCACGGTTCATTCGCGCGTAGGGCGTCGGTAAGGAAGCGCAGAAACTTTGGCAAGGCTTCCGGCGTGAAGTGACAGGGATCCACGAAGTTGTCATGCTCCTGCAGGGCGCTCGTGTCCACGTATTGAAACCGGTCTGCCAGGTTGAGAATCACTTCGTTGTGGGCTTTCATGCCGTCGAGCACGTTCCCCGGAAGCCCCCACTCCTCGGTAAGACGCAGCATTTGGGCCTCATCCATCGCTACGTCACGCCCCGCCGCCCAGTCGTCGAGGATGGGATGATGGGCGTATCGAAGCACGATGAGGTGGCTACCGTAGGTGTCGCAGAGCTCGATGATCTCCCGCAGGTTGTTCTCGAACGCTTCCTTCGAACGAATGGTGGAGCCGTACTGCAGCCAGTCCTTCTGCGGCCGGGCGATGTGTACGAAACGCGGCTTGAAGAGCTTCGTCTCTCTTAGACGCATCGACAACACGTATGACCGGTAGAAGAGAGACGACTTCAAGAGCTGCCGGACCACAGGATTCTCGTCCGAGAAAACCGTCTTCGTTAGCGAGTAAAAGAAGTAGTGATCGTAGTCCATCGAAAACAAGTCCGGTGGCGCGTTGTTTGCCCTGACTTCGTTAATGCCGTGGTAGAAGATCACATAGTCGAAGCGGTCGCCCCGCTCAAAGACGTAACGCAGCTTCGTCAGACTGTCCAAGGACGAATGCGCCTTCTGAGACAGGTTATATGCCCTGCATCGTCCGTCAAAGGCACGCTCCACGCCTTCGCTGACGGGCTCGCCGTACAGCACCGATCCGCCCAGTAGGAGGACCGAGAAATCGGCCCCGGTATCAGTGCCAAACTCGGTGACGAGTGGCGGGTAGATCAGTTCCTCGGTGCGATGGTTGAGGGGAAGGCCGTATTGCCGCGCGTACAGGACCCGGCTTCCGAACTCAAGTATCGCCAAACCGATGCAGCACGCCACCATCAGCAACAGGACCTCGCCTTTGCGATTTGCCCACACCCAGCGCGGGTCGAGCCACGGGCGGAGCATGTGGAGGCGGCCCGCTCCGAAGATGAGGCCGGCGGAGATTGAGAGCGCGCACATGAGAAGGAAGAGGACGAGGGGTTGCTCGCGGAGCGCGGTAAGGACGGCCTCCCACGCCCCTTCGTTCGAGTAGACTTGGCGCGCGCCATAGGCCCATACGGCGATTGAGCCCACGGCAATCGCCACGCCCAGGATACGAATTGCGGTAGTGGTTCTTCTTGTGTCTCGCTTGGCTGGCAGGGCCTTCTCCTCCTATCTCGCATCGTACCGCGGCGGTGTGCGGTCAAGAATAGGGAAACCAATCATGGAAAGCGAGAAGTATGAGTCAAGAGGCTACCGGATATCCGCCCTCCCTCGCGAATGAGGTGGCCCGCCCCTGCTATGATGGGCATGTGAGGGAGTGGTCAGGTTGGACCGCTGCGAGGGCATCTGGTGAGCAGGAAAGACGATTCGTTTGTCGAGTATGTGTGCGATCAGCTCGACGACATTGACGCGATCCTATACAGACCGATGTTTGGGGGATATGGGCTGTACAGCGGGTCGGTGTTTTTCGGCATCGTGTATGATGGCCGGTTGTATCTCAAGACGGATGAGACAACACGCGCGCGCTACCTGGAATGGGAGTCGGCGCCGTTCCAACCGAACGCGAAGCAAACGCTGAAATCGTACTACGAAGTCCCGGGGGAGTCGATCGATAACTCGGAGGAGCTGTCGGAACTCGCAAACGAGGCGGTTGATGTAGCGATCCAGGCCCGTTAGCGGCCCGCGTGAAGCTATTCGAGCGACGGGTGGCCGCGTCAAATTCATTTGGCGCGGTTGCTGAGGGGCGACGTATCCGCGCCTAGCGGAGCTAGACGCGGGCACCCGGCGGTCGACGTAGCGGCCCGTGCGGAGTCATTCGAGCGGCGGACGGCAAGTGCGGATGGCTTCCTGCAACTCCTGCGCGAGCACCTTGCGGTCCTCGCCCATGATGGGTTCGTTCCCGAACGCGACGATGGCTTTGGAATGGGGTAACTGGGCAATCCGCAGGAAATGGGCCAAGAAACTCTCGTTAGTGCGCCACACGATCGCTTCGAGTGCGGTCGGCCCGCCGGGTGGCGCCGCGTAGGACAGGCCCGCATAGTGGACCGGAAGTTTCGCTGTTACGGGTCCCTCGAAGAGTGAGGCCTTGAAGGGAAGCAGGTTGCCGTCGCCAGAGGTCGTGGCTTCGGGAAAGAATGCGATACCTTCGCCTCGGCTGAGTTTTTCGACGATTTCCCGGTTCACGCGGACGATGTCTTTCGGGCGCTGTCGGTCGATAAATATTGTGTCGACGGAACGGACCACGAATCCGGCGAAGGGCCAGTGGGCCACTCCGCCATGGGATATGAAGATCGGGCCCATGAGGCTGCCGAGGACGAAGATGTCGACGGCGGCGAGATGGTTGGACACGAGCAAATACGGCAGGGCTGGTGGCCTGCCGCAGACTTCGACGCGGATGCCGAGTATGGCGAGTATGCTCCTTGAGAACAACCGGAATATGGCACGGCGCAGGCGGGCTTCCGTGGGGACGGAAACGAGTCGGATGGGGATGGCTGCAAGTCGTAGCGTGAAGACCGCCGGTAGCCACAGGACAAGGCAGGCCATACGGGCGAAGGCTCTCGCAGTACGAATCATCGGTTTTGCTGGTTCCTTAACCGGCTGCGGATGTGGTGAATCTTGGACACACACAAACAGGCGCTCTTGAACTCGCCTAACGAGGCACTTGGAAGAAGGACGGATGCCACTTCGGAATCGCGCACCTAAGGCGGCCAGTTACATTCGGGCTGCAGGCTGCTCGGGCTGGCGACGCTCAGCTGCCCGGCGCTCGGCCAGATTGACGGGGGCACCCGCGTCCTGTTTCCTTCGCTGGACGACGCGCCGGTCGACCAGCCAGCGGTCCGCGTCTCTCTTAGTGCTCCTGGAGAGCACATACGTCAGCCCCACGATGGCGCCAATGAAAAGGAGGGGCATCAGAACTTTCATGGCCAAGATCATGACCTAAGCATACCATATCCGATGACCGGGCAGACTCGATGCACTTGGCGTTTAGATGCGTCCGCACGCTGTTACTGCCCCACCGCCCAGCGTCGTAGCACTCGCCCGCCGCCCTTCCGCCTGTGCGCGTCTCCCTCCCGCGCCGACTCCAGCACGCGCACGAATCACCCCATCGTCGCGTGTACCCACACAGGCGCTTGTGATGTCTGTGACGAAGGGGTTTCGCCCAGCTGGTGTCCTCCGCGGCAACCGCCCTCTTCGTACCCGTTGCGCCAAGAAAACAGCTTACAAAATGAAAATATAAGAACATTATTCACATAATTTTACAAGATATGGTACGATTCTCCCAGGGGGAAGGGCCGTGACACATTCACCACAATCGCCGCTACGGGTGGGCCGCGAGTGCTACCTGCGTGCGTCTGGCCGCATTCTCGTCGTCGAGGTCCTTGGGATTTCCGGCGACACCGTTTGGGTCAGCTGTCCGTCGACCGATACATTCTCCGAAGGTACGGGCGTTGAGCTTGAGTTTCATGATCGCGACAGCACCGTCGGCTACCACGCGCGCGTCGCCGTTGTTCCTCGCTATCCCGGCAACGGCCTTATGATTGAGCGCAGTGAGACGGCCTCGCAGCGGCCTGGACGACGCTATTGGCGCGTGCCCACGGACCTTTCGGTGTGGGTGCGGATCCCGGGCACGCGGAAGAAGCTAAAAGGCCGAATGCTGGACCTCGCGCAGAATGGCGCCTTGGTTGAGACATCGGCGCCCCTCGTGGCCGGGGAAATGCTGGAGCTTGTCTTCAAGCTACCCGAATTCGTCGCGCACGACCTCGTGGCTCAGGTCGTGTACAGCGACAAAGCCGTATCGAATGGCGCGAACTGCTTCGGCCTGCGGTTCGTTGAGGTCAAGAGGCGCGCCCGCGACGCCATCACGTGGTTCTTATACGACCGGGTCCATGAGCTCTATCCGGACGAACTGAGGGAATTGTACCCGCCAGCCATATCTAAGTCCGCCGAATTTCAAGGGACTGGGGGGCGGCGGGCATCGGTGCTCTAAGAGCCAGGTTATGCGCAAGACGGCTCTACAATGCCGGCAAGACTCTGTGTAGCGGTTAACACTTCCTTGACGGGCCAGCACCGTATGCGCGCGGTCCACTCCACGCGTAGGGCCGGAAGCCCGGTCAGAAGGGCACTT
>SDBV01008137.1_pt1 | contig 14197 bp, 8 predicted proteins | sample 2277081 | NCBI WGS metagenome assembly SDBV01 (sample SAMN10402039, study PRJNA504765) | marine sediment metagenome | isolation source: marine sediment core GS10_PC15, 223 cmbsf | place: Arctic Ocean: Southern Knipovich Ridge | collected 2010
TTGTTGTTTTGTTAGAGAATACAACATTAACCATAGGACGGGATTTTTCAAAATCTCGTCCTAATTTGTATTATTCTAAGAACAATCAATTTGATATACCGATTTAACCGGACACCAGTAATTTTTATTAAACCTGTAAATGAAGAAACTACTCCTCCTATCACTTTTTATTATTGCATCAATTTGGTCTTGCAGTGATGCTAATCATGGAAAAAGTTTGTTTAAACTTCTTGATTCACAAATAACGGGAATCACCTTCAATAATGAGCTGGAGGAAACGCATGGCATGAACGTACTTGTATATCAGGATTTCTATAGTGGAGGTGGGGTTTCCATTGGCGACATTGACAACGATGGATTATCCGATGTTTTTTTGACGGGCAATCAGGTTCCTGCTATTTTATATAAAAACAAAGGAGGGATGGTTTTCGAGGACATTACCGCTGCTGCCGGATTGGATCACATGGGCAGGGGTTGGTACACCGGGACATCAATGGTAGACATCAACAATGATGGCTATTTGGATATTTACATCAGTAAGTCCGGCATGGAAGCCCCCGATGATCGCGCAAATTTATTGTATATCAATAATGGAGATGGAACTTTTTCTGAACAGTCAAAGTCGTTTGGTTTGGATCATCAGGGCTTCGCAGTGAATGCTTCATTTTTTGATTATGACAAGGATGGCGATCTGGATATGTACCTCGTAAATCAGGGGCCAATTAAATTGACGGGCGGAGACGCAAATAAATTGAGATCAGAACATCATGCGGAAGCTGGAGATGTATTATACGAAAATAGAAATGAAAAATTTATTGATGTCACCCTTGAGAGTGGTATCTACAGCTCGGTAATTGGTTTTGCGCATGGCGTGGCAATCGGTGATATAAATGATGATGGTTGGGAAGATATTTTTGTGAGCAACGATTTTTTTGAACATGATTATCTCTATTTAAATAATGGAGATCGTACCTTCAGGGAAACTATAAAAAAAGCCACAAAACATATTTCCTATTATTCCATGGGAAATGATCTGGCCGATTTCAATAACGATGGCCTGTTGGATATTGTAGTGTTGGACATGGTGGCTGAAGGAAACCGGCGTTTGTATTCCAATCTTGGTGGCATGAAATCGCGGCGATTTGCCAGCTTTGTACAAAAGGGGCTGCATTATCAATATATGTTCAATACCTTGCATCTAAATAATGGAAATGAAACATTTAGTGAAATCGGGATGCTGGCAGGAATATCAAAAACGGATTGGAGCTGGGCGCCTATATTTGCAGATTTTGACAACGATGGCTTAAAAGATCTGTATATCACAAATGGCATCAGAAAGGATGTTCGAAATATAGATTGGGGATATAAATTTCGCGATTTGTCGAGTTTGGCCGGTGGAAAAGAATACTTTAAAGATAGGGAATGGGATATGATATTAAATTCCATGCCTTATGAACCGGTTACAAATTATATGTTCAAAAACAATGGAGACCTCACGTTCGATAAGGTGATGGCAGATTGGGGGATGGATCAAACATCGTGGTCAAATGGCGTTGCCTATGGTGATCTGGATAATGATGGCGACCTGGATTTGATCGTGAACAACATTGATCAGGAGGCCTTTGTCTATGAAAACCAACAAAAACAGCCCTCCTACATTCGCTTCAAATTTTCCGGATCGGAATTAAATCCGATGGCGCTGGGAACAAAAGTAACAATTTCTCATAGTGATCAATTTCAATATCAGCAGCACTACCTGGTAAGAGGGTATCGATCCAGCATGGAACCGATCATGCATTTTGGCCTTGGGCAGGATTCGGTAATCAGTAAAATTGAAGTCATTTGGCCAGATGGCAAAACATCTCTTTTCCATGATGTGAAATCAAATCAGGTCATGCATCTGAATTATGCCGAAGCAAAAACATCAACTCCATCTGAAGAAAAAAAAGGGGTCGCCTATTTTGAGGACGTGACGAAGGAAATGAACATTAATATCCGTCACGATGAAAATGAGATGGATGATTTTAGGAGGGAACCACTTGTGCCATATAAATCATCAACTATGGGGCCGGCTTTTGCAGTTGGCGATGTCAATGGAGATGGATTGGACGACATGTTTCTTGGGGGTTCCTTTCGCCGTCCGGCACAGCTGCTCATTCAACATGAAAATTCAACTTTTGCTCTAGCACAAAAAGACTTCTGGATGGAGGAACGCATGTTCGAGGATGTCGGGGCGACACTATTGGATGTGGACAAGGATGGAGACGAGGACTTGTATGTAGTGAGTGGGGGAAATGAAAATACTCGTGAAAATGGAGGTTTGCAGGACAGGCTGTACCTCAATGATGGCAAAGGGAATTTTACCAAATCCGATGCCATGCTACCAAATGAAAGCGGCTCGGTTGCTATTCCGGCTGATTTTGACAGTGATGGCGATTTGGATCTGTTTGTTGGTGGTAGAATGATCCCAGGTAACTATCCCTCGCCCGCAGACAGTTACATATTGAAAAACCAAAATGGGAAATTTGAAGATATTACGGAAGAACAAGCGCCTGAGCTAAAAGGTTTGGGCATGGTGACCGATGCCTTGTGGGTAGATTATGACATGGATGGCGATTTGGATTTGATCCTTGTTGGCGAATGGATGCCAATCACCATTTTCAGAAACGATTCAGGTAAGTTTCTAAGGGTTTCAAACAAGGATAATGGTCTGGAATTCTCCTCAGGATGGTGGTGGAGCATTGCTTCAGATGATTTTGACAATGATGGTGATCCTGACTTTGTGGTAGGCAACATGGGGCACAATTATAAATATCAGGTAACTAAAGATGCGCCATTGGAGATATTCGCTCACGACTTTGATAAAAATAATTCAACGGACATTGTCATGGGATACCACCAGGAAGACAAACTATTTCCGGTAAACTCCCGAAGTAAAACGCTCCGACAAAATCCTTCGCTTAATGACAAAATCCCAACAAACAATAGTTTTTCAGTTTCCACGCTTTATGATATTTATGGCGAAGAAAAACTGGATAAAGCCCTGCACTACAAAATTCACACCCTAGCAACCAGTTATATTGAAAACAAAGGAAATGGGAAGTTTGATCTTAGGGCTATTGATAATCGCACTCAAATTTCCAATGTAAATTCTATACTTATTCAGGATATTGATCTGGATGGGAATAAAGATCTGATTATGGCGGGCAACTTGTACTCCATGGAGACAGAGACTATCAGAAACGATGCTGGCATTGGATTGTGGTTGAAGGGAGATGGAAATGGAAATTTTAGTCCCATCCCATATATAGAAAGTAGATTATATATTTCCGGCAATGTGCGGCATTTAGGAGTCGTTAAAACCAGAAATGAAACCTTGCTGATGGCAGCGAAAAACAATGATTATTTACAAGCTATTAAGATTTCTGGTAATACTGAGTGATTACTTTTAATAACGAAAAAGAACCTCTTTCTAATTAAAAAAAATTAACCGCAGAGACGGTGAGACGCAAAGAATCCTCCGCGTCTCACCGCCTCTGCCGTAATTTATGAAGCAAGTATGAGCTCCCTAAAATTCGAAATGATAAATCCCGGAACCTACCTTTAGGGTGAGCTGTTCAGAATTTTGTGATGCGACTTGTATCTCTTTTATTTTATTAATTGTCTTCCCTCCTTCCGTCAATTTGCTCACATCATCCACAGGTATAAAAATTGTGGCTTCACTACCCACAGGAACCGTAATTTTCATGCTATATTTCCCTTCGGCATGCTTCCAGGTGATTCCAGCTTCTCCATATGGTGTGATGTTGGAATAGGTCACGAAATCCAGGTCATCTACAAACTGTGGTTGAAAAATAATATGTCGATACCCAGGTTGCTCCGGATCGGCCTGCATCCCTGCAAGTTTGCGGTAAAGCCAAACCAAACCTCCACCGAACATGGGGTGATTGTGTGATCCGGCGGTACTCCATTGTTCCCTGCTGGTTGTGGCTCCAAGCTCCAGCCAATGGCCATAACTTGGTTCTGTTCGCTTAGTTATGGCTTCGTAAGCCAGGTCGTGCATTCCATTTTCCGAAAGCACTTCAAAGAAAAACTGTGTGCCAAAGATTCCTGTATCCAGGTGGCCTTTGTTCGCTTTGATATTTGCTTGCAGTGCGGCGACAACTTTAGGATACTGATCTTGTGGAACGCCCATTTTCAAGGCAAAAATATTTCCGCCACCATTGCCGTACGTTCCTTTTTTAGAATTGTAAAAACGCTCGTGAAATGCCTTTTTGGTCGACTCAGCCAACTCTGCATATTTCTTAGCCTCTTCTTTTTTACCCAGGGCCAGCGCAGTTTTGGAAGTCAGATCTGCACATCGCCAAAAATAGAATGTATGCACCAGGTCGTCAGAAACTGTTTTGCCTGGCGCTACCCATTCGCCAAGATTAAACCATTTAAGAATCTTCCCATCCTTGGAAGTTCGCTTAGAAAACATAATGCCATCGGCATCCACCCACGTTTGCATATAGCGAATGTATCCTTTCATGCCTTCGTAATTATCCTCAAGCATATCAATCGCCCCATAATGCACATAATATTCCCACGGAATGATACTTATCGCGGCTCCCCAGCCTACGCCACCGCCACATCCGGGTTGCCAGGGCGCACCGTTGGGCACATATCCGGTCTCAACATTTTGAGCGCCCATCATATCCTGCACCCATTTATGATAAAAGTTCTTTGCATCATAGTTGTGCATTACCGTGACGCACGCCACTTGTCCGTCCCCCGTATAGCCAGATCGCTCCCTGTGGGGGCAGTCACTGGCAAGGCCTCCGTGCATATTGTCGACCTGGCTTCTTCGCCAAATTTTATTGATGTCATTGAGCAAGGTATTAGAGGTTTCAAAAACAGCTGATTCTTCGATGTAAGTGTTCACAGCTTCGGCAGTCAACTGATTTGCGCTTAGCTCTCCCGGCCAATTCGAAATTTCTACAGCGCTAAACACAAACCAATTAAATCGCGCGGCATACGACTCCGGCCCTTCTCCGCTGAAGATATAAGAATTATCGCCGGAGTACTGATTGCTGATATATTTGATGTCTATTTTATGTCCTGTGGGAGCTTCCACATTATTTATTCGCAGCCATCCGGATATTTCCACGCCAAAATCAACTTTATAATTTCCGTTGTCAAGTTGCTCAATGGAAACAGGTTCAATTCTTTCCGTTACTTTATCGGGATGAGCGGTATGGGCAACCAGCTTGCCTTCGGGAGCTAAACGAAGGGCAACTTTTTCCCATTGCACATCATCAAAGTTAGTAGTACACCAGCCTGGTTGTTCCAGTCGCGCATCATAATGCTCTCCATAATATACCATATCCATGATTATGGCGCTCTTTGATGCTTTCCACGATTCATCGCTTACAATGATTTTTTCCGAACCATCAGTATAGGTGATGTGAACCTGCCCCAAAAACCGTGGAGACCCATACCCTTCAGCCCAGAATTTGGCCGGATTATAAAACCCGTTTCCCAGGATACTTCCAATCACATTTTCACCTTGCTTTAATTGATCTGAAATGTCATAAGCCAGGTACATCACTTTATATTCCTTAAAATTATCCTCAAGGTTAATCAACGCATTCGGTAAATTTGGCCGCTTGCCATAGTTGGTTTGATTGGGCGCCAATACATCATCACCCACTTTTTTTCCATTCAAATAAAATTCGAAATAACCCAGCCCGGTTATGTAGGCTACAGCTTTGGCAACTTCTTTTTCAACCTGAAATTCTTTTCTCAAAAGCGGAGCTGGAGGAACAAGATTTTGTGGCCGACCATTTGGGCCACCATCTGGTTTTGCTAAGGCTTCCTCTCCTTGCCATGGTGCGCCGATCCACTTTGCTTGCCATTCATCAGCATCCAGAATGCCCATGCTCCAGGTAGCCGCATCACTCCAATTTGAAACCTGACCGTTCCGATCCCAAACACGTACCTGCCACCAGCATTCCTGACGGGAAGTTAAGGCATTACCTTCATAGCTGATTCTGTTGGATTCAGCAGAGCTTACTTTTTTGCTATCCCATAAATCCGGTTGATCAAGCTTTTCTTTGGTACTCGCCACTTTAATTTGCCAGGCCGTTTGAACCTGTCCGCGTTGGCCCTCTTCTGCCAGATTTATCCATGCCAGCCGTGGCGTCTCGACATCCACAACCGATGGATTTACAAGGTATTCACAGGTGAGTTGGGAAGGCGTTATCTTTGACGCCTGTTGAGTTGAATTACAGCTTATAAGGCAAACGAGTAAAAAAATGATGCTTTTCATGAATTTAAAATGGATGTTTAAAAAAGTGAAGATACGAGTTTATAAATTGCTTTGTCCATGAGTTTAAGGAAAATCACTTACAATGTTCCAAGCAATAGCAGATTTGTTTGAGCCTTTCAATCAAAGTGGAAAAAGGATACGCAAAGCGTGCTGAGAATTATATTCTGAAATTTATTAATATTTATAATTGATTTGCCGGACTTGTTGATCGTATTGACCAACTTATGATTTGAAAATAGTTTGAATTAATACTATTTTGTAATAATAGATTGATGGAGGTAAACCTGATTGATAAATAATAAATATGTTAAACAAAATAAAGAAAGTATTAAAATCAATTGGCCCGGGATTTATAATTGCTTCGGTTGTTTTAGGACCGGGAAGTATTACCGTAGCATCAAGGATTGGTTCGGAACATGGTTATGCATTCCTTTGGGTAATTGTTATAGCCGCCATATCAATGATGGTTTACACTGCTATGGGAGCACGCTTTGGTGTAGTAAATAATATGTCCATCCTTCAAACTATTGCCGATAATTATGGACGTTGGTTTGCGATTATAATAGGAATATCTGCATTTATATCAGCCTCTAGTTTCCAATTTGGTAATAACCTTGGCATAGGGATAGGCATGAGGGAGATAACAGGAGTTGACGAAAGAGTTTGGCCTTTTGTATTCACGGCGCTGGGGATAGTCCTCATTTTTGTGGCAAAAGACCTTTATAAAATTATAGAGAAGTTAATGATGGTTATGGTAATGATTATCATTATATCATTCATGTTTAACCTGATACTTACAAAACCTGAGCTTGTACCTTTAGTAAAAGGTTTCATACCCGTCTCATTTGGTTTTGAAAATTTAGATGTTGTAGCCGCCCTTGTAGCTACAACCTTTGCACTTCAGGCTGCATTGTATCAGTCATATTTAGTGCAGGATAAAGGTTGGAAATTGGAGAGTTTAAAAAAGGGCCTCAGCGATTCGTACATTGGAGTATTAATGCTTTCGCTAATTTCTGCATTGGTAATAATAACTTCGGCAGCAGCTTTACGTCCTCACGGAATTGTTGTTAACTCAGCGGCCGATATGGCCATCCAATTAGAATCTTTATTTGGGAGTTCTGCAAAAATCGTGTTTAGCCTGGGGCTTTGTGCCGCTGCTTTTTCATCGCTAATGGTAAACTCGGTTATCGGTGGGGGATTATTGTCAGATGGGCTTGGGCTGGGTAGATCAATGAATGAAAAAATGCCTAAAATTTTTACGATAGGCATCCTGCTTCTAGGAATGTTAATTGCAGTTTTTTTCCGTGGAAATGTCATCTATGCATTAATCATGGCACAGGCTTCAACTATATTCGCCGTGCCACTAATAGCCATTGGATTATACCTGGTATTGAACAACAAAAAAATAATGGGGAACTATCGTAATAATAAATTACAAAATGCACTCGCCATTTTTGGTTTTATCCTGATTAGCTTAATGGTATATTATATGTACACCAAACTGATAGATTTTCTTGGTTCATTATAAATGATAACATTTTTCATAATTTGTAAAAAGTAATTAACACTTTCTTGGCTTTCTTGGCGTGTGTTTCCTTGAATTTCTTCGCGTGAAATTGCTCTATTTGTCGTCTCAGGTAAAATTCGAAAAGATTTTCGCAAAGAATGCAAAGTTTAATTGCCAATTATAAAATATAAAATTTGTAAACTGATATATGAAAAGCGCCGAAATGATCAGATAAAATATACAGATAATATCAAAGAATTAGTAAATATAATTTATAACAAAGAAGAAAGTAAATGGAACGATATCCTGAATATTTTCAAAATGAAGAGGAATTAGAAGAAGCTTTATCCATGCCAACTCCGGAAGTTATTGAGTTGGTAAAGAATTTGGAAGGCGATATTATTTTTCTTGGTGTTGCCGGCAAAATGGGTGTTTCAATGGCTCGTATGGCAAGGAAAGCTTGCGAAAAAGCTGGAATCAAAAAAAGGATTATTGGTGTATCCAGATTTAGCTCGGAGGAGCAACGCTTGTTTTTAGAAGAGAGTGGAATAGAAACCATAAAAGGGGATTTGTTAGAGCAGGGGTTTTTGAACAGCCTGCCAGATGTGGCAAATGTTTTTTATCTGGCAGGAATGAAATTCGGGACACAGGGCAATGAACCTGTTACGTGGGCGATGAACGCTTATTTGCCGGGGCTTGTATCAGACAAATACCTTAACTCTAAAATTGTAGCCTTTTCTACAGGATGTGTCTATCCTCTTGTGCCTTATAAGTCAGGGGGTTCAAAGGAGACTGATGCGCCGCAACCAATTGGCGAATATGCACAATCTTGCCTGGGCAGGGAAAGGCTTTTTGAATTTGGTAGCATTAAATATCATACTCCTGTTTCCCTTATCCGTTTATTTTATGCCGTTGAAATGCGCTACGGCGTACTTGTCGATATTGCGGCAAAAGTATTTAACGAGGAACCCGTAGATGTAACAATGGGGTATGCAAATGTGATCTGGCAAGGGGATGCAAATGCCATGATCCTTCAGGCCATTAATTATTGCGAAAGCCCAGCTATGCCATTAAATATCACTGGTTCTGAACTATTATCTATTCGTGAAACAGCCCTTAAATTTGGTAAATTGATGCATAAAAAAGTGACGATAAAAGGAAATGAAGTTGATACCGCTTTATTAGGTAATGCAGAGTTATCATTTAAATTATTTGGGAAGCCGAAAGTAACTGCCGATATAGTTATTGGATGGACGGCAAAATGGATTGAAGGATATAACAAATTGCTTGGCAAACCAACCCATTTTGAAATAAGGGATGGGAAATATTAAATAAGGAATTGAAATGAATCAATTAGAATTACCAGGAGATATAGTGAGTGCACTGCAAAAAGGGCTTGTTATTCCGGCGCTTCCTTTGGCTTTGAATAGACACCGCACATTAGATGAACGCCGCCAACGGGCGTTGATGAGGTATTATTTAGATGCAGGCGCCGGTGGGGTAGCTGTTGCCGTTCACACTACTCAATTTGAAATCCGTTTACCGGAAGTTGATTTGTACAGGCCGGTGCTCGAAATCGCAAAGGAGGAATTTGATAGTTTTGTCTCCATTCATAAAAAACCAGTTATCCGCATTGCCGGTGTTATTGGCAAAACAAAGCAAGCGATTCAAGAAGCTCAATTGGCTGAAAAAAATGGTTACCATGCTGTTTTATTAAGCCTGGCAGCCTTTGCTGATGCATCTAATAGCACGATTATAGATCATTGCAAAGCAGTTGCGGAGGTTATTCCTGTCATTGGTTTTTACCTGCAACCTGCTGTTGGAGGGCGAAAATTGGATGTGGATTTTTGGCGTGAATTTGCGGAAATAGAAAATGTAATCGCTATTAAAATAGCCCCATTTAATCGGTATCAAACATTCGATGTGGTACGTGGAGTGGCAGAATCAGGCAGGGCAGATAAGATTGCTCTCTACACCGGTAATGACGATAATATCATGGTTGACTTATTGTCGGAATACAGTATTTCTGTTGGGTCAAAAGTTATTAAGAAACGGATTGTTGGGGGCTTATTGGGCCATTGGGCTGTTTGGACCAGGTCAGCGGTTCAATTGCTGGAAAAAATCCATAATGGGGAATTTAACTCAAATGTTCAACAGACGCTAAATTTGGGATTTCAAATTACTGACAGCAATGCCGCATTTTTTGATGCAGCCAATAATTTTGCAGGGTGCATAGTTGGCCTCCATGAAGTGCTCCGGCGTCAGGGATTATTAGAAGGATTATGGACATTAAACAAAGACGAAGCGCTATCTCCCGGACAGATGGAAGAAATTGATCGGGTTTATAAATCCTATCCAGACCTAAACGATGACATATTTGTAGCTGAAAATCTGGATAAGTGGTTGTCGTAATACTTTTTGTTAGTGCCATTTGGTTAAAAGAAATTAAAATACGAACATGAGTTAAAATTGATTTGGCATATTGAAATGTCCTTTTTATCTTCCTGAAAAATAAAAACCATGAAAAACGCCCCATTCCTTTTATTAATTTTCGCAGCCAATATGGTCTTCGCACAAACTAAGCCGGAAACCCTTCTGCTCAAGGATTTTCAGCCGACATCCATATATGAAACTCCGGTGACAATTATAAAACAGGCAAAATTCGATATCATCGATATGCACACCCATTCTTATCCTGCTTCTGCAGCCCAGCTTGATGAGTGGGTACAAACTATGGATAAAGCTGGAATTGAAAAATCCATGGTTCTTACCTATGCACACGGCGATAAATTTGATTCCCTTATACAAGTGTACTCCAGGTATAAAGATCGATTTGAACTTTGGTGTGGTTTTGATTATTCCACCTACATGGATCAGGATTTTCCAAAAAAAGCAGTAAAGGAGCTGGAGCGTTGTTATAAAAAAGGGGCTCGCGGGGTTGGGGAATTAGGTGATAAAGGCAAGGGATTGTTTTACTGTAAACCATCTGCCTTTGGAATGCACCCCGATGATGACCGGATGGTTCCGTTGTTTGCAAAATGTGCGGAATTGAAGATACCGGTTAATATTCATGTGGCCGATCCGAAATGGATGTATGAAAAAATGGATGCTACGAATGATGGATTGATGAACGCGTTTAAATGGCGGCTCGATAACCAGGAAGGCATTGTGGATCACAAAGGAATGATCAGGATTTTGGACAATACGCTTAATAAAAATCCAAATACAACTTTCGTGGCCTGTCACCTGGCTAATTGCTGCTATAACCTGGAAATGGTTGGGGATTTGCTCGACAGAAACCCTAATTTATTTATCGATATATCAGCTCGGTTTGCGGAATTTGCACCCATTCCCAGGTATGCCGGCGCTTTCTTTACGAAATACCAGGATCGTATCGTCTATGGAACCGATATGGGGACCAGTTATTCTATGTATCAGATCACATTTCGTATCCTTGAAACTGCAGATGAGCACTTCTACAATCACGATCATTTCAGCTATCACTGGCCACTGAATGGTTTGGATCTGCCGGATGAAGTATTGAAAAAAATATATCATGATAATGCGCAAAAGATTTTGGGGAAAGTGAAGTAAGGATGTTGGCAGAATCTGTCTAGAGATTTTACCCAAATAACTTTCGCTGCCAAATCAACAAAAGTTAACCCAAGACTGTATTTTTTAAGCAAGCTGACTGAATACGCAAACTATAATAAAACGCTTTATGAATCGCATCTTCTTACTTTCTCTAATCTTTCTGGCGAGTTGTTCCGGCAAAAAACATTCAAGTACTATAGAAATTGAACGTTGGGAACAACACTCCGCCAACACAGAAATAATTCGTGATGATTTTGGCGTCCCTCATATTTATGGAAAAACTGATGCTGATGCTGTATTCGGTTTGTTGTATGCCCAGTGCGAGGATGACTTTAATCGGGTAGAACAGAATTACATCTGGGCGATTGGCAGGCTTGCTGAAGTTGAAGGTGAAGCATTCCTATACAGTGATTTACGTGCGCGCTTATACATGAAAAAAGATGAAGCCATAGCAAATCTTGAAAATAGCCCACAATGGCTTCAGAAATTGTGCCTTGCATTTGCCGATGGAATAAACTTCTATTTAGCTACCCACCCTAACGTGACGCCAAAATTACTGACGCATTTTGAACCCTGGATGCCGATGTACTTCAGTGAAGGATCGATCGGTGGGGATATCGAAAGGATTTCCACGAAAAAGATCCGTGCTTTTTACGATGATCCATCTACGCAATATCTCTCTGAGATACATGATGGACTGATCCGAATGATAGACAATGAGCCTCGTGGTTCCAATGGATTGGCCATTTCAGGAAAATTAACGCAATCTGGAAATGCGATGTTGCTCATCAATCCGCATACTTCATTCTTTTTTCGTGGCGAAGTGCACATGGTAAGTGAGGAAGGATTGAATGCCTACGGAGCAGTGACATGGGGGCAGTTTTTTGTGTATCAGGGTTTTAATGAAAAAACCGGATGGATGCATACCTCCACGGGAACAGATATCATTGATGAATTTGAAGAAACGATCCTCAATAACGAAAAAGGGCTGAGCTATCAATATGGAAAGGAAATTCGCGCGGTAGATTCAACTGAAGTGATTTTGAAATACAAAAGTAAAAAAGGCCTTCAGGAAAGGAAGTTCATGACCTATAAAACACATCATGGTCCGATTACCCATTCAATCGAAGATAAATGGATCGCAACTGCATTGATGTGGGATCCGGTAAAAGCGCTCGAACAATCTTATACCCGTACCAAGAAATCCGGACATGAAGAATTCAGAAAAATGATGGACATCAGAACCAATTCCTCCAACAATACGGTTTATGCTGATGCAGAAGGGAACATTGCCTATTATCATGGTAATTTTATACCAAAGCGTGATACCACTTTTGATTATACAAAACCGGTAGACGGAAGCAACCCCAAGACGGATTGGAATGGGCTACACAAGGTAGATGAAAATATTATACTAGTGAATCCTCCTAATGGCTGGATACAAAACTGCAACTCAACGCCATTTACCTGTGCGGGAAAGTACAGCCCGAAACGGGAAGATTATCCTGCTTACATGTCATCGTTTAGCGAAAATTTCAGAGGCATTCATGCCATCAGTCTTCTCAAGAAAGCTGAGGATTTGACACTGGACAAGCTCATTGAGCTGGCTTATGACCCCTATGTTCCATTAGCAGAAGTTATCGCACCCGGCATTGTTCAAGCTTATGATGATTTACCAGATAAATCGCTGAAAGACGCTATTGAAGTATTGCGCAATTGGGATTATAACACTTCAAAAGAATCGGTAGGTATGTCACTTCTGCTTTATTATCTCAAAGCGTACCAAAGCCATCAGGGAAATTCACGATTAGGATTGAGTTATGTAGATTTCATGCATAAAATAGGAAAAGATTTGCCCTACGAAGATCGCCTTCGATATCTTAAATTTGCCGTAGAATCATTGTCTTCTGATTTTGGCCGATGGGACATGCCCTGGGGGGAAATAAACCGTTACCAGCGTATCAATGGCGACATCAGGCAGCAATTCAATGATAGCTTGCCCAGCATTGCGGTAGGATTGGCCTCAGGCAGATGGGGTTCCCTGGCATCATTTGGCGCAAGGACGTATAAAGGCAGCAAACGACAATACGGGACTTCCGGGAATAGCTTTGTAGCGGTGGTAGAATTTGGTGACCGAGTCCAGGCAAAAACGATGTTGGCCGGGGGTCAAAGTAGTGACCCGAATTCCCCGCACTTCGATGATCAGTCCCAGCGCTATGTCGATATTAAATTTAAACCTGTGGCCTATTATCGTGAAGATGTGTTGAAAAGAGCTGAATCGAGATATCATCCGGGGAGGAAAAGGTGAGGTGTTATGGAGATTAAATTTTCAATAGCTACATAATAATGAAAGGATGATTGGCTGAAAAGGTTTGAACCATGATGAGATTTGGGGCCGTCAACAATAAATAAAATGGTTCTACCATGAATTTAATGAAAGAAATTAAATGGTGTTGGAAGTTAGAAGACCGCATCGCCTCCGGCAAGCCTATGGCAACTGAAGGGAGACCGAAGAAAAAATGTGTGAATGCTCTAAAGGATTGAAATTCTTTAATGAATGTATATGTTGTAAGCCTTTTCTTCCGACTCCCGACTTCGGTCTTCTGTCATTTGAAGCAAAGGATTCCATTAAAATAACAGTAGAACCAATAAAATAGTTACCTATGAAATCATTGCATTTGATACTTGCTATAATGTCTATCTTCCCCATTAGTGGATTATCTCAGGAAATAGAACTTATTGATGAAGTAAATCCAAATATTGGCGCTGCCCACTCGCGCTGGTTG
>SDBV01008138.1_pt1 | contig 14197 bp, 19 predicted proteins | sample 2277081 | NCBI WGS metagenome assembly SDBV01 (sample SAMN10402039, study PRJNA504765) | marine sediment metagenome | isolation source: marine sediment core GS10_PC15, 223 cmbsf | place: Arctic Ocean: Southern Knipovich Ridge | collected 2010
TTTTTAAAAGTTGGTTGTTACTTGATAGGTGCGGACTATTTTTAAAATAAAAATTTTTAAACCAAAAATTTATAAATGAATAAACGTTTGATTATTTAATTAAAAAGAGGAATTATAATTGGTAACTAAAGCTCAAGCTTCTATCGTTGGTGTAGGGTGTACAAAATTCGGGAATATTATGCAGACCCCTGAATTGAAAGATAAAACATTTCATGAGATTATTACAGAAGCAGCATTTGAAGCAATGGACGATGCTAATATGACTTCTAAAGATATTGATGCTTTTTTTGTTGGAAGTATGTTAAGTCATGGTTCACATATGTACAGTCACCATACTCAATTATGTGATTGGCTTGGATTACAAGGAAAACCTGCATTACAATTTGCTACTGCATGTTCAACATTGAATACTGGACTTGGTCTCGCAACAATGGCTGTGCAATCAGGAAAGTTTAATACAGTTTTAGTTGTTGGTGCTGAAACATTATCTTCTTATCCAGATGACAACCCAATAAAAAGAAAAGCTATTAGTCCTGCAGATTTATGGTATTGGACAGATTTTGGTGTTGATCAAATATATGGTTATCATCATTGTTATGATATTGCCACTGCATATGGAGCTATTCCCACAATGGGTTATGCAAAAAAATATGGATTAAATCCAGAAAAAATGGACGAGGTAATGTACCACGTACATAAAGCAGTAAGAAGACATTCATCACTTAATCCAAAAGCATTTGTGACTACAACTTTAGAATCTGTTGCTAAAGCAAAAAAATTCAAGAATGCATTTGATTATTGGAAATCTAACAATAACCCTTATTTTGCTTATCCAACAAAATTGTTAAGCGCATTAAATATTGTTGATGGTGCTACAGCATATATTGTTACAAGAGCAGACAAGGCCAAAAAATATAATAAAAAACCTGTAGAAATTATTGGATTCCATTGGTCTGCAAGTAATTATCCTTGGTATGGAGAAGACCCTACAGAATGGGCAACTGATAAAATTGCTTTTGAAAATGCCTATAAAATGGCAGGAATTACTGGAAAAGATTTAGATTATCTTTATGTTCATGATTGTATGCAAATATTTCAATTAATAACATCGGAAACTGCAGGTTATTTCAAGGAAGGAGAATCATGGAAGGCATTTTTAAAAGACAGGACAATGTTTGATGGAGATAAACCAATGAACACTTCTGGAGGAAGACATGGCAAAGGACATGCATTTGCAGCTTCTCCTGGTGCAGAAACTTATGAAATAGTTAAACAAATGCGGGGAGAAGCAGGTAAAAGACAATGCAAAAAGAAAATAAAAATAGCTGCACAACATAATCACGGATATGGTATGCACACAGCAGTTACAATTATGCGGAGGGGATGGTAAATGGTAGAGGCTGTCGCTAAAAAATTTTATGATAATTTAGCCAAGGGACAAATTTATGGTGTTGTCTGTAAAAAATGCAAAAAATGGTCTTTTCCACCAATTACTGCTTGCAGAGAATGCGGGCATCGAGAAGTTCAATGGAAAAAAATTAGTGGAAATGGAAAGGTACATTTTTATTCTACTAGTATTTTACCTCCTAAAAAATTCCAACAGTATTCGCCTTATGCTTATGGAGAGGTCATTCTAAAAGAAGGTCCTGCATTTTTTTGTATGATTGAAGGATTAGATGCTTCTACTCCTGAAAAAATTCAAGAAGGAAATAAAAAATTACCCTTAAATGTAAAAGCAAAAGTAGAAAAAAAAGCAGGAATGAATGTGGTGGTGTTTAAAGTTGTTGGAAATAAAAAATGAATGTTGAAAAAAAGTTTAAAGAGATAGTTGCAGATATTTTTAGAACAGATATAAAAAAATTAAAAGGAAATACAGATTTTGTTACAGATCTGAATGCAAAGTCTGTTGATATTATTGCATTAATCGCTGCCACAGAAAATACTTTTGGAATAAAAACAGATGCAGAAGAAACAAGAAAAAATAAAACGATTAGTCAGACAATTAGTTACATAAAAAAGAAAATGAAAAAATAATTTATTTTATTATTGCAAATGCAATTGCTGAATTATTGTTATAAGATAAACTCAATAAAATTTTATTCTTTTTAAGAAGTTTTTTGCTTTTGCCGAATAAAATTGCCGAAGGACGACCTTTTGAATCTCGAGCTATTTCAATTTCTTTTCCCTCAATCCACCCTGTTCCAAGAGCTTTAAATATTGCTTCTTTGGCAGCAAAAGTTGTTGCAAGATGAGTGTAAAAATTTTCTTTTGATTTTGCATAATTAATTTCATTTTGAGTAAAAGTTTTATTTAAGAAAGAATCACTTTTTCCGTAATTTTCTAACTTTTTTATTTCAACTATGTCAGTTCCTATTCCTGATATCATTTTATTATTTTAGAAGTTTCAAGTGCAATCATTTTTTCTTCATTTGTTGGAATAACTAAAATTTTAATTTTGGAATTTGCTGAACTTATAATTTTCTCATTTCTTGAATTTTTGTTTTTGTCGATTTTTACATTTAGATATTCAATATTTGTAGACAATTCTCTTATTAATGGAACATTCTCTCCAATACCTGCGGTAAAAATTATTGCATCAACATTTCCTAATATTCCTGCATAAGAAGAAATATATTTCTTGAGACGATAACAAAAAATTTCCAATGCTAATTGACACCGCTTGTTTTTATTTTTGTTTCCCTTGAGAATTACTCTCATATCTTTCCCCTTTCCTGAAATTCCTGTTAAACCACTTTTTTCATTTAAGAGTTTATTTATTTCTTTTGAAGTCATTTTTAAATTATCTATTAAATATAAAATTATTCCAGCGTCGATATCTCCTGGCCTGGTTCCCATTACAAGTCCTTCCAAAGGGGTTAATCCCATGCTTGTATCGATAACTTTTCCATTTTTAATTGCAGTAATGCTACAACCTGCTCCTAAATGACAAGTGATTAAATTTAATTTTTGAAAACTTTTTTTTAAAATTTTGGCTGATTCCAATCCAACATAATTGTGAGAAATTCCGTGAAAACCATATCTACGTATTTTATATTTTGTGTAAAGTTCGTAAGGCAAAGGATAAATAAAAGCTTGTTTTGGCATTGTTTGATGAAATGCTGTGTCAAAGACAGCTATCTGTGGAATAGTTGGGAGGATTTTTTGCATAGCCAAAATTCCTTTTAAATTCAATGGGTTATGTAAAGGAGCAAGTGAAGAATATTTCTTGATTATCTCAATTATTTTTTGATTGATCATGCAAGATTTTGAAATTTCTCCTCCGTGAACTACCCTATGCCCGACGGCATTAATTTCGGAAAGAGATTTAATTTTACCACTTTCTAAAAGTTGTTTTATCATTAATTTAATTGCCAAATCATAATTTTTTATAGATGAGTTTTTTTCACCTATCTTTTCAATTAATCCTTTTGTCAAAGTATTATCCTCATTAAACAAGGTATATTTGATTGACGAACTTCCACAATTTAAAACTAATATTTTTTTCATTTTGATTTTTCAGACCAGATGCTAAGCAAAGCTATAACTCCAAAAATGTCTTCGACAGTTGCACCACGCGATAAATCGCTTATTGGTTTAGCAAAACCTTGAAGAATTGGCCCGTATGCTTTTGCGTTCGCGAGTCGTTGAGTTAATTTGTAAGCAATATTCCCTGCGTCTAAATCTGGAAAAATTAGAGCATTTGCTTTTCCTGCTACTGTACCTAATTTGCCTTTAATTTTCTTTTTAGCAACATCAAGAACTAAAGCAGAATCTGCCTGTAACTCTCCTTCAATATTCATCCATTTTGATTTCGCCTTTGCAAATTTTGTTGCTTGCACAACTTTTTGCACATCTGGATGATCTGCACTTCCATAAGTAGAAAAAGACAATAACGCAACTTTTGGATTCCAACCAAATAATTTTTTTGCTGTTTGTCCAGTTACAATTGCTATGTCTGCAAGTTCTTCGGCAGTTGGATTTGGATTTACAGAAGCATCTGAATAAAGAATGTTTCCTTTTTCACCACCCGAATAATTTGGAACACTCATTAAGAAAAAACTTGATGGAACAGAAATATTTTTTTGCAAACCTATTATATCTTTACTTACTGCTATAACTTCTTCTGAAGAATAAACTGCTCCTGCAATCATGCAGTCAGCATCTCCATTAGCAAGCATTAAAGAAGCGAAAAACAAAGGTTTTTGAGAAATTAGTTCTGCAGTTTTCAAAGAAATTTTATTTTTTTTAGAATAAAAATTGGTATATTTTTCTAAATTTTTATTTTTTCTTGGATTTATTATTTTAATTTTTGATAAATTTATTTTATTTTTTCTTGCCAGTTTTTTTATTTCATCTTCGTCTCCCAATAGAATTGGCTTGATTATTTTCTGTTTAACAGCCAAATTTACTGCTCTTAGAATTCTTTCATCTTCTCCTTCAGGAAACACAAATTTTTTATTAAGATTTCTTGATTGAGAAATTATCTTTTTAATTAATTCCAATTGGTTCACCTCTTAAAAAAGAGTACTTGAGAGTATAAATAAGTTTCTTAGAATAAAAATTTAACAAAGTTATTATCCTTCAACCAAAATATAATTTGTTTTTACAGAAGAGCCCAGACCAAACTATTCAGGATTTCTTCAACACTCTTAATTTAGAAGAATATTAAACTTTATTGAAACGCCCCGACCGGGAATCGAACCCGGGTTTCAACCGCGACAGGGTTGTGTTCTGGCCATTAAACTACCGAGGCATGTAAGGAACCAAGGTTCCTTGACAGTCAACCTCCTTTAGAGATTAACCCTCCTTTATACTAAATTTAATTTTTAAAGGTTTTTATTGGTTCATCTTACTAATAATTGAGTCTATGAGAACCTGTGTTGAGTCTATAACATCTTCATGAGTTTGGATTAGGTTTGATAAATCTGTGCAAGCAAAGATAACTTTCTGGGCTCCTTTTTGTTTTAGATTTTTAATTAGCTTCTCTAAGTATTCTCTATCGTTTAGGGTGGATTGTTTTCTTATTATTCTTAGAATAAGATTGGATAATTCTTTTTGTTCTTCTTCATTAGGATAAATTGTTTCTGTTTTGGTAATGATTTTGTCATATAATTTCTCTTTTCTTGTCTTTGTCGTTCCTAATATACCCACTTTTTTATAATCTTTTTCTATATAAAATGAAACCTCTTCAATAGGGTCTATAATTTTTACAACAGAATGTTCTCTTAATTTTGGTAATAAGGGGTGTAGGGTGTTACATGGAAGAATGATAAAATCTGCTCCAGCTAATTTAAGTTGTCTAATAGAATTAAGAAGATAAGGTAAGATTAAATTGCAGCTATTACCTTTCGCACTAATTTCTTCTTCTAGATATTTTGGAAAAGAAACATTAGAAATGAGAATTCCACGGATAGTCCTTAGACCCTTTTTGCAAAGCTAAGGCTAAGTAAATCTTAGCAGTTGTTTCTGGCCCAAGGCCCCCTAAAATTCCAGGTGTTTTCATATTATTTGGAGTCTGTATTACCTTTTAAGGTTTTTGTATAAAGTATAAACCACAGAAACAATTAGATATACTGGAATCAATATTACCACAATTGTAAAGAACACAGCTTCTTCCCATCCAAATATGGCATACCATAAATTATGAAGCATTATAGAAACAAATCCTAGAACAACAATTATCCATAATTTTTTCCAACTTAATAAGAAATACTTATCAAACTTTTTTTGTTTACTTTTTCTTTTCAATTTTCTTCTTCCCACCCATGTATTTCTGAAGAACTTTTGGAATTGTGATTGAACCATCTTTTTGCTGATTGTTTTCCATTATTGCAATTAATGCCCGCGAGGTTGCAATAGCAGTATTATTGATAGTATGTGGAAATGCTTTTTCTCCGTTTTTTAATTGAATTCTTATATTCAGATTTCTCGCCTGGAAGTCAGTGCAATTACTTAGCGAGCCAACTTCTTCATAAGCTTTTGTAATAGGACGCCATGTTTCCAAATCAGAACTCTTTGATTTCCATGTTGCTAAGTCTCCAGAACACATTTCAACAACCCTTATTGGTATTTCAAGGCTTTTAAATAATTCAACAGAATTATTCAGCATTTCTTCATAATATTTATCAGAATCTTCTGGATTGCAAAATACAAATTGCTCTACTTTGTTGAACTGGTGTGTCCTGTAAAGTCCTTTTTCGGTTATTCCGTGACTTCCAATCTCTTTTCTAAAGCACATTGTATATGAGAAATATTTTTTTGGAAGTTCTTTTTCTTTAAACATTTCATTTGCATGCATTCCAAGAAGAGAATACTCACTGGTTCCTATTAAACTTAAATCTACGTCCTTTATGTCATATATTGATTCTTTAAGTGTTTCCATATCTGCAGCTGCAGCGAGGATATCTTTCCTAAGCATTAAAGGTGGTTCTATATATGTATACCCTTTTTTTTGCATAAACTCTATTGAATATCTTATCAAAGCTTGATTTAGAAGTGCTATATCTCCTTTTAATATATAAAATCCTTTTCCAGATGTTTTTGCAGAGCGGACAAAATCTAAAACCCCTAAATTTTCTCCGAGAACAGCATGGTCTTTTGGTTTAAAGTCAAATTTTTTTGGCTTTCCTATCTTTTTGAGTTCTTTATTATCTTTCTCGTTTTTTCCAAGAGGCACTGATTTGTGAATGATGTTTGGTATATTCTCCATTACTTCATTTATCTGTGTTTGTAATTTTTTTGCTTTTTCCTCGTTCTTTGCTATCTTTTTTGGAATTTCCTTGGCTTTTTTTATCAAAGCCCTTGTATCTTTTTTCTTTTTCTTAAATTCATTGATTTGTTTAGAGATAACATTACGCTCTTTTCTCAAGTCATCTCCTTTATATTTTAGTTTTCTCCATTCATCATCCAGTTTTTTAACTTCATCAACTAACTTTAGTTTTTCATTCTGAAATTTCTTTTTTATATTATCCTTAACAAGCTTAGGATTTTCTCTCACTAGTTTTATATCAATCATACCACAAGGAAAGAAATATTGTATTTAAATTTATTGAAACATTTAAAGAGCAAGAATAAATCCTTTCACTATAAAATTTCACTATGAAATATTTATAAACAACTTTTACTAAAATAATTCATGGCGACAGAGGTGGTGAATGGTTTTGGAGCTGGATTTTTAGAAGCATATAACTCGTTTCTTTCACTGCTTCCATTATGGACTCAGAGTTTTATCAATCTGTTCTTATTGGTTTTATTGGTTGTTATTTATGCTGTTTTTATCTGGAAATTTTACAGATTTATTGCTAAAAAAAATATTATTGAGTTAAATCTTGCAAAATACAGCAGAGCAGAGCATCCTGTTTTAGCGAAATTCGTTGCAAGTATACTTTATTTTATTGAATATATTATAATCCTTCCATTTTTAATTTTTTTCTGGTTTGCAGTTTTTACACTTTTCCTGATATTTTTAACAGATAATTTAGAAATTGATGCCCTTTTAATTATTTCAGCGGCAATTATTTCTGCAATACGAATGACTTCTTATTATAGCGAAGACTTATCCAAGGATGTTGCAAAACTATTACCTTTCACTCTATTAGCTATCTCTCTTCTAAGCCCGAACTTTTTTAATTTTGAAAGAATTTTTGCTCATTTTAGCGAGCTTCCAAACTTCTTTGGAAACATAGTGTATTATCTTCTATTTATTGTGGCTTTAGAAATAATCTTGAGATCTTTTGATTTCATATTTTCTATCTTAAGGGTTCAAAAAGTAGCTAATGAACCAGAGAAAAAATAGATTAAGTCCTCGTTAGTAAATTAGATAAAAATAATAAGGGCGTTAAACTTTTCCTAACCGCTTGGCGTGGGCGTTTTTAATTTTCTATGTGTAAAATTTTATTGATTTTATTCAACGCCCACAAGAAATAACTGAGTGTTTTACTTGGACTTAGTGTAAATAATACATATACTTAATCGCAATAATGTTTAAATAGTGTATATTATACACTATGGTATGAAAAACAAAACACAACCAAAACTTGTTAGAGAGTATAAAGAATATACTGATAAGTATTTTCTTAGAAGCAAACAAATACTTCAAGCAGAAGGAATTAACCCGGTTGTAAGATACCAAATATTTGCAAGGCAAGATATTCCTAAACTTCAAGGAGTTAACGAAACAGTAGATTTTGTTAGAGATATTACTGGAGATAAAACAAGAATTTATGCTTTAAGGGATGGCCAGGAATATGCTGCAAAAGAGCCAATCATGAAAATAGAAGGCAGGGTTCAAGATTTAGTTGATCTTGAAACAGTTTATTTAGAAATTCTTTCTGGAAGATTTACAGGAGAAATTAATTTACAAGAAGTAAGACAAAAAGCAAGAAATGTTTTTAATGCTGCTCAGGGAAAACCAGTCTATTATTTTGGAGCAAGACACTTTGCTCCTGAATTAGATGAAGGAATTGCAAAGATTTGCCAAGAAGAGGGTTTTGCAGGATGTTCAACAGATATTGGAGCAGAAGCATGGAATACTAAGGGTGGTGGAACTGTTCCTCATGTATTAGTTTTAACTTATGCAATTTATATGCAAGAACAAGAATTAAAAGGAAATCCAACTGTTGAAGCAACAAGAGCATTTGATAGAAATATTGATGAAAGAGTTCCAAGAATAACTTTAGTTGATACTTTTAATAGAGAGATAGAGGATACGATTGCAACAGCAAAAGCTGTTTTAAATCTTACAGGAATAAGAATAGATACTTGTGGGGAAAATTATGCCCAAGGATCAAAAAATGTTCAATTACCTAATTTAGATGTTAATTCAAAATATTTGAAAGGAAAAGGGGTTACAATAGCTGGGAACTGGGCATTAAGAAAAGCGTTAGATGAAAATAATCTTGGAAATTTAGAGATTACAGTTTCAAGCGGGTTTAATGAAGAAAAAACAGCAGCTTTTGTTGAAGCTGATAAAGCTTACAAGGGAATTTATGGAAAACCTTTGTTTGATTCTATTGGAACAGGAAGCTTAGCAAAACCTGTTATGACAACTTCAGATATTGTTGCATACTTTAGTGAGAAACAAAATAAATGGTTGCCTTTATCAAAAGTTGGAAGAGGAGAAACACCAACTAAAAGATTGGAGGAAATAAGATGAAAACAATCTTTTGGGATGTGGACACACAATATGACTTTATGAAATCAACAGGAAAGTTGTATGTTCCAGATGCAGAAATCATTGAAAATAATTTAACAAAACTAACTCAGTTAGCTGAAAGAAAAAAAATAGTTGTGATAAATACTGCTGATTGGCACAATATAAATTCAAAAGAACTATCAAATAATCCAGATTATATTAATACTTTTCCTCAACATTGTATGAAGAATACAAAAGGAGCAGAATTTGTTCAGGCTACAAATCCAAAAGACCCCTATAAAGTAGGATGGGAAAACAAAGATTTAGATTTGGAGGAAATCACAAGAAGAAGAAACATAATAATTTACAAAGATATGTTTGATGTATTTAAAGGAAATCCTAAAACTGAACAAATCGTTAGAATAATTAATCCAGATAGAGTTGTAGTTTATGGAGTTGCAACAAATGTTTGTGTAAATGATGCAGTAAATGGATTACTTGAAAGAAAAATTAAGGTCTATGTACCAACTGATGCAATAAAAGAACTTCCAGGATTACCTTTGCCTTACGATAACTGGACAAAAAAAGGAGTCATTCTTACTAAAACAAATGAAATTTACAAAATGTTGGAGAAGAGAAAATGAATTATCAAAATATTATAATCCAAATAGAAACCAAATTAAAAAACTATCTTGGAAATAGAAAAGCAGTAATTGGTATTTCAGGGGGAATTGATTCTGCTGTTGTAGCTGCGTTATCTGCAAGGGCTATTGGAAATAAGAATGTATGGGGAATTGTAATGCCTTATGAAAATCAAGATACTGCAGATGGACAATTAGTGATTGACCAATTAGGGATTAATGGAAGAGAAGTGAATATTAAAGAAGAAGTAGATGGAAATATTCAAAAATTAGAACAAATCTTGGGAAAAGAACTTGATCAATTAACAAAAGGTAATCTCATGGCAAGAGAAAGAATGAAAATCCTTTATGGTGTTGCAAATTGTGTTGGTGGAATGGTTGTTGGAACTGGAAATAAATCAGAAATAGAAATTGGTTATTTTACAAAATATGGGGATGGGGGAGTAGATTTTGAACCAGTTGGAGATTTGTATAAAACCGAAGTTTTTGAAATCGCGAAGATTAAGGGAATTCCAAAAAGAGTAATAAATAAAAAACCAAGTGCAGAACTTTGGGAAGGCCAAACAGATGAAGAAGAAATAGGAATGACTTATCAAGAATTAGATGCTGTTTTAAAAGGAGAATTAAATCAAGGAGAAATTTATGAAAAAGTTAAGAGATTGAAAAAGAACTCTGAACATAAAAGAAAAGCTCCTCCTATTTTTGAGGTTATAAGATAAAATGGAATATAAAAATCCTTGTGCAACTTCAGATGTTATCGTTGAAAAAGATAAACAAGTTCTTTTAATTAGAAGAAAACGTGACCCATTTGGAAATATGTGGGCACTTCCAGGAGGACATCTTAATTATGGAAAAGAAACTCTTGAAGAAACTGCCACAAGAGAATTAAGAGAAGAAACAGGAATTTTAGTTAGTGAAGAAAATTTAAGATTTTTTGGGGTTTATTCAGAACCAAATAGGGACCCGAGAGGACATTATATTACCCATGTTTATGCAACAAGAAATTTTGAAGGAACATTAAAAGCAGATGATGATGCTAAAGAGGTTAGATTTTTCCCTTTAGAAGATATTCCTGAATTAGCTTTTGATCATAATAAAATATTAAGAGACTATCAAACTCAAAAACAATTGAAAGGAGGTGATAGATAGATTAATAAATTCAAAATCAAACATAAAAATAATATGACACAAACAAACTTACAATACAAAAATGCATTTTATTTACCTAGTGGTAGAGTGTTTCTTCTCGAAACTCAAGATAGATACCCAATAGAGTGTACTGAGATGAGGGACGTTTCAGTTCAAGGCAAAGAACATTATGAAGTAAGAACTACACAAGACCCACATATTATCTGGAATCACTTAAAACCTTATGAAGATAAATGGCTTTTAACAGTTTCAACACAAAAAGGATGTACTCATGATTGCCATTTTTGTGATGTATCTGGACTTCCATTTAAGGGTAATCTATCACAAGGAGAGATAGAAGATCAAGTGAGATTTTTATTAGAAGCAACACCTTATGTAACTAAATCTGACAAAGTCAAAATAGGATTTGCAAGAATGGGTGAACCTGCCCATAATCTAGAGAATGTTTTAGGAGCTATGAGAAATCTGCCAAAAATTTCTGAGGAAATGGGGAAGGATTATAGATGGCTTCCTTGTTTTAATACTATTGCACCATCTAAAACCTCAGAAGGAAAAACAGGATTTGATGTTCTTGATGAAGTAATTGACTTAAAAGAAAACGAGTATGATGGTTATTTACATTTACAACTTAGTTGCAATTCTACAGACGAACAACAAAGAAGAAAACTATTTGGAGGAGCAAAAGTTTTAACTATTGAAGAAATGGTTAAACACATAAATAAAAGAGACTTACATAATAGAACAGCAACATTGAACTTTATTGTTATGAAAGGAGTTCCTGTAGATGTTGACTATTTAATGAGATTAGGTTTAAACCCAGATAAGTTTGCAGTAAAATTAATTCCTTTAAATAATACTGTGCAATCACAAGAAAGAGGGCTTGAAACTGTCGCTAATTATAAGAATTATGAAGATTTGCAGAGATTAGGAGAAAAATTCGACCAACATAAAATTCCTGTTGTAATAGACGCTATTGCTAAATGCGAAGAAGCTGGATTATGTTGTGGTCAATTAGCACATGTTTTTGTAGATAAATCTAGGAGAAAATAAAAATGTATGATTACGCAAGTATCCTATTTGGTGGAAAATGTAATGCAAGATGTCCTACATGTATTGGTAATTATCCTGAATTTCAGGGAATTCCACAAAATTTAGATGTTCTCAATTTAAAAGGATTAGAAAAATTTTTAGAAAGAGCAAGTGATGAAAATATTAGATACATAAGTTTATCAGGAGTTAATGCTGACCCTCAACAATATCAATTTGAAGCAGAATTAATTGAAAAACTTAAAAAAAGAATTCCAAAAGCAACTTTATCGCTTCATACAAACGGAAGGTTGGCATTACAAAAAGCAGAAGAGTTTAATTCGTATGATAGAGCAACTGTTTCTTTTCCATCATTCGATAATGAAATTTATAAAAAAGTTATGGGTGTAGAATCAATAGACATTGATGAAATTGTAAGAAATTCCAAAATCCCAATAAAACTTTCTATGCTATTAACAGAACATAACAAAGATAAAATAGATGATTATGTTAAAAATGTTAAAGATCTAGGTATTAGTAGAATAGCAATAAGAAAATTAGTTGGAAGAGAAGATGAATTTAGAATTTTTGAAGAAATATCACCAATAAAATCTATATTTAAAAATCCAGTATATCAAATTGAGGGAGTTGAAGTAACTGTTTGGGATTACACAAAGTCAAGTGTTAAAGGATTATATTTATTTTCTGATGGAAGTTTAAGAGATAATTTTAGGAAATAAATTTTCAAGGAATATTTAAAAACTAAAAGGATTATATAACAACATAAAAAGAGATGAAAAAATGAAATATAATTTAGGATTATTTCACGGAAGATTTGAACATATCCATAAAGGGCATCAAAGAATTATTGATCAGATGCTTAAAGAATGTAAACAAGCAGTTGTGTTAATTGGTAATTGTCAGGCTCAAAGAACAAAGAAAAATCCTTTTACAATTCTAGAGAGGCTAGAATTAATTAACAAGATTTATGGGAAACAAAAGAACTTATTTATTGGATTTTTTCCAGATAGACCGAATGTTCCAAAAACAAAAAAAGAATATTTAGAATGGGGAGGCTGGATAATAAGTTTTTGTAAATATTATGGCTTTAATGTTCCAAATGTCATTTATAGTGGTGAAGAAGCTAAAACAGAGTGGCTTTATTCTAGATACAAACCAAAATTAGTAAAAATTTCAAGAAAAGAAGTTCCTATAAGTGCCACAAAAATTAAGGAGATTCTTCAAAAGAATAAAAAAAAGGATTGGAAAGAGATAACTGATAAAAGAATCCATTCAGATTATAATCGCTTAAGAAAAATTGTTTTATCTTCTAAAAACAAATAATCTAAAAAATTTTAAATACCTTATTGTCTCATAAACACTATGAAAAACGAAGATATTCACAAATTCCAAAAGCCTTCTGTAACCGCAGATATTGTTATTTTTACAATTAAAGAAGATGATTTAAAAATTCTTCTTGTGGAAAGAGGTATAGAACCTTTCAAAGGAGAATGGGCCCTTCCTGGTGGATTTGTAAGAATTGATGAATCTTTAGAACAAGCTGCTAAAAGAGAATTAGAAGAAGAGACAGGAGTAAAAGATGTTTATCTTGAACAATTATTTAGTTTTGGAGATCCAAAAAGAGATCCTCGAGGACGAGTTATTACTATTGCTTATATGGCTCTTATAAATTCTGAAGATATAAAACTTAAAGCAACTACAGATGTTTCAGACGCTAAATGGTTTTCAATTAAAAAGATTCCTCCCCTTGCTTTTGATCACAAACGAATATTAGATTATTCTCTAAAGAGATTGAAATGGAAATTTGAATATACAACAGTTGCATTCTCTCTATTGTCAAAAGAATTTTCTCTAAGTCAAATTCAGAAAATATATGAAATCGTGTTTAATAAAGAATTTGATAAGAGGAATTTTAACAAGAAAATTATCTCACTTAATATCCTAAAAGAAGAGGAAATTAAAAAAGATGTTTCACACAGACCCCCTATGCTTTATTCACTAAAGAAGAATTTAGGAGAGATTGTGGAAATTATTTAAAAATAGAAAAAGTTCCTCACAAACAAAGTAATACCCAACTTTTTAAAAATTAAGTTCTCGTTAGTAATATCACCTATCTTTCTCTGCCTTTGGATGTTCATGTCCTAATTCTCTCTTTACTTTTAACTGTTTAATGTGCTTCTTCTTTTCATTTAAAAATTTATTGAGATTTAATCCATATTTATCAATC
>SDBV01008139.1_pt1 | contig 14196 bp, 26 predicted proteins | sample 2277081 | NCBI WGS metagenome assembly SDBV01 (sample SAMN10402039, study PRJNA504765) | marine sediment metagenome | isolation source: marine sediment core GS10_PC15, 223 cmbsf | place: Arctic Ocean: Southern Knipovich Ridge | collected 2010
GTCAGCCGCCGGGCCTTCCTCGTTCGGAACCACCCTATTAGTGGCCATAGAGAATGTGCAATGCTCTTGTCCCCGTCTTCCGGGAGGGAAGTACTCGGGGTTTCGAACTAGTCGTCCAACCAGATGGACTCGGTTGTGGTCCAACTTGTTCTCCTTCTGTCTGGGGTTATCTCCCTACTCTGAGAGAATACTAGAGCTCGACGATTTCCATACAGCGACGATCCTTCCCGTCGGGATGTACCTTATCTAGCACAAAGGAAGTGGTCTTCCCTCCTGCGAAGGTGTTTTGACGAGGCTCGTGCCAGTGTCCGTTGAAGTGGTACTTCGGACGGACGGTTTCGATGAGTTCCCGGATGTAAGGCACCCCTCTACCCTCAGGATTGTCGTCCGACAAGCTTTCGGGATCGACGAGGGACTTGTCGGGATTAGGTGTCCCCTGCACCCCAGACCCGGTAGGTGCATCATGAGTTACCAGGACGTCGAACTGAGATCGAATTAGTCTCTCGAAGCGATCCCGAGTCACGTGATTTAGCCTGTTGGCGTACCCGTTCTTGTTCTGGACAGCGCGCTCTGCGCTCCAGTACTCCATCTCCCAAGTATTTTTGCCCCAGCATCCGCCCCAACCGGCAATGCGAACGCCGTTCAGAGTAATGATGTGTCCATCAGGAACATAGTGGAGGTTGGGACAAACCTGAATACTGTGGTCCAAGTAGTCCTTCGGGTGCTCCTGCATCAAACGCTTTTCAAACGTCATGAGGAACTCTTGGTCCTCGTGATTGCCTCGGATGAAATAGGTAGGGATGGGTATCTCGTATCCCCCTCCCCCCAGAAATATTTCCTGGAAGTCGCCGAAGGCCTCCTTCAACGGATAGTCATGCTTCTCGGCATGTTTTACCGTGTAAGGATCCAATCGATCCAGAGCGGGCCAGATACCAAAGTCTCCGACTTGGAAGATCCAGTCGAGCTTGATTCCGGTCCTTTCTTGCCACTCTACAACGATATCCCACATCAACTTGAGATTGCCGTGGGTATCCCCTATGAAAGCTGCAATTGCCATTAGTCCTTTTCCAGTTTCTTCAGGTTTCGTTTTACCCGAGCGGGAAGGTGTTCATTCATGAACTCTTCCATTTCCTCCACGGTTTCGGAATCCATAGGCACATCCTTGGCTAGACACCCATCGTCGAGGTACTGATCAACCTCCTCTAAGAAGGAGCTCAGACACCGGCTGAATTCCAAATCCTTCCCGCAGATGCTCGCCTTTTCCATCATGGATAGGAAACTCTGGATATCGGGGGCGACGCGGGGGTTTGAAGGGGTGGTCTCGGAAATGGGGCGGATCTTGACTAAGATCGAGGCTCCGCCAAAGTTGCTCTTCATAGAACTCATACATTTCTCCTTGGATCCGCAGCTTGGCTTCCTGAACTTTACCAGGATAGTCGGTAGGAAGAGGGATACCCCTTCTCAATCGATTCCGGATGTTCAGAGGCCCCCAGTTATAAGCGGCTACCATTGCCCACTCGTTCTCCGGGAACTGCCCTTGGAGGTGGTCCAAGTACCACACTCCGTAGCGGATATTTCTCCTCACCGGATACAGAGATTGCCAACCTTTCCACTCTTCCTGGAAGTTGGTAGCAATGAACTGCCCAGTGGCGGGCATGATCTGCATCAGCCCTCTGGCACCTACAGGTGAGACTGCCCAATAGTTGCCTCGGCTTTCGACAACGATTAAGCCCAACACCAGTACGTGATCTACGTCCTTATATCGGGACGTTTCTTGTTCCACTAAATTCGCGACCTCTCGGGCCCTGGCTCCAGGTATCCTGGCCACTGTGTGGAGGGCGTAGGCCATTGACTCCTGAGCCAACCAGGCTTGGCGTTCCGCGTACCCGTCCTGGACGATGGCCGTCTGGACTTCTATAACCGGCTCCGGGACCGGGGGTGTGGCGATGATATTATCCAGACAAAGAAGCGTGATGGACACGACGAACCAGCGTCTAGAATTTAGGCCTTGACTCATTCGCATCCTCCGACTAAAGGGCCCGGAACATCTCAGCCCAGGCTTTGTCTTCTTCTCTTTCGGCGGCTAAGGTAGAATCTTCCTCTTGAGCGGGCCGCCCAATAATTCTATGCTTAGCCACCTGACTTCGGTTCGCTCCTGGTAATACTCTGTCAGACGCCCCTTCTGGGGAGGGAGTTGAACAAATGGATTCCGCTATGCCTGACCAGTCCGGAAGTTCTTTCGGACCGAGTTCCTGTAAGGGAGGCTTCTCCTTCTTCTTTTTCGGCCCCCCAAGAACTAGGAAGTGCTGGGGCTCGAATCCGAAGACTACTAGCTTCGAGAACAATCCCCATAGGAGCATGATTATTGCGGAGCCGGCAAAGCCAAAGGGGTGAGAGACCAAGGCCACTATAGCTAGGTAGGTGGCGATGACTCCGCTAACTATCACCAATGCGCGGGGAAAGGTCCCGTATTTTACGGCCATAACTAATAAACCTCGTATAGATAATCAAAGTCTTACCCGTGTTCGGGAAGTCTATCCAACGCAGTTGCCCTTCGAGAGACACCTCGTCTCCTTCGGAGCAATGCTCCAATAGGTTCTCTGCTGTCTGACCCTTACAAACACAGTGGAAAGAATCACTGTCTCGCAGGCCCTCAAGCATAAAATGAGTCAGACCGTCTTCGGTCTTCGTCGGACTCTTACTTATACGTCCAACCATGAATATTTCATTCAAGCGCATTTCATTCACCAGCTTCCTCCTTCACCGAAACTGAGGGAATACGAATTTCCGCCACTACCTCCAAAGGATCCCCAATCTGCAAGAGTTCGTCGTCCTTTCTTCTCTGACAACCTCTGTATCCCTCTCGAGGAATACCATAGGTTAGTTCAATCAGTTCGTCGAGCTTTCCTTGTCTTCTCAGGTGCTCGTTCAAGACTCCGCATGTGTAGGTGAGACAACTCAGGTTGGGAGTCGAGCAACCCTCTCCCTTCATCAGGTTCGGGCAACCGTGACAGCATCCCTCCCCGCCCGGATAGACCGGACAGTGAGCGCAGATGTCGTAGCATCCCGTCTCCCTCAAGAACTCCGAGACTACTCCTCGGGCTTCGTCTATGGTTGTACCGTCTTTCCAGGGCATCACCGCTCCTTGTGGTTCGACCAGGCATTTCGCGATTTTCCTTTGGGTAGATGAGGAATGATACGGGTTCGATGGTGGTCCTCCACCTTAGGAAACTCCCTTTCGGCAACCTTGCTAATCTTGGGCCCCGCAGCAAAATTGTCGGAGGGCCAAAGGGTGACTTCGCTACCTTTTTGGTCCCGAATGGTCAGACCGATGTCCAAGCTGGCGGCGTTACAGATCTGCGGAATATCCTGCCACCAAGCCGTCTTGAGGACGTTAGCGAGAACTCCTATTCGTGGGCCTATTTCCTCCAGGGTTTGATCCTTGAAGGGCTGGTCTTGGAGGTAGCGGACCAGCATCTTAGCCAAATGATCCGCGATAAGTCTTCGTTGGTGTACTGAAGCTTTCTTTGCCATCGTTTCTCCTATGTGGTTCCGGAGGCAGGAATCGAACCTGCGATGCCCTTTCGGGGACTGGGTTCAAAGCCCAGCGACTTTACCAGCGTCGTCTACTCCGGAGCAGTAGGTTCACTCGCGGTTGGTAACTTCGTCGAACTTCTTCCAAAAGCTCGTGAGGTATCCGTTCTGGATAGATCGGTACAGAATCAGAGGCCAGAGAGTCCCCCCAAGACAGGCGTGGCCTGCTTTCATGTCTAAGTCCACATGAAGATGGACGATAGTGAAGACGCCAATCACTACGTATAATACTACTACAGTGGCGAACAAGGCTGACATTATTCTCCCTTTGTTTTCATTTTCATGAAACGTTTGATGCTGACCACTGCCGCTTCCATCTTGGGATAAACCGAAGAGTTGGCGGTGTGAATCTTGATCTTGGGGGCCTGATACTCCTCATCCCAGACTACCCGACTCTCAATGTGTAGAAGTACAGTGTACCCGGTCTCCTCCGGATCGTGCTGGTCGCCGAGATCGTGGTCCAGACTTATCTCTTCCACGTCCCCGTGGTCCAGCATGAGGATGGCTTCTTCGGCAGTATAGACCCGGGTCCATCCTTCAGGTGTGGGCCGATACTTAGGGTCATCGTCCACGTAGAGCTTCATTACTTCCTCGCTAGCTCAGGATTCTTGTAGAACTTGGCGTACTGAGGATCCAAAATGTCGTCCCGCTTCTCGATCCTGATGTCTTGGAACTCGTTACCGAGTTGGTTGAACATGTCGGCCGACGACCTTCCCTTCAAAGCATTCTTTTGAGTTAAGGTCAGTTGTCCGTAGGCCGCGATGCCTATCCCGTACTTGAGGTTTCTGTTTCTGTCATGTGCGCCTTCGTAGGGGGTGTCCGATAGGGCAAAGCAACTATGCCAGGTTCCATGCTTGGTGTGGACTAGCGCCCAGTGAAAACACTGGAGAAAGTGAACCCCATCCTCACGTAGAGAGTCATATAGTTTCATGGTCTGACCCAAGAGGGAGGCACCATGACAATCTGCGTGGCGATAGAGACTCAAGGATATGAATACCGGGTGGTACCCCCATCCTCGTCTCGGAACAGTGATGGAATTTCTTCGGCCGCTGCCTATCTCAACACCTTTGGGCACCAATCCATGACGGGTTAGGGCTCGGAAGAAACGCTGAAAGCTCAGAGGAGGAGCCGAGTTCTTGCCATCGTAAGGACGACAGATGATCTTATGCTCTCCCAGATGTTGAATGATACTGTGATAGCAGGCATCTGCCCGAACGTGCAGGTGGCGACCGTCGCGACCGACGGCGGTGTAGGATACGTAGTCACCCTTGTCCCGATACCAACGGGAAAGCTTAACTTCCATTTGGCTTGGGCTCCTCGTAAAGGTGGGCGTACTTGGGATCCAGTATCTCTACCAATTCCCCTACCTTGATGCTTTCTATCTTTTTAGCCTGAGCAGACAAGTAGGAGTTGGTATAGCGACTGCCGGAATAGTCCCGCGCAGCACCCTTCTTGTGTGGAACAATCTCGGCCTTCTCGGCCTTGGAAAGGCGGGCCCACTGAGCCAGGGCCCGACCATTGGCCAGATCCTTGAGCTCAGCCCCTCCATAGACGCCAGTGCTCATGAAATAGTGGCCACTACCGAACCTGGTGGTGACGGCCAAGTAATGGAGCACTTGCATGAAGCTAGTGCCATGGGGGGCCAGTCGCTTCCACAGAAGCATGGCCTTCATGACCTCGTCGGGTTTCTGGTCCATCTGGCGGTAGTAACACAAGGTAATGTAGATGGTGTGCCGATCCCAGCCGGTCCGAGGGATGATCATGCAGTGCGCACCCTTGCGGTGCAGGATCTTCACCTCCGGAGGTACTATATTGGCACCCTTGAGCAGCCGGAAGAAGTGGTGGTACCACAACGTAGGCATCTGTCCCTTGGAGGGGCCGCCGGACGGGAGGCAACGGATTTCTAGTTCGGGAAGTATATACATCCCACTGGAATAGCAGGCAGTACTCTTCCACATACTGACCTCGGTCCCGTCCTCCTTGAAGGCGGTCCAGGTCGTATTATCCCGCTTGGTGGTATATTTGCTGGCCACTTTTTCAGCGGCCGCTAAAATCGTGTTCAGATTCATCAAGCACTCCTAATCTGTTGGTTCGAAGACTATCAACGTTTTCTCTCCGGGATGCCAGTTAAACGTAAAGCTGGCCTCTTTCTCCTGGGAGAGCCTATACGCCAGATAATTACGAGATTTTGCAGTCCTGCGTCTGTGGCAGTTGGAGCAAACCACTTCACACTTGGCAATTTCTTTTATCAATCGATCCCGGGAGTAAGATTTGGAGGGGGCTTCTGATAGCCCAAATGCCTTGGTTTTCGGATCAAGATGATCGAAGTCCAGGACTATCGGGTCCGGCTCACCACAGTCTACACAAGGATTGCAAAGCTTATACACGTATAGAAAGAGCGCAGCATCATACCGAGATGTTGCGGTCCTCTCCTTGGTTCTCTCTTTGTCCCGCGTTTCGTAGTATTTCTTGTCGGCAAGTTTCTTACAGGGCCTACACTTGTTCTGAAGTCCATCAGGTCTGGATCTGTTACGTCCAAACTCAGACGATGGTTTTCCCTCTTTACATACGTAGCATGTTTTCATAGTTTATACCTTCTTGGATGCCCCTCCTGGGATCGAACCAGGAACCTACAGATTCAGAGTCTGTCGCTCTACCAGTTGAGCTAAGGGGCACTATTCGTCAAGGTAGATTGTACCACTCCGTCCCTTGAAGACGGATATCCCTATAACTTCTGCTCCCGGAGTGATGTTGTGGACATTCCGGCCCGCCCCGAGCGCAATTAGGGTGTGGGGAGGACAGATGTCGTCGCCCACCTGCTCACAGAGCGCGTGCGCGATGAAGGGGTGTGTGCCCGCCCTCTGTTGTCGGGAACCCTCCTTCTTGAAGAACTCAAAGGAGGCATACTTCGACTTGGACCCAGAGTTCCGGGCCCTCCAAATTACGACGGTCACGGGCTTGTCCCTGTTGAAGCTGCCTTCATAAGTGTATCTCCAGTACTTATACGTGACTTCGACATCGGCCATGGCCGACGTAGGTACCAATAAGAGAGAGGGAACAATTAACCACTTGAGCATATGGCATCCTCCGGGAAAAGGGTAAATGAACACTAACTATAAGAGAAATTCCCCTATTTGTCAAGGAAAATGTACAAAGACAGATTCAGCCCGAAAGTGAAGCCTACGAGAGCCCACCACCAAGGGTTGCGTAGAGCTGAGATCCAACGGTCTCTCAAGGACTTCATCGGATTCCTCTCTTAGCCCACTCCCACACCCCCCCGAAGGGAGTGTTCTTGACCATCCAAGCATTGACCTTGGGCATCAGGAACCACAGCCAGAGCGCCCCTCCTACAAGGAGTACCAGGGGTTGAGAGATCCCCAGCAACTTCAAGAGGGTAGTAGCTGCACCAAAGTGGACCAGCGACAGGCCTAGAACGAAGAGGCCCCACCTAATGTTCATGTTCTCCATCTTTCAGATTCTCCCCGCCAAGTGCATCCAGGTTTCCTGGGCCTTGGGATCTTTTTGTAGCAAGTACAAGCACTTGCCGGTGAAATACGATCCGTAGATAGGGCTGTCGTCGATCACGAGATCAATTCCAGCTTCCTCGCAGTACTCAGCTTTGGTCCGATTCCAGGCTTCTCGATCCATCCAGGGCTGACCGTCCACGAACTTGACGTCTATATCTCCCTTGTCCAAGTGGTACTGGACAATGGAGAACCAGTGAGTGTACCTGATCCCCAAGTCCTGTAGGCGGAACTCAAGCTCGGGGGTTCTTTGGGCCCCGGTGATAACGTGGACTTCGTGTCCAGCTTCCTCCAAGGCTTTGGTGATAGCTGCATATACTTCAGGATGGGTATCTACTACCCCGTGAATGTCAAATCCAAACTTCACTGGATCTTTCCCGTGGGATACTTTCCGACGGCTTGCTTATACTCCTTCAGAGGCTGGTACTCCTCGAGCGCTTCTCGGGTGATCCGCGACAGGTGTTTGCACAACTCCTGAGGTACTTCTACCTCCGGGATGCCCTTCACGACCCACCCAGCCATCCCGGCAGCCGCGCACAGTACCGCAGTTGTCTCTCCGATGCGGCACTCAGCTTGCCAGCGTTGGTCTTTGTGGTTGAAATACAGGAACTTCAGGTCGAATGACTTGGTACCTGCGGTTCGCATACTGCCTCCAGCTTCAAACTTCATTTAGTGGTACCTTCTTAGGTGGAGGAACAGCGCTGTGTAACTCCATAATTTCACCGCGCATTCCGGGCAGCTCATCTCGCAATCTCCCGGAAGACGTAGGCCCACCTCACGAAACCCGTGAGGGGATTGACGTGGCTGGTCTCGGATACCAACTCCCACCCATCTTCGTGCTCCTGGGTGAGTCTCGCGCCGTCGAGACGCACGGCGTGTTCCTCGGTGGTATATCTCATTTTATTACTTCCTGTCGGCGACAATCATCTTCGCCCACTCTTTCTCAGTTTTGGTCAGGGGACGATTAACGAGCAGGAGCACCCCTTGGGGTATCTCCTCGGTCCCGATACTCTCCTCAGACATCCCCAGGTTCAGAAGATGCTGACGGAGTTCCTTTTGAGTCGCCTTGCTGGATCCCTTCGCGGGGCTGGGTTGGCTTAGCTTCTGGCGCAGCTTCCCGGCTTCCTTGCAATGACCGCGACCAGCTGCTTCCAGGCGAGCCAACTGCCCAGCATCTCCGCGCTTCTCGCGCTCACTGGACAGTCTAGCGGCGGTCTCTCGGCGCTCTTCACGTCTCTCTCTGAATTTCATTCTAGTGGGCATGGGCTCCTCGAACAAGAGAGCCCAGGCAGTTATCCACCTGGGCTCTTCTAGTGATCCAGTTCTGGGTTTTGGTTACGGAACGATGATGCCAACACCCACCTTGGCCAGGCCGAGGAACTCTCGGATGGGCCATACGCGAGATTTGGTGTCCACATTGTTGGTACCGGAATAGTTGAAGTGGATGACCTTGTCATCCTCCAAGCGATAGATGGCTACTAACCGACGCTTGGGGCCTCTCTTGTGGCTGCGAACGTGAAATGAAAGCTCGATCCCAGATTCCGTATAGGTATCGGTGTACACGAAGGCTATTCCGCCCAGTTCTCGCAGCTTAGAGGCGTCCCCGACTATCTGGACATCCCCGAATAGCTCTTGCTTAATCTGAGGAATGGAAAGCTTAGTAATCCGGGCCCGGCACTTCTCACTCAGGGAGCCCAAGATCTCAGAAGCTACGATAGCATCCTCGTCGTCCCGGCTCCGAATATAGGCTAGATGTTGGGTCTCTAGAGTCCCGGCTACGATATTCAGAGCCTCCAGGTTGGTACACCCAGAGTTTCTCTCTTTCCGAGAACTCTCGATTCGCCAGTCTCCCAAACGGTAATCAGTATACGGAAGCGGAACCCCGGCACAGCCACTGGTGATCAGCAGCAGGCACAGAGCGCTAAGGATGGTTCTTTGCATCTGGTCCTCCTGTGAGGGCCTACCTCTCCTCGAACCCGGCGAATATCCGGTCCGCCATGCGGTCGTAGAGCTTGGACAGAACGAGGTAGATGTTGGTGGCGATTCGTTGAATGAAATCACCGATGAAGGTTCCGACCATGGAGAAGGGCCAGTGGCCGATCCAACCCAGGATGCGTCCCGTGTTTTCGGAGGCGTAGGATGATCTCGGCCGCTTCCTGATGTGTTTCAGATCCGCCGTACGAAGAATATCTTCTCCGGAGCCAGGCGGTCGCACCATCGTGACCTGGACTTGGTCTCGGAGCTTGAGTAGGTAGAAGTACCACTTAGCGACCGACCAGAGCCCACCCACTACAAAGTAGAGGCAGAAGAATCCCAGTACCTCCGCGAAGTTGTTCCAGACGTACATGAATGGATTGATCCCGCCACCCAGCCCGATGGTCAGCCCGACGCCGAGCACCAGAATCGTAGTGGCCCAGCTGAATTCGGCGTGCTCACACAGGGCAATGTCGGCCAGGAATATGAAGGTCATAAGTGCCATGAAGTACCACGGTAGGGCAAGGAAGCCCAGGAACAAAAGCAGTGCCAATTCCATTATCTTTCTATCCTTTCCTGGTCTAGGTTTACCAACACCTAAGACGACTGTTTATCAAGTTTATTTCACAAAAGAACGAGCAGTCCCCCTCGTGTTGCTTATCCAAGAAGCACTGGTGTCGCGCTTTGGGACACCGACGGCGACATCTGGGGGTAGGGTTAGTTATGGGGTTACCTAAGCAGGCCATAGTAAATCCACCAGTTGTTCACATTAGCAACCAAGGCCATAAGGGCCGCGATCGATACTCCGACAGTTATACGTCGGCAGACATCTGCTCGGGTTTTAGCCCACCGACACAGAAACACCACCCCGACTACTTTGAGAACCATTTGGATAGCTATGCTAGGCACTAGACCTAGGTAGCTAAACATCCAGGCCGAGATGGAGTTCATTTCCGATACAATGTGCCCCCGCGTCGGAGAGGTGAGACACAAGTAGGTACTCAGGTTATCCCCCAGAACCAGGAGCAAAAGCAGAGACAAGGCGAAAAGTAGGAGCTTGTTATTCTCACTCATGGGGTTAGAAGAATAGAACCCAGGTCCAGGCCCCGAGGCCAATACCTAAGGCTTCGAAGAACCAGTCCAGAGGCGGATCCCACCAACGACTCGAAGGCCATTGGTTATATTCGCGCATCACGTTCCAACCCACTGTAAGGGACACTCCGTAGACGAAGGGAGATATATTTGTCCAGTCAGCTACCCCCAATGCATAGAACGAAGCCGCAATAACCCAAACGCTCGCTACCTTCATTAGAATGTGGAGGGGCTGATCGATGGCCTGCTTGACCAGCTCACCCAAAACCGGGTTTCGATCCTTCAGGCCGTCGATCCAGTCCGAGATCCCAAAGAGCTTGATACTCATAGCTACTTTCTCTTTCTGGTAGTGTTCAGCTGTTTTATCAGAGGCCCTAGAGGCTTCAATGCTTCTTCTGCCAGCTTCCGGTCTTTCTCGCTTGGAAGAGAGATTGTACCTACTCTGATGCCTTTTCCTTCCTCATTTCTTGTGACTTCGCGTCGCATTATTGACCTCCAAGTATTCGTACGTTCGATCAAAGGGCTCAGGATCCCCAATACATCTCACCCCTACTACTACCTGCTGACGAATAAAGTCGCTCACAGCTCAACCCTGGAAGCCTAACGTGGGTTCCTCCGTCGGGCTTCGTCTTTATCCCGGATTGTCCTATCGTAGGTCATCGGGCCTTGCTCAAAACAGCGTTCAAGTTGGGCTGCGAAACACTCCGGAAATCTGTTGTTACCGCAGACACCGGGGCGGTCGCCAAACTTCCTGGATAGTTCTAGACACCTATTAGGGTTGCTGAGTGCAGCTCCCTCAGCTGCCATTTCGTTACATGACTGAGCGCAGCTGCCTAACCCCCAAATGCACAATCCCACGAGCGCTAGGAATGAGAAGACGCGGTTGCCAATGCTTCCTTTCCTCAATAGTCGTTTCATCACCGGGCCAGCGTCTTGATCAACCCAAGGGCGGACACTCCAAGGAAGCTCCCCACAAGACTACATACGACGAACAAAAAGAAGGAGGCAGGAATGAAAGCAAAACCCCACTTAACTATGAGGATAATTATTGAGAGGAAAGGTATCTGCACATCAACGATAGTCACTTTTGTGAGCATGTTGTATCTCCTTTATCTCAAGTAATCCAGAGCCCGTTGAAGGTTTTCTGAATCATCGTTGAAGTTTCCTAACGCTGTGTTACAGGAATGACAGAGAATGCCTCTGACCTTCCCAGAAGAATGATCGTGATCTACGTGCCAAGGTTTGATACCACTGGGAGGGTCTTGACAGATGGCACACTTGCCACCCTGCTCCTCTACCATGCGGTCAAAGTCTCCTTGGGTTATCCCGTACCGACGTTTCAGATGATATCCTCTGGAACCGTGGTTCTTTTTGCGGTTCTCTCTACCCTGTCGGTTGTGACAAGGTTTACAGTAACAACCTAACCCGTCATTGGTACATGAATTCTTGGGGAATTTATCTGTGGGTTTGGTTTCTTTACACTGTGGGCATTTCTTTTCAGTACGTTTAGAAAGAGCCTCGCTTCTTTTCTTAGGAGTTCTTTGGTGCAAATATTTTGCGGTGCGCTCAAAACGTAGGCATCCGCAAGATAAGGTATCTCCCCGTTTTAAATTCCTACCACGGATGGTCTTCTGGTTTCCGCAATCACATTGGCAAAGCCAGAATGCATCACTTCCCTTTACATGGTCTGGTTTTTCGGCTCCTGAAAGTACTACTATCTTACCAAAACGCTTTCCTACGAAGTCTTGAGGCTTACGATGTACCTCTTTTCGCAAGCAACCGCAGGAGTGGGTTCTCCCTCGGGATAGGCTATTGGTGTCCACGCAGGTCTTGTTGCCGCAATCACATAAACACAGCCAAGTGGTTCGCCCGAGCTTAGTTTTTTCCCCTGGATGTAATACAGTAAGTCTTCCAAATAATTTCCCGACTAAATTTAATTTCTCTGACATAATATTCTCCTATTGCAAGGCGGCGTTGCCTCACAACAAGAATAATAAGATGTCTGGAAGAACTTGTCAAGAACTTTATTTATTAATACGTAATATTATTTCCCTTTATAAACTACTTCACTGACCGCCGCGCTGAATAAAATTTCGCACAAACGTCTCGGCATTCTCCTCGAGGACCTCGTCGATCTTGTCGATCAAGTCGTCAGTCTCCTTAGATAACTCTTCGTTCTTGAGATCCTTAGCCTCCTTCTTCTTGGGGGCCTGTTCAGCTTGCTTAGAAGTAGACTTAGTTGTCTGTTCAGCCATTGTTTCCTCCGGGGACTGCAGGTGAGCAGTCCTATAGGGAATTATACGTCTGATTTCTCCATTTGGCAAGTTTCATCAGCCAACTCTTCGGCTGTTATTACTTCCCAGTCCCCCAGGAATTCGCCAGGAGCGGGATTCCAATCCGAACCCAGAAGATTGTGAGGGGAGTCTAAAGAGACTACTTGGCGGATCCGGGTCTTATCGAGTCGTCGAGCCAGATCAATTGCAGTACCGGTGCTCTTCCAGGCCGCCGGGCGGCCAAACAAATCCCTACCAACTATACAAGCTCGAATGGCATCCTGAATGATCATGGTTTTCTCCCCGCTTCCCTGAAGAAAAAAGAAAGGGGCCCCCTGGCGTTGCACCAGAAGACCCCTCTCTCAGTCCTGCGTTTCCTGCTCGCGATGAGCTGGGACTAGACCGCCGCGGCGGGGGCCTTGTCGGCGTCCTCGAACGGGTTGCCGCTTTCCACGGCCGGCGTGGAAGCCGGGGACTCCGTGGGATCGGAGACCGGGGCCTCCTCCATGGCGCCAGCGACCGGGGTCTCCTGCGACCGGGTCGTGGCGATGCCACCCGCGTGCTGGCGGATGTTCTCCATCTGGGTCTCCAGAGAAGCCTTCTTCTTCTGGAGCACGTCGAGGCCCGCGTTCTTGAGGCTGGGCGCACCGTACTGAATGTCGTGCGCCGTCACGTTGAAGAAGTCCGCCCCGTAGGTACCGTCCTCCTTCCGATTGGCGTCGACGATCAGCTCGCCCACGATGCAGACCTCCGTCCCCACGTCCAGGTACTGAGCGTGGCGCTTGGCCGGTTCCCCCCAGCAAACGATGGGGATGAAGCTGGCCCGCTGGTCATCACGACCCTTGCCGCGGTCCATGAGCCGGGTGATGGCGAGGCGGAAGAAGCAGCGGTAGCCCTCCGTTCCGTCGGCCTTCTTGTAGGGCTTGAGCTGGGGCTTGTTGGCCACACGACCAACACCCATCCATGTGTTCTGATTCATCTTTCTTGTTCTCCTGATGGAGGTATCCCTGACGAATGCCAGGGTTTCTATTGCCCCTGCTCCACTGTGAAGCAACAGCATTTTCAACCGTTCAATATGCTCAGAGAATACCGGCCACTCCCTCTGATAAGCATTGGGTTGAACTGCTGGACTAATCCAAATAGACGGGAACTTCTATAGTGACCTCGACCTCAACCCGTCGATTGGCTCGCAGAGCCGTGGTTACCAGGTCGAGGGGGTTGGATTCCCCGAAGCCCACCGCAGTCAAGCGTTCGGTAGGCACTCCGCGCTCGACGAGAGCGTCAAGCACGGCGGCTGCTCGCCGGTCGGCGAGAGCGTCGTTGTACTCAACTGAACCCACCGCATCGGTGTGGCCGGAGAGGGTGAGAGAAACCTCAGGGTTCTCGATCAGAAGGCGAGAAACAAAATCGAGATCGCTCTCGAACTTTTGCTCGATCACGGTCTTGTCGAAACCGAACTGGATGTTCTCCAGTGCGGTCTCGGCTACCGTGCCCAAGCGGGCGAGGTGAAGCCCCTTCCAGTCCGTGAAGGCTGCCATGGGATTCACCATCACCGGAGGAACGATGGAGATTCCGGGCCCACTGTGAGGCCAGGAGTTGCCACCGATCCACGGGCCTGCGGTACGACCCGTGTAGAAGCCGGAGAACGTCGGGACCCGGGGATCACCCGGTTCCCGACCGTTCGCCGCCTTCGCGGACCACGCGGGCGCCGTTACTAGCAGCAGCGCCACGACCACCAA
>SDBV01008140.1_pt1 | contig 14195 bp, 16 predicted proteins | sample 2277081 | NCBI WGS metagenome assembly SDBV01 (sample SAMN10402039, study PRJNA504765) | marine sediment metagenome | isolation source: marine sediment core GS10_PC15, 223 cmbsf | place: Arctic Ocean: Southern Knipovich Ridge | collected 2010
CAAGTTAAGGATAGCCTTTCTCACCGGGCGGCACGACACGATTGGCCAGGACCTGGTGAACCACTGCGTCAATGACATCCTCACCACCGGCGCCCGGCCGCTGTTTTTCCTGGATTACTTCGCCGCCGGCCGGCTCGATCCCCCGGTATTTGAGGAAGTTGTGCGCGGCCTGGCTAAGGCTTGCCGGGAGAATGACTGTGCCTTAATAGGTGGCGAGACGGCGGAGATGCCCGGTTTCTATCAACAGGGTGAATATGATATTTCCGGGACTATCGTGGGGGCGGTTGAAAAGGCAGCGCTGCTCACCGGGCGGGAAGTGCAGGCCGGCAATGTACTGGTAGGCCTGGCGTCGAGTGGGCTGCACACCAACGGATATTCTCTGGCCCGGGCGGCCTTGCTGCGGGAATGGACCGTGGATACCAGGCTGCCCGAACTCGACGACACAGTGGGGAACGCTCTGCTGGCGATCCACCGTTCCTACCTGAAGATCACGCTGCCCCTGCTTGATAAGTCCTGGCTGCGAGGTTGCGGCCATATCACAGGCGGCGGCCTGGAAGGTAACTTATATAGATTGCTGACCTCCGACCAGCGCCTGGCGCTCGACTGGGAGGCCTGGGAATGGCCGCCGATTTTCCAGCTGATCCAGCAAGCCGGAAAGGTTGAAACAAGCGACATGCGCCGCACCTTCAACCTGGGCATCGGCTGGGTGCTGGTGATCGCCGTAGAGGGATGGGCGGACTTGCAAGCATATCTCCAGTGTGAGGGAGAGGCACATAAAATCATCGGCGAAGTGCGATGACGCCGATAGGGTTTTGCGTACTGGGAGCCGGCAGTTGGGGCGCCGTCATGGCTGCACACCTGCACCGGTCCGGCCACCCGACGACCTGCTGGCATTTTATTGAGGAAGAAGCCCGCGAGTTCGAAAGTACCCGTAGACATCCCTTCCTCGACGGCTTCGAATTTCCACCCGGGCTACGCATTACCTCGAACCTCCACGAGGCCCTGGACAGCGCGGATATTGTGGCGGTGGCGGTGCCTTCGCAAGTGGTGCGGAAGGTGATGGTGCAGACCGCTCCCTTGATCGGAGATCGCCCGGTAATGAACCTGAGCAAGGGCATCGAGCAGGGTACCCTGATGCGTATGTCGGAGGTGATTCTGGACACCAGCGAGGTGCCGCCTGAACGTATTGCGACGGTTTACGGCCCCAGCCACGCTGAGGAAGTCATGCAGCAGCTGCCAACCACCCTGGTGGCCGCCAGCGAGAACCTGGACTACGCCCAACGGCTTCAGCAGCTGCTCAGCACCCAGCGCTTGCGGGTTTACACTAACCGGGACATCATCGGAGTGGAACTGGGCGGGAGCGTGAAGAACGTGATTGCTATTGCCGCCGGCATTTGCGTGGGGATCGGCTTCGGTGATAATACGATGGCCGCCTTGGTAACGCGCGGTCTGGCGGAGATCACCCGCCTGGGTTTGGCGCTGGGCGCCGACCGCCATACCTTCGCGGGGCTGGCCGGGATCGGTGACCTGGTCGTGACCGCCTATAGCCGTCATAGCCGTAACCGCTACCTGGGTCTGGAGATCGGCAAGGGCCGGAAAGTGAAGGATATCCTGGATGAGATGGAGATGGTGGCCGAAGGGCTTTACACGTCCCAATCGGTCATGGGGCTGGCTGAGAGATACGGGGTGGACATGCCCATTTGCCGGGAGGTCTCTCGGGTACTATTTGAAGCTAAGGATCCGCGGCAAGCTATCACTGATCTCATGACCCGCGACCTCCGGGATGAGACCGCTACATAGGGTCGCCCAGGCCCTCGTTATCGCCGGCAGCCTCCTCTCTGGACAGGGGCTCCATCCTTTATGTGGTTTACCGCACATCACCGCTATCCCGGTGGAGGCGCCCATCACCCTGTGGAAATCCACGGCGCAAGTCACGGGCGACCGGACGTTCAAAGTCCGCAAGAATATCCTCTCGCAGCAGGCCGATTTGATCGAGGTGGATTTTGATTTGCTGTTTGAAGAGGACAACTTCCTGATTTATGGCGAGGTGGCCGAGGTGGAAGCTGGACGGATAGGCGCTACGGCGGTCACGAACCTGGTGTCCGCCTTCCGGGATGAGGGCCGGCCCGGCTCCATCGATCCTACCCTGGGGATCAAGGACCTGGCCGAGCAGATATTCGGCCTGCCCCCTGACATCGACGGGAACGGCCAGGTCTTCATCCTGCTGTTGGATGTACGGGATGATTGGGATTCTACCTCCTCCACCAGCTTTATCGCCGGCTATTTTGACCCGTTGGACCAGGGCCAGGGGGGCAACTTCGCCGATATTATTTATTTAGATACCAATCCAGGCGGCGCTCACACCCTGCTCATGCTGGAGACCCTGGCCCATGAATATCAGCATCTGATCCACTATGGCCGGGATGCCGATGAGGAAACCTGGGTCAACGAGGGACTGAGCGAGCTGTCCCCTGTGTTGATGGGACTGCCCCACAGGGAATACTCGTATTACCTGACCGACACGAATGTGCCGTTGACGGCTTTTTCGGGCGAATTGGCCGATTACGCCCGCACCGGCCTGTTTTTCCTGTATTCATGGGTGCAGCTGGGGACCGGCTTCATCCAGGACCTGATTGAGAATCGGAAAAACGGCTGGTCGGCTTTTCGGGAGGAGTTGTATGACTATCCCCCTTACTCGATTGATGAATTCACCCTTAACTGGCACGTGGCGAATTTTATAGATGGGAGCGGAATATTCGGCTATCAGGGACAGTTTTCCATACCGGCACCGGCCATGCACGAAACGATCGTCGAGTTTCCACAGGCCGACGCGGGCGGATCGGTGGCCCTGCAAGGGGCTCGCTGGACCATGATCACAGATGGGCGCGACCTGTATCTCAAAGCTGGCGGGATCGGATCCGGCCAGGGGGTTGAATTGACGCTGATCCGCGGTGACGACGGCAGTTTCGTCGATGTGTCCCTCCCGGCGCTTACCCAGACCGGTTGGCTGGACACCACTTTTGGCGTCGATTACCAGACGCTATACCTATTGGCAACCGTTCCTTTGTCTTTCAACTCCGGCGGCGAATATAGCCTTTACGTAACCGCCAGCGGTGGGGTGCAGGAAGTGGTACTGTCATACGATGACACGGAGATCCCCGACCAGCCCAAATTCCTGCCACTGGGAAACGACACGGCCTCCGGGGAAGCCGTCATCGAGTTTACCCTCACCGAGGTGGGCGGTGAGCTGGCCAACGTGCAGTTTGTCCCTTTCTCCAGTGAATCACTGTGGGTCGAGATTTACCTCGGCGGTAACTTTCCCCGGCAGCCTTATAATTTGCAATCTTATTATTCCGGCGGAATCGCCTCACCCCTGGCCGGTACGCTCGCTACGCACTGGTTACCTAAAGGGTTACCGGTTGCCCAGGGTGAAACCGTTTATGTGCTGCTTGGCAGCTGGGGAAGTGGGTTGGCATACAACCCCGACGTTGAACCGATCCGCAGTTACCTCCGGCTTCCGGGGAGAACCGACTTCAATCTCTTGGACCGGTACACAATGGGCGGTGAGACTCTCAGCGGCAACTGGACCATCCGGCTGACCTATCACCGGGCCGGGGCCGGGATGGCTACCGATGAAATCCCCCCGGGCATGGGGCATTTCTACCCTAATCCGTTTATTGCCGGGAGCGGATCCGGCGGCCTGGTGGCGCTGCCGATATTCAGCCCGGGCCGGCCGGTGGAACTGACTATCTTCGATCTGTTGGGCCGCCGGGTTTACCGGCATCCCGGGCGATCCGGGGAGGACCAGGCACCCCTTTTCTGGAACGGGTCCCTGGGTAACGGGCGCCCGGCCCCCAGCGGTGTCTACCTGGCCCGGCTGCGGATCGGGAACACCCAGGTAATCAGGAAACTGGTGTTGCTGCGTTAAGCCCGCACCGGCCGGGAACCTGTTCTATGGCCGATAAAACACCTAATTTCCACCTGACGCCCTTGTAGCTCAGCTGGATAGAGCATCTGCCTCCTAAGCAGAGGGTCCCCGGTTCGAGTCCGGGCAAGGGTACATGCAATTTACCGTCGAGAAACATCGGGAAACTACGGACACCTCAGGCCCAGCCACTACCCCAAACTACCGCAAAGAACCGCAGACAACCGCACCGTTTGCCGGATACGGAACCGGATACGGATCAATTTTTCAACGAGATTCCCCGAAACCGAATCCCCTGAAGACCGGGTAGGGGGTATAAGTAGAAAGCGCGCACACATTCTAGCCCTATTTTTAGAAACCATGTCTGGTACGTGGACAAGTCGGGTATATATGAATATAGAGATATGGCGAATACAAAGTCGGGGTTGGGGGAATTGACTAAATCAGGCCGCAAGGCGCTGGGTGTATGATGGGGCCTGATGAAGCTAATATTGGCGCGTTTCGGTGGGAGCATTAATAGTTGCCTGCCCAGGCATATACGGTTGTATATTGCCCCCGATACAAAAGGTCGGTGTAGGATAAGGAGAAAATCAATGGGTCCAAAAGCCAAGTTTGATAAGGCAGGTGTGAAACTAGAAAGTCCTGCCAGCGTTGTCAAACGCCTGCCGATGAAGTGGGCGTCCACTAAAGAACCAATACTGAGCGCCGATGCCTTTTACTTTGTATACGAAGAGGAACGGACAGTACTATATCTTGGATATCTTGACCCTCTAATTACTGTCGGGCCTCAGGATTCTTTGCCAGAGGAAATACCGATAACCCCATTGGGGAGATTCTTGTTGACGCCAAAGGCCTTTCTCCGCTTGAAAAGTCAAGTCGATGAGGTTTATGATGGAATGAAAGCGAAGGGAATTTTCGATGGTTAGCGGATTTATTCCTATTGAGAAAATGACACCTAGTAGAGATTATTGGCGGCCACGACTAAAGGCTAAGACTACGTCGCCAGAGATGACGATAGAACCTGCCGAGGACACTTCCTTTCTTGTCGCATCGAGAGCCTTGAATAAGATTGGATCACTTTCTCTAAAGTGGCCCCTACCTGTTGAGATTTTTAAATTCGGGAATTACTATATCGCTGAGGAACATGAGTTTAGTTTATGGAGTGACGGTGCAACAATTAAAGAGGCCCTGGATGGTATTCAAGCGTTCTTTCTCCACGAGTATCAACGGTACATTGATACTCCAAATGAGGTGATGGACCTTATCGCACGTCGAGAGAAAAAGAAATATAACCGCTGGGTCAAGACGTAGAATGCAATACCCTGCGCGTGACTTGCGCTCCGGATTAAGTTCAAAGGGTTTTGAGATCACCGATGCTAAAGACGAATACTATGCCAATTTTATATTTTGTGGAAAGTTAATAACGAGTATCAAGTCTTGGGTTGGGGGCCACAGTAAGCAAAAATATAAGGACCTCCAGGATCCAATATTGTCCAGAATACAAAAGGCCCTTCATTTTGATACAAAAAAGGAACTTATCAAATTTGTTAAATGTGATACAACCAAGGAGGAGTATGAAGCAATGCTAATTGAGAAAGGGCTAGTTGAATTGCCCCCAAAAACTGATTGCAATACCCTTCGCCCAAGGCCTTGATTCAGCCCCCATCACTGGGGACTCCTGCGACACTACATCTAGCTTTACTCCTTGACCCCTACCCAGCCTGGCCTACCTGCTAGCCGGTGTCCATCCCGTCGATGCTAAGTCCTTTTCTCGACAAGATCAGTGCCAGGGCTGACTTCGGTTTTTCTTGATTCCCGCCTGCCCGTTGCCTAATGTACGGACGGTATGAATCCTGAACAGCAATACCAACGGCGTTACAGTCCGCTTCATTATTTCCCAAAAGAATATGCCCAGGGGCCTGTCATTCGAGACAGGGCGCTTTGTTCAGGAGCGTATGCCACCCTGGGCGTATTTCATGGAGAAAGCCATAAAGGAAGGCCGGGTAGGAGAAAAAGCAATCGCCGAGCGTTTGTTAATGCGCGGTGATGCGTTGGAAGTAGTGGAACCGCCCAAGCCGCGCCGCCGGAGGGTGCGCGAAATTGTGGGCATCGCAGACACAAGGCAGGATTCTGCACCACCTAAACAATAAGGAGATCAATTCATGAAGATTGACATAAAATCACTGTTGCTAGGAGCGTTTCTTGTATTCGCTGGATACATTATGGGGGCATTTGGTACAGGCCATCTAATTGCCCAAAGCTTCCCCTCTACCATAGATGTTGATGTACGTACCCCTGGTTACTTAGATGTCAAACTTTATGGTGACATAGGTGTTAATGGGTATATTTCAACAGATTAATGGCCCATAACTAAGGAGATCAAGCCATGAAGCGATTAATCTTAATTCTTCCAATTATTTTGTTTTTAAGTTGTGGTTTATTTGAAGCCGAGTCCGAACCTGATTACACTGATTGTAAATGGCTGGGTTTTTATACGCCAGAATTAGGATCAATCTCTTATTCAAGGTCTGGTTACGAAGCACCTTCTGGATATATGCCACTAATCACCACACTCAAATGGATTCATCTATACAGGGAAGACAAGTATTCCGAAATGAAGAGATCGTCGGGCGGTACCTTTATTGTTGATCTGGCTGGTAAAAGTTATAACTATGAAAAATTATAGTATTTTTTTTTAACCATGAACTCAGTTCTCCGCAAACTGTGCCCCGGTAGTTCAATTGGATAGAACCTATAACCGCTAAGTAAAGGGTTGCTGGTTCTAATCCGGTCCGGGGCATCCTTTTCCGCCTGAAGTTCTTCCCTTATAGATGAAATCTTAAAGATTGGCCTACTCAGAAGTTGAGACAGTGCTTCCCTGCATGGGGAAGGATTTAGTATATTAAGGGTATAGATGGAGATTGAAACATGGAAAGCTTACACTCTACTATCGAACGGGCAAAAAGATCGCCGTATGATTTCCTATTAGCCACCAGTATGCAGAAACGGCCGGGGGAGAACAACTATGTGGTGAATTGTCGTCTCTTTTCGGATAGCAATCTCTGGGAATTGGACAAAGTATTGACTCGACCAAAGATGCTAATTGAAGATTACTATGAACAGGAGCCAGAAAAGACATATTCAGTCAAGTTACCTGAAGGTGAGGCATACGACCCACCTGAAGGGGTAAAACAATGTAAAAAGTTATGCAATGACGGGGAGATTGAAAGGGTAACGACGAAGGCTAAAGAGGCCAAAACTGAGCATGAAAATTACCCGTCCGATAATGCCGAAATAAAATCTGTCTATTACAATATGGTTCGCGAGAGATTCTACGCGTGGTTCCAAGTAAACATGCTTGATTCGCCAAGGCTCGATAGACCTGAGAGGGAAACTAAAAAGCAACAATATGAAGAACTGTTTAACCGATATTTGGCTGACCCTAACGCCGATCCTGAAGAAGTAAAGCGAGCACTCAACGATGATCCCCTTTGGAAGGGGGCCGGTTCCGTATATCTTGCAGATAATAGGCGTGCTATACCACTCACAAGAGAAGAGCTAAGAAAGTATCCAGGTTTTTCTTGGATTGACCCCAGAAACACCGGCAAAGATTAGCCTTAGAAAATTAGTTTGATTCTAAGTTTAGTCCCCCTTCGATAACTTCCCTCCAAACTAATTCTTACCTCAGAATCTTAGTTTTTGGCTGAAATATATTCCAATTTTAAATTTACATAGCTGCCTAGCTAGCAGCTTGTTGAAAGACAAAGGGTCGTGGGAATGGGTTTTACGATCTCCCATTCTGCGGCCCTTTATTTTATTAACAATATGAATGAATACGGAGAAACATTTATGAATTGTTTAGACCCTCCCACATTCACCACGACAAGCACCGATCTAGCGGCTTTCCTCCTGTGTCTGGATTCTGAGTTCCTGGGTGCTAAACGTCAACCAGACGGACGGGTTGCCTTTCACTTCCCCGACAAATGCCAGGAGCATGTTGCGGGATATTTTAACGGCCATGAGGTTTCAGCCATCAGGTTCTTTTCCGAACTAAAACGACTCAAATCTCTCCTTCATTCCGGCTTGAGTGGAATGGATACAGGATAAAATATGGAAATACCAAAACGGCAATCAACGCCCGTAAAGCATTTCCGCCGAATAGGCCCCGGTGAACGGGAGCGGCTAGGCTGCGATTTGCCCGCGACGCTAGGCCAGGAGTTCCGCTACTTGCTATACGGCCTGACTCCGCCCTCAGTGTTCATGCAATGCCTTTGGAAGGCGATCCGTCGGAGGTTGGTCAAATGACCGGCGATATTACAGCCCTGTTCCAGACCCATATATCAGGCCTAAAGCGCTCCGGCGCGAACGGTGAACTTGTTGGGTTATGTTGTTTTCACGATGACAAAAAGGCCTCGTTTTCAGCGAACTTGGATACCGGCTTATGGATTTGCCACGCTGGTTGCGGCCAGGGGGACGCTGCCACCTTTGCCGAGCGGGTAGGAGTTGACCCGAAACTCTATTACAAGGGTGGGAACGGCTCTCCACCCCCAACCACCCAGCCCAAAAAGGAAACACCCCTACCCGAATCGGAGATCGAGAAAGCCCGCAACTGGTATTCATACCTGATAAAAAACTTCGACAGGCTCACTAAAGACCTGCCCTGGACTAAGGAAGCGGTGAAAAAGGCTGGTGTTGGTTATGATCCCGACGCGGGCCGTTTTATTTATGTCCACCGGGACAGCCAGGGGCAGGTAATGAATATCAAGCACGGGAAAGGCAGTGGCGGACTGGCACCCTACAACGTCAAAGGGCGCGGCCAGAACCGACTATATCCTGCCCACCTGCTAGCAGAATACGATCCGTCTTACGCGATAGTGGCTGAGGGTGAGCCGGACACTGTTACTTTTATTTCCCAAGGTTTTCAGGGCGTTACCGGGACCGCTGGGGCTGGGTCGGTTCCTAAGGACTTATCAGCCCTTTCGAGATCCGAGAAAATCTACATCTGCTTTGACAACGATGAAGCCGGAAGGAAGGGAGCGCTCAAGTCGGCCGCAGCCCTGAGCCGTCAATGTCCTGATAGTGAAATCTATATCTCGCACTGGTCGGAGAGCGAGGACGAGGGTTTCGACGTGACTGATTTCTTTGCCAGGGGCCAATCAATCACCGATTTTAAGGTGCTGATGCTTGACGGGGCGGAGCGATATTTTCCCGTTCAAGTAGTCCCTGAGACCCGTGTCTTTGAGCCGTTTTCTCCCCGTCTTGACTTAGACCGCCTCACCCCGGCGCTACGGGAATTTCTCCGCCAGGCGTCTCCTACAACGGATGCCCCGGATGAATTTTTAATGGTGGCTTATTTGACCCATTGGGCTGGTGTGGTAGGTAACAAACTGCTGGGGCCAAGCGGGTTACGCCCAAATCTATGGACTGTGCTTTTTGCAGGGTCCAGTGAGGTCAGAAAATCAACCGCCCTCACCCTGGCCGGTGGAGCGGCTAAGATAGTCCAGAAACGGTTTGACGCGGGATTAAAAGAAGCCTGGGCGGGATATAAGGCCGATTTGCTACGGTGGGATGACAAGCCGAGGGCAGAGCGGGCGGAAGCCCCCGAGCCTGAGAAGCCTACCATTCATAGTCTATTATTGCCTGCTGATTTCTCAGACGCCGGATTTTATGAGGCCCTGAAAAATAATCCCGTTTCAGGTGTGATTGTTGCCCCTGAATTTGCGGACTTCCACCGGAAGCTAAACCGGGACTACACCGCCCAGGCGGACGCTTTCCTTTCCGCCTACGACAACGAGCGAATGTCCCGGCAGACTCGAAGCCATGAGCTTGAGACAATTGAAGAGCCTACTTTCTCGATTCTGGGAGCGACCACCTTTGAGAATTTTCGGAAGGTATTTCGAGCCTCTGAAATGGAGACAGGTTTCTTCCAGCGAATATTCCCGGTGGCTATCCCTGCACCTACCAAAGAGCGAAAGCTTTACTTGCAGCGGTCGGAGATCGACGGTGACTTTATCCAAAGAGAGGCACAGCATATTAAGGCCTGGCTGGATTGTCCGGGTGATTTGAGGGTGGAGATACCGCCCGATACTACCCAAGCCTTTAGCGCCTGGGAAACAGACTTCGTTTCCGGAGCCAGGGGAAAATATGGGGAACGGATCGGCCCCCATATTGAGCGGCTGGTTCCGGGCTGCTTGAAGCTGGCTATGCTGTGCGAGTCCCTGGAAGTGAACGATCCAGCAGGACAAGCGAATCTGACCCTTTCCACCGATTCCCTGCGGTGTGCTCGAATGCTGGTGGAAAATCTGTTCCTTCCATCGGTGAACTACCTGCTAGAAGAGGAAATAATCTACGGGCGTGAACGGATGAACGAGAAAAAGGTAGAGCGGGTTTTGAAGGAATCGGGAGGGTCGTTAAACAAAACCGATCTTAGGAACAAACTCCCAAGCCAGATACGCCCCTATCTAAATGACACGCTTAAATCTCTGATAGACCAAGAACAGGTAAAAGAGATTCAAGAAATGAGAGATAGGCAGCAGGGTGGGGGGAATCCCATTACACTTTATGAGTGGGTTGGCCGGTGATTTTGAGAAATGCCCCCCCGGACATTGTGGCTATTGTGGCTATTCTGGCCGGAAAATATCACCAGATTAGCCAGATTGGCCAGATTAGCCAGGGGGTAGGGGCTTAGAATGGACGTTCTTACCCGTAGGATAGGTGGCAAGGCCCAGGAGTTCAGAGTCTACTCCAAGGAAGAGGCTGACGCGACAGGGATTAAGTATGTGCATTGGAAACAGGCCCAGCCCGGCGATTGGGCCTTATCCGATGATGGCTATGTGGGGGAGTGCTTGAAGTCGAAGGCTTACACTGACAGAAACCGCGCCAAGGTGCTTGTAACCTTGAGTTTCGGGCGGATGTGGGTATATCCGAGCGCCAAGCTCGAATACCTTCCCCGTAAGGCCAAGGGAGCGTACAGCTACTGTTCTCCCACAACCTGGGCCGACGTTGAAGCGCGGATGACCCGGACAAAGCGAACTGTTCACGCCTACGCCTTGATGGTAATCGACGGTCAGGGTGTTGACTGGAAGAAGTTGGGTTTGATCTATCGCCCTGACCAAAGGATACCAGGGGCCACCGTTCGACGGCTTTTCAAACAGGAAGCTATTAGGGAGATGATTGATAAGCGCTTCCGGGAGCTTATTTCCGCAAGGGGCATAACTGAGGGAGATGTTATTGATATGCTTCTCAATGCTTTTAAGATGGCTGGAAATAACAAGGATGCCAAGGAGATGAGGATGGTTGCAGAGGATTTTAGTAAGATGCTGGATATGTACCCAAGCAAAGAGGTTAAGCGATGGTACTGAGAGAGGCTTCGGTAGGCTGACCTTGGAAGGGGCACACTTTGAAATAGGCTTGATCCTGGCCCGGCTTGATGACATAGCCCGGCGGCTGGATGGTCAGCACGTCAGCCCTTTTATGACTACTGCTGAGGCTGCGAGTTATATCCGATGCTCACCCCGGAAGGTGGAACAGCTTACCCGGCTGGGCTTGCTTCCCTATCACCGGCAAGATGCTACTTGTTCCCGGTCACCTCGACTCTATCACCGGCGACACCTTACGGCTTATCTGGTGGCCGGGCGGAATCCTGTCAAGCATCGGCTTTCACCGGAGGAAAAGCGGCTGGTGGCGGATCTATTGTGATAGCGGCATTTGAAAATCAGACATTGATCCAGGGCGACTTCTTTCAGGTGGCTGGGGAGCTAGAGGCGGGGTCCGTAGCTCTCGTGCTTGCCGATCCGCCTTACGGCTCGATCACACAAGCCCAGCCCTGGGATATTCCGGTAAACTTCGCCCGGTTGGGCCGTGCGCTGGCCCGGCTCCTGCACCCCACCGGACAGATTGCTATTTTTGCCGATTTCACCACCGCCGTTGATATCTATACTGCGTTCGGCACCAGTGGCTTTGAGTTCCGGTTCACTTTCATTTGGGAGAAATACCCTGGTCAGCCGGTGAATTTATCCCGCCCGATCTCTGACGTTGAACTGATCCTGATATTTAAGCGCCAGGGGGCCAGGGTGGGAGACCTGATTTTTAACGCTGACGAGGTGAAAACACCGGGGCAGCCCTACCGGAAAACATCATTTACTGAGGTGAATCCCACCCGCCGGGGTATAAAGGCCACCGTCTTTGAAAACCACGACGGACAGAGGCATCCCCGGACTGTGCTCAGGTATCCGGCAAAACCTTGTATGGTGAAATCAGAAAGGACCACCCACCCCTGCCAAAAGCCTACCGCACTCTTGGAGTACCTGATCCGGTTACTGAGCAATGAGGGGGACACAATCCTTGACCCCTTCACCGGGTCAGGTTCAACCCTGGTGGCTTGCCACCGGCTGAAACGCCAGGGCATAGGCTTTGAACTGGCCCCGGAATACTTTGACATGGCGAAAACCCGGCTAGAGCAGGAAACGGCCCAGGGGGTGTTACTGTGACCACCGGAACCGGGGCAAATCCGGCCCCTAACGGCGGATCGGCCCCTACGCCGTGTGTTGGTATGGCTAAATGATATGTGGCGTTATATGGAAAGATACGGAACAATGGCATACAGGGTTCCGTATCAGGTTATTGGGGTCATAATGCTGTTATTACTTGATACGGGAATTTCCGTAGCGTAATATGCGGAAGCATGGTGAGCGACAATCCCATATCACAGATTTGCCGGGGGCTTGCTCCTATCATGCTCACCATGCACAGAGTGTTTTATTTGCGGGTCTCCGGCATTCATTCAATCGGAGGGCAGTGGCATGGCTGGCCTGAGGAAACTACGCGGTAAGTGGTACATCCGGGTGTTCTTGCCTGGCGGAAAAGAGAAGCTGGTCCCTACTAAAACCGGGGATCGGAAGCTGGCCGAAGCACGCAAGCGGCAGATCGAGGAGCAGGAGTTCCTGGTCAAGGCGAAACTGGCGGAAGGCCTGGACCGGGCCACGACTACCCTGCAGGATGCGACCAAAGAGTACCTGAAGGATTGCGGGAGTCGGCTACGCCCCAAGACCTGTATCACCTATGACCTGGCACTTCGGGACTTGAAGGCATGTTGGGGTAATCCAGACCTCAGAAAAATAACGCCGGCACACATCACCAGCCTGAGGCAGTACCTCTCGGCCCGGTTGAATCCCACTTCGACCAACATCCACTTACGGGCTATCAAAACCTTTTTAAACTGGCTGGTAGATACTGAGAGGATTGAGCGGGTGCCCGGAAAGATTACTCAGGTAAGGATTGACCGGGAATTACCCAAGTTCTTCACACCGGATGAGATGGACAGCATCTTTGCCCAGGTCAACGATCCAAGGCTTAAGGCGGTATTCAACCTGCTGGCCGAAACGGGCCTGAGGCGGAATGAGCTGTTTAAGTGCAGTCTGGAAGGGAACTACCTGCACCTTCGTGAGACCAAGGGTCGCCGGGAGCGGCTGGTCAGGATACCACCCGAGCGGATCCCTGATTTCATCCTTGCCACTGAGAAACCCTACCACCCGGACTTCATTTCTCATGCCTTCACCAGGGCAATTAAGGACGCTGGGATCAGCCCTAACGGTCGTTCCCTGCACAGCCTTCGGCATACCTTCGCCCTCAGAGAATACGCCCGTACAAGGGATATTTACTACGTTAAGGGGCTGTTGGGTCACAGCTCGGTCACCGTCACGGAAATCTACACGCGGTTCCCGGAGAAGTACCTCGAGCAGGTCTTTGGGAATGGGGAGCAGGAGCCGGTGGCCCAGGCACTGCAGGACGTTCAGGGGGCAGGTGTCGACCTGGCATTCCAGGCATGAAAACGCGCCTCAATCGCCACATTCCCGGATACATACCGGATACGCACCGGAGTTTCACGACGGGTGAGCATCTTACTCCTAAGCAGAGGGTCCCCGGTTCGAGTCCGGGCAAGGGTACGAAATTAGGAAACTATTGTACTTCCATAAGCCGAGAGCCGTGGGTTTGCCCCACTTACAGCGGGATTCGGCACGCACCAGGAAAGAACATGGCACATCCATGCTGAGGGCCGTGAATCAGCCCAGCTGGTGGCCAAAAGCGGTTTTTCCCGCGGATTGCCAACAGTGCGATAATACCACTGGTGTGATCTCCGTCACTTGCCTTGCCACCCGGCCATGCTTACCTTTAGCTGGGGTATGTTGTTTCAATAGCCAACTAAGGGGATTGATCGGGGTGTTACGGTTCCACATGAGGACTAATCGCAGTTTCGCTCATTATCATTAAG
>SDBV01008141.1_pt1 | contig 14195 bp, 6 predicted proteins | sample 2277081 | NCBI WGS metagenome assembly SDBV01 (sample SAMN10402039, study PRJNA504765) | marine sediment metagenome | isolation source: marine sediment core GS10_PC15, 223 cmbsf | place: Arctic Ocean: Southern Knipovich Ridge | collected 2010
CTTCCTCTGTGCCCGCTTGCTGGTTCCCATGGGTGATCGAGGTTGTCTGTCGCTGTTCGGCGACCGACCCGAAATACATCGGCTGTTCTCCGAGCACATCACAGCCGAGTACCGCGTGAAGACTGAGGGCCGCGGTCGAACCGTGGACGAGTGGAAGGTCCGGCCCGGCACTCCTGACAACCATTGGCTCGACTGCCTGGTCGGCTGTGCGGTCGGGGCCTCGATGCAGGGAGTTGCGCTGGAAGGCATGGAGAGACATCAGCCCTTCTCCAAACGCAGACGGATGACGGCCGCGGAACTCGCAGCCCTGGCTCACAGACGGTAATGTTTTCAGCGGTGACAATATTCGAATAATCTTGCAGAGCACCTACACCGTCGAAGATCTCCGCGTAGTTGTGTGTTGCCTTACGTTTGTCAGTGCCGAAGCCGCATCGCCGAGATGAACGCCCGCGGGCCAGAGTGGTGCCGTGAGAATGTCGAGATGATTGTTGAATGGTTGATCGAGGAAAGCGATCGGCGACTGAAGCAGGCCAAGGACGAGGGCAAGTCTGCCGGTTGGCGTTTGCGGCTCGGTGGGATTGGTTTGCCGGGGCGGCGGTTGGTATTGCGACGGCTTGTGCTGGCGGCTGTGCAGCGGGCTGGTGTAGCACCGCGAAGCTGGAGATTATATCGATTACAACATGGCGAACATGTGAGAGGTTGACCGAGTTCAATATTGACAGCGCAATCATCCGCTGTACCGAACTGGCTCCACGAGTACATTGCGGAGACCATTTACATTGGCGAGTCGTTGTTCCAGCATGCTGTTAACCATGGGAATGGGAAGACACGTAGAGAATTTTAGTTGCTCTATGGCTTCGTCTGAAACAGGCACTTTCATGCTCTCTGGTTCGCTAGAACGAATTGCTTCGATATGGGAGCATAACTCATCGTGCGTGAGCATTTTGTTGATAGAGACCGATAGATTGTCGTGGCTTACATCATTGCAGCCTCGAAGATTCAGAGACTGGACGATAGCAGCATTTGCCCGTGAACCGGCAAAAGTCCACCAGGTAGAAGTGTCTCCGGCCGAGTCTACCGTAGTTTGTCCATCGATAAGCCACGGTACACTTTGACGGAGCACGTTGATTTGGTCTGTAGCTCGCTGCGACCAATGGTTGGAGACGGCATCTGCCGCCAGGATATATCGAATGGCCCGAGATATTTCAAAGGAAAGAGGCCGGCCGACACCCAGCCATCGTGATCTGCCGCGTTTATGTGCTGGCTCGACGTAGGCGATTTTCCGCTGCCAATCTAAATGGTTTACAGTCCAACTTTTGCCGGCCAGAAGGAGAGTTGTCCTCTCTCCCTGTTTTGCCGTGAATGAAAGCTGATGAACAAAGCCCAGGTCCTTTCGACCGTACCGCACGGAGAAGAGAGGCTCGCTTGTGATCACTGAAAGGAGGTCCATGAAGTTGCGACGCCCGTATTCCTCTTCACCCCTGCGCCCAAACCACAGAATGCCTTCATCATCCCAGAGTATGTCTGATGTAATCATATGAGTGATGACGTTCGCGATATCCTCCTCGGTCAAAGTAGCAAAGGCCGGCACAGACCCGATCCAATCTTGCCATGCACGCCGTCCGATTCCACTTTCCTGCAACGCAAGTGCCATTATTTGCTGAGCAAGAACGTGTAAAGGAGCGGGTGGCGGGACAACAGGCTCAACAAACCCATTCTTCCATAGATGAATCAAAGCTGCTGCTTGCAATAGAGCATCATCCGATGTTGCCAAGAACAGACAGTTTCTCTTCGTGCTGGACCTGCGGCCTGTTCGCCCCATTCGCTGTAGAAAGCTCGAAACCGTCGGTGGTGCATCGATCTGGATGACTCGATCAAGGTCTCCAACGTCTATTCCTAACTCCAGTACACTGGTGGCAGCGATTACGCAGTCTTCTCTGGCCGCGAAAGCCTCCTCCGCCAGATGACGCTGTTCTGGACTCAGTGAGCTGTGAGTAACAAACGTGGTAACTTCAAGCTCACGTAAACGGGTTGCCAATTCCTCTACGCGTGCCCGACTATCAAGAAAGACAAGACGTTTCTCTCCACGATTGAGACGCGAGATTACAGTGGCAGCGTTTGCCAATGACCCGACAAAATCTAGCTTTACGTCTGTCTCTGCACTTATGGAAGCTGACGGGAGCATGACACGTCGTTCGCCTTGGCATGAACCAGCAAGCCACTCAAGCAGGTCTTCGGGGTTTCCTACAGTTGCCGACAGGCCTAGTCGCTGCAACTCTCGACCGGACAGGCGTGAAATTCTCTCTAACACCGAGAGTAGGTGCCAACCTCGGTCGTCACCCGCAAAGGCGTGGATTTCGTCGACGATAACTACCCGAAGGTTACTGAAAAATCTCTCTCGTTCTACCTGTCGCGAGACTAGCATAACTTCAAGTGACTCTGGCGTTGTCAGTAGACAGTCCGGGGGATCTTTAAGAATCCGTCGTCGTGACGAAGTCTTGATGTCCCCGTGCCAGAGGGCCGACCGCCGGCCAAGCAGGGAGCAATACCGCTGAAGGCGTACATCGAGATTGTTGAGTAAGGCCTTAATTGGGCAGATGTACAATACGCTGAGACCTTTCCAGTCACCTGAAAGCATTCTGGAAAGCACCGGAAAAAGAGCCGCTTCCGTCTTTCCGCCAGCTGTGGGAGCCAGAATAATTGAATGCTCGCCAGCCAAGACCGATGGAATAACATTTTCCTGGAAAGGTCGTAGTTCCCGCCAACCGAGACTGTTGACAATGTGGTGCTGTAGGGCAGGATGTAACTGATCGAAGGCGGTCACAGTTCTAACTCGATTTCATCAACGTCGCTTGCCCCCATCGCCTGACGCTCTACTGCGGTCAGCTCCGATTCGCTGATAGTCAACGCGTAGTGCTCGCGAGGATTAAAGTCCTTGAACTGATCGATTCGGTCTAACACATCGGCAACCAGCTTCTTCAGAAAGATCCGTGGCGAAATGCCCACTTTGCCACCCAGTTTGCCGGCAACTGCCTCGGCCAGGTCCCTAATGTAGGCATCGTCAGCCTGCTCGGAAATGCGGTCTGGTGCCACGGCGTGGTCGAGGAAAATGTCCCGAACCTTGGTGCCCACTAGGCTCAAGCGTTCCAGGTCGAATCCGGGCAGGCGGATTTGGACCGCACGGGGGTTGTCAAAGCGAGCATCCGTATTGAAGTCGACATGCAGCCGCTGGAGGAGCGGTTCCAACCGTTGAACGCCTTGGGGACCATCGAAGAAGGCTGGCGTCCCGGTGATCAGCAGATACAAACCGGGAAATCGTCCAGAATCAACCTCATCAATGAGCTGCCGTAATGCGTTTAGGCTCTTGTCGCGCACGTCACTGCGAACTCGCTGGATTGTCTCAACTTCATCGAGCACGATCAGCAAACCCGCGTGGCCAGAATCCCGGAGCACACTCAGTAACCCCTGGAGAAAGTTGAGGGCCCCGAAATGGTCGATGTCCCCCTTAACACCAGCAAATCGTTTGGCTGCTGCCGCCACGTTGGGTTGTCCTGCCAGCCATGCCGCGATGCCATCCGCGGTTGCCGTCTCCCCTTTGGCCTGGGCTTCTCGATACCCACGCAGGGCTGCACTGAACATCGGAGCTTTACTGGTTACGGATGCCAGTCGTTGCTCCAACAGTTCGTTGGTTCTCCGCAGCAAACGGTCGCTATCAGTGGGACTGATTGTGCCTTCGGCTAGGACGTCTTCCTCAAGCGTATAAAACCATCCATCAAGGATATTCCGCAGAGCACCCTGTGGCGTATCGGCGGTCGCCAGTCGTTCCATCAAGCGACGGTACACTGTTTCCAGCCGGTAGAGTGGCGTTTCCGTTTCCGACACCTGTACCTCCGATGTGGCGAAGCCGATCTTCTTGGCCCTTTCGGCAAGCCAGCGAGCGAAGAACGTCTTGCCACACCCGTACTGTCCACGCACCGCCTTAAAAACTCTTCCCCCCGTCTTGACTCCTAGCAGTTCCTGATCTATCGTGCCCTCGAACCTTTCTAGCCCCGTTGCAAACGCGTCAAGGCTGTTCTGTGGAACGGTCCCTCGGCGTAACGCATCGATAATTTCGTGGCGACGTTGTGGGCTGATAGTCATGGAGTACTCCTTTACGTCAGGTCAAATTGTCGGCAAAGCAGGTTGCAATTCAGTTCGATCGTATCAGAGGCTTCGTCCTTGGTGAGAATCGAGTAGCCTTCCACGTTCAAGATACGCTGAATTGCTGCGAGTAGACCAGGGAGTCGGAAGGTTGGCATTTTCATCTTGTGGGCCAAAGCAGCAGATGTTAGTTTGCCGCCCTGTTCGTTCAAAGCGACCAGCAGTTTGCGGATCACATCGTCCTGTGGAACGGTCCGGCCGGCGAGTTTCTTCTGCCCATCCAGAACAGGTGAACCGAACAGCCCATCCAACCACATTGGATTGTTGCCCGGAGTCACTGATTCAAGTGGTGCCGATGGTGGTACAGCTTCTGGCTCCTCGGGTTCCATATCGAAGAGCATCCCAGGCGACTTTCTTTGTGGTGGCTTGACCGGCTGTACTATCGGTTGCTCCTCAGGTACAGGAAGGTTTTCGAGCGGTGCGAACCACCAGTCGGGTGTGTCAGCCGGTGGCTCACTCCAGCCCTCCGGAATATCATCCCGAGCAGTCAACACCGCCAGGGGAATCACGACTTCCTGCATCGCGACGCCCCCGTGGTAGCCATTCTTCTTCATGCTGTATCGAATTTTCTCACTCCAGGGAGCGATCAGGCGGTGGTCTGATGGTTCAACGACTCGCTCGCCGGCGATCTGGATTTCATCCTCCGATGGTACACCATCGTCTGGCCGCCAACGATCAGCTCCTTCGTGCTTACGCTGTTGGGTATGTTGGTCGAGTATGTGCCCATGGTCACTTACCACGACAACGAGCCGACCAGCTTCCTTGGCTTCGTACAACAGTGTCGGCAACACCTTAATCTCCTCGCCGGTCCAGCGGATGTCGAGCTGGTCCCCCTTGAGAAGATGATCGTCGATCGCGTTAATGACTACTCCCACAATCTGGCGGCGAGTCGACTCAATCTCTTTAATGACGTCTGCAGCGAGGCTTCCTTTGCCAGAACCCTGAAGGGCATTCTTGTGGAACAGCACGGGCGGCACGGCATTGCGGCAGTGCTGCAACAAGCTTGTGTGCTCTGCAAATCCTGCCTTCTCATCGGAGGATTGGCCGCGTCTTAACTGGCCACATAAAAGGCTGGTTCTACATACGTCCGTGACAGATGGAAAAGCAGCTATCGCCGGCAAGATGTCCCCGCGGCCGTCTTGACGAATCTCGGCCCAGTCGCGGCGCGTAATGAACTCCATAAGCTCACGGAACACAGCATAACTCATTCCGTCCAACACTAGCAAAAGGATGGGGGCATGGGCAGCTAGGGGAGCAACGTAATCGCCCAGGACTCGCTCAACCGGCACTAACTCGTTACTCGTCGATCCAGCGGCCGTCCAGTCCCTCAGAAGTGAGGCAAATTGCCGATTTTGCTTCTCTCTGATCTCCAGAACTTTCGAGCCGAGCGAAATATATGCGTCAGCAAGTCTCCTCACGGGATCGCCGCTCCGAAGCGTGAATCGAGCCCAATCAACAAAACCGCCCTCTGACGCATGTTCCCTGGCAGATTCCACAAACGACGTGATTTCCCTGTCCCCTTGTTGTTGGCAAACAAGCCACCGCAGCAACCGCGAAGACATTTCCACACGTTGCAGACGTCGAGACCCACGTTCCCATTCTGCCTGCTCGTGCTCAAGTATCTTGTGAAATGCTTCGTAGATTTGTTCGGGAACTTCGGATGCTTCGGCCCCTAAAGCATTCAACACCGCATCCCCGTACCTGCCCAGTCTTTGAGAAAACCCTTGTGGTGATGTGCGGCTGAGGTAGGCGTAGTCACCTGCCTGAATGGCCTCCAGTATCTCGTCCGCTCGTTGGAGCCAAGCGGATCTGACCTTGGCATCCGGCAAATGAAGTCTAACAACCTCCGTCGCGGTTGTGTGCCATAAATGGGAAATTTGGTCGTTTAATTCGGCGTCGCCAAGGTACTTCTCGATACGTCCGGCAGCCTTGTCGAGTTCCCCCGTGGCCTCGTCGCTGGAAACAACAGCCATGGCAAGTCCAACGGGGAGTGCATCAGGCCTATCGTTGGCTTGCACGCAGGACAACACGGCCTCCGCGGCGGAACCGGCAGACTGTCCAATCCACGCTCCTGCTGCAACACGAAAGTGCTCGGGAGATTCACGGTATTGGCGAATGTTATTCTCGTTCATCGACCATTTCAATAAGGCGACTAAGTCGGGACTTGTTACGGCCAAGCCGATCTGCCTCTGCAACAGAATTCCCCAGACAGTCTCAGCATCGAGCACGCCACTGGGCACTGGTGCGTAGCCTGTCGTTGGGGCTAACTCTAGCAGACGTTCTGCAATCCAACCGTTTTCAGCGATACGCGGGTCGATGTATCGGGCCTGGAATAGCTCCTTGACGATCTGCCAGTTGTCGATTGGGTAGAACTTGCGTCTGGCAAGTCTGACGAGGATATCGGCAGCGACTTGCTCCATCGGAAGGCTGGTCAAGAGCACCCTCGTCGTGACCTCGGGAGCATCATCCTGCAGAGCCACCCTCATCGCGAGTGGCGAATCGCATTGCACAATGTGGTACGTTTCACTGCCAAAGGTTTGGATCGCTTGTTCCGCCCAACGCCCAACCGTCTGAATACCGAAAACATGTGCCCCATCGCCTACCTTCTTCCGGACGGCGGCAACCTGTGCTCGAATCTGTCCAAATGTTGGTGCTGTTGCGGTCATTGCTGCGTCGTGTCCTCGTCGATCCGCCAGTTGATGGTCAGCCGTCGCGACGGACCTTCGCCCATCTGCTTTTGCAGGTTTTCCAGAACCTCTCGGGCCTCATCAGCCGGCAAGCCTTGCCTGCTGTCTTCCGCCACTAAACGCTTCCCCGTTGGTAGAGGCGTTGGCTCTGGCGTCTGTGGGGGCATTGGCGTTACCGGCGGTTTTGGCGGCACCTTGCTCTTCGCTATCTCGGCCAGTAGCCTAACGGCCTTCGCCTGGCAGTCCTTCACTGTGGAAACCAAGGCAGTCGCATGTTCGTCCGCCTGCAATGCGTCACACAATGTGTCTCGGATACTCGAAACGGCTGCCTGGTGTTCACCTGATAACTCAGCAATGTCATCGAAGACGCCCCAACCAGTAGCTTCGATGCTATGTACCAACTCTGCGGCACTCTTGAGACTCTTGCCCATGGCGGTCTCCGACGTCTGTATGTTCGCCGCTGCAAGAATCCCCACAACGTCATTCGCATGGGCATTCCCAAGCCGATCAAGCAGCGAAAGGACAGCCGTGGCCGTTTGCATTCTCGCAGCCTCCGCTTCGGCGATGCCGAAACTCTCGAATCGGCCCCGCAGCACGTTGTAAAGATTTCGGCAATCTGCCTGCGATTCATTTGCCGTCTTCGCAATACCTTCGGCGAGCGTGTCCACATTGGCCGCGTTCAACAACGGTGAAGAGGTCAGCCCAAAGATGCTGCCAGCCCGTTCCACTGCCAGCTTCCATTCGCTCTCGGCCGGCCCGACCCAGGTCCGCAATTCAAGCTGGTCAGATATACTGTTGAGCGTTGCTTCGCCCGGAGCACCGTGGATGTAGAAAGTCCGGTTCGTCTGTTCGGCGTAGATCAGAATCACAAGGTTCTGCACAGCCTTCGGCAGGCCCTTTGCCTTCGGCTGATCCATCCACTTCCTGAGTTCACCAACGGTTGCCGTGCCACCAGCTTCGGCCACCTTCGGGTCAAAATGGTTCTTCCAATGCGTACTGAGAATGAAGACATTTTCGTGAACTTCGCCAAGTTCCAGGGGCGAGGCGATCGCTCGGATGAGGGGCCGGATCGGCTTTGCCACGTCGTCGATCCGGTAGTTCTCGGCCTGCGTGGCACGCCGGATCTCCTCGTATACCTTCCGCAGTGTCGCTCCTTTCGGCGAAGCCTCGAACTTCGGGTGGGCGGGGAACTGATGCTCTAAGGCCTGGTCCAGGAGATGTTGCATCGCGTCGGCCAGATTCGCACCTACCGGCGGCTGCGGGTCGAAGCCGGGCAGCAGCGACTCGAAGTGTTCGCTCAATTCGTGCGACGTGTCCACCGAGTCGTCTGTTTGGCGGTCGATCCCATAGGCAGCTTCCAGGTGATGAAGCACACGTTGCCGCAACTGGCTTCGTTGGTTCTCCAACAGAGCCTTGGCAACGGGACGATCCTGAAACGGCAGGATGCCCGCGTAGCCATCGAAACGCTCTCCCATCAGAACGTGCTCCAGAATCACCAGAAGTCCCAAGTCGCTCTGGGCCTGAGGCCGGAAGAATGACGGAATCCACGCCAGCGTCTTCGTGCCATCTTGGTGGTCCTGGCGGAATTTCTGCAATTGGGCCACGTCGTCGTGCGGACTATGGCCGGGGTCGTCGAATGGGAAGTCAATGACCAACTTCCAATCGTTCCCGCCGGCTTCCAAAGAAGATTCTGGCAACCCGCGAATGTTGCCGAAAATCACTTCGCACCCGTGTTCCGTATTCCGCCAGGTGAATTCGTGTAACAGGAAGAACTCGTCCCGGTCCTCGATGCCCAACCGCTCGAATAGCATCTGCCGGACCAGCCGGATGCGGTTTCCCTGGTTATCTTCCTGCCGGGCCTGCTCAATGATCCGTTCGGTGTCGACGCCACTGAGCTGAACCGAGATCGACGGATTGGCCGCCTCATCGCCGACCTTGATTTCTCCAACCTCGGCCGCCCAGGAACGGCATCGTCTGAGTACCTCGGCCCCTTCCTTGCCGGGCACGGGAGTCTTGATCGTGCCGTGGTTCAGTGCGGCCAGACGGTTTGCATTAAGTCCCTTGAGAGATTCCACGCCAGGCACCAGTGCCGAAAGCAAGAGTGTCTTCATCAGACGGTCATCGGTGCGAAACGCCACGCGAGACCGATCGTCCGCGGGCAACCCTTCGATCTCCTCCTTCGACATTCCGTGTTGCTTCTCCAACAACGGCAGCAACTTCAGGTGATAGAGCCGCTTGGCGTTCTCGAAGTGGAGTGCCATGTCCTGGCTAAATGCCTCGTCACCATGGGCGATCACGTCGAACAGATCGCCCACCGGGACAATATCGCCAAGCTCCAACGACTCGCGTTGGCTTGATAACAGCATGGCCATCACCTTCAGGGCGGTCCTTTCCCGCTGCAACACGCTGGAGACGCCCACCAGCGTATCGACCAATGCAGGGCTAAACGGGTAGACCTTCCGGAAGATGTCGCGGTCGTACTTGCTCGTCAGCAGTGTGTTCATCACCTCCTGCCGAATCTTGGCCGTCTCGGCGAAGGCCGTGTCCAGTTGTTCCTTGGCCGAATCGGTCTTGGGCCTCAGCACCCGTCTCTCTGCGATCAACGGCAGGTTGTGATCTTCCAGGGTGATCTTATGAAAACGGCCCTCCCAATGTCGCAAGGCATCGCTGAAATTGAGCTTCGCGGCTCCGGTGATGTTGTCACCGACCAACTCGGCCAGATCCCTTTGCCGGGCGACGAAGCTCACCAGCGGAATCGGCCGGTCGGCTCGTTGGGCCTCGACCAGCTTGGCCAGCTTCTGGCCTTCGCGGTGCATGAAGTCGAGCTGGGCCGCATGACCAGCCAGCCAGAGTATCAATTCGTCAAGGAAGAGGACCACCGCATCGTAACCCAGACTTGCCGCGTGCTTGCTGATTATTGAAAGCCCGTCATCGAGCGATACGTAGGCCTCCCCCTGTCCTCGGGCGATGTCCTGGTATGACCCAAAAAACGTGCTGACCAGTTTACTTACCAGTTGCGTGCGGTCTTCCGAGTCCGGGCCGGGCGGGGCGTTGACGGCCGACTCGAACCGGTCAGCATCCCAAACGGCCTCCACATCTCCCCAACCCCCGTCGCCACTGTCGCCTTCGTTGAGCTTGGCAAAGAACCCCTCGTCACCCACCGAGCGACGTATGCCTTCGGCATCGGAAAACAATCCTTCGGCCAGATAGACGCCGGGCACCGGAGCCTCGGGATGCTGGCGACGGATGAAGTCGGCATAGCCGCCAAGGATTCCGGTCTCCATGTCCGGCTGGCCGATCATGTGGTACGGCACCAGCAAAAACTTCTTGCCGTCGGTCCAGTCGTTGCTGCGGTCGATTGCCGGGGCCAGTTCCGCAATGCTTCGGGCAAACGAGTCGCGTTGCAGGATCAAGTGCAGCACGGCCATGAAATGGCTCTTGCCGCTACCGAAACTGCCGTGCAAGTAACACGCCTTGCTCGTGTTGCCGTCCAGGGCACCACGGATGAAGTTCAACGCATCGTCAAAACACTTGGCCAACTGCGGCGTGACCACATAGTCCTTGACCGTCGCCTCGGACTTCTGGATTCCCTCGGTCAGCTTCAGGACGAAATCGCCCTTGGGGACGTGCTCGGGGATGTTGATGAGTTCTTTGATTAGCGTCATTTTATGTTCTTTGTTCTTGGTGCTTTGTTCTTGGTTATTTGTGTTTTGTACTTGGTAAGTTGCTCACGATGCCTAAGCACCAAGAACAAAAAACCAAGAACAGATAACCAAGAACTACTCTTTCTTTCGCCAGCTCGTTTGTATGACGGCTCCCGCTCAATTATTCAAGGTAGCCTCCAGATCGTATACCCGCCCAGTCCGTCCGCCTTTCATGCGAAATCGCATTACCCTGGGGGACCTTCTTACCGCTTCGAGCATCTCGTCTGTTGAAGAGACAGCTTGTCCGTTAACAGACAAAATGACATCACCACGATCAACTTCGGCTCTATCAGCTGGTGACCCCCGACTGACACGTGTAACCAGAACTCCACGGCCCCGATAGCTGCGAATATGGATTCCGAACCGGGAGCCACCGCCACCACCGTCGCCTGGCCAGCCGGGGGGTAGATGCCAAACTCTTAGGGTTTGCGTTGTCTGTCGCCGTCCATGTTTATCTTGATAGCCGCCTGGTATACGCGTGTCGAATTCGTCTTGGACTTTGCGACGAAGGTCTCTGGTAACGGTATCCCAGGAAAGCGAGCGATCTGCGTTAGTCATTAAGTAGAGGTAGAGTGGATAGAAGAAGGTGCTTCCCGTATCCGAATTAGCGAATCCGTATTCACCTTCTGAAGCAGCGTTGATATCCGTCAGACCTTTTGATTTCATAAAAAGCGACTCGAATAAGGGGGCGAGCTTGTTCCTCTGCCCTGGTTCAAACGCCTGCACTATGCCTCGGGCAGAGTGGAATACATTGCAACTGTTGCTTAAGACCGTGTCCGACCCGGCACCACAATTCTGCACAGCTTTGGCGACATCGCGGCGATAAAGCGGCGTATTGCCTGGCAATGCGAAGTAGTGCCCGTTCCCATCATGGGCCCCGTGCCCCGCATAGAAAAAAACCATCCCGTCTCTTGAAGCAGCATCAATCCTGTTGATTGCTCTCATTATTTTTGACTTCGTCACGTTCCGGCCTGTGACGGTTTTCAGATCAAGGTGCTGCGGCGGGACACATAGCTTGAAGGCAGCCGACAGATTTTCCATATCTACCGCCATCCCCTTACCAACGCTAGCGTCGCCTGTATCCGCAACGATCAGCACATGGATAACATGAGCCCGGATGACCGCTGGTGTCAGTAGTACGAGGAGCATGAAGCTCCAGATGAAGGCTCGCCTTTTGATTCCTCTCATTACATGTTCTCCCTTCGCTCTAGCTAGATTAGTGATTGTCTGCAATACGGGCATAAAATGGATGCCCGGTTTAACTCTTTTTGCTCCGCCGGCCTGTCTTCTTTGGCGGCTGCCAGTTTCGGATGTCTTTTGTGGTCAGGCCCAGGGTTCGGGCCTCGTCTTCGATGAAGCTCTCGAAGTAGTCGCCCATTCGCATGTGGAATTCGGGGTCAAGGTCGTTGTGCCACGGTTTGAGCCAGGGGACCAGTTCCAGGATGCAGCCCAACAGGGGCACGAGTCGGGGGTCGTCGGAACCGCCGATCTCCTCTTGCATCTTGGCGAAGTAGGCGGCCACGGCCCGGGCGAGTTGCAGGTGGTCGTAGCCGGCCCAGGCGACCATCAATGTCTGGTCGTCGCCCTCGCAGTGCGGGAAGCTGACCCAGCGTTCCTTCGGCACGTCGAGCTTGCCGCGGAGCCGCCAGTAGCTCGCCTTCTGGAAATCGCTGCTCTTGTACTTCGGCGGCACCGGAATATTGCCCACCTGGCGTTGTTTTTCGGCCTTGGCCTGATCCTCGGTCAGGTAGTTCGGATCGTCCTCGGACAACTCGGTGCGGGCATCGATGGCGTCTTCCTGCCGCTGCAGTTCCCACGTCCGCTCCCACGCCGTGCGTTTGTCTATCCCCGCAGGCTTGTATCGCAGCACGGGCAACAATGGCACGCTCTCGTCTTCGACCAACTCAGCAACTAGTCGCCCCACGTCGAAATCTTGCCTGCCTCGATAGCACTCGGCCACCTTCGTGAAGTTGCTGTCACGGGCGGCGATGTCAGCGAGCCGGGCTACCGAGATCAGGCGGATATCAACCTGGGCAGTCGGCTTGCCTTCCTCGTTCATCCGGCCGTCGAAGTCGAAGTAGGTCTCCAGCCGGTCGAGTAGCCATGATTCACAGGCCACTGCAAACTCATCTGCACGTTTTGTGTGGTTGTACTTCCCCTGCCTGCCGATCCAACGCCTCTTGTAGTGCGCACCCTCAATTACGGCAACCTGCGGCGTAGTCCTTAGTAGCACTAACCGTTGCTCCCATAGTGTCCTCAGCCATTCCGGCCAATCCGCCGGGGGGGCCGTTGCAGTCGAAAAACCTTCGGGGTTACTACCACAGGCAATCTCAAACGGGCGTTGACCAGCCTCTAAGGAGAAGCTAGCAGACTCGTCGTAGTCCGTCAAAACGGAGACCGGTAGAAGCCCGAACATAACATAGACAATGAAATCGAGTTCTTCCTGTAAGAAGATCATCATGGATCGGTTCTTGGCACGTTGTTCGATGTGCCTTTCCCATCCATCTCTGATGGATGTACTGTTCATCAGCGTGTCAACGATGACAGAGTTAGGATTCAGATTCTGCTGCTGGCGGCCCAATTCATCCAGTTTCTTGGCTGCGGCAATTAGCCTGTCCCGTATCGTCGATTCGCCAAACCGAGCAGGAACCGGAATTCGCTGTATCTGTGTACTGGAAAACTCGTAAGGCACCTTTGAGACCGATTCGATTCGAACGCTCTCTCCGCCACTCATCTGTTTCTGTTGGCTCACTTGCTTCAACCAGAAACACACAGTCGAACTATTGAGAAGACCTAGGACAGCAAAGAAATCTTCATCTCTGGAGGCGTTCCGGAGTTTGATAACGGGAGCTGATCTGTTGTAGACCTTGCCTCCATGATCGAGAAAAAAGTGGTTGTGAGAAGCGACGAAAGGAAGAATAATAGTGAGCGGCGTTTCAAGACGGTGAAGCGTTGTTTGGTGCCACTCCCACCACGTGCGACCCTCTTCCTGGTAAGTTTTTCGGGCGAATGTTTGGCGGCTCCAAAGTGAAGTTCGATTCGCCCACAACCAGCGATAGCCTGCTGTCTCTGGCTGCAAGTCGACAAGCTCGCCGTCGGCGTAAGGAAACCAAACATGCTCACCATCCGCGCACTGCCAATCGCGAACTTCGTCTCCAACAACCAGCCTCCGGTGCATCGAACCATCGACACTAGTTCGCCTGAACGTGGATTTCGGTGCAAGCATCACTTCGTCGGCCGCGGTGATTCCGAAAACGCCGATGTCATCAATGACGTCGCGTAAAGTCAAGCTTGCATTCTTCTCAAGGACTATTCTCAGTTCAGCACCGCCGTCACCACCAATTGACCAAGGGTGTTTTTGGAATAGTGGACGGTCTGAATCCGCAACGCTAATGAACTTGCTCCTTGAACCTGCTTGGTCGATTTGGGTCACAATTGCTGACCAGACCAGTCCACGTCCTGGTTCATCAGGCGTAGTTGGTTCACCGCCAATGCCCATAACCGCGCGGACTGTCTTTGCGATGGGACAGCGGTTGCGTCCAAATAGAATGACGGTCGGAGTTGCATGCCCAGGAATGAAGGCTCCACTGGTATCGACCACGTG
>SDBV01008142.1_pt1 | contig 14194 bp, 19 predicted proteins | sample 2277081 | NCBI WGS metagenome assembly SDBV01 (sample SAMN10402039, study PRJNA504765) | marine sediment metagenome | isolation source: marine sediment core GS10_PC15, 223 cmbsf | place: Arctic Ocean: Southern Knipovich Ridge | collected 2010
TCCGTCGCGTCCAGCACGGCCACGATCGCCCGGCATAGGGCCAGCGGCAGACTGTCGCCGCCGCGAGTCCGCCACACGCCATTAGCAAGCGACAAACAGACGCACCACGGCTCAATCAGCGCGGGATCATGATGGAACCCAAACCCCCAGCCGCGTTCGGTGCATCGCTCGACAAGCCGGGGGATGGCGTTCCAGTTGGTGGCGTAATTTGCCAGCGGCCTGCTGATGGGCAGAGAGGTGCGCGACAAGCCGAGGGGTGGCCGGCCGAATGGCGGCGGACTCCAGCCGAACAGTTCCTTGGCGATGCGGACGTCGAGTGTCCGTAGTTCGTCTGCGTCGCTCATGGTTTCTCCTTGCCAATTTCCTCGAAGTGCATCTCGGCAAACAAGCCCCATGCGGCGGCGGCCAAGTGATCATCGGAACGGTCGCCCGCGCGGTACAGTTCGATGTGCCTCAGCAGGTGGTTCATCACAACACCCTCCGGGAATCCCGCCTCCCAGTTGCGGTCGCCGTGGTTCTTAGACCCCAGCGCGTAGCGCTCGGCCAGGCGACGCAAGCCGATCGGGGTGACCAGGTCATATCGCGTGCCTTCCGCGTCTGCGCCCCGCGAGGCGCCTGAATCGTAGCGGATGACGTCGTCGGGCGGCGCCTCGTTGGGTGTGTCGCCCCGCACGATCGCCGTTTCCTCCTTGGTTGGTTTGTCGCTCATGATTGCTCCTTGCCTTTCTCGGGGGTCAGGTCGCTTGCGTCTGGTAATTTACTGATCGCCCACGCCATCGCTCCACGTCGTCTGTTGCCGCCGTTGATCCGCACGAACCAATTGAGTGATTGGCTTTCCGGCCAGACACTCCCAATAATCACACACCCGTCGGGCAGTAGGCAAATCCCAGATGCGTGTACACGCAGGCCGCTGCGATCGTGGTCCCAGACCGGCGCGATTCCCACTGGCGACCAACCCGGACCTGGTTTGTATCGGTTCATGGTTGCTCCTCGCAGATTTCGGCGGTTACCAGCTTGTTTTGATTCTCGGTCGATGGGATTCCCAATCGAAAAACAATTGCACGGCGCCTTCCCGCAACCGATCCAAGACGGGCTCCGTCAAGGCCGCCTCGGCGTCCGCCTGGCGGTCGATGTTCGTGGTGATCCAAGTGCTGACTCCCAGCCGGTAGCGGCGGTCGATCAAGTCCCGCAGCCTCCGCAGTTGCGACTGGCTGAACTCGCCCCTGACTGGGACTGGATCGGAAATCGCCAACACGTGCGGCGCCCAAAGGCCACGGCGAAACTCTCGCCAGCGGTCCGTCGTAATCGCGTCGGCGATGTCGTCCAGCAAGTCGCCACCGTCGTACCAAACCACCCGCAATCGATGTCGGGTGATCGCCAGTTTCAACAGCGCGGCCATCACGTGGTCCTTGCCCGTGCCCGGCCGGCCGAAGAGCATTAGGCCGCTGCCGCCCCGCAGGTGCTTGGGCATCTCGTCGGCGAACCGCTTTAACCGTTCGATTATCACGGTCTGTCGCGAGTCGTAGATTTCGTAGTTGCCCAGAGTGGCAGTGGCGTAGCGCGCGCCGATCTGCTTGGCCAGCGAGTGGACGGCCTCGTGTCGCTCATCCCGGCCCAGCAGGTTTTCGTCCCACGAGTAGGCGCCACTGGACTTGGCAAGCCCCTCACAAACGACCTCTTCCAGTCGCGCCAGGCTGGGATCCGGTGTTGGTTTTTTGCTGTCGTCCACGATTTCCTCCCGGGGGGTACAGCCCCGTGTATTGGTTGGCGATCGAGTGGTCCACCGCCGCTGTGAACTCCTCGGCCGTGGGATACTTTTTGAACTGTCGGGCCATCTGCCCCGGCGGGTCTCGGTAGGTTTTTTGGATGCCGCAACGGTAGATCAGCCATTCCGCGGTCGCCTGGCGGACGACGGCCGTGTCCATGTGGGTGGGGAACTCGATCCCGGCCAGTGGATCGGGAGGGTCGGTTTTTTTGGAGACAGTATTTTCTTGATTACAGGTCAGGTCAGTACAGGTCAGGTCAGTACAGGGGCGGGGATTGCCGGAATCTGCGTGGAGTTCCACGCAGATTCCGGAAGCTTCGTCAATCTCGGCCCATTCCATCCACGCAACCTCAGGGTGCGTAAGCACTTCCGCCGCTTTGTCGACATCCTTCGGAGAAAAGCCGATTTCAGCCGCAATCCCCGCAAGGTACCCAGCCTCTCCACGTTCGCTAGATACCCCAGCTCGCGATCGGATCACCCAACGGTCGGCCAACTCGGCGTCCGCGCCCACCTCCAGCAGTTTGATGAAGACGCCGAAACAGACGGCTGCCCACCGCGGTGTGGCCACTCGCAGGAACGATCGGTAACCGGGCCCCCAAGAAAAGCCGTGGACTGAGATGCGGATCTGCCGGATGGGTCCGCTTCGTTTGGGGCCCGTCTTCCAGACGCCGCCCTTGGTGTGGACTTCGTAGCGGTCGGAGTGCGTGATCCGCAGGATTTTGGCCATGGTTCAGTCCTCCCTCGCTTTGTCGATCCGTCGATTCCATCGGGCCACGAGCGGGGCTCGCGTCTCGCCGACGATTCCGTAGATCACGAGAGCGCATGGGTAGCAGCTGATGAACGAGCTATGCCACTCGTCCCTGGCCGGGTAGAAAGATGTTTGTCTGCCACAGAGCGGGCAGGGATCGGGGTTTTGTTTGGGCATGGGTCACCACAGGTTGCGTTGTCGATTCTCGTGTCGGCGGTCAATGGTCTTCCAGCAGGGGAAGGGTTCCTCGTCCGCCCGAGACCTTCTCAGGGATCGTTACCGCGACCGCCCCACCGCCGCGAATCAGACAGATCAGTCTCCCCTCGCATCGCAGCCTCACCAGCGGCGCGTAGCCGCGAATGCGGTCCTCGCAGATGATGTAGACTCGTTCGCCAGGAACGATGTTCGGTCGGCCACCGGAGGTGGCGAACCGCCAGAGTTGACCCGAGTTCGGTTCACCGGCCGCGTCTCCCTCGGCACACCAGGCGTCAAGCCCTCGCGCGCCGGGAGCGCCCGCGAATTTGAATCCGATCGGCACTGTTACGACGACATCAGGCATCGGTCACTCCTTTCCGCCTCCTCGTGGAGGCACACGCTGGGCCCCAAGTGTGTCTGCGTTCCGGCGCGAGCAGCGCGGGCAGATCCGATTGCCCGGGCCGGTCGAGCAAAACGGACCTTGGCATCGCAGGCAGGTCCGCTCCTTGCCATCTACGGCAAATCGCCCCATGGGGAGGAATCGTTGTCGGGTCATGGTTGCTCCAGGGGGTTACTGCCACTCTTCGGGCGGCGGCGTAGCGCGGACAAACTGGGCCTCCTCGCACCAGCAGATCGCGCGGGTAATGAGCTCGTGGTCGGGGAACCGCTGGACCCATGTCTCCCCATACCAGGCCACTCGTTCGACAAGCACCACCATCCACTTGCTCTGAGGCGATCGGCGGCGTCGCATCCACCACCAGGTGTGGTCGTCCGTGGGCCAGTCGATTGGGGTAGGCGTCATTACTCGCCTTCCTCCAGCGGCCCTTCGCCTTCCGGGGGATGCAGCCGGAACCATTCCAGCCTCGCCTCGCTGATTTTTTCGGCCACGCTGGCCCCGATACCTGGGATCGAGCAAAGCGGGTTGTCGATCCCCAGCGCGGCTTCAAAGTCCGCCAGCTCGCCCAGTGTGGTAATTGCGTGGCCGGGATTCGTCGCCAGATGGCCCACGACGGAGTCGGACAAGCCGAGTTCGGCGATCGGCACGGCCCGCCAGGGCTCTTCTGGCTCACTGTTCTGGCCAATAGCCGAGTTCTGGTAGGGGTCGAGCAACGGCATGTCACGGTTGCGGCTCTTTTGGTCGAGGGCGCACTGCGTGAGGGCCTCGTTGGCCAGCTCCAGTTTTTTGTTGGCGACCTTGAGGTTGTCCTTGATCTCCCGCACGACGGCCTCTTGCGTCCTGATGTCCATGGCGAGATCGTACGCTTCCACCCCGAACCCACGCAGGCCGGTCAACTCATCCGCCTCGCTCAATGGGCTATCGCCGGACGGCAGCGAGTCGCCTTCCGGTTCGTCCAGTTCGGGCACCTCGCCCACCTCGGCGGCGGCCATGAATCGCGTGATGTCGTCTTGGGCTTCCAATTCGTCATGGAGGTCAATTTCCGCCAGCTTGTCCCCCAACCTCATGGCGGCATCCAAAGCGGCCGACCGTCGCGTTGAAAACGGAACTTCCGCGCCGTCTTCGTCGCGGCCGCCAAGCAGTTTGCCATGGTCAGCAAAGCTTCCCTCTTTATGGACCCACCAATCGCTCAGGTAGTAGCCCTCGCCCTGGCTGGCCAGGCGCACGCCGCACTTCAACGTATCCAACGTGGTGGGGATGGTAATCTCCACCGCGTAGTCAATGGCCGCATCCTCGGCCGGGTCTTTTACCTCGCGAACCTCACTGGTCTCAGCCATCGCGTTTCTCCTCGAATAGGGGGGTCCGTGGTTAGGGGTTTTGGCATCAGTCTTCCTCCATTTCTTCGCACCACGCAGAACAGTGCTTGCATTCAAACCAGCAAGTTAGCCCCGACTGAATTGCTGGATGCGGCTCGATGCCACGTGGAGTTAGCGTATCATCGTCGGCACATTCAGGCAGCCAGTGGTGGAATCCTTCGCAACCGTCACAGGCACCGGCGGGACATTCGTTCGGGCCGTGAACGCCGATGGCCCCGCAACTATTCTCCTTTGACGCCTCGGCGGCTTCGAGTTGGAGTTGGAGTCGCCTTATTGTCTCGTCCCGCTCCTCGACCAGCTTACCCAATAGGTAGCGACACCCTTTCCAGCCGGGTGGCTGCATGAAGCCTCGCTCAATGCGGTTGGCTAACACGTCAAGCTCGTCTTGCTTGGCCATGATTCACGTCCATCCCTAAGTCGACGCCTTGGTTGATGTGTGGTGTAAAACGAAGTTATCAAGCTGGTAGGTCAGGCTGGTAGGTCAGGAGTGATTGGTGTCGCCTCAGGGACGTCGGGTGGCGGGTCCGTGAGTCGCTTGACAGTTTCCTCCAGCCATACGCGTATGCCGGCTGCAAACTCGGGGTTGTCGGGCTCCACGCTGTTGGCGTACATTGCCAGCGCCTTTTGGGCGTGTGGGTCGCAAGCCCCGTCGATCCGTAGCACGAAGTATTGGGCCTCGGAATCACGAGGCGCTACATGTCCGTGGCCGTGACACTCTTCGCATGTTTGACCTATAACACACACACAATCTGCCAGGCCCCGGGCTCCACACCCGCAGCAAGTTCCGCTCCCGCCACATGCCGGGCACGGCTTCCGGACAATGTATTTCGACCGGTTTAACCCGCCGGTTTTCCAGTCTTGATCGGCCATGTCTCGGTCTCCGCGGTTAGGTAAATAGGACGCCTTTAGCTCGATTCCAACTCCGCGCCGTCCATAAACGGCGTCGTATGCTAAAACAATTCCCCTTGTTCGATTTCCTCGACCGCCTTAGCTCCCTCCAGATTCTTAACAGCCTGGCGATAATACGATTCTTTGAGTTCAATTCCGACGCCTCGACGGCCGTTAATAATAGCCCCATAGACTTCGGACCCGACGCCAAGGAATGGAGTCAGGGCCGTCTCGCCCGGATTCGACCACATCACACATGCCCGCTCGATGACGTCGAGCTGCAATGGGTGCATGTGCTTTTCGTCTGGCTCGTCTTTCTCTGCCTTGTTTGCGGAATAGAGACTTGCGCCGGAACCAAGCGTGTGGTCTGTTCGTATGTCGTGCCAGTTCGATGAAGCATATTGTCGCCAGATCCACTGCGAGTACGCATTCTGAATCTGGTTGCCTTTATGGCCCTTCCACTTCAACACCTTCTCGGGAACTTCCGTCGACCCGGCATATCTCATGATGCCCCGTGGATGGGTTACCGGAACCTGATTTTTACCGGATCGACGAAATACACACAAATAATCGGCGTTAGCAATGCTCACCGTAGACGAATCCTCCACCAACGTCTTGTGATGCAGCGACTTCAGCATCGTTCGGTTGCGAACCGTCAGTGGCTCTTTCCATATGTGAATCCTCGCCATGAACGTCCAGCCGTTCTCTTCGTGGCACCGAATAATGTGCCCTGGGAAGTCGATGATCGAATGCACACCGCCAATCGACTGGAAGATGTCCGTGCAATGCACGACAGTCATGCGGCCGGGTTGTGTAAGCCGGTGCAATTCCTTGACGATGAACGCATAATGGTCGAAGAACTCGGCGTAATCCTTGCAGTTCGACAGGTCGGCGGGATCGGAGGAGTATTGATAAAGCATTCCACCAAACGGTGGCGAATAAAGCGACATTCCGATTGACTCATCCGGCAGCGTCGGCATTACTTCACAGGCGTCGCCGTTGTAAATGGCGTAATTTTCGTTGACGACTTGATTCTTTACAGCCACTTGGGCACCTCCGCTTTCTTTGTCGCGACCTTCTCGGCCACGTCTTGCGACTCGTTCATGAACGCTACGATCGACTCGAACATCTGTTCCGCTAACTTTTGCTTCCGGTCCATGTTTCTCTTTACGTTGATTTCACCCTCGGTCGCAATCACGTCCAGCCGAACAGGCCGCTTCTGGCCGAACCGCCAGCACCTCCGAATGCTCTGATAAAATTTCTCATAGCTGTGATCTACGAACGTCACAACGTGGTTGCAGTGTTGCATATTCAGGCCAAGGCCGGCAATCTTGGCCTTGGTAACCAGCACCCGTTCCTCACCCTCGATAAACGCCGTCAGTAGCTCCTCTTTCGCGTCTATGCTCTGCGTACCTTTAACTTGCACGGCTCCGTCAATGGCCTCAGTCATGGCGTCCGCTTCATCGTTGAGTTGACACCATACAACCGCGCTATCATTATGGTCGGTCAATTCGGCCACCAACTCAGCCCGTTCGGAGATAGTGCGCCGTCGCTCGGCACGCTCTTGATTCAAGCCGAATGCCGGGATAGTGAACAGATAGCCCGGTGGCGCGTTGCGTGGTGTGACAATATGATCGGTTCGATTCAACGGAGGCAGCACGAACCGAGAATCATCGTATGAACCAAGGTCGGACGGCTTGCGGCACGCCTTAGCCCACGCTGAAACCCATTTCCAGAACGGCTCATACGCGTGTGCTTTCATTGCCCACTGACCCATGGATTGTATGACTCTCCAGGATAGCCGCTTGCTGTGAATGATGTCGCTGGAAGTTGCTCGACGTTTCTTCTCGTCATCGCTAATCTGTCGAAAGAATTTTTCCAGCATCGCGGAGTGGGTTAGGCCGCCCAACGCTTCGCTTGATGTACCAAGCTCGACTACGTCATTCGGGGCAGGTGTGGCCGTGCAAAGCAGCCTGTACGAGATCTTCGACAGGAACCGCGTGACTTCTTTTTGTCTCTTGCCAGACCAATGCTTGAGAATCGAAGACTCTTCACCAACGGCTCCCGCAAAGTCGTCGGGATTGAAGTGATGAAGGCGTTCATAATTCGTAATAACGATTCCGCCGTTATGTCCCCCATCTTTCGATCGAGTAACTTGGACGCCGAATTTTTCACCTTCACGCACTGTCTGTTGCGACACGGCTAGCGGAGCGATAATCAGAACTGGCTTGTTTGTCACCCTGACGACGTTTTCCGCCCACACAAGTTGCATCGGCGTCTTGCCCAGACCGCAATCCGCAAATATCGCGGCCCGTCCTTTTCGTAGAGCCCACTCAACCAAATGCTGTTGAAAATCGTAAAGGAAATCAGGAATCCAGATCGGCTCGAATCCCAAATCGGCTCCCCTCTGCTGTTTGCGTTCCAGGAACGCGGCGTAATCTCCGTTTCTGTTATTCACTCCATCACCTCGTTTTGCATTCCGCCAAACAGCGGCAACTCGTCCGCCGATTCAATGACCACGTCCAGCCGCCCGATCTTTTCCGTACTGACGCCGAGCTTTGTAATCCGCAGGTCGTGTATCTGGTTGTCGTCGCCGTAGACCCCTGCCTCTTCCATCGCGTCGAGTGGCCCCTTCAGTAGATTGTCCAGGTCGCGCTTTCTGTTGTCGGGCATCGTGACCGCCAGCGTTACCCGCAACGGCCCCTTGAGCATCAACTTGCCGCCCAGTTGTTTCCATACCTCCGCCGCCACGTTTTTCCGGTAGTTTCGCCCTCGTTCGCTGATCAGCACACGAGGCCGAGGCCATCCAGGCTTCCAGACAGACCGCCAGTATGTGTTTACGGTCGGCGGGAACGGAAGCTGTAATGCCGCCAGCGGTTTGGCCTTGCTCATGCCGGCCCCCGTAGGCGAAACTCGCCGCGCCGTCCATTCAGCCGATACTCTATCCAGCCTTTTCCCACCTCAATGGTTCGCAGATTCTTCGCCAGGCAGCTCCGAGCCGTGCTGGCCGTGATGTAGTGGTGCGTGACCTCGGCGACAATCTCCCGCACCGGCGTCCAATCGCGTCCCGCCAGGAATTCCCGCACGCCCGCTATCGTCTCTCGGTACGGCGTCCAGTGCCCGCCCTGAGCCGATCCGGCCGAGGCGCATCGCAGATGACCCTCGTGGCAGGCCCGCAATATATCCCTCTCTCGCCGCCGCAAGCGACTCGGCGGCCGGGTGAAGCGAGGCTCGTGCTTTTCCACCACCTCGGACCCGACCACCGATAATCGGCCGATGCCGAACCGCGAGCAGATGAGCGTGGCCATTTCCGCGGCGGCGCGGGCCGAACCTTTGGCGGGCGTGGCTACCGATACTCTCGTCACACCCGACCGCTGCCAGCGGTGCGCCTGTCCCAAGACGTGCAAGCCGAGCGTGGTTTTGCACTCGATCACCCAACCCCATCCGTCGACGTCAACCACGATGTCCGCGATCGGGCCGAGTTCTGTCACCTGGACCTCCTGATAGACGTCGTAGTGCTGGGCCGCCAGCCAGGCCACCACGCTCCGCGCCAACTCTTGTTCGGTCATGGCGTCTCCCGCAGTTCTCGCGTGCTCCGGACGACGTCGTATGTGACGCGGACCGCCACCACGCGCCAGGCGTCAATACCCATCCCGTTGAGCCAATCGCGGTATTCCGTCGCCTCATGGTGCGACGTGGTCAGGAACCGCGTTTTGTTATGGGGCGTCGCGTTGGCCAGTCGGCCCTTGCCTTGCCCGCCGGCGTCCTCGGCGAACAGCACGCCCCAGAACATCTCGGTTTCGGTGTGGCGGATGGTCATGTCGCCTCCCAGAAATGCAACATGATTTCACCGTCGCACGGCTCCCACGTCTCTACCGGCAGCAATGCCTTGGCCTCCTCAATATCACACGCGGTGGGTCGCGCCACGGGCTTCGCGTGGCGATCGTCCTCGCGAGCGATAAAGAGCGTGATGAGCCAGCGTCGCGTGGGGTCGTCGGGGCGTAGTTCGCGGCTGGCGACCATGTGCAGGGCAAGTCCGTCGGGCCGGCGGGCCGTCCATCCCCTCAGCCCCGACTCCTGGCGGGTCATGGCGGCTGGAATCCGCACCTCTACCAGCGGCTCGCGTGCCTGCTCGATCATGGCTGCTCCGTTGTGTGGATCGCCTCGATGCCGAATCGGGCATGTCAGTATCTCGACAAGTTGTGATTTACGGGAGTTTCAATCGCCCGCTTCAAGGACCATCCTGATCGGAGGCGCCTAGAAAGTCGGCCCGACGAAAATCCAAGCTCTTGCTCCCACGCCGAAACACATTGAGTTTTGCCGCTCCAGGTAATCAGAACATTGGATCGGCGATTACGAGCCTGCTGAGTGGCGGTTGCCCAAACACAATTGCCCGGCTCGTAACCCCGGGAGTTATCCAGCCTTTCAAGTTCATGGGAACCTGTCGGGGGCTCTCCCATGTCCGCGTAAAAGGACTCAAAACGATACCACGCCCGGCAAACATGAATGCCACGCTTCCGGTAGTGAGTGTAATCTTTCGAGTTCGGATTCCGACACCTATTGAGCATACCACTCCAAATCCTGTAGATGCGAGTTCCCGTTTTCCCGTGAGTGGTGTTTGCCTCTCTCGTCCTCTCCGCCATTAGGCAACGACAACTTTTCGTTTGCCCCTGTTGCAACTGACTTGCTTGAGTTTCAATCATATTTCCGCAATCGCAAAGGCACTTCCACCGGGGCTTATGGTTTTTCTTTCTCGATGGAACACGACATTGTACTATCAGTCGGCCAAACCGTTTTCCAGTTAGGTCGAGGAAATTATGGGGCGGCTTTCTGTTCATTGATTGCATCATACACTTCCTTTCTGTGTATGATTATATCACGGGGTGCAGAGAATGCAAGCCGGACCTTGTTGGCGTGGATGTCCGTCACGGTGATAGTGACGTCGTCGCCGATGCAGATCACCTCGCCCAGCTTCCTGGATAGAATCAACATGAAAACCTCCTTGTCGTGGGATTGGTATTAGCGTTGCTTAGCGTGACTCAGCGGTTTGCGATTCAAGCCACGCCCGAATGTCTGGCCTCCACTCCAGCGTGGCGGCGTCCGGGTCGGTACAGTGTTTAAGCAACGTCTCCATGCCATACAACACGCGGCGCCAGCTCGCACCGACGCCAGGACCGTTGTGGCCCCAGTGTTTCGTGACCAGGGCCGCGAGCTTCTTGTGGTCGATCGCCAGCCACGCGCCGTACCTTGTGGGTTGGAACATCTCTTCTAGCTCGCCGAAGAAGTCGAGCATCCGGCGCATGTCGTCGGTGGTTGCCTTGACTTGCTTCATTGGTCGCTTCCTCTTTTCCCCTTGGGATTGGACCGGCTGCCGCGACCGTCGTCGATCGCTTGTTTCCGCATGCCGCACGCCTCGCGCAGATCGTCCCGTTGCTGACCATTGAGAACCTCGTCGTCGATGATGAGCCTCTCGATTTTGTCGACGTGGCTCATCAAGTTGGCGGCTGCTATCATCCCGCTGAGCTCCTCCAGGCGTTGGTGCCGCTCGACAGCCGCTTCCTGGTCAGCCTCGCTGCCTTCCGTGGGCGGCTCGGGAGTGGTCTCGGGCGCGGCAATGTCGTCGCCCGCTGGAGTTTCTGTCCGGGCAGGTTCTCCTTTTGGGTCCACGGGTGCCGACTCTGCATCGATCGCGTCGGTGAAATCAAGTAGGCTGCCAAGCTCTTGCCCGGCCTCGCTTTCCGCCTGGGCGTTCAAGCTGCTCGCGACCTGGACGGCCTCCACGGGGAGCGACTTGCAGAGTCGGCGGATGACCGTCTTCTTGGCCATCTCGGCGAAACCCTTGGACCACGCCTGGCCGTTGGGCTGTTGGCTGCCCTGTCGAATCTTGTCGATCTCTGCCCGCCACATCCATGCGTGCTGGCTCGCGCCGCTGGTCATTTTCGCGACGGCGTAGGCGGCCACCACTTCGCCCTTGTCGGCTTTGGCTGTAGGCACATGCACGAGCCTGGGCTCCAGCCCTTCGGTGTATTCCCGTTTGTCGTTGGCGTACACCACGTAGGGCTGAATCGTGGCCACCTTGCCAGACCGTTGCGTCAACACGATCAGTCCGCGATAACCAACGATCAATTGGGCTTCCAGTTGTCCCGTCTTTTTGTTGAAAAATGGCACTAGGTGAGCGTGGCCGAGTACTCCGCAGAGCTCCAATCCGAGCTGGCTGGATTGCATCACGCAGCCCAACACCGACATCGGCGTGCAATCCAGCAGTTTCGGCGTCTTCTGAATGGCCGTGGCGGCGATTCGCATCATCCGTTCCGGCGTGCAGTGACCGGGCAAGGCGGCCGCGATTTGCCCCTTGCATTGCATGAGTAGATCTCGCAAGTGGGACATCTTGCGTTGCGTCGTGATCTGTAGCTCGTTTTTCGTGGCCATGTCTTGGACCTTTCTGGTGTTTGTTTCACGCTGGTAATACGCCAAATGGGCAGGAGGGCAGTCAAAGGTTTCCAGTTCGACTTTACTGGGGTCAAAGACGCTTTCCAGGGCGGCCGTGGCGTCTTTCTCGGCGGCGGACTCGCTGCAAATCATACGTGTGCTCTTGCCCTCCGCCAGCACGGCGCGATCCGACCTGCGGCGCAGCTCCCAGGTCCACGCCGACGGACCGTTGGGCCGGATCGCCAGACAGTAGGGCTTCTTGATATGGGCGATGGACGCGCTCATTGGCCGTCTCCCTTTCCCTCGCCAGCAAACGGCTCGGCCCGCAGATCGCCCTCCGTCGCCTCGGCCGTGATGATTGTCACGCCCAGTTCGGCGGCGCACTGGTGGGCGAGTCGCTTGTTTTCCGGGTCGAGGCCTTGCCAGAGTTCTTGCGGAGCGACGATCAGAGCCGAGTCGAAGGCATTCATGCGATTGATGAGCTGGGTCGCCTCATGGATGGCCAACTTGACGCGCACGCCCTCGGAGCGCTCGTGATAGGGCACAAGGCCGCGGTTTTCGGTCCGCGTCATGAGCCGGCCCTCCACCACGGAGAGCGTGGTGGAGTCGACCGCGTCCGAAAGCACGTCGTCGGTCGCCAGGGCCGCCTTGCGAAGCGATTGGGCCGCCGTGCCCCGTACGTCGGCTTCCCCTCGGTGTGCGTCGGCTTGGGCTTTCTTGGCGTCGGCGTCCCGAGCCTTGGCGCCGAGTTCAACGGCGCGGCGTGCCACGCTGACAGCATTCTCGGCGGCGGAGAGTTCCGCGTCGGTGGGCCCCTCGCGGCCCTGGACGGCGTCGATTGTCTCTTGCCACCCGCCGGTGACACGGACGTAGTATGTCGCGGCGGTCAACTCGCGCTCGGCGGCCTCGCTCTCCAGCTCGGCGGCACGCATTTCGCGCTCGGCTTTTTTCGCCGATCGATCCGCGTCGGCCAGGGCCTTTGCGGCGGCGGCCAGCGTTTCGTCTTTTTGACAAACAGCCTCGGCGACTCGTCGTAGCCTGTCTTTCGCCTCGTCGACCGTACAACCTTCGTAGCTGTCTTTCGCTTCGGCCAACGATATGGCCGCTTGTTTGCCTTCGTTCGCTGCCACGGCGACCGCCTTCACCCGCTCCGCGAGTTCCGCCTCTCCCTTGACCGCCGCCTCAAACGCAGCCTGCAATTTCTCCGCGTCTCTCTCCACGTCCAGGTCGACGCCCTCGACGCTCATCGCGCTGGCCTCGGCCATGCGGCGGGAGTCGTCGGCTTGTTGCGATTCCCTCCGGGCGGCGGCTTCCAATCGCTGCTTGACGGTGGTGGCCATTTCCACCAGATCGCTTGCGTCTAAGTCGCCAACGATCTCCTGGAATTGCTCCTTGCCGCCAAGTAACAGGCCGTGAAATTTGGCCGCGTCGGGCGCCGCGCCGTTGAGTGTTAGCAGCGCTCGGATGCGTCGGGTGTCGGCCGCCACTGGGTCTTTGATTTTGGGGTCCACCAGGTCGGCGATGTTGAGTTTCCCCTCCAAGGAGGCCACCTCGATTTCGCCACTGCGACGTATCGAGCGGCCCACGCTCAAATGCACGCCCAGGTCGGCGATGTTGAGTTTCCCCTCCAAGGAGGCCACCTCGATTTCGCCACTGCGACGTATCGAGCGGCCCACGCTCAAATGCACGCCCAGGCCGTCAAACGTGCCCTTCGCCACGCCGTGACGGCATGTACACACCGCCCGTTGGTTGCCCTGGGCTTTGGTGATTTCCGCCAGTGTGGCTGATTTGCCGCAGTCGTTGCGGCCACGCAGGACAACCACGCCGGGTTCCACGGGAATCGACAGATAGGGGACCGGCCCCAAGTTGGCGATTTCGATGGTCTTCGTTTTGCTCATGGGTTTCTCCTTTTAATGGTGAGTGGTATCTCTCGCGTAGGGGTCGCCGCCATGATTTCCATGTCCGCATTTGGGGCAGATCACGTTGGCGGCTCCACCGGCGCCACTCGGCACACCAGATTGGGGTGGAGCACGTCGAGGGCCAGCCGGCCAACCCCACAGCTCGGGCAATTGTCGCCGGCAAGATACCCCCAAGATCGCCTGCTCGACCGCACGCAATACGAGCAACTCAGCCCCCGGGCGCTCTTTTTCGCGCCCTCCTCAATCCGGCCGTCCGCTTCCATGCGGTCGACCGGCCTATCGTCCGTGCGACTGGGCGGCTTCCCTGCCCCCTCCTTCGCTTCGACCGTCGTGGCCATCGCGTCCTGTCGCTGTTTTATGGTGTGAGACAGTACCGATACCGCGTCTTGGATTCCGGCCATCGCTCGCAGCATGTCGTCATCGGCTGGCTCATTCCACGCCTTGTCCCACCAGACGGTGTCATCCTCCAGTGAATAC
>SDBV01008143.1_pt1 | contig 14194 bp, 8 predicted proteins | sample 2277081 | NCBI WGS metagenome assembly SDBV01 (sample SAMN10402039, study PRJNA504765) | marine sediment metagenome | isolation source: marine sediment core GS10_PC15, 223 cmbsf | place: Arctic Ocean: Southern Knipovich Ridge | collected 2010
GACATGTGCGTGAAATAGGTGCGCTTAGCGCCGATGCGACGCGCGACGTCGACCGCTTCGGACAAACTATAGTGCGTCGGGTGTGGCCTGGATCGCAGCGCGTCGAGCACCAACACGTCGAGCCCTTCCAAGAGCGGCCAACTTTCCGGCGGGATGCCGTTGGTGTCGGTGCAGTAGGCCACGTTGCCGAAGCGAAAACCCAGCACGCGGAAACGGCCGTGTGCGAGCCGAATCGGAATCACGCGCTGCGACAGGACGTCGAACGGATCGGTCGTGATCCGCTGAAATTCGATCTGCGGCACGCCCCCGCCGAACTGTTTTGCCTCGGGCACAAACGCGTAGTCGAACGATTTGCGAATCCGCGCCTCGACCTGCTGTTCACAATAGACGGGCATCGCGTGGCCCAGGTAGAAATAGAATAGCCGCAAGTCATCCAGGCCAAACACGTGATCGGCATGATCGTGCGTGAACAGCGTCGCATGCACGATGCCGATCCGTTCGCGCAAAAGTTGGGCCCGCAAGTCGGGTGGCGTGTCTACCAGCAGATTCCCATCCGGCAGCCCCAGCACCAGCCCACATCGCGTGCGGTTGTTGCGAGGGTTCGGGCTGGTGCACGTATCGCAGCCGCAGCCGATGACCGGCACGCCGATCGACGTGCCCGTCCCGAGCATTACCATCTGTCCTCGGACGTCGGTGGTGACAAACGTCCTGCCCGCTGCGGTTTTGACGACCGATTTGCTCACGGCGGATCCTATGGGGGTGGAAGTGAGTGTTTCACGCGTGCTTGATTCGTAGGGAAGCGACATTCCGCCAGTCGGGGGGACATCCGGCTGCCCGATCCGGCGAACGATTGCCAGGCCGCCGGCGTAGAGCGGGTGCCTATGCAAGCGCGAACAACCGTTATTGACCCTCCGTAATAATCGTTATAAATTACGGTGCTTGCGAATGTTACGCCTTTTCGCGCGCGCTGGTCCCCGGAGCACCGCGGATCAACGCGTGGGCGTCATTCGGCCATCTAGTAGCCAACTGGCGTAGGAAGCGTATGGAACTGCTGGAACGCATCTGGGAAGTCATCGGCGGCTTTTTTAACGCGCTGGGCACGGGCTTCGAGCGGGCGATCACTTCGCTGTTTGGTTCGGCCAATGCCAGGTACATCAAGAAGTTACAGCCCACGGTCGACGCGATCAACGCCCTGGAGCCGAAATTCCAGGCGATGACCGATGAACAGTTGCGCGGTCAAACCGTGCTGTTTCGCAAGCGGTTGGCCGAGGGGGAAACGCTCGACGATCTGTTGGTCGAGGCGTTTGCGGCCTGTCGCGAATCGGGATGCCGCCATCTCGGCATGCGGCAGTACGACGTCCAGCTCATGGGCGGCATGATCCTGCACGCCGGCAACATCGCCGAAATGGTCACCGGCGAGGGCAAAACGCTGGCGGCTACGCTGGCGGCGTATCTCAACGCGCTCTCATGTGAGGGCGTCCACATCGTGACGGTCAACGACTATCTGGCCCGACGCGATATGGAATGGATGGGCCCGTTGTACATGAACCTGGGACTGACGGTTGGCAACATTCAAAGCGGCATGGACTCCGGCCAGCGCCAGAAGGCATATGCCAGCGACATCACCTACGGGACGAACAACGAATTCGGGTTCGACTATCTGCGCGACAACATGCGGCCGGCGGCCCGCGATGACGATCGCTATCCGAAACACCTGCAACAGGCACAAGGCCGGCTGCACTACGCGATCGTCGACGAGGTGGACAATATTTTGGTCGACGAGGCGCGGACGCCCTTGATCATCTCGGGCCCGGCGCACGATGACGTGACCCGCTACTCGCAGGCCGACAAGATCGCTCGGCAACTCAAGAAAGACGTCGACTTCGAGGTCAAGGAGAAGGAACACAGCGTCCACCTGACCGACGAGGGGGTGCGCACGGCGGAGAAACTGGCCGGCGTCGAGAGCTTCTATACCTCGGGCCACATGGAATGGCCACACCTGATCGACAACTCGCTCAAGGCCCATTATCTCTACAAGGTCGACGTGAACTACGTGGTGATGGACGACGAGATCATCATCGTCGACGAGTTCACCGGGCGCTTGATGCCGGGGCGGAATTGGAGCGACGGTCTGCACCAGGCGGTCGAGGCCAAAGAGGGCGTCCGCGTCAAGGAAGAGAACCAGACGCTGGCCACGATCACGTTGCAGAACTTCTTCAAACTGTACGACAAAATCAGCGGCATGACGGGCACCGCCATGACCGAGGCGGGTGAGTTCTGGAAGATCTACAAGCTCGACGTGATCGCCGTGCCCACGAACCGCCCCTTGATTCGCATCACCGAGCCGGACGTTATCTTCCGCACGGAGCGCGAGAAGTTCGACGCCATCGCCGACGAAATCGAGCGATTCAACCGCTGGGACATCGTCGAGCTCAAAGACCGGACCGAGCGGGTCGGGAAGATCATCCGCCAGGACGATCAAGAGATTGAGATCCAGCTTCGCGAGAACAAACAGCGGGAAACGATTCCGCGCTCCACGATCGACCACGTGCAGAAACAAGGGCGGCCCGTGCTGGTCGGCACCGTCTCGATCGAAAAGAGCGAACGTCTCTCGGCGCTCTTGAACAAGCGGGGCGTGAAGCACGAAGTGCTCAACGCCAAGCACCACAAGCGCGAGGCCGAGATCGTGGCTCAGGCCGGCCGCAAAGGCGCCGTGACCATTGCCACGAACATGGCCGGCCGCGGCACCGACATCGTGCTGGGCGGTAATCCGGAAACCATGACCTGGGCCCAGTTGCAGGATAAGTACGAAACCCGCCTCGACGTCCCGCCCCAAGAGTGGGCCGCCCTGGTCAAGGACATCGAAGAGCGCGAGAACATGAAGGCCGAAGGCGAGCAAGTGTGCGCGGTCGGCGGGTTGCAAATCATCGGCACCGAGCGCCACGAGGCCCGACGCATCGACTTGCAATTGCGGGGCCGCTGCGGGCGGCAAGGCGACCCCGGCCGCAGCCAGTTCTTCCTCTCGTTGGAAGACGACCTGATGCGCATCTTCGCCGGCGAGTGGGTCAAAAACATCCTCACCCGACTCGGCATGCAGGAAGGCGAAGCCATCCGCAGTCGTATGGTCACTCGCCGCGTCGAAGGCGCGCAGAAGAAGGTCGAGGAACGCAATTTCGAGATTCGGAAAAACTTGCTCGAATACGACGAAGTCATGGACGAACAGCGGAAACGCGTCTACGGCTATCGCCAGCGAATCCTCAACGGGGGTAACTGCAAACAGTTGATCCTGGAAATGATCGACAAGCAGGTCAACGAGCACCTGGACGAGTATCTCGACAAAGACTTCGGTACCGACACCTTCGCCAAATGGGCCGGAGGACAACTCTCGATCGAACTCGATGCGCGCGAATTTATCGGACTCGACTACGCCGTGGCCTCGCGGTTGGCCAAGGACGAAGCCACCCGCATGGCCGAAGGCCAGGTGCTCGAGTCGATCGAAGAGAACCTGCCCGAGGAGGAAGACCCCCAGGAGTGGAACTGGGAGGCGCTGGCGAAGTTCGTCAACCAGCGTTGGAGGCTGAATGTCCGCGACCGCGATTTGAAGAAGATCGAACGCGGCGAGCTGGCCGAACCGTTGATCGAAAAAGCGCGCGAGGCGATCGACGCGGTACAGCTCGACGAAGGGGCCCGCTACCTGGGCAATGATTTCGGAGTCCGCGAATCGTGCGACTGGGTGCGCAACAAGTTCGGCATCGCGCTCGACCCCGGGGAAGTCGGCTCGCTCGAGCCCGAGGCGTTCAAGCAGCTCGTCGGCGAGCGCGCGATGCTCGCTTACCAACAGCGCGAAACCGAATACCCGGTGATGACCGGGATGTACTACTTCACGAAGCAAGATGCGCACGGCCAAAAGCGAATGGACCGCGAGAGCCTGCTGGCCTGGGCCCGCCAGCGGTTCGAAGTGGACCTGACCCTCGACGACCTAAAGAACCGGCAGCGCGACGAAATTCAGGCCATGCTGGTCGAGCACAGCAAAGCACAGCAGGTAAAAGCCAAAGCCGCCTTGACGGAAGTTCACCAGCGGGTCGACGAGCTCTTTAGCAGCCTCGGCAGCGACGAGACGGCCGCGGTCGCCGGTGGCGGCAATGGCGTGCTGTCGTCGCTCTCGGACTGGTTGCGACAGAGCCTGCACTACGAGGTGTCGCCGGATGATCTGGCCGGTCTCGACCGCGAGCAGCTCGAGCGCAAACTGGAGATGGTGGTTGAAGACCGTTATCGGCCGGAAATGCGGCGGATGGAGCGGGAGCTGGTGTTGCAGATCCTCGATGCCGCCTGGAAGGACCACCTGTTGGCCATGGACCATCTACGCTCCAGCGTAGGATTGCGCGGCTACGCCCAGGTGGATCCCAAGGTGGAATACAAGCGCGAGGGCATGCGCACCTTCGAGCTGATGTGGTCGAGCGTGGCCGAGCGGGTGACCGATCTGATCTACCGCATGGAGCACGTCGAGGCCTCGACCGCGTCGCCGTGGTCCGAAGGCGCCGCGATTCACGAAGAAGCTCCCTCGGCCTCCGACATCGCTGGTCAGCAGCAGGCCGCGATCGACGGCATGCAAACCGACAAGAAGCTCGAGCCGATTCGCAATCGCGAGCAGCGCGTCAGGCGAAACGATCCTTGTCCGTGCGGCAGCGGCAAGAAGTTCAAGAACTGCTGCATGCGCAAGTCAGGCTGATGGCAGGCTGGAGGCTGTAGGCTGGAGGGCGGAAGGAGCGGAGTTGGTTCCGTCCGGCATATTCGTCGCCCGATCGGCTTGCGGCTTGGCAACGAACGACGCACCAGGGAAAGGAGTCCCAACGCGATGCGTTATCTCTTCAATCTGTTGTACGCGGTGCTGCTGATCGTCGGCTTGCCGTGGCTGTTGCTCGGGGCGATTCGCAAGGGAAAGTACCGCACGGGCTTTGGCGAGAAGTTTCTGGGTCTGGTTCCGCGCCGCGAGAGTGACGCACGCTGCGTGTGGTTGCACGCGGTCAGCCTGGGCGAAGTGAGTCTGATTGCGCCCTTGATCGAAGAAGTGCAGTGCCGGCATCCAGATTGGGACATCGCGATCTCGACCACGACGCTGACCGGCTACGATTTGGCGCAAAAGCGATACGGCCAACACACCGTGTTCTATTGTCCGCTGGATTTCAGTTGGGCCGTGCGACGCGCCATGGCGCGTATCCGTCCGGCGCTGCTGCTGCTGGTTGAATTGGAGCTATGGCCCAATCTGATCGCGGCGGCGCGAGACGCGGGCGCGAAAGTGGCGATCGTCAACGGCCGGTTGGGCGACCGCAGTTTTCGCGGCTACTTCCGCGCGCGGCCGCTGGTGCGAAGGCTGCTTGCGCGGGTCGATCTGGTGGCCGCGCAGACGGCGCAATACGCCGATCGATTTCTCGCGCTCGGGGCGCGGCACGAGTGTACGTACGTGACCGGCTCGCTCAAATTCGACGGCGCGCCAACGAATCGCGACAATCCGCAGACAAAGGCGCTCGGCGAACTGGCCGGCTTCGAGCAGGACGACGTCGTCTTCCTGGCCGGCAGTACGCAGCAGCCGGAGGAACGGCTGGCGCTGGATGCCTATTGGCAACTTTCGGCCGTGTATCCGCGGTTGCGATTGGTTGTCGTACCGCGCCATCCCGATCGTTTCGACGAAGTCGCGAGCATCATTGCCGGCAGCGGCATTCCATGGCAACGGCGCACGGAGTTGGACCAGGCGCCGGCCGACCCGGCGGCTCGGATCCTGCTGGTCGATCGCGTGGGTGAATTGGCGGCGTGGTGGGGCACCGCGCGGATCGCGTACGTCGGCGGCAGCATGGGCAGCCGCCAGGGACAGAACATGATCGAGCCGGCGGCCTACGGCGCGGCCGTTTCGTTCGGACCCAAGACCAAGAACTTTCGCGACGTCGTGGCCGCGCTGTTGGACGCCAAAGCCGCGATGGTCGTCCACGACGGCGACGAGCTAACCGCCTTTGTCCGTCGCTGTCTCGATGAGCCCGAGTTCGCCAACGCGCTGGGGGCCAATGCCCAACGGGTCGTCACGTCTCAACTCGGCGCCACCGGTCGCACGGCCGATTTGCTCGACGCGCTGGTGGCGGACCGGCGAGCGGTGTCATCGGGCCGCCGCTCGGCTGCCTGAATTTGTCGTAGCCTGGCACTTTCTCTTTCTGAGCGGCGGGGCGAGACGGCGGTCGGTTGCGATTCACCAGCACGTCGGCCCCCGACTTTGCCCGGGGGATGGTTGCAACTCGACTGGCGCACCGCCAGCAAAGTCCACGGGCAGAGCCCTCGGGGCTGGGCGACCTTCGAGTCATCCGCACACTGCGGCGATCTCTGGTTGCGATGCCCATCCGCCGCCAGCTATAATGCCAGACTATTCGCAAGGGCGAATCACTTGGAGGGACCCCGTTCCCTCGTTCCCGCTCGGTTAGGAGACGCAAACGTGGCATCCGGCAAGTATCTGTTTACGAGTGAATCGGTCAGCATGGGCCATCCGGACAAGTTGGCCGACCAGATTTCCGACGGCGTGCTGGATGCTCTGATTCGGCAGGATCCGATGAGCCGCGTGGCTTGCGAGACGATGATCACCACCGGCGTGGCGATCGTGGCCGGCGAAATCACGACCAAGGCGGTCGTCGACTACGCCAGCGAAGTGCGCCACGTGATCCGCGAGGTGGGCTACACCGATGACCAAATGGGTATCAACGCCGACACGTGCGCCGTGATGATCGCGATCGACAAACAGAGCCCGGACATTGCCCAGGGCGTGAACGAGGATGCCAGCCACGGCAAGGCCATTGGCGCCGGCGACCAGGGCCTGATGTTTGGCTACGCCTGCAACGACACGCCGGAGTTGATGCCGCTGCCGATCGCCTTGTCGCACCGGATTCTCAACCGATTGACCGAAGCCCGGCAAAAAGCGGAAGTCGCCTGGCTGCGTCCCGACAGCAAGAGCCAGGTGACGATCGAGTACGACGATCATCGTCCGCTGCGGGTTGACACGGTCGTCGTTTCGACGCAGCACGGTCCCGACGTGGGGAACAAGGAGATTCGCGATTTCGTGACCAACCAGGTCGTCAAGCCGTGCCTGCCCGAGGAGTTGGTCACCGGCGAGATCAAGTATCACATCAATCCCACCGGCCGTTTCGTGGTTGGCGGACCGCACGGGGACTGCGGGCTCACCGGCCGTAAGATCATCGTCGATACCTACGGCGGCTGGGGCCGACACGGGGGCGGCGCGTTTAGCGGCAAGGATCCCACGAAAGTGGATCGCAGCGCCGCCTACATGGCGCGGCACGTGGCCAAGAACATCGTCGCCTCGGGACTGGCCGATCATTGCGAAGTGCAGTTGGCCTATGCCATCGGCGTGACCGAGCCGGTCAGCGTATGCGTCGACACCGGCGGCACGGGCCAAGTGGATGACGAACGGATTTGCGAGATCGTGAAGGAGATGTTTCCGCTTACACCGGCCGGAATCATCGAATATCTCGACCTGCGGCGGCCGATCTTCCGCAAGACGGCAGCCGGCGGGCATTTCGGCCGCGACGATCCCGATTTCACCTGGGAAGGCACGCAGCGAGCCAAAGAACTGGCCCAAGCCGCCGGCAGTGCGGTCGCCAGTCGGGCTTGATACGCGAGACATCGCATGGATGCGACTTCAATCGTTCGCCCCGTTATCTGGCCGCGGGTTGATTCGCCCGTCGGATCGCAACTTGCCCGGGCGGTTCTCACGACGCTCTTCGCGCTGATGGCGCTTGGGGCGCTGGTGGTTTGCACGCGGCGAGTCAGCGGTACGTTGCACGGGTCGCTGTCGGCGGCGGTGCTCGTTGGCATGGCCATTGTGTTGGGCTGCTCAGCGATTGTGTTTCGCGGCCGCGTCGCGGCACCTGCTGACGGCATGCGTCCGATGATTAGATATATCCTGTGCGCCGCACCGTCGTTGGTGCTCGCGCTGTGGGCCGTCGCTCTGTTATTGCCCGATACGTCGGTCGTCGGAGTGGTTGGCTTCGTGGGCTTGCTGCTGGCCGAAGAAGGGTGGAGCTGGGGGCGGATGTTTCCCACCAGCCGTCGGGCCGACCAACCGAGCGGGGCGAGGCGCCTGGACGCCGGCACGCGGACCGCGATCGACGAACCGGCGGACGGTGGTGGCGTCCTCGACCAGACCGACGCGCCAGGCGAAGGGGCCATGCAGCGGATGGTGCGTCGTCGCGAACCGGATGGGGAGCAATCGATCGAAGGTTGGGTGCGGGCCGAGTTCGCGCCGGGTCAGCGGCACGCGATGGCCCACCTCGCGATTTGCCCGCCGCTGGAGCGGACGCCTCAGTGCTATGCCGAACAATCGGATGGCCCGCCCGCGCAGGTGAAAATCGGGCAGGTGCTGCCCTACGGCGTGCGGTTCGAGATCAAACTTGACGAGCCGGCCAGCGAGGCCAGCGAAGTGACCGTCGAGTTCTCGATCCAGGAGCGGCCGGCCGAGTAGCGCAATTGCTGATCGAGAAGCAAGGTCGTTCACGAGGAAGGCACGGTTGTGAAAAAACCGGACTAGTCCTCGTCCCCTTGCAGCACGCCACCCATCTCTTCCACGATCCGCGGCGTCGGCAGGTCGATGCGGCCGTCCACCAGATGCACGAAATTGTCGGCCAAGATCTCTTCGGGATGGATGATGTACTTCGTGTTCTGGCCGATTTGCCTGCCGTAGTCCGGCACGTCCAATGGCTCGACCAATATCGGCTTTCCGTCTTTCAGGGCCGGTCGGCGAATTCCGGCGTCGTCCGCCAGTTGCATCAGCTTGAAGTCGAGGTAGGAAAACAGCGAGCCGCCGCGGGCCGGATCATATCGCGCGGACTTCGAAATCAGCACCGGCATCCACTCGGTCGTGCCGCCATCGGCCGTGATGTAGTAGTTGTTCAGCGGCGCGTCGGGATTGGTGATCTTTCGCGCACGCAGCGGCTCGGGCAGTTGCACCTCGTTCGACGGCCGAAAGCCAATGATCGCGTACAGCCGCCGGCGAAGCTCGGGATTGTGGCTGCTCAAGACGTGAAACACTTCGTGCGGCAGGATCTTCTTGATGTCGCCGCGGCGATTGTCGACCATGTTCTGCGGCAGGACGATCGCCGCGCCGCGGCAATAGGCGGCGCCACCTTCCTCCTGACCGGTGGTCTTGATCAACAGAATCACCGGCGGCAGCTTGAGTTTCCAAGGACGTAACTTTCCGGCCAGCTCTTCCAACAGCGTCGTTAAACGGGCGATTTCCTCGTCGGTCCACGGCCGCACGTGACTGGAAACGAACGCGGCGAACTCGTCGGGTGACACGTCGCGGTCGGTCTTGAGGCGAACTTGTCGATCGAACGGGCTCAAGCGGTCCAAGTAGTCGTCGCGGCGCGCAAGTGCGGCGGCCCCTTCGCGCACGTCGGCAAACCGCACCAGCGTGCCATCGGTCAGTGGGACATCGACCGCCACAGCGAGCGAACATCCGCAGCACGCCAGCGCGACGATCGCGCGTTGCAGCGATTTCGTGTGTCCCGACACCATCGTTCGCTCCGGCTGAGGGCGACGACCTATTTGACGCCCAACAATACGGCCCACATGTCCTTTTGCCACGGCCCGCTGACGCTGCGGAACCCGCAGTCGCACATGTACGCGAGTTGCGACTGGACGGTTTCGTGGCAATCGTCGCCGCTGGTGCGCGGTACGTGGAAGTTCTTCACGTTGCGCTCTTCCCATTGCTCGCACATGCGGCGAAACGGCTCGCTCACCAGCCCTGCGTCGCTGATCTTCCGCAAGTGCGCGGCCCATGCGATGAGGGCCTGTTTGTAGTCGGCGTCGTCGTCGGCGCGGACTTCGTCGCCGTTGGCAAGCGTGCCCATCGGCTGTAGCGCGTCGTAACACTGCTGGTAGAGCCGTCGTTTCTCGTCGGGCACCAGATGGTGAATGGCTGACGTGCTGACGATGGCCGTGGGCGCAGCGGGCAGTTGGGCCGCCCAGTCGTCTTGCAGCCGTGCCAGCTGGTAGGTGGCGCGCTGGCCGAACGGTTCGAGCCGCGCTTTGGCAAGATCCAGAAACGGCTGCGACTGATCGACGATCACGGCGGCGGCCCGTGGAAACCGCGCGAGAAACTTTTCGGCCAGCCGGCCCGATCCTCCGCCGAGGTCGACCAGCAGAAACTCCGCGTCGCGCGGCCGGGCGATTTGAGTCAGGACGGCCTCTTGGATCTCGGCGTAATACGGGTGAATGACCTCGACCGCCGCGTCGTAGCCGGCGGCGTGTTCGGCCTGGTTCCAGCGATACGTCTGATTCATCTGTTGGTTTCTCTAGACCGTGTGCGCCGCACGCAATTTCTGTATTTTGTAGCCGGTCTCTGTGGGGCCGGAAAGTCTTCCGCGGTCAAAGACCCCGGCTACAGACGAAACGAACAGGCGCTCAAGCGGTTGCCGTCGGCCAGTTTGTCACAGTACACTGACGATTGCAATGAACCGGCGGATTGGTCGTCGTCCGCGCGCGGCGGGCCGCCATCATTTCAGTCCCTGGCCCTGCAGAAAGCGGATTCCATGGCCCGTTGGCCGCGTCACGTTTGGACGTCGATCGTCACGTACTTGACGATTTTCGGTTTGTTTCCCTTGCTTTGTTTCCTGGCTTGGGCCTGGGTGCGCGGTTGGATATAAGTGCCGCCGCGGGCGGCGGACGTCGGGAGAAAATCGCGTTGGACCGTCTGTACGAAGAATTGCGGTCGTTGCTGGCCCCCTTTGACCAGGAGCACGTGCTGGCGTTCTGGAAGGATCTAATCGCCAGCGAGCGTGAAGTCCTGGCCGTGCAAATTCAACGGCTCGACTTACACTTGCTTCACGAGTTGTTCCACGGCAAGAGTGCGGCGGAGGATTGGGCGGCCCTTGCGCGGCGTGCCACGGTTCCGCCCGCGATCCGGCTCGCCGATCGCCGGGCATCCGATCTCGCCGAACACGCACACGAGCGCGGCACGGAGGCACTCGCCGCGGGCCACGTCGGCGCGATCGTCGTGGCCGGAGGGCAGGGCACCAGGCTGGGATTCGATCAGCCCAAGGGCTTGTACTCGATCGGTCCCGTGTCGGACAACTCGCTGTTTCAGATTCTGTTCGAAAAAGTCGTCGCTCGCTCGCGGTCCGCGGGCATGCGGATCCCGCTGTACCTGATGACCAGCCCCGCGACGCACGAAGAGACGATCGCGTACCTGCAAGCCAACGAGAACTTCGGACTGCCCCAGGAAGACTTGCGAGTTTTCTGCCAGGGGACCATGCCGGCGGTCGAGGCGGGTACGGGTAGGTTGCTGTTGGAGGAGAAGCACCGCCTGGCACTCAGTCCCGATGGGCACGGCGGCACGTTGGCGGCGCTCGAACAAAGTGGGTGTCTGGCCGATATCAAAGCGCGCGGACTGCGGCAATTGTTCTATTGCCAGGTCGACAATCCGCTGGTGCAAATCTGCGATCCGGAGTTCGTCGGGCATCATCTCCTGAGCGGCTCCGAACTGTCGACTCAAGTGGTTGCGAAGCGAACGTCGCGCGACAAGGTGGGCAACGTCGTGTCGCTCGACGGCCGGTTGCGGATCATCGAATATAGCGATTTGAATCCGCTTGAAGATGAAATCGTCGAAAGGACCGGGCCCGGCGGGACGCCCGTGTTTTGGGCCGGCAACACAGCCGTACACGTGTTCGACGTCGCGCTGTTGGAGCGCGCGGCGCACAGCGCCACGGCGTTGCCGTTTCACATGGCGCGAAAGGCGGTGGCGCACGTCGATCCGTCGGGCAAGCGGGTCCAACCGGAAACACCCAATGCCGTAAAGTTCGAGCGGTTCATCTTCGACTTGCTTCCCGAGGCGCGCCAGGCGATCGTCGTTGAGGTGGATGAGGCACGCGAGTTTGCGCCGGTCAAGAACGCGCCCGGCGAGCCGCGAGACACGCCCAACAGCGTGCAGCAGCAGATGATTGCATTGCACGCCGATTGGCTGCGGGCGGCCGGATGCGAGGTGGCCCCGGGCGTGGCCGTCGAGATCAGCCCGATGTTTGCCCAAAATGCGGAGGAAGTCGCGGCCCAAGTTCGCACCGGAATGGTCGTGACTCAAGCGCGGTACTTCTGCTAGCCTATCGATCGATTCTGGCGGGAATGCTAGCAGCCGTCCACTCGAGCGTGGACGTGGAAGGTCACGATGCTTCATGCGGTGATCATGGCCGGTGGATCCGGCACGCGTTTCTGGCCCGAGAGCCGCGGCGCGCGTCCCAAGCAACTGCTGCGCTTCTTCGGCGACCGAACCATGATCCAGGCGACCGTCGATCGGCTGGCGGCGCTGGTCCCGCCCGAGCGCATCCTGGTCGTGACCAACGAGCAATTGGTCGGCGAGATTCACAAGCAGCTTCCGCAGTTGCCCGCCAACGCGCTGGTGGGCGAGCCGTGCCGCCGCGACACGGCGCCGTGCATCGGTCTGGCGGCATTGATGACGGTGCGCGACGATCCCGACGGCATCATGGCGGTGATGCCGGCCGATCACGTGATCTCGCCCGACGCGGCGTTCGCTCAAGCCATCAATCTGGCGGCCCATTTGGTCGAGGAGTCGCCCGAGCGGCTGATCACGTTTGGCATTCGGCCGACCTATCCGGCCGAGTCGTTCGGCTATATCGAGCGGGGAGCAGAATTACCGCTGGGTGATCGGCCCGCGGCGGTGGGGGATGCGCCGGTCTATCACGTGAAGCGGTTTCGTGAAAAGCCCCAGTCCGACGTCGCGCGTCAGTACGTCGAGGCCGGATCGTTCTACTGGAATTCGGGCATTTTCGTGTGGAAGGCGGCCACGATCCTCGATGAGCTCACGGCGCGGCAGGCCGAGATGGTCGCGCATCTCAGAACGATCGCCGATGCCATCGGCAGTGCCAATTATCCAAAAGTCTTGGCCCGCGAGTTCGGTGCGATCAAGGGCCTATCGATCGACTATGCCGTGATGGAACAGGCGCAAGACGTGCTGGTCGTCGAGGCCCCGTTTTCGTGGGACGACGTGGGCAGTTGGCAGGCCATCGCGAGGCTCGAGGGAGTCGATGCGCAGGGCAATACGGTGGTCGGGCGGCATGTGGGCCTTCGCACCGCCGGCACGATCGTGCGCGGGACCGAAGATCACTTGATTACCACCTTGGGCGTGTCCGATCTGATCATCGTGCATACGCCCGACGCGACGCTGGTGGCCAACAAACACGACGAGGAGTCGATTCGGCAACTCGTGAAATTGATTGCCGAACACCGCTGGCAACAGTACCTTTGAACACTGGGTCGTGTCGATGGAGCGGCGCAACTTTCTGACGACGTGTCTGCTTGCCATGAGCCAGGCCGCCTGGGCCTGGCCGGCTGGGGCCGATGATATGCCACCCGACAAACCATCTACCGGGAACCCGAACGCCGTGATGCCCACGCTCGGCGGCAAGCAGTTTTGGACCGACGAGCTGTTCTTTCACGATTGGCACATCCAGCGGAACGTGTCCACGGGCCACTACCGGCTGCTCAGCGGCGCCAATTTGCGTTATGCGTGGGGCAGCTTCGACGAGTGCCGGGCGAAGCTCGAGGTCATCAAACGAAAGCGGCAGCTCCCGCCGATGGATGGCCCCGCGGTGATCGTGCTGCACGGGCTGTTTCGCAGCTCGTCGGCGATGAGCAAGATGTGCCGCTACTTGCGCAAGGAGGGCGGCTATACGGTCTTCAACGTCAGCTACGCGAGCACGCGCGGCGGGGTACACGATCATGCCCGCGCGCTGGCCAGCGTGATCGACAACCTTGAAGGGATCGATAAGATCCATTTCGTGGCGCATAGTCTGGGCAACCTCGTGATTCGACATTATCTGGCCGACCACAAGAAATCCGGGCAAGGCGTTCGATCCGACGCGCGCATCAAGCGGATGGTGATGCTTGGCCCGCCCAATCAAGGCGCGCGTATCGCCGAAGCGCTGAGCAAGGTTGGCGCCTTTCATTTCGTGGCTGGTGCGTCGGCCTCGCAATTGGCCGTCGGTTGGGATTCGCTGCAAGAGAAACTCGCCACGCCAGACTTCGAGTTCGGCATTTTGGCTGGCGGGCGCGGTACCGAAACGGGCTACAATCCGTTGTTCGGCGAGGATAACGACCTGGTCGTCAGCGTCGAGAGCACGCGCTTGGCCGGCGC
>SDBV01008144.1_pt1 | contig 14193 bp, 13 predicted proteins | sample 2277081 | NCBI WGS metagenome assembly SDBV01 (sample SAMN10402039, study PRJNA504765) | marine sediment metagenome | isolation source: marine sediment core GS10_PC15, 223 cmbsf | place: Arctic Ocean: Southern Knipovich Ridge | collected 2010
CCTCAGACATCTTCAACGAGCCCCAAAACCTTTAAAAACCAAATCTTTCTTTTCTTCTTATGAAACGATCAAGCAGAAGATGGAAAAAAAGATGGCAAATGCGCTGGAAGTGGCAAAGAAAGCGTCTTAGAAAGGAAAAAAGAAAAAGAAAGATGAAAAGAGCTAGAGCTAATAAGTAATCATTTTCTAACATAACAATATTTATTAATCATTCAAAAGATAATTTACTATGGTACACGGAATTTGGACAGAAAAGTATCGTCCTACTGTTTTTTCTGAAGTTGTTGGGCAAGATGAAATTATCAAAAGGGTAAGCTCTTTGACAAATTCATTAAATATCCCTCATCTACTTTTTGCAGGCCCTGCAGGAACAGGCAAATCCACATTAGCATTAATAGTAGTAAAAGAACTTTTCAAAGAAAACTGGAAAGAAAATTATCTTGAACTTAATGCAAGTGATGAAAGAGGGATAGCTGTTGTAAGAGAAAAAGTAAAAAATTTCGCGAGAACCAAATCATTAGGAAATGTTTCATTTAAAGTCATCTTCTTAGATGAAGCAGATGCCCTGACCCCTGAAGCACAACAAGCATTAAGGAGAACCATGGAAAACTATTCTGCAACTTGTAGATTTATTTTATCTTGTAATTATTCAAGCAAAATAATTGACCCAATACAATCGCGTTGTGCCTTATTTAGATTCAAACTTCTGGAAAAAAAAGATATAGAAAAGGTGATTCAAAAAATTTCTAAAGAAGAATCATTAACAATCTCTCCCGAATCAATAGAAATAATTTACGAAGGAAGTGAAGGAGATTGCAGAAGATGCATTAACATATTACAATCAACTGCATCAATCTCCCCGTCGATAACTCCAGAACTTGTTTCAACCATGATTGCAAACACAAAACCAAAAGATATTAAGATTGTTCTCGATTATGCCATATCTGGAGATTTCCAAAGAGCAAGAGAAAAACTTTTAGATATTATGCTCAAAGAAAGTATTTCAGGACAAGATGTGATAAAAGCTATTCAAAAAGAAATTTGGAATCTGCCAGTAGAACCTGAAATAAAAGTCAAACTTACAGAAAAAACAGGTGAATCTGAATTCAGAATCGTAGAAGGCTCTGATCCTTTTATACAATTACAAGCCTTATTAGCCAGTTTTGTCTTGGCAGGACTAGGTAAATCATGATAACCTGCAAGATTCTCGTGCCCCGAAGGGGTATTTTGGCTGGATTGGGAAAGTAAAATGCCCTGGACTGAAAAACATAGACCAAAAAATTTTGAAGATGTCAAAGGACAAGATGATGCTATCTTAAAAGTTAAGAATTTCATTAATAATTTCCTTTTTCTCAAAGGAGGGCGGGTGGGAAAACCATTAAAAAAAGCCCTAATTCTACATGGGCCTCCTGGAACTGGTAAAACAACATTAGCACATGTCGTAGCACAAGATACAAATTCAGAAATTTTTGAACTTAATGCAAGCGATTTAAGAAACAAAGCAAAATTAAATGAAGTATTAAGACCTGCTACAGAACAGAAATCACTAATAAAACAAAACAAAATAATTCTAATAGATGAAGTGGATGGAATCTCCAAAGCTGATTGGGGAGGAATTACAGAACTAATCTCCATAATTAACTCAACCCCTTATCCAATAATAATTACTGCAAATAACATTTGGCATAAAAAATTAGCTCCATTAAGGAAAAAAGCAGAACTCATACAGATAAAAGAAATAGGGTATGGAACAATAAAAGACATTCTAATCCATATTTTAAAAAAAGAAAACAAATTTATTGAAAATCAAATATTAACAAACATTGCTATTAAATCCAAAGGAGACTTAAGAGCAGCCATAAATGATTTGCAAACAATCTCTAATTTACCAGACCCGAATTCTATAATTTTTGATGAAAGAAATAAAGAAACAGATATTTTTAATTCTCTCAAACAAATCTTTAAAAATAAACCAACAAATGAAACATTAAAAATTTTTGATTCGGTTAATATGTCCATTGATGAAATAATATTATGGGTTGAAGAAAATATTCCTTATGAATATGAAGGAGAAGAACTTGCAAAAGCATTTGATAGATTAAGCAAAACAGATGTTTTCAGGGGGAGAATTTACAAAAAACAATATTGGAGATTTTTAGTTTATGAAAATATTCTTTTAAGTTATGGCATAGCAGCTTCAAAGAAAAATCCCAAAACAGGATTCACAAGCTATAAAAAACCAACAAGAATTTTAAAAATCTGGCTCAACAACCAGAGAACTATAAAAAAGAAATCAATTGCAGAAAAATATGCTCGTTATGTTCATGTCGGACAAAAAAGAGCAATGAATGAATTTCCAATTTTAAAACAAATAATCAAATCAAATCCAGTAATTCAAAAAGAACTTAGATTAAATGAAGAAGAAATTGAATATTTAAGACAGTAATTATATTTTAACGAGAGGTTTCAACCACAATTAACACTGAGCAACAGTATCTGTTCCTTCTTTATAACCAAATCCAGTAGAAGGATTTGCTGTTGAAACTTCCTCAGAACATTCTTGAGGAGCATCATTAAATGCAGAGCAAATAGTTTCTAAATAAGCAGCGGGGCTTCTTGAACTGCTTATAATCTCTCCATTAATAACCAAAGTTGGACTTCCTTGAACTCCATAACCTTCGCTCAATGCAGAATCTGATTCAAAATAACCATCTGCTCTATTATCCATACAATCTTGTAAATTAGAACTGTCAATTCCAACTTCTTGTTCGCATGCACTAACATCAGCAGGTTCTTGAGGATTATCAGAATCAAGTATACATACTAAATACTTATTTAATTTGTCTTGTCCTTGTTCTTCTCTAATACATAATTGCCTTTTATTTTCAACATCTTCTTTTTCACCATGAAGTATATAATGAACTGCTCTTAATTTAAAATCAATCTTATCTCCTAATAATGCTACAACAGGCAAAATACCTTTCTCTGCTTGAGTTCCATAAGGACAATAACTCATTACAAACAATTCAACTTCTGGTTTATCTGACTTAGGAATCTCTTGAGTATTTGAAGAAGATTCTTCATCATCTTCTTCTACAATCAAAGGAATCAAACCACTAATAAGGTTTTTACCATCCAAAGTTACATAAATTACTCCATCACTTTCAGAAGAAGAATAATCAACCTTATACAAACCACTTTCCTTTTCTACATTTAAAATTTCCATATCAGTTAATTGAGAGCTTGCAAAGTCTAAAACATTTTCTCCAGCAACCTCTTCTGAAACAACATTCCCAGTCATTCCGCCAGAAGTCATAGAAATCAATAAGAACATAGATAACACCCCAAGAACAATAGTGGAAAGCATAAAAGGATTCGCCCTTAATTTACCAGTTAAACTTGGATTAGATTTAGAAAGTTCTTTATGTGGTTCCTCTGGTGTCTTGTAATTATCTTCAACTGGTTTCTTATCTTCCTCTTTCACTAATTCCTTATCATTCTCTTCCACTGGTTTAGTATAATTTTCTTCTTCTGGTTTCTTAAAATCATCTTCCCTTTCTTCCTTTTTTTCTTCATCCATTCTAAAATTAAAAAAACATTACTTAAAAGGTTTTGGGTGATTTACGATTTTCAAAAACAATAATTTTATATACTATTTTAAAGAGATTCGAATATGGATAATCTATTAGAAATAGCAAAAATGTATGACCCAGAAGAAGACATTGCTCCTTCAGAAAAAAGAAATAAAGTAGCAGGATCTTGGGGAATGAAATTAGCAGATGCCATCCTTGAAGAATATGAATATGATTTCACTAAATGGACTATGTTTAAAAAAATATCTACTCTTACAGAAGAATCATACAAGCAACAGCATTCAGGTAAATAACTGTTAAAAGATAATTATTTATATTTCCTATTCTTTATTTTAACATGGGTTTAAACATCAGAGAAATCGTTTCGCGAAAAGAAATCTCATTTTCTGAATTGAAAAATAAAACAATCTGTGTTGATGCATTTAATACATTATACCAATTTTTATCCACAATCAGACAAATGGATGGAACTCCTTTAATGGATAACAAAAAAAGAATCACAAGCCATCTCTCTGGAATTTTTTATAGGAATATTGCTTTAATTGAACAAGGAATTAAATTAGTTTATGTGTTTGACGGCACACCTCCAAAAGCCAAAGGAAAAACCAGAGAAAATAGGGATACTGCAAGATTCCTAGCAAAAGAAAGATATAATGAAGCAAAACAAAGTGAAGATATTTCTGCAATGAGAAGATACAGCAGTCAAATAGTAAGATTAGAAGACCGTATGATTGAAGAAAGTAAAAAACTTTTAGAGGCCATGGGAATTGCTGTTGTACAAGCCCCAAGTGAGGGGGAAGCAGAGGCAGCATATCTCTGCAGAGCTAAAGGAGAAGTTTATGCAAGTGCAAGTCAAGATTACGACAGTCTTCTTTTTGGTGCTCCAAAACTTATTCAAAATTTAACTCTATCAAGAAAAAGAAAAACCTTTTCTGGATTTGTTGAAATTAAACCAGAAATAATTGAGCTTGAAAGAGTACTAAATACTCTTGGGATTAATTTGGATCAATTAATTTGTCTTGGGATACTTGTTGGAACAGATTATAATCCAAAAGGAATTCCAGGAATTGGGCAAAAAAAAGCATTGCAAATAGTCAAAAAATTTGAACAACCAGTTTTAATTTTCAAAAGTGTTGAAGAACAAATCTTTAATTTACCAAAAGAAAACAGATTTGATTGGAAAGAAATTTTTGAACTATTTCATAAACCAGATGTAAAAAATGAAGAATTTGAATTTAAGAAAATTGACGAAGAAAAAATCAAAGATATTTTAGTTAAAGAACATGACTTCTCAGAAGAGCGAGTTGAAAAACAATTAAAACGACTTAGAGCAATTACAGAAAAAAACAAACAAAAACCATTAGGAGATTGGATTTAATTATCTCTTTTCTTCTCTATTCATTTCTTTCTTTTCTTTCTGCATTCTCTCTTTTCTTTTCTCTTTTCCTTCTCTCTCTTAAGTATCTCTTTTCTTTTCTGACTCTTTTTATTTCTTTTACTAAATCTCTTCTTCTTGGATTAAGATAAGGGTTTTCTCTCAAATAACGGGGAAGTCTCCTTGAAGAATATCTTCTTCCCCACCCATCCTTCTTCATAAAAAGCCTAAATAAAATTAAAATAACTCCAACAACAATTACAATTGATTTCTCATAAACAAAAAGTGAAGATGCTAATAAAAATCCTCCAAAAATAAACAAAGAATCTTTTCCAAGTTTTACAATTAAAAATATGGCTAATGCTATTGCTAATATTGGTATTAGAATATATAATATCTCTGTAGAAATTCCCATATCATAAACCCAACCACTTAAATCAAATCCAGATTTATTTACCCAGTAAGTTATACCAAAAGACGAGGCAAATGAAATGACTGCTGCAATTGCAACATTATCTTTGAACATTCTGTTTAAAGAAAAAAAGATGAGTGCAAAAGAAATTATAAATACCAAAAGAATTATCAAATTACCTTCAGAAATACTATCTAATAAATCACTTAACGAAAATGAAGCCGCATTAATAAAACCAGTTAACATTATTGTTAAAAATATAATCAAAAACCAAACTCCCTTTTTCATATTTGCATTAAGATTAAAGTTTTTATAAATTTATCTTTATAAGAGAAATATTTATAAATAAGTAAGTTGTCCATCAATTATGAAGAGAGGAATAAAGAGTAAAAAAAACATTTCTACTAATAAGACAAAAAAGGTTTCTAAAAACAAAAAGATTTCTAAGACAAAAGTTTCTAAAAAAAAGACATTAACCAACAAGCAATGGTTAACAATTTCAATCGCAGCATTTTTAGTTTTTGCGATTGCCTTAGCTTTTGTAAATGTTCCTCAAAATGCAAGTGTTACTGGAGAATATGTTGGAAATATAAGTACTGAGGGGATAAATTCACGTGTGGGAAATTTCTTAACAGACTTTATTGACTTTGATACGGGAGACACCATAGTTATAAAATACGCATTTTTTGTATTACTAACAATTTTTATTGTTAGCATTCTCTCCATGGCAGACTTCCCAAACAAACCATTTCTTAGATTTTTACTTGCTCTTCCTGTATCATATATATCTATAATTCTAATAAAACCTGAGGAGATTTTATCAGCAACTATTCTTTACAGTTCATTAGGTATGACGTTTATTGTCATGATTCCTCTTGTTATCATGGCTCTCTTCACTTCACAGGTTTTACAAGGAAAACTAACTGCAGGAAAAATAATACTTCAATTGATGGTCTGGTATTTTTATTTAGCTTTTTTAATTTACTTTTTAATTAGAGCTTTTACAGATACTAAAAACCTTTATAGTGGGGGAGTCCTAGCTGTGATAATAATCGGGATAATTATTTCACTAATAATTATAATATTTAACAAGAAAATTAGACTATGGATAAGGAACAAGGGAAGAGAAGCAAGAGAAGAGACCTTGAAAGATTTAGAAGACCTCAAAAGAGTTCATGAAATGTCAGAAGCTGAACGTATGAGAGAGAGGATAAAGGCGGCTGAAGAGTTACATACAAAAAAATAGAACTTACGCACATTAATAAACAACCCCAAAACATTTAATAATTCTATTTATTTTTGTCTGATATGAAAAAGATTAGAGCATTTGATGTTTTAGGAAATATTGCTATTGCAAAATTCCCAAAAGATTTTAAATTAATTAACAAAAAAAAGTTTGCAAACAAAATTCTAAAAGACAACAGTTCTATAAAAACAATATTAGAAAAAGTGGGAAAATTCTCAGGAAGATTAAGAAAGATGCAAACAAAATATCTTGCCGGAGAAAAAACAAAAGAAGTCTTGTATAAAGAAAATAAATGTGTTTTTAGATTCAATATTGATACAACTTATTTTTCATCTCGATTAAGTAATGAGAGAAAGGAAATTGCATCTAAAGTTAAAAAAGGAGACAATGTATTAGTTATGTTCGCTGGGGTTGCTCCTTTTTCAATAGTCATTGCTCGTAATTCAAAGCCAAAAAAAGTTTACTCTAATGAAATAAATAGAGAAGCAAACAAATATGCTCAATTGAACATTGAATTAAACAAAGTTAAAGACAAAGTTGAATTAATTTCTGGAGATATTAAAAGGGTGATAGCTTCTAGTCTTGACACCCAAGGGCGTACCCCGAAAAATTCTTTTCAAGAATTTTTACAAGGGACAAAATTTGATATCATTGTAATGCCTCGTCCTCAATTAAAAGATACTTTTTTAGAACAAGCATTTAAAGTAAGTAAAAAGGGAACTCGGGTATATTATTATGATTTTTGTCAAGAAGATGAAATTAATTTAATTGTTGAAAAAATTAAACAAGAAGCTAAAAAAGCAAAAAAGAAAATCAAAATTCTAAAAACAAAAACCGCAGGAGAAATAGCACCTTACAAAATCAGGGTTAGGGTTGATTTAAAAGTTGTTTAATAAATTAATCAAATTTAACTAATTTAAATAATAAAGTAAGACTTATATACCCAAATGTTCATCAACAGCGTCACCAACTTCATTAAAGAGTTCCTCTTTTGTAGTAACTGACATATCACTGACTTCCCCAAGTTCATTGCTACCACTAGTTAAAACCTCTTCTTCACTTAGCTCATAAATTTTTTCTGAAGTCGTATACAAGTAAATTCCAATTAAGACTGCTACTATTAATATTATAATTAATAAAATGATTATACTTTTTTTCATTTTGCTCTAAATGTATCTGCAGACAAGTATCCCTCCTGTTTAATTACATCAAAAGATTCTCCATTATATGAACTATCCTTTGCTGTTAATTTACCTGCAACAGGATCAAAATTTAAGCTGAATTGCCCACCTATCTCCCCAAAATCTACGTCGATTGAAGTTATTCCCGCATAACCATCTGGACCAAGATAACTCCAAGTTACTATATACCCACAATTATATTGTCTAGTACAATCATTTTTACATTCTTTGTGTTCCTTTACATTAGTAATCCAAATCTCGTCGTTCTCCATCTTTTCCATATATGTATCACTACAAACGGTCTGGCATATTCTCGCATCTTCTCTATAGGATGGACAACCTGTTCCTATTCCCTGGGAATCTATAGCATATTCAAGATGCATTTTTTCAGCAATGTGTTCATTCTCTCCGTCATTCAGATAAGCCATTTGAGTTTCTCCGGTTCTTCCTGTTATTGGGTCATCTATCCAAACAAACTCAATAAATGAAACTTTTAGAGTTTTTCCTAATTCTGTTTCTAAAAGAGCAGACCAAATGGGCTGAATAGAAATAAATCTTTCTGGGTCAGGAATTTTTTCAGCATATAAACTTGCAACCACTAAGCCACTTAATAAAATAATTAAAAGAACCCCAAATATCCAACCTCTTTTCATATCATTACATAGAAATTATATATATAAACTTTTCTACAATTCCTTCTTCTTCCTAATTGACGTCGGAGCTTCACCACCATGCCAGGTAAATCTTGGTCTGATCCTCACAGGATAAATTCTCTCAGAATTATCATCAAGAATTATTGCTGAACCCTTAAGCCCAGGCAAATCATCCATGTATTTTTTTATACTATCCAAAAGATAACTTTGCATAATATGATTTAATGCCTCTAAATCTGGCTGACTCGTAACTCTATGCGCGATAACTATATCTGATTGAGTCATAACATCTTGATGAATCTTTCCTGGTTGTTGCGTAGCCAACACTACTGAAATTCCTGGTTGTCTACCTTCTCTTAAAAGTTGAATTAAAGAATCTGTAGCAATGGTTTTGTCGTTTAACGGCAAAAACTCATGAGCTTCATCTATAAAAAGCCAAACCAAAGGATTTTCTTTTTTTTCAATTCCTGATGAAAATTGAATACCTGTAGAAACAGATTCAACTTCTTCCTTTTTCCTTGCAGACATTCTCTCTTTGAAAATCTTCCTCGATACTAAACTTATCACTAATGCTCTAACATTAAATGCTCCTACTGAATTATAAACACTTAAATCAAGCACAGTAGTTATCCCCCCAGATATTAAATCTTTTACCTTTGTTGATTTTGCTCCATCCTTAGCAAATATTCCCCACATATCTGCTGCTTCAAACAATCCAATGGCAGCATTTTTGATTTCAATTGGATTTTTCTCATCTTTTTCTAAATTTAAAATTATATCTTTTATTTCAAAATTTTCTTGATTTCTTAATTTATTAACTGCTCTTTGAATTAAAATAGAAATAGGATTTACCATATCTAAACCAAAAGTTGTTATCCAATCTTCTGAAGACAATTCTGAAACATTGAGTGCGAATTTTTCATCCACAGCAATCCCTTTTTGAAGATAAAAATCAAAATGCCCAAACGGAACAAAAACTTTCACAGGAAGATTTTTCGGCTCCAACTTCCATTCTCTCAAAAGTGTCTTATCTTTCTCATTTGCAAATTTCATTGTCCAATATATTCCCATTGTATCAAAAATTAATGAACCAATATTCTGACTTACTTCTTTAGGAAGATTTGCAAGTTCTTCTGTGATAACTCCCAGAGTATAACTTTTCCCAGAACCTCTTTTCCCCGCAACCAAAATTACATGACTTCTGGCAACATCCATCAATATCTTATTACTCAAAGAAGTGTATTGCCCCATTTTCACATAACCCTTTCCAACAAAAACCAAACCCCTATCTTGAAAATTCTCTTTATCTGATTTATCTCGACCAATTATAATATCATAAGGCATGGTAAGACACCTACGGTTTCTTGACCGTCAACTTCCCTTCTAATTTTATCATATTGAAAAGTAGCCAAAGAGATTTTTAATTGTTTTGTTTACATTAGTTTTTGCGAAGCAAAAATTTGGACAGAGCCTGCAAGGCGTGGCACGAGCGGAACGAAGTGGAGTGAGAGCGCAGAGTGGCTTGAGTTTCTGTTGCCCCCACTATATAAAAAAATCAGCTCTCGACCTAGTTTGATTATTTGCTCCTTCTAATAATATTCTCTGCTATTTCTCGAAGTGAGCGACTTGCATCAATAACGATTACACCCTTTTCTTTCATATGGTTTTCCCACCATGTTTTCCAGCTAAATACCCATTTCTGAACTTCGGATGTTCGTCCAAAATCATTTGATGTGCGAGTGCTAAGTCGCTCACGAAGTATTTTTTGACTTGCTTTTAATAAAAACATCTTGTCAAATAATGGGCGCAAATCATCGAGGTTCGATGCAGTTCCACAATAAAATACAATTCCATCTGAATTTTTGTTCATAAGGCGTTGCAATTTTTTCTTATCACAAATCCAGTCGGCTTGTTTTACTTTTTCAAAATTATCATTATCATAATTTTTGAATGGTTTGCCTGTCTTTTTGTGAACCATAGTAAACAAGCCGTCAATATCTTCAATGCTGAATGCTTTGTAACCAAGTTTATTCAATTCATCGCAGATAGCCGATTTTCCTGTACCTGTAACGCCGGTGATTAATATTGATTTGTTCATATGGGCATAAGAGAGAGCTGATACTTATAAATTTTCGGGGGCAACAGAAATTTCCTTGAACAAGCTGGATATTCGCATTCTTTAGACTATATATCTACTTAGAGTACGTTTCGTAACCTTTTTATAATTTAATCTTTTTTATTAATCATGGAAGGATTGTTGGGGAAACTTGAGGAAAACTTGATATTAAAGAATTATCCAGAAACTTCTTGGGCATAGCGATATAAAAACAACCCAAATTTATACACAAATATCTCAAGCATCAATTAAAAATATAAAGTCTCCATTAGATAATATACTATAATATGAAAACAAACTTTATCCCAATTGACTATGATTACTTTGATTTTGAAGGCAAAAATTACACAAAAATCATAGGCAGAGATAGCAAAGATAAGAAAATATGCATAGTGGATACCTGTGAAGTTTATTTCTGGGCAATCCTCAAAAATAACTTAAAAAAAAAGCAGGTAAAAACAATAATCAATAAAATAAATAAAATAAAATTAAACGTCAAAGGGAGACAAACAAAAGTTGAAAAAACAGAAATCCATGAAAAAAATTTCCTTGGGGAAAAAGTCAAAGCAATAAAAATATTCGCTACAAATTACAAAGATTTGCACGATATTGCCAGCAAAGTAGGGATGCCTGGAGTAGAAAAAAGAAGAGGTTATGATGTGGGATTCATCACACATTACATTATAGAAAAAAAACTTCTCCCATTATGCTGGTATGAGATTGAAGGAGAAATCTTAGACAATTCAACAGAATTTGGAGGTATTGGAATGGCTCTTGATGTAGACAGATGTATCAAACTTGATTCAGTAAAACCAATTAAAAAAGAAGCATTCAGTCCAAAAGTTTTAGCATTTGATATAGAAGTTGATGAATTACAAATAGGAAAAGGAGAAATTTTAATGATTTCCTTGGTATCGGATAATTTTAAAAAAGTTATAACTTGGAAAAAATGCTCCAAAAAATTAGACTATGTAGAATATGTTAAAGATGAAGCAGAACTTTTAGAAAGGTTCGTGGAAGTAGTTAAAGAAATTTCTCCAGATTTTTTGACAGGATATTTTTCAGATGGGTTTGATTTGCCTTACCTAAAAGCAAGAGCACAAAAAAACAAAATGAATCTGAATCTTGGTTTAGATAATAGTCAACCAAAATTTTATAGAGGAGTAAAAACAACTGGAAAAATTAGTGGAATTGTGCACATTGACCTTCTAAGATTTATACAAACTGCCTATGCTCAATATTTACATTCAGAAACTCTTTCATTAAATGAAGTTGCAAACGAATTTTTAGGTGATTCAAAAAAAGATTTTGAATTAAAACATTCATTAAAAATTAAGGAAAATGAATGGGAAAAATATTTTGAATACAACTTGCATGATTCTGTTTTAACATACAAACTATTCGGAAAAATCTGGCAAGACTTATTAGAATTTACAAAAATCATACAAGAACCTGTTTTTGACATCTCCAGGTATGGATTATCAAAACATGTTGAATCCTATATTTTGCATAATCTAAAAAGATTCAATGAGATACCAGAAAAAAGACCAACTTATGATGAGATTGGAGAAAGAAAACAAAGACCCCCATCTGAAGGAGCATTTGTATACGAACCAACTCCTGGGCTATACGATAATATAGGAATATTTGATTTTACTTCTATGCACACAAGCATAATTGTTTCGTTTAATCTGTCTAAAACAACTCTTTTACCAAAAAAAGAAAAAAATTCTTATGAATCTCCAGAAGTAGAATATCAAGGTAAAAAAACAAAATTTTATTTTAAAAAAGAGTTGGGATTTTTCCCAATTTTAGCAAAAGAAATATTTGAAAAAAGAAAAAAATTCAAAAAAGAATTTCAGAAAAATCCTAACCAAACAACTAAAGCAAGAAGCAATGCATTCAAACTTCTTTCAGCATCTATTCACGGTTATGTGGCGTTTTTTGGGGCAAGGTATTTTTCAGCAGAAACATCACATTCTATCTTAGCATTTGTAAGAAAGTTAAACAAAGAATCTATTGAAAAAACACAAAAAGAAGGATACAAAGTAATTTATGCCGACACAGACAGCGTAGCATTTACTTTAGGGAGGAAAACAAAAGCTGACACCCAAAAATTTTTGAAAAAACTTAATTCAGAATTACCAGGAATAATGGAACTTGAATTAGAAGATTTCTACAAAAGAGGATTATGGGTAACAAAAAGAACAGGAGAGTTTGGGGCAAAAAAGAAATATGCATTAATAGATTACAAGGGGAGATTAAAAATTAGAGGATTTGAAACAGTAAGAAGAGATTGGTGTGGCTTAGCAAGAAAACTTCAAAGTAAAGTAATAAAACAAATTTTAGAAGATGGAAATGAAAAAAAAGCTCTTGAATATTCAAAAGAAATAATCAAAAAAATCAAAGAAAGAAAAATTAACCAAAAAGATATTCTCATAAAAACACAGCTTAAGAAATCTATTTCAGAATATAAATCAATAACTCCCCATGTTGTTGCTGCAAAAAAAATGCAAGAACAAAAAATCCCAATTGATATTGGAACTATAATCAAATATTATATCGCAGAAACAAAAAGCAAAAAAAAGTTAGTAAGAGAAAAAGTAAAATTGCCTGAAGAAAAAGGAGAATACAATATAGAATATTATTTGGACAGGCAAATCCTCCCCGCAATTGAAAATATATTTCAAGTTTTTGATGTAAACATAAAAGAAATTACAGAAGGAAAAAAGCAAACGACTCTGGGGGATTTTTAGGATGAAAACTAAAATAGAGAAATATAAAAAAGGAGAGGTAAAAAAGATTAAGAGTCTTATCTATAAGATTTTAAATACATTAGACATATAGCGTGAATTATTTTTTCTTTATGAGTAAATTTTATATAACCTCTTTCTTTTTAAGAGAGATTGAAAGTACTGGATAAATTTTAGGGTTTTATTAAAATGGGAAATGATAATTTAAAAAAATTTAAAATAGATAGTTTAAACTATTCTCACACTAATGAAGACCTTCGTTCAATTATATTTGGACTGGATCTCAACGCTAAAGACAATGTTTTAGCTGTAGCTGGTTCAGGAGATCAAGCTTTTGCTATCCTGGAGCTTGCCGGAAGTGTTACAATAATTGATGTGAATTCTAATCAGATTGAATATATAAAAAAAAGAATTGAATCTCTAAAAAAGAAAGATTATGGAGATTTTTTGAAAATTAGAATTCCTGGAGTACGTGATAATCTGTTGCGGGGAAAATTTAGTAAGGGTTATTCAAAATTTAATTTAGGAAAAAGAAATGAATATTTTTTAAAAAAAGGAAGATTAAATAAGATTGGGAAAAACTTAAATAATTTTAAGATTAATAAGTTAGGAGATATTCTAAAAATTGCTCAGAAAAAAACAGGTTATTCAAAGATATATTTATCAAATATATTTAGATTCAATTATTCTATTAATGATTGGGATCCTCTTACTAAAAAAGTTTTGGGGAGAATAGCTAAAAATTTACCTAAAGGGGGATTAATTTATATTTCTGATCATCCTAAACAATTAGATGTAAAGGGTTTAAAACTAGATAAAAATTTAACTCAAAAAGCTAGGAAATTTGAAACTACTAATTGGCCT
>SDBV01008145.1_pt1 | contig 14192 bp, 11 predicted proteins | sample 2277081 | NCBI WGS metagenome assembly SDBV01 (sample SAMN10402039, study PRJNA504765) | marine sediment metagenome | isolation source: marine sediment core GS10_PC15, 223 cmbsf | place: Arctic Ocean: Southern Knipovich Ridge | collected 2010
CCGGCAAAGTCGTCTTCCGTGATCCCAAGGGCACGGCCACTGGGCTCACAGACAGAAATCCTGACGTTACGGGCAACAAGGAAGTCTATCAACTCCTTCAGTGGCGGCACACCAACACCCTGGACCTGCGCCGCAATGTCGTCCTTGATTAACGGCGGGGCGTCTATCATCAGGATGATGCCGGTCTCATGCCCGGCCTCGATAGCGCCCTTTGCCTCCATGAAAGGGAAAGTGGCCCTGGTAGGATCCTCGGTCCCGTGAGTGCCGATAAAGAGTATCTTTGCCATGTTTCATCCTTCTCCTTGTGTTCAATCCGCTATGTTAGTCATTGGCACGCCCCTCCACGCAAAAGGGGGATAGAGGCGCTGTGACCCTCCGGTACCTCTAGGTCAGGTCGCCGCGAATCCGGTCGAACTCTTCCTTGGTGATCTCACCCCTGGCCAGGCGCTCCCTGGCGATGTCCAGCGGGCTTTGGTCCCGCCTCTGGTCTCCCGTGAACTGGCGAATCCCCCAGACGACAACCGCGATGATCGCTCCCCAGAAAAGCACCATCATGACGGCCATCACGATCCATCAGCCGCTGTCCCAATCGTTGTCACCGTCCATCACCTGAAGAGGCATCACGGCCCACCAATCTGAAATCATTTCGATGAAGGACATGCTACTCATCCTTTCTCCAGGTCAAGTCACTGCCAACCCGTGCGAACTCCTCGCTATATAATTCCACCTCTGTCCAGGCGCTCCTTGGCGATGTCCGGCGCGCCTCCGTCCGCCTCCCGTCCCGCCTCCGGTCTCTCGTGAACCGACGTCTCCCAGATGGCCACCGCGATGCGTCGAGGCCAAGCCAGTAGCGGTGGGTCGCTCAGCACCGGATGTGAACAATCACCAAGATCTGAGACAAACAGCGCCCTTGGGCACCTCGGCGAGGTGTCCGGTCGCGCGATCAGGCCGGGTCCGTCGTCTCAGTGCAGTCGGGAATCAGCCACCCGAGGCCGCGCTGTATGGAGTCGAGCATTAGCCGCCGTCTCGCGTCGGGGTCCGCCGCCCCCGCGCGGCGCAGCACGAGCGTGCCCTGAAGGGCCATCGCAGTAGCATACGCGACCTGCCGGGCGAGGCTGCGCACGGACTCGCGACTCGGCTGTTCGGGGCCAAGTGATTCTTCGAGTGCCTGAACCAGCGACTGCTCCCACCCGTCCATCAGCCGCCGGTACCGGCGAACGGCGTGGGGATTTTCCGCCAGCGCCTCACGCAGAATGATCGTCAGCAGCTCCAGGTTTCGTTCGATGAGCCGGGTCGCATGCACGAGTCTCTCGTAGAGGACCATGCCGGGGGACGGCTTTCTGTGAGGCGCCGGTGTGGCGTCGGCCGGCTGGTCGAGGTCTGCGTCAATCAGCGCATTGAGCACGTCGCCCTTGGTTTGGAAGTGGTAGAAGATCGCGGCGTCTGAAATGCCGGCCCGCCGGGCGATATCCCGCACTGTGGTCCGGGAGTAGCCGCGCGCAGAGAAGAGGTGCATTGAGGCTTCGACGATGTGCTGCCTGGTGAGCCTGCCGCCACGCCGGCTCTTAGGGCGAGCGATCGGACGCTGTTCTGAGGTCAGCATGCCCCGGAGCCTTCCTGGTGCGTCTGGCTCGTCGGTTCAACCGCCAAGGAAGGACATCTCCACCTTCTGCGGGGAGGCGGCCGGTGTGCCATTTCCGCGAGACTCCGAATACTGGTCGCTCCGCCGGGTCCATATGCGTCTGATTGTGTCGCTGAGGCAGGCGTCTGACGTGCCGGCCCTCAGCGGCTCCCTGAGATCGTGTGAGACGACGCCGAAGAGGCAGGTGAAAAGGCGGCCGTCGGCGGATAGGCGGACGCGGGAACAGTCGCCGCAGAAGGGACGTGTGACGGAGGCGATGACGCCGAGTTCGCCCGCTCCGTCGGCGTAGCGCCACCGTTCGGCGACTTCGCCGCGATACTGATGCTCCAGGGGCTCGATCGGGAACCGGCGGCGGACGAGCTCCAGGATTTCCTCCGCCGGAATGACGTCCTGCATCTGCCAACGGTTGGTCGTGCCGACGTCCATGAACTCGATGAAGCGCAGGCTGATGCCGGTCCAGCGGAAGAATTCGGCGATCTCCGTCACGGCGTCGTCGTTCACGCCGCGCTTGACCACGGTGTTCACCTTGATGTTCTGGAGCCCGGCTGCCCGGGCGGCCTCCAGACCGTCGAGGACGCGGCCGACCGGGAAGTCGACGTCGTTCATCGCCCGGAACGTGTCGTCGTCCAGCGAGTCGAGGCTCACGGTCACGCGCGAAAGACCGGCATCGCGCAACGGACCGGCAAGTTCGGTCAACCGGGAGCCGTTCGTGGTCAGGTTGATCTCCTGTAATCCGGGGATGCGGGCAAGCTTTTCGACGAGGCGTGGGAGGTCCCGGCGCAGCGTTGGCTCGCCGCCGGTAAGCCGCACCTTTTCGACTCCAAGCTCGGTGAAGATGCTGGTCACGCGTGCGATCTCCTCGAACGAGAGGACCTCGGAGCGCTTCAGGAAGCGATAGCGCGAACCGAAGGCACGCTTGGGCATGCAATACGTGCAGCGAAAGTTGCAGCGGTCGGTGACGGAGATGCGGAGCTGGCGAAGGGGCCGGTCAAGCGCGTCTTTGGCGGCGGCACGTTGCTCAACTGCCGCGTCCGGGGGCGCGGCGGCGTTTTTGGCACGTGCGTTGCGCATACACATAGTCCGTTCACTGACGCCTTGACGGTACCAGTCCGTATGGGGCGCAGTCAGTCGGGCGCACGGCGGCGGGTGTGTGGAGTGCTGCCCCACAGCCCAGAAGTGTGCTGGCCGTGGTTATTCCGCCGTGCTCAGCTCGCTGGAAGCAGGCTCCGTGGCGCGCTCTGTCAGCGTGCCCAGCAACTGGACGGCGAAGGCGATGGCGAATGACGGTATTGCCGCGCCCAGCCAGCTGGCCTCTTCCCCGAGTGGGAACGGCAGCGCGATCAGGGCAAACGGCTCCTCGATGACGTCTTGCCACCAGGCGATGTCCGCCGGCGATATCCATTGGTAGGCGATGAAGCCGGCGGCCACGGCGACGATCGCGGGCGCAGCCGACCGTTCCGCCGGCCAGAGAGCGTGTGCGATCACGACTCCGAATGCTGGTATGAAGGCTGCACTGGCGAGCAGCAGGTACGGCTCGAGGTCGCCGATGCTGAGGAACAACGCCGCCGGGATGGCCGCGAGAAGCGGCACGATTCCAACCAGGCGGGCGTCTCCGCGAAGGCCGATGGACTCAAGCGTGGGAACCGCCGCATAGACGCTCGCGTAGACCTCATCGGCCTGAAGCAGGACCAGCAGCATGATCGCGCCGAGGCTCAACTCCATGCCGACAACGAATCCCGGGATGTCGCCTGACTCCGTCGCCGGCAGGTAGATGATGCCGAGCGTTCCGAACCAGGCGATCATCAGAAAGACGCCGGCGAACGTTCCGTTCGCCACGCGCCGCGGCGAACGGCCGAGTCGGCCGAAGTCGGCGACGACCGGGAGCCAGAGCAGGGGGACGATCAGCATGACGTCGATCGCCTGCCAGATGGACGGCCAGCCGCCGACGGCCGGACGGGTCAGATAGGAGGGGATCTCGAACTCCATGTAAGCGGACGCGCCCACGCCCACGGCGACGAGCAGCACGATCCAGAGCCCGCCACGGCGCAGGATTGTCGCCACTCGCTGCGGTCCGGCGACGACGAGCGCGAGGCCGGCGGCGGCGAAGAGCAACACCCAGAGCGGTCTCAGGTCGGCTCCCAACGCGCGCTCGCCAACTAGCTGGGCGGAATCAGCGATGATGATGAGCGCGAAGGCGGCGAACAGCGCATGGCGGGCCAGGAGCAGCAGCGCCACAGGCCAACGGCTTCGCTGCCCGAACGGCTCGGCGAGGAGCTCTGCCGTCGAATGCCCGGTGCGGGACGCCAGTGCGGCGACCGTGGCGAGCAGCAGGCCCGAGAGGGCGCCGGCGATCAGCGCTGCGACGATCGCCTGCTCGATGCTGAGCGCCGGCACCAGCAGGGCGCCGAACGGCATCACATAAAGCGTGGCGCAGATAGTGGCCCACAGCGCGAAGTTGTCGAAGAAGCCGAAGCCGCCGTCGCGGGCGTCTTCCGTCACGTCATCTTCTCCACTTCCACCGGGACGGCGCGGTCCACCTGCTGCTGCACCCAGTTCCAGCGCCAGTAGTTGAGGTGCCCGTAGCCGCCCGCCAGGTGCAGCCACTTGATCATCCCCGGGATGACGTTGTCATAGGATTTCCAGTTCCGGTGCTGGTACGGTTCCCAGGCGTGGTAGACGATTACGGTGCCCGGCCGCGTTGCAGACGAAAACTTGGTCCTGATGTGGAACTCTTCGAAGTCGTTGAAGATACGGACTTCCTCGCCGTCCTCGACGCCGCGCGCTTCGGCGTCGATCGGGTTCATGATCACCAGCGGGTGGCCGCGGTGCGTGCGGAGCAGCGTCTGGTTGACGACGTTGGTCGAGTGAATGCTCCAGCGCTGGTGGCCACTCATCAGGCTCAGGGGGTAGTCGCCGCCCATCTTCGGCGGCGGTTTGTGCATGGGGAGCTCTTCGCCGGCTTCGAGGAACCACTCGTGGTCGATGTAGAACTGGATCCGTCGTGTGTACGTTGGGTACGGCACCTTTCGCTCCACGTGCCACTTCAGCGGTGAGATCGTCTCAGCCGGCTTGATGTCGGTGGCCAGCCCGAGGCCGACGGCGTCCGCGCCGAGGCCGGTGAAGCGAATGATGCCCTCTTCCCGCACCTTCTTCAGGTCGGTCTTCTCGGGCAGGGCGCCGACGCGCACGGTGTCCTTCACCATCTCGTCGGCCAGCTTCTCGCCGTCATTCTCCTTGATCGCGCCGCCCATCGTGAAGATGTCGTAGAGGTCGTGCAGGTCGAACTCGCGTCCGCCGTCGTCCTGGTAGCGCTCGATGCCGCGGGCTCTCGCCCGTTCTTCCATCTTGCGGGCGAGGAGAGCGAAGATCTCCCACTCCGGCTTGGACTCGCCCACCGGCTCGACGGCCTTATCGGTGAACGTCAGGAAGTTCGTGTGGGCCGTGGGGAAGCGGAAGTCAACCTTCTCGTAGAAGGCGGCCGCCGGGAGAATGATGTCCGAGAAGGCGGCGGTCGTGCTCATCCGGATGTCGCAGGCGACGATCAGCTTGTAGTTGGGCCAGGTGTGTTTGAGGAGCTGCTTGAAGCCGCCGCGCGTGCGGCGAAGGGTCGATCCGGCGACGCCGAGATAGACGCGCGGCGTCTTGTCAGCCGCCGGGCGCACCAGGCCGTCCCACCAGCCGCGGTCCATCGCCTCGTCCATGTATTCGGTGAACGAGCGCTTCATCTCCGGATCGTTCCAGTCCGGGTTGTTCCAGACGTCTTTGTAGCCGGCGTGGTGATACCAGTAGAAGGCCGGCGGCACCATGAGCGGCGTCGCGGGTATCCCCTCGGCGACGGTGTGGCCGCGGACCTCCTCGCGCTCGGTCTCGATCAGCACCATCTCTTCGGTCAGCGTGTCGTCCTCCTCCAGGAGGCGTTTCTCCGTCTCGCGCGCCTTACGTGCGAACTGGAGGAACCCTTCGAGGCCGGGCTTTGTCTTGAGCAGATTGCTGGCGACGAGTTGAGCGCTGTTCCAGCCGCGCATGCCCGTGCCCTTGCGGCCGAAGTGGCCGGTGAGGGCGAGCAGCAGCGCCATGGACCGCTCCATCAGGTCGCCGTGGTAGTACTTGCAGACGCTGAAGCCCTGGAGGATGTGGATCGCCTTCGCCTTCGCCACCTTCTTGGCCAGGCTGCGGATGACGCCGGGGCGAATGCTGGTGATCTCCGACGTCCTCTCGACCGTGTACTCGGCGATCCGCTCGCGCATAATCTCGAATGCTGGCCGTACCTGGACCGTGGCGCCGTCTCGCAGGGTTACCTGTGTCGAGCCGTTGAGGGCCGGCGCGCGACCTTCGAGGTCGAGCGATGCGCGCGGCGCCTTCACAACCTCGGCGGTCTTCTCGTCGAGCCAGTACAGTTGGTCTTCGCGGCCGTCTTCCACGAGGTCCTCCTCGCGCAGGAACCGCTGGGTGTCGGAGCGGACGAGGAGCGAGAGGTCAGTCTGTTCGCGGACGAACTCTTCGTTCACGTTGCCTTCTTCGACGAGGATCTTGCAGATCGCCAGGGCCAGCGCGGCGTCGGTGCCGGGGCTGACGGGCACGAACAGATCGGCGTGGATCGAGGACGCGTTGTAGTCCGGCGCGATAGAGACGATGTCCGTCCCGTGGTAGCGCGCCTCCGCGATGTAGTGAGCGGACGGTATGCGGGTGTACAGCGGGTTCATGTGCCAGATCAGCAGCAGGTCGGAGTGGTACCAGTCGTCGATGGAGGAGCAGAAGTTGAACTTGCCGAACGTCTGGTAGAGGCCGACGTTGTAGTCGGACGTGAGCCCGTTAGAGTCGAGCGTTGTGCCGCCGATGAGGCGCATCAGCCGCCAGGCGGGTGCCGACCCATTGACGCTACCGCCGTTACCGGAACCGAACTCGTAGATGATCGTCTCTGGCCCGTCCTCGTCGATCGCGTCGAGGGAGGCGTCGGCTATCTCAGTGAAGGCCTCGTCCCAGCTGATGCGCTTCCACTTGCCCTCGCCACGCTCACCGGTGCGCTTGAGCGGATACTTGAGCCGTTCCGGCCCATACATCACTTCGCTGAAGCACGCCCCCTTCTGGCAGCCGCGTGGGTTCATGTCCGGCACGCCGTCTTCGATCTGGGGATATACACCAGCCTGCTCTTCCCGCCAGACGATGCCGTCCTTCGTGTAGACCCGGAATGAGCAGCCGCCCGGGTAGCAGTCGACGAGGTGGGTTCCCCAGGTGACCTTGTCCCATGTCCACTTTTCGCGGTAGAGGTCTTCCCAGCCGTCGTAGGCGTAGTAGCGGAAGACCTCTTCCTCGGCGGCGCCGGGCGAGCTGAGATCGATGTGGCGGAAGCCGAGGCGTGTGAGGGTTAGCCCGACGCCGAGTCCGGCTGCTCCCTTGAGGAACTTCCGGCGAGAAACAGGAGACATTGGGTCATCCCGCCCCTTCCAGCGCCGGTTCTGCCAGCTCCACGTCGAGGCGCACAGATCGGTCAACGGGGACCGGTTGCCACATCAGTGGCCGGAACCGAAAGTGACCGTAGCCGCCGGCCAGGTGCAGCCACTTGACCATTCCCGGTTCGATCCAGGACGGGTCCTGCCAGCCAGGGAACTGGAACGGCTCGAATCCGTTGTAGACGATCACCTGTCCCGGGCGCACGGCAGGAGTCAGCTTCACCCAGATCCTGAACTCGCCCATGTCGTTGTGGCAGCGCACGAGGTCGCCTTCGGAGATGCCGCGCTCGGCCGCGTCGTTCACGTTCATGAACATGAACGGCCGGCCCTGGTTCGTATCCTGCATCGTCCGGTTGATGATGTTGGCGGCGTGGATGCTCTGGCGGTTGTGCCCTGTGGAGAGGACGAGCGGATAGTCGCCGCCCATCTTCGGGTTCTCCTTGTGGCGGGGAAGCTGCTCGTCGGCCTCCAGGAACCACTCGTGGTCGATGTAGAACTGGGCCCGCTGGGTCAGCGTCGGGTAAGGCAGGTGGTTCTCGACGTGCCAGCGGAGCGGGCAGAACGCCTCGTCCTCCTTCAGGTCAGACGCGTGGCCGAGCATCGCCCCTGAACGGCCGATGTGGGTAAAGCGCATGACGCCCTTCTCGCGCAGGGTGGCCAGGGTGGTGCCCTTCGGCAGCACGCCGGCAATGGCCGTGTCGCGAACCCATTCCTCGACGACGGCCTCGTCGTCTTCGAACGCGCCGTCCATCGTGTACTGGTCGTACAGGTTGTCGAGTCGGCGCGGCATTCCGCGGCTGTCGATGTACTCCGTAAACCCCTTGGCGATCGCCCTCTCCTGCACCTTCTTGCACAGGCGACGGAAGATGTGCCACTCCGAGAGCGCCTCGCCCTGCGGCGCTGCGCCCCGGTCGTTGAGGATGAGTTGGAGAGTGTGGACGGTGGCGTAGTGGAAGTTGATCTTTTCCGTGTGCGTGGAGCACGGAAGCACGATGTCCGAGTACATCGCGGTTGTGCTCATGCGCCAGTCGATGGTGACGATCTTGGTGAGCTTCGGCCAGAGGTTCTTCAGCAGCATGTTGCCGCCGCCACGCGTCCGCCGCAGCGTGTCGCCGCCGCATTCGATGTAGACGCGTGGGGGCTTGTCTTCGAGAGGCCGCGCCACGCCTGCCCACCAGCCCTTCTCCAGCGCCTCCTTCATGTACTCATCGAAGGGGCGCTTCATCGACGGGTCGGACCACTCCGCGCGGTTCCAGTTCTCCTTGTGGCCGCAGTGGTAGTACCAGAAGAAGGCGGGCGGCGTCGTGTTGCCCATGCCGACGGTTCGAGTCTCTAGCTCGACCATCGCCTGTTCTCGCGAACGCCCGGGATCTTCCTTCTGGATCGTGTCGACCATGGTATCCAGCATTTCCAGCATTTCGATCGAGGCTTCGGGCCCCGCCCGTGACTTCCCGCCGAAGAGGCCGATGCCGTCCCACGGGCCCACGCACCAGATGCGGATGCCGCTGCCCTTCTTGCCCCAGTTGCCGGTCAGTGCCAGCATCAGGATCATCGAGCGTTCCATCAGATCGCCGTGGTAGTACTTGGGCGAGTTGAAGCCGAGCAGAATGTTCGTCCTGCTCCTCGCCGCCTTTCGCGCCAGGTAGCGGATCGAGTCCGCGCCCGAGCCTGAGATCTCGGCGGCGTGCTCCGGCGTGTAGTCTTCCAGGCGCTCCCGGACGAGGTGGAACACCGGCACGACATCGACTTCGCTGCCGTCCAGAAGGCGCACGCTCGTGCCCTCATCGAGCGAGGGGGTGATTTCGCCGAGCGCGAGGTTGTTCCGCGGGGTCTTGGCGATCGCTGAGGTCTTACTGTCGTAGAAGTAGAACTGGTCGTCCCGGCCGCCCTCCTCCATGTCGCACTCGCGCAGGAATCGCTTGTTGTCCTGCCTCACCAGAAGCGGCAGATCGGTCTGCTCGGTGATGAACTTCTTGTCGTACAGGTCTTCGTCGACGATGACCTTGCACATCGCCAGGGCGATCGCGGCGTCGGTGCCGGGCCGCACCGGCACGAACCAGTCGGTGTGTGGCGCGGACGGGCTGAAGTCCGGCGCGAAGATCGCCACTTCTGCGCCCTTGTAGCGGGCCTCAGTGATGTAGTGGTAGTAGGGGATGCGTGTGTAGGCCGGGTTCATGTGCCAGATCAGCAGCAGGTCGGAGTGGAACCAGTCGTCGACGGTCGAGGCGAAGATCTTGCCGTACGTCTCGTACATCCCCATCGCCAGGTCGCCGACGACGCCGTCGAGGTCCATCGAAAGGCCTCCGATCTTGCCGATGAACCGCATGCATGAGGTGATGGCCATCGGGCCGCCCTGCGCGCCGGTGACCTCGTGGAGGACCGACTCCGGGCCGATTTCCTCGATGGCGTCGACGACTGCGTCGGCGACTTCCGCGAGGGCGTCGTCCCAGCTGATGCGCTTCCAGCGGCCGGACCCTCTTTCGCCGACGCGCTTGAGCGGGTAGAGTACGCGCTCCTTGGAGTAGAGCATCTGTCCCCACATGGCGCCCTTGTTGCATCCCATGGGGTTCATGTCAGGCACGCCTTCTTCGATCGTGTTGTAGGTGGCGGCCTGCTCTTCGTGCAGGACAAGACCGTCCTTGATGTAGACCCGGTACGGACAGTTGCCTGGGTAGCAGTCGACGCAGTGGGTCCCCCAGACCACACGGTCCCACTTCCAGCGCTCCCGGTAGAGGTCTTCGTCGGAGTGATAGGTCAGGGGCGCGGCCGCTCCGTTTGGCTTCGGGTCTTGCTGCTTCTTCTTAGGCATCGCGGATTCCCCCCAGTGTGGTCTTGATGAACTGCTGATCGGTCGCGACGAGGCGGTCGGCCAGCTTGACGAGAGAGCCGTAGAATCGTGGCGGAGCGGAGCCGGCGACGCGCTCGGAGAGATCGGACAGCCACGAAAGGTGGCTCTTCAGGAAGTCCCGCTGCGCTCGCAACAGGCTCTGCTGATCGCTGACGCCGCCGCTTGCCAGGTGGTTCATGAACTCCAGTTCGACTGATACGTGGTCTGGCATGACGCCTTCGGCGGGATGGAAGTTGAAGTAGTTGTAGAAGCGGATGAGGTGCTGCAGGGTGTGGCTGCGGTCGCGGGTGTAATGCCCTTCGTGGAGCGGGCACGGCGGCCCGCGGCGGCCACCAATCTGAAAGATCCGGATGTACTCGGACTGCATCTCGTCGTAGTCTTCCGGCACCGGCCAGGTGAGGTCATGCGTCCGCAGCCGGAATGGAAGCGCGGCCAGCTCGGCGGCGGTCTCTGCGGGCCACTCATCGGTGGTGACCCGCGTGTGGAGCGCCGAGTCCGGGAACGCCAGCGCGCTCGACAGCCGGGCGTAAACGTCCGCGCGCGAACGATCTTCGGCGCCGGGCCGAGAGACCGTGCTCGCTTCAGGACTGCTGGAGGCCATCGCTATTTCGCTCGCTCACCGAGTTGCCCCCCGGCGGTCCTTGCCCACTCGATCTCTCCGGGGTCCTGGTCGAATGGCTTGAACATGTCCTTCCACCAGTAGGCGATCAGCGTGTCCATCAGCTCGGACTTGCCGCCGGAGCGCGTGCTCGCCATCTCCCGGCTCAGTGTTTCGAGCGCGGGCCGGACGCGAGGTCCGAAGAGCGATTCGAGGTACTCAGTCGGGACGCGGGGTTGGCTGTCCTCGAAGTCGTTGGCCTCTGTCAGCCGCGCCGGCAGGATCGGGGGGATGTAGAAGACGTTGGGCTCAGTCTCGTATTCCGGGTGCAGTGGCAGTGCCACCTCCCACTTCTTGACGAGCTTGTGCACCGGGCCGGTCTCGTCGTCAAGGAACCCGAACCAGACGGCGCGCCCTGGGCACCCGCGCACGCAGGACGGCGCCACGTTCTGCTCGAGGCGGGGGTAGCAGAGGATGCAGTGCTCGCTGACTTCGCGGGCGAAGTTGAAGTAGATCTTCTTGTAGGGGCAGGCCTCAAGGCAGAACTGATAGCCGCGGCAGTTGCTCTCGTCGCGCAGGACGATGCCGTCTTCCTCACGCTTGGACATGGCACCGCGCGGGCAGGCCTCGACGCAGGCGGGTTTCGTGCAGTGGTTGCAGAGGCGCGGCAGGTAGAAGAAGTAGGAGTTGGGGTATTCGCCCGCGCCCTGGTCTTCGTCCCAGTTCGGCCCCCATTCGGGCTGCTCTCCCAGCACGTGCAGATGTTTGTCCTGGGCCTTGCCGCTGTTGAGGACTTCGTCGTAGTTGTAGTCCCAGCCGCCGCCCCACTCTCGCCGGGCTGGCCGCCGGCCGGCTTTTGGAATGCCGTCTGAATAGCCGCCGCCCATCGATTCCCAGTCGCGCGGGTGTCCGCGCCCCGGGAGGGTGTTAACGGTGCACCACCACTGGTACTCCTGGCCTTCGGCGCGTGTCCAAAGCGTCTTGCAGGCGACGGAACAAGTCTGGCAGCCCATGCACTTGTTGAGGTCAAAGACCATGGCTGCCTGCTTCTGAGTTGCTGAGTTTCCTTTGGCGCTCATCCGATGCTCAATTCCTGCCATTGTGGCGAAAATGCGTGCAGGCCTGCTCGCTCCTGGTTGCTCCCCTCCCAGACGGCGAACGCCACTCGCTTGCGGTCCGTGGCCGCCTCGAGTGGGCCACCGATCACGACACGCCAGCGGCCGTCCTCCCAATCCGCCGACGTGACGACGAACTGATCCGCTTGCGGCTCCTCCGTTGCGAAGCCATGAAAGGTGAGGCTCTCGCCCTCTTCCCGGTTGGCCCGCCAGTACCAGGCGTCGATGCCCTCGGTGGGTGATCCCATGCGGGCAAGCGGTGGATCGCCGTCGCCGGGGAAGAGGATGGCGGCGGCGTCGGGGAAGACCAGGCCGTCGCCGTAGTCGGGGTTGTGGGTCGGGTCCGGCCACTCCAGCCGGAAGAAGAGGTTCTGGCGGTTGTAGGCGGCCTGCACGGAGATCGTGCGCACCGCACCAACGTGCTTGCCGGACCAGGTCGCCCGGACGTACGAGGACGGCTGCGCCTCCGGGTCGGTGCCGCGCAGGGCTATGTGGTTCTGCGGCGCCCGTTTCCACTGCGGAGCGGAGTGCTTCAGTAGCGTCCTGTTGGCGAGTTGTAACTTGATTGTTTCCATGGGCATCACCTGCGCATTCGGTTATCGAGGATTCGTGATCGCTGGTCAGTCCGGCCTGTCCCGCACCCCGCGGTGCGGCTTTTCCCTACATCTCCTTCAGCCAGGCAAGATCGCGGCGGCAAAACTCGACGGCGCGGACGGCCTGGCGGCGATAGAAGTCCGGCGCGCGATCGCTGGACTCCAGGCGTGCAAGAAATCTGGGCAGCCATTGGCACAGGTGGCGGTCCAGAAAGTCGCGCTGGGCCCGCCTCAGGTCATCGGCGGAATCGGCGTGTGCCAGCGCCGCCGCCTCCTTGAACGACATGTAGTGCATGAAGTCGAGCTCGGCGCAGAGGTGATCGGGCTGGTCCTCCGCCGCCGCGCGCAACCCGAAGTGCTCGTAAAAGCGAACGATGTCTTCCATCAGCTTCATCCGGCCGCTCCGGTGCGATCCTTCGTAAAGTGCGCAGAACGGCTTTCCGGGCCCGACTTCGAAGACGCCGATGTAGCCTTCTTCGAGGCCGTCGACTGTCGCGTCGCCCCCCTCGTCGGGTGGGAACTCAAAGGGCAGGTTCTGCGCGGCGTTGCGCCACGACTCCTCACATTCGCCGGACGTTATGGCTGTTTGCAGCTCCAGATCCGGAAACGAGAACGCCCTGGCGAGCCACCGGTAGCAAGCGCTGCGCGCGCCGGCTTGTAGCTGCGGGCCGTCTTCTACGGTCAGCGAAGCGATCGTCATGTGGGCCTCTTTAACGTTGAGGGGTCTTTGGTGAAGCCGCCGAACATGCTCTTCCACTGATGCGCGATCAGCGTGTCCAGCATCTCCGACTCGCCGCCGCCGCGGACCTTCTCCATCTCCGCGGTCAGCGTGTCCAGCACACGATTGACGTCGGGCCCGAACAGGGATTCGAGGTAGCTTCTCGGAATGCGCTCCGAGCCCTCGATGACGTCGCCGTTGTCGTCGAACAGCGGGGGGGAAAGAGGCGGCACGTAGAAGATGTTTGGCTGCGTGCCGTACTCGGGATGCAGCGGAAGCGCGACCTTCCAGCGCTCGACCAGCTTGTAGACGGCACTGTCCTCGTCGTCCATGTAGCCGAGAAAACGGACGCGGCCGGGGCACTGGCGGAAGCAGGCCGGTGCGACCCCCTGTTCGATCCGGGGGTAGCAGAGGACGCACTTCTGAGACACCTTCGCGTTGTGGTTGAAATAGATGCGCTTGTAAGGGCAGGCCTCCATGCAGAAGCGGTAGCCGTTGCAGCGCTCCTGGTCGATCAGGACGATCCCATCGTCGACGCGCTTGTAGATCGCCTGCCGGGGACAGGCCGTGAGGCAGGCGGGGTTCGTGCAGTGCATGCAGATCATCTGCAGGTAGAAGAAGTAGGCGTTGGGGTACTCTCCCGTGGCCTGGTCCTCGTCCCACAGGGCGCCCCAATCGCCGTCGTCGTTCTTCGGCTGGAGGTACTTGTTCATCCCCTCGCCGCCGTAGAACACGTCCTCGTAGTTGAACTCCCACGCCTGGCCGAACTCGTTGACAGTTGGGATGCGGCTTGGATCGGCGTCGCCGTCGTTCGGGAAGCCACCGCCCAGCGTTTGCCAGTCGCGCGGCGAGCCCTTGCCCGGCATCGTCGAGACGATGTTCCACCACATGTACTCCATGCCCTCTTCGTCGGTCCACAGCGTCTTGCAGGCGATCGTGCAGGTCTGGCAGCCGAGGCACTTGTTCATGTCGAACACGGCGGCCAGCTGTCGCTTGACGGCGGGTGGATTGGGTGCCACTGCTACGCCTCCAGCTCCAGGGTCTGCCACTCCAGCGTCACCGCTTTCAGGCCGGCCCGTTCGTCGTTGCCGCCCTGCCACACGGCGAAGGCGACTTTTGCCGTCTCGCCCGCGGCCAGCTGCACGTATCCGTCGCCGTCGGACTGGAGCGCGCGCCCGATGACGACCGACCAGGCGTCGCCCGTGTGGGCGCCGTTGCCGCGCAGGCT
>SDBV01008146.1_pt1 | contig 14191 bp, 16 predicted proteins | sample 2277081 | NCBI WGS metagenome assembly SDBV01 (sample SAMN10402039, study PRJNA504765) | marine sediment metagenome | isolation source: marine sediment core GS10_PC15, 223 cmbsf | place: Arctic Ocean: Southern Knipovich Ridge | collected 2010
CGTCATAGCCGGCGTGCGGGTAATCGGGGATAAGCGGTCGCTCAGCGGAGGCGATGTCTTCGGCGACACGACAGAGGTCCACGGCGTTTTCGAGTTCGATATGCGTTATGGGAGTCCGTTCGATGACGGCCGGCGCAAGCCTTTCGATTGGTTCAACCTCGGCTTTCAGATAAACTTTGGTGACAAGGATCTGATAGGCCGTCTTCAGATTCAGGGGAACCTCTACACCAGCGACATGAAAGTGTCGGAGAAAACGCACCACGTTTTCTCCGTCACGCATATGTACGATTACATCAACAACAACGCCTTCGAGTTTGGAAGCACAAGCTTCAGCGCGGGGATCTTCTCGCGCTTCAAGCTGTCGGAAAAGGTGGCTTTGAGTACAAACCTCGAGGGGATCGGCACCTTGATGGGAGCGGTCAATTCGGAACTCGCTTTCAGGGCCGAGCTCCCTGATACCAGCCGCTTGCGCGAGTACGACTATGGCCCCGGCCTCGGCGCGAAGCTGGGGGTCGTCGCCAGCATCGGCGGGTGGGAAGCGGTAACGCTCTCCTACCGGCTCCAGTGGATACATACCCTGAATGGGTCCGTCGGGAGCGGCTCCGAGGAGGCCGAGGCCGAGCACATCATCCAGGCCATTGTGCTGAGGCTCAAGGCTCCGATCTATCGGAGCTACGGGATCGGGGGCGACGTCATAGGTTACGTGCGAAATAGCTACTTCAGCAACGAATCGGATGCCGTGAACATCACGCAGAGGGTTCCTCAGGTTCGACTGTACATCCTTATCAACACCCGCATAGCCCCAGGCCTATGATGGCGCTATAACCGGCGTTCTCCTCGTACTCCAGACGGCGGGCGCTGTGGCTGCACAGGAAGACGGCGGTTCCGGCTGGGCGGCCCGCGGCCGTACGAACCTTACCGACGGCTAAAAGACCCCCTCACGGACAGCTTCTATTTTCCTGATGCTTATGAGCGCCTTGCGGCCCTTTACGAAGAGCGAGGCGACGCGGAGAAAGCGATATACTACCACGGCCTCCTGATCGAGCTGTCGCAGGACGCCGATCCTGAGTTGCAGCCTCGGGTGGAAGCGGCGCGCCGTGCTATCAGTGCTCTCTCAGCTGATCAGTAAAGCAGCCGCGTCCGGCGCATGGGATTTTGAGTCCTTCCCCGGGACCCTTGCCACTCGGGTCTAAACCGACAAGACCCGCATAATAACGCCACTTCTCAGGGGTCGCCGGTGGAAGTTTTACCGGCTTTTACCCCCTAATACCGGGTAGGGTGAGCACAATTCGAGCACAGTCGCGAGGGTGAACTGCGCAGCCAACGACAAGCCCCGCCAGTATACCCGCTACGCAATCGCTCGGGAGAATAGAGCAATCAGGAGGTGAGGTCTCCAGACCCACGGCCTGAGCGAGAAGCCCCGGCGGCCGGGCATGGCCGCCGGGGTTAGCTTCCGCTCCCACTAGTCGTCAGTGAGCGGAGCGAAGTTGGCGTGCACCAGCATCCAGTTCCCGCCCTTGTTGACATAGACGCGGGTCGACTTCGCGAAGAAGCTCTCAACTTCACCGTCTCCGTTCTTGACGCGGCCGATGAAGTTGTAGCTCAGGATGGCCACGTCCCCGTACACCTGGACCTTTTCATTCGCCATCTCCGCAGCCACAAGCCGACTGCCGCCGCTGTCATCAGCCTCGACGAGCCGCATGTTGAGGCTCTTGCCATCAGTCCGCGTCGGAGCGGCCGGCACGAACACGGTGTACTCATCCGCCACGTTCTTCATCTGGGTCGCTGCGGGTTGCTTTGCAATTTCCGCAGCCCATTGAGCCTTCGTAATCGCGATGACTTGCTCCGCTACCTGCATGTTGGTCTGCGCGACCGCCGGCAGGTTGAAGAGGGCAAGTGACGCAACCGTGGATGCCATCACGAAGCGACGCATGGTGGAACCTCCTTTAGTAGGTGACTCAAATCCGTGCCTTGCGATCAGCGAAGCACAGGAAACACGATCTGCGGGCCATTTCGTGGCCTGACGCTGCTCTCAGGGGCCGTTTCTCGACTTGTAGCGTACTCCTGTTAGCCCAGCTGTCCCACTGGTTGAGACTATCAAGAACGGTCTCAGTTTATCCAATCAGGTTCTATTTCGCGTTCTCGCAGCCATGTCGTCGCCCGGCTCCTAAGGGCTTCGTCGTGGTAGTCGTGCCCCTCCGTCAGGCTCTGGACCACTTAATAGACGACCCAGGAGATCGCGAGGTAGATCGCCAACACTTGCCACAGACTGCGGCGGTGAACTTCCTGGATGAGAAGCTTGAGACCAGACAATGAACGCCTCCGCGAGGAAGGGCCACGTTCAGCCTAGATATGTCGGGCGATAGCTGGCTACAAGATGGGACTTCCCTGGCTAAGGATCAACAAGGGCGGCAGCTACAAGCGGTGTCCTAGTTCTTGAACTCCACAGTGCCCGAAAGCACGTGGCGGGCGCGAGGGATTCCCAATCCCCTACGCCATCAGAACTCCGCACGGCGCAACCGCTTTCGGGTGGGGTGTGCTCGAATCGTGCTCAAAATAGGCCGGCACCGCCAACCTGTCGTCAGGTTCGCGCGCTTACCTGGTTTGGAAGCTGCGCTGAACAGACCCCGCACACGAAACAGCGGACCTGGGCATGCTCTTTTCGCTCTACTTTCCGATTCTGAGACCTACACCCACCAGGAACATCCAGTTGTTCCATTTGGCGGAGCCGGTCGATTCCGATATCTCGCTCAGACCCAAGTTGTAACGGGCATCCGTGGTGATCACCAGCAACGGCAGCGCGAAGTCGAGCCCGGCGCCGAACGCCGCCGACCAGTAGGTGGTCTTCGTGTCGATGCCCTCTGTCGAACAGTCGGCAGTCGAAACGCTCGTGCCCGAGACCTCGACCTCGCACTTGGTCTCGAAAGATGGTCCGATGCCCGCATAGACTCGAGGCTGGAAAATCCCTGCCCCGAAACGCCCGCTCACCAGCACGGGAATCTCGATGAAGTTCTACTGGAATTGGTCGCCGCCAACGTCGGTCTTCTTCTCCACGTAGAGGCCTTCGACGGTCACCGCTGTGAACGATCCGATGCCGAGACTGAGGAACCCTCCGCCGGTGAAGCCACCCTTGTATGCGGCGTCGGTGATATCGGTCACCTGCGATGTGTTGTACCCCGCCTTGACGCCGATGGTCAAGCTTTGAGCCCCCGCCGGCTTCGCGGCCGCGAGGCCCACTCCCAACGCCAGGGCCAGGACCATGAGACTTCTCTTCATTTCCGCACCTCCCGGTTACCGCCGCAAGATCGCTGCAGCGGGTTGTTGTTCCCACATTCTTGTCTAGGAAAACGATTAGACACTTCGGGGCCGCACCATGCTAATAGGGTCCGCTCCGCTGCACAAGGCCCGGGAGCCGCTAATCAGCGGCCTTAGACATTGAACCGTACATGAAAGATTTCCCCGTCGGAGACGACGTAGTCCTTCCCCTCCACCTGGAGACGACCGGCATCTTTCACCGCCGACTCGGAGCCGTACTGCATGAAGACATCGAAGGGGATCACCTCCGCTCGGATGAAGCCCCGCTCCAGGTCCGAGTGGACCCGCCCTGCCGCAGCCCGCGCTCTGGTGCCGCGTCTGATCGTCCAGGCCCGCACCTCGTCGTCGCCCACCGTGAAGAACGATATGACGTCGAGCAGACCGTAGGCGGTCCGTATGAAGCGCGCCAGCGCCGACTCGCTGAGCCCGAGGTCTTCCAGGAACGCCGCCTGGTCCGCGGGATCGAGGCCGGCGATCTCCGCCTCCACGCTCGCCGACAGCGCCAGGCCCGCCGCCCCGAGCTCTTCGATCCGCGCCGCAAGCTCCGCCGGCAGCCACTCCGCCGCCTCCGCCTCGCTGCGGTTCAGCGCCACCAGCAGCGGCCGGTCGGTGAGTAGTCCGTAGCCCTTGAGAAAGTCGCGGTTCAGTTCGTCGGCGGACAGCGATCGTAGCGGGCGCTCCGTCTCCAGCGTCGCCTGCATCTTCTCGAAGGCGGCCAGCTCCTGGGGGTCCGGTTTGTCTTTCTTGGCACGCCTCAGTCGGCGCTCGACGAGCTCGAGATCGGCCAGGATGCACTCCGTGTGGAAAGCCTCCAGGTCGGAGAGGGGATCGGGGTCGCCTTCCAGAGCAGGATTCTGAAAATCCCTGAGGACGAGGCAGAGGGCCTCCTGATCACGAATCTGCTGCAGGGCCTTGGGGGTCAGCCCCTTCTTCTCGGCGCCGTGCTCTCCAGGAATGTCGCAGAACGCGATCTCGGCGTAGGTCGTCTTCTTGGGCTTGAAGATCTCGCTCAGCCTGTCGATCCGTTCGTCCGGCACCTTCACCGTGCCGAGACGTACCTCGCCGCCGAATCCGATGGGCACATCGAGCCCGGTCATCGTATTGAAGACGGTCGTCTTCCCCGAGCCGGCGAAGCCCACGAGTCCCACTTTCATCTATCGCTATTCCGTCAAGAGACTGTGGATGGCACTAACTCACTCGCATATATGACAGAAGCCCACACCATCCACGAGCTTGGGAGTGTCCCGCTCGGCGTTGACGATGCAGAGGAAGCCGAACGGTTCAGCGGCATCCTCCGGATTACGGAATTGATGAGGGTCGTTGGGCGCGACGTAAACGACGTCGCCGAAACCGACGCTGTAGATATAGCAACCGAACTGGGCCACGCCACGGCCGCGGATCGGGATCACCACGTGCTCGTGCTCGTGCTGTTCCAGCGAGCTGTAGCCGCCAGGCGCGATCTCGAAATAGCGCACGTGAAACCGCTGCGATTCATCCCGCTTGCCCGACAGCTCACGGCGCGTGATGCCTTTCCAGGTCTCCGTCGTCTCTTTGTAAGGCTCGAGGGGGATGTCCTTCCAGTTGAAGCCGCCCTCGTGACGGATGATCTTGCTGTGGTTGCCCACAAGCGGTGGATGCGGCGGCTGCTGTTCGCTGGTTACGGTCACGTTTCCTCCCGTTGCTGGGTTTCATGGACTGATTGCGGAGCACTGTTCCAGGACGACCTGCCACCGATCGCCTCGTCGGACAACAACCATAGTGCATCTGTGGTCGTCCGTGAATGACTTGCCGTCAAACGTGCCTGTTCCTTGCCAGCGGTGGATGAGCGTAGCCGCATCAAGACCCAACGGCTTCACGACAACTTCCGTCCGTGTGCCGCTGTAGAGTTCGTAGCTCGGCGAACGAATTATCTGCAGGATCGCATCACGATCAAGCACCTGGCCGTTCGGGGCGATGTACGCATACTCGCTCGCCATGAGCTGCTCGACAGTCGCGACATCCTTCTCTAGCCAGGCTTTGTTCCACGTATCATTCAGCCGCTCCAACTCAGTCATCATCCGCCGAGCCTCCGAAGTGCGAATTGTCTGAGAGCAAACCGTGGCGACCACAAGCCCAAGAAGGCCGGTAACGCTCGCCATGGCGAGCGTTACCGGAAAGGGCGACTTTCCTGCAAGGCTCCGAGGCCCCTCTGACGCCAGTCGCTTCATAGGTTCACTTCGTTCAGCAACAGATCTGCGTAGACGAATCCCCCCCGTTCGACGACCCGCCCAACACCCACGTCGAGGCTCCGATCGAACATTGGACCCGATGTCGCACACGTGTGAAACTCGCCGTGCTCGCCGCACGGATCCACTGACTCGGGCAGACCGTCCAAGAACTCATGGTCAAACCGTGCGCCCGCATGCTGCCGACCCATGCAACTCGGGTCAAGGCAGGTGACGTACGCCTCGACCCCCGAGTCTACCATCTGGCGGGCGAGCCTGGCAGTATCCATCCCCCAGAGAGGGAAAAGTGGATCGACCCCGGTCCCGGAAATCAGTCGTTCACGGTACGCGCGGACATCCTCCAGAAAGAGATCACCAAACGCCATGAAGTCCAGCCGGGTGGAGGCGGCTTCATCGAGAATCGGCTGGACCGCCGCTTCGTAGTCAGCGTTGGAACATGGAGAAGGAAGCTCGATCGAGTGCACCGGGACTCCCACCGCTGCCGCCTGCGCCTCGAGCAGTGAGACCCGTGTGCCATGGATCGCCACCCGACCGAACTTCGGAGTAACGGTCGTGATCAAGCGTTCGACTGCAACTTCTGGATTCGTCTTCAGTAGCTCGAGCGCCCATGCACTGTCCTTCCCGCTGCTCCACCACAGCCACACTCTCCTCAATCAACCAGTTCCTCCCTGCATGGCGGCCACCTACGGCGCCCCTGGCTATTTGCCACTGGGCGACTGGGTCTTCAGCTCGACGAGAATGAGTTCTAAGGGCCCGTCGCCCATGTTCTTGGGCAAGTGTTTCCCGGCCTCCGTCCATATTACCTCGCCATCCTTGGTCTCGACTTCCACGGTCTGTCCGTCCGGTAGAGTGAACTGAACCTTCTGATCGACGAGGAAGACCGCCACGGCGGAAGGATGATCGTGCATCACGGATTCTTCGCCGGGTCCGTAGGTGATGCGGATCACGCGGACGTGCTCATTCTCGAACTCTACCTTGTAGTGATCCGAATCGACTACTACGGGGTCCTGAGCTAAAGCGGGACTAGCTGCGAACGGTAGCAAGGCGAGGAACATCCATGAAGTGCGCATTGTAGTCTCCCTTTTTCCGGAGTGGAAACGGTAACGCAGGAACACCAGACCTAGCCAGAAGCCTTATATATGTTAGGGGCAACGGCCTCGCTAGTGTTGGTGCCGGATTCCTTTGCCAACCAGGACGTAGTTGACGGGGAAGGCAGTCAGAAAACCTGCCGTGAGAGCCAATGACATTCCGGCCCAGAACAAAGGGCTGCTCAAACCGGCATCCACGACACCGGGCGTTGTCAGCTAGCCGGCGCTGGCTTCGCCGACCGAGATCGCCAAACCGTCCGGATCACCGTACTGCGCAACGCGAGTACCGAACACGTCGGTCGGGTTCTGAATGCAGGGCACACCGTGCGCCAACATTCGTTGATGGAACTCGTCGAGATCGAGCACTTGTAGTCCCGGCCGGCACCGACCCGCTGGCATGTCTTCAGAATCGCCAGTGGTATCGGTCGGTTCGTGGCTCGTGTGCAGCGCGAGCGTTGCCCCGTCCGTCGCGAACTCGGTCCATGCCGGCGACGCAAACTTCAGCTGCAGCCCGATCACATCACGATAAAACGCCACAGATCGGTCCATATCACTTACAAAGACGATTACGTAATTCACTCGCATTGGAGGCCTCGCGCGCGATCCGCTTGTCTCATGAACTTGATGTCAGCATCTTGCGGCCCGTTAATCCGCTTGTGAAGTGCTGACATGGGCGAAGGAGTCCTCCACGAGTTGTCGGAGTATCGCCAAGTCGACGTCCGCGAGGCGTTTGATGTAGAGGCAAGACACCCCCGTCTTGTGCTTCCCGAGTTTAGCGAGCAGTTCCTTGTATCGAGAGAACCCCGCCATGATGTACAGAGTAAGGTTCGCTTTACGGGGAGAGAATCCCGTAACAAACCAGTCGCCTTCGCGCCCGCTTGCGTACTTGTAGTGGTAACTCCCAAAGCCGACGATGCTGTCGCCCCACATCTTGGGCCGGCTGCCCGTTACCTCTTTCATCAGCTCGAGCACGGCGCGGCAATCCTTCCGACGCTGCGGGTCCTCGATTCCGCGTAGAAACCCCGTGACGCTGGCCTTGTTCTGCTTCGTCTTCAACTCGACCATGTTCTTATCGTCCCTCCCTCGGCCGCGTAACGGATCAGCGTTTCTGCGGCGACGCTGAACCTTAAGAGTCTAATCTCCAATGCGGGGCGCCCCGCTACAAACGCTCCCCGCTCTACTCAGGCACGTACCAACACAATCGTGATCACTTCATCACAACCTACGGCTCCGAGGGCGAGGTGGTCAATCACAAGCGGGTAGCGAACAGCCCATGCTTATCCAGCGCTGCTTCAGTCAACTCGCCGCTCCGAGCCTCACGCACACTCTTGACAGCGGGCCAGGGGTGGCGCCATGTTTAGCGCAGCCTAATGATTGAATTAGGTAAGGCTACAACCAGCCCCGTTTCTACTCCTGCTCCGCTAGGGGGGATCGTGAACTTCAGTGCCTCGCTCCGCGCTCCGGCTTTCCTGCTCCTGGGCATCTGCCTAGGAACCCTGGCCTGCGACGACCTATTCACCGAGGCGCCGGACGACGCCGACCTTTTCGACGCGCCACTCGACGGCCTCACCCAAGAGGAGCTCGCCGCCTTCGCCCGCGGCGACGCCGCTTTCGGCGCGGCGTTCACAGCCGCCACCGGGCTGGGTCCAATCTTCAACAACTCGTCGTGCGCCGGGTGTCATAGCGGCGACGGCCGGGGCAGGCCCGAGAACGCCCTGCTGCGTTTCGGCGAGGCGCCCGACTTCGCCCGCGATCTGGGCGGGCCGCAACTCCAGGACAAGGCGATCCCCGGCGCGGTGCCCGAGGAGTTCCCGGGCGGCATTCCCTTCTCGATCCGCCTTCCGCCTCCCGTGTTCGGCGTAGGCCTGATCGAGGGGATCCCGGCCGCGGACATCGTGGCGTTGTCCGATCCCGACGACGCGGACGGCGATGGCATCTCGGGCCGGCCGAACTGGGTGACGCCGGCGGGATTCGTTCCCGATTCGGAGCCGGGAGGTGGCCCGGGCCCGCAGCTGGGGCGCTTCAGCCGCAAAGCCCAGGTGAGCACGCTGCTCCAGCAGTCGGTGGAGGCCTACCACCAGGACATGGGGATCACCAGCGATTTTCTGCCGCAGGAGAACCTCAACCCGCAGGCGGGCGCTGACGGAAGCAGCGCCGATGCGGCGGACGATCCGGAGGTATCCGCGGCAACTGTTCAGGCCGTGTTGGCATACCTTCGCATGCTGGCGCCGCCTGCGCCCGGGGAGGAGACGGCCGGGCGCGCCCGGGGTCGCGATCTGTTCGGCGAGATTCGCTGCGCGGCGTGTCATGTGCCCGAGTTGAGGACCGGGCCGAACCGGGTGAATGCGCTCTCCAACAAACCGGTTCCGCTCTACTCCGATCTGCTGCTCCACGACATGGGCGAGGAGCTCGCCGATGATCGCAGCGACGGCAGCGCGGACGGGCGCGAGTGGCGGACGGCGCCTTTGTGGGGGCTGCGGATCATGCGCGAGTTCCTGGATGGTGAAGCATTCCTGCTTCATGACGGTCGAGCGTTAAGCGTCGAGGAAGCGATCCTCGCCCATGGGGGTGAGGCGGAAGGAGCGCGAAAGGCGTTCGAGGGACTGAGCGCGGAGGACCGGGCGGCGCTCCTCGACTTCGTGGAATCGTTGTGAAATCGATCGACCGACGCCGGTTCCTGGGCGTGACCACAGGAGCGATAGTCTCAACGCTGTTCGGGGGCTGCGCCTCTCTGGCAACCGCTTCGGTACGACCCATCGACGGTGTGGTCCGACTATCCGTCCGCAACTATCCGATGCTCACCAGCCCCGGCGGCTCGCTGAGGATCCTGCCGGAGGGGGCTAGCACACCGTTGTATGTGCTGGCTCTGGGTGAGGGGGATTACGCGGTCCTGTCGCCCATCTGCACCCATCTCGCTTGCACGGTCAACATCGAGGGTCCCCGGCTTGTCTGTCCTTGTCACGGTTCGACTTACGACCGCGAAGGGCTCGTCCTGAAAGGGCCGGCGCAGCGCCCACTCAAGCGCCTCGCCAGCTCCGTGACCTCCGACGGCGTGCTCGAGATCGATCTGGAGGGCGGAGAGTGAAACGGAGCGCGATGGTGCTGGTCGTTCTGGGGATCGTGGCCGGGGCCGCGCCCCTGCATGGTCAAGAGGACTCCATCCCGGAGCGCCCCTTCGTGAGCGGCGGAGTTTACGACAAACCATATCTGGGCCGACTGGCGGGTCGCGCCGCCATCGGAGGCTACGCTGAAGGCCACTTTCGTGCCCAACGCGTGGACGGCGTCACCGAGGAGCTAGGGTTCGTGGCCAAGCGTTTCAACCTGTTCGCCGCGGCCCAGGTGAGCGACTTCGTCCGCTTCAGCGCGGAGCTCGAGTTCGAGGACGCCGCTGAAGAGATCAGCCTCGAGTTCGCGGCTATCGACCTCATCCTCCATCCAGCGCTCGCCATCCGCGGCGGCATGCTCCTGGTTCCGCTCGGCAGGTTCAACCTCTCGCACGACAGCCCGCTCAACGAGTTCACCGACCGCCCTCTCGTCTCCACGGAGATCATCGGGGTTGCTTTGTCGCAGCCTGGCGCCGGCGCGCTGGGGACGTTCGGCTTGGGGAGCACGGCGCGGGCGACGTACGAGCTCTACGCGATAAACGGCTATGACGATGGACTGATCACCAATTCGCCGGACGGCACACGCATACCCGCGGGGAAAAAGAACTTCGAGAATAACAACAACAAGCTCGCCGGCGTTGGGCGAGTGACCTACAGCCCGCGCATCGGCTACGAGATCGGTCTATCCGGGTATCACGGCTCTTACAACATGTCCGAGGTGGATGGACTCGAGGTCGAACCCAATCAGAACCTCACCATCGGCGTGCTCGACTTCGAGCTTTCCCCCTTCGGGTTCAGGATCAGCGGCGAGGCGGTGACGGCTGACATCGATATCCCCGCGAGCTTGAGCGGCAGCTTCGCTTCCGGCCAACGAGGTCTGTTCGTGGACGTCCTCTACGATTTCGGGCGTGACTGGATCAAGGCGATGCCGAATTCATACCTTTCGATCGCGGCGCGCTACGATTACGTCGACTTCGACACCGATCGGCGCGGCGACGACACGAACCAGATCACGCTGGGACTGAATTTCCGGCCCACCGCAGACACGGCGTTCAAGCTCGACTACGTGCGCGGCAGATCCCACGATAAATTCAACAATCCTTCCGATAGCTTCGCCTTTCTCTTTTCGCTCGCCACGTACTTCTAGAACCAGCCGCGATTCTAATGCCCCTGCAGCTTCTCCGGGGCTTCTAGTGTGTTCGTCAGATCGGCCACGAAGATCGGGTCAAGTCGATCGAGTTCGGGCCACTCGGCATCGCCGGAGGCGAGTATCACCCCGCCGATCTCCCCCATGCCACGCTCGGGGTCGTAGCTATCGGTTGGGTTTTCGTACTCCACCACGATCCGGTACTGGTGATCCTTGTATATTTTCACGCCGCCACGCCACCAGAGGTGTGCAATCGGCACGCCCGTCACATGCCCGTCCGCGTCTCGATTCGGCTCCGTTTCCCAGACCACTTTCCCCTCCGTGATGTCCTCGAGTCGGAGGAATAGGGCACCGTCGTGAAGGTGACCACCAATGGCGAGGCTCGGCCACGTGCGACAAGATGGGGTCCCGACCGCGGTTGGAGCAACGGCGATCACAGCCGGTCTACGCGCGACGGCGCCGGCGTTCGCGTTCAAGGCGCTCGGCAAGGAACACCTTTAGCAGCGATTGATACGGCACATCACGCTGGTTCGCCAAGACCTTTAGCTCCTCCAGCATAGACTCCGGTAAGCGAAGGGAGATCGTCGCCGTTGACGGCTTGAGCTTCGGCAAGATGACTCGGACCGCTCGATCCCAATCGACATAGTCCGCAGAATCCTCTTCGGCCCAGAAGTCGCGTTCCTGGTCCTCAGACCGGAACTCCGGCAGCTCTTTTTTACTCTTCTTCTTCGGCGCGCTCATACACCCTGCGTTCCTTACGGCTCATGTCTCGTGCCGAGATCACGCGCACGAACTCGTCTCGAACTGTGAACACGACGAACAGTCTTCTTCCCGAGTCCGTCTGACCCAGAGCGAAGTAACGCCGCTCCCTGCCGGAGTGCTCCTCGTCGGTCGCAACCAAGAGGGGCTGGTTAAAAAAAGCCTGTTCGCACTCCGTCCGCGATACTCGGTGTCGCTCCCAGTTCTTCTCGGCGTTCCCGGCATCCCACTGGAATCCGGTGCACCTGGCGAGGGCATCCAGCGGCTTGCTCACACCCACATGTATATGTGTGTAATATACAACTGTCAAGAACCGCGCGAAGACGCGCCCGGTTGTTTATTCCCGCTCAGCCTGATGTGCTACGTGAGGTGGGCTCGGCGAGCCCTCCGCACTCCTTACGGCGTATACCAAATCGGGCTGGTGTAGGCCCGTTCCTGGGTCGTCATCGGCACCCCGTCTGGCAGGGTGACGTTGAACCGCTTGGCCTCGTAGGCGGTCCAACGCGGCGTTGGGATCTCCAGCACGCGCGCGTAGTACACCGCCGGGACCGAGGGGTCGAAATCGGGATCGCTCCAGGTCGTGATCAGCTCCGCGGCGCCGATGGTGTTGGTCCAGGTAGCGTTGGCCACGTCGACCGTGTTGCCGACCGGCGGTAGCTTGCCGTCGGGCCCCGGCGTGCGGTCACCGGACCAGACGACGTCGTAGACCTTCTCCTGCCGCTGGCCGTCGTCATCCACCCAGCCTTTGACGATCTGGATGCGGTCGAGATTGCCCGACAGCAGGTCTTTGAGCGCGGCCACCAGGAAGGTCGGGGCAGCGCCGGCAGACGGCGCCGCTGGCAGATCGCCACCCATGGGCACGCCTTTGGAGTAGCCTGCGTTCGCCGGCAGGCGACTACTGGCGTCGGCGGCGGTGAATTCCCAGCCGCCGAAGAAGCGGACCAGCATGCGCGGGCCGGTGGTGGCGTAGGTTTCCTTGCGCCGCATGGCATCGAACAGCGCCTCCCGGGTGTTCTCCGTGGCCCACACGCCGGCATACCCCGCACTCACCATGTCCCAGCTCTCGTACCTGGCATCACCCAGCTCGGCCATCGGATGCTTGTACCGCTCGGGGCTGGGCTCGGTACCCGCGTGCTTGCCGAAGAAGTTCTCTTCCTCGGCGGTGGCGAGCCCGGTGTGGCTGTCGGTGGAGCCGATCATGCCGAACTTGTAGGGGTTCACACCGAGCTTCTGTTCGAGCTGCAGTCCTGTTTGCAATGCGGTGCGGGCGTACTCGTACTGCAGCATCTCATCTTCTTTGGCGACGCTGAGGTCGAGGTTGCCCTGGTCCCAGGTCTCATAGTCGGCGAACTCGTCGTTAAGCGATAGAAACGGATGCGCCTCCCCATCGCCCTTGATCTGGGTCGCTTCGTACAGCGGCTCCCACCTGATACGCGTCTCGGCGTAATCCCGGTCAATCTTCTTGCCCGTGAAGGAATCGACGATGGGAAACATGATGCCGTTGCTCAGGTTGCCGTTGTGGCCGATGGCCAGGATGCTACCGCCGGTGCGGTCCTGATACTCCTCGAGCCACCTCCACAAGTCGCGCGGGTTGTCGCTCCCCAGCGGCTTCAGCGTGGTGTACGGCTCCATCATGCTGGCCTTGTCGCCGCCATCGCGATAAATCACCACCCGGTGGAGGTTGTTGCCGCCGGTGTTGGAGGTCCACTCGTAGCCGATGAACGCAGTGAACCGTCCGGGGTCGTTGTACTTCTCCGCCGCGTCGATGGTCTCATCCCAAGCATCCCGGTAGGCATCGCTCCCGGGCGGCGAGGCCAACGCATCCGGGAAGGTGCCCTGGGAAAACGCCACGATCACCTCGATCGCCACCTGGACGGCCACCTGACCGCCTTGTTGGATCATGTCATACCAGCGCTTCCCCGTCGGGTCCGCCAGAAATTCCGGATCGCCGTCGTAGAGTCGCGGGAAGAAGCCCATGTTGTCCGAGTGGTCGGCGACGACCAGGAAGTCGAGCGGCCGCGAGAGCTTCACCCGCAGACCGGTCGAGGACGTGACCTCTTCACCACGAGCGAAGATGTAGGCGTCCTCGGGCGTGAGCCGGGCGCCGAAGGCGCCGGCATCCATCGAGAGCGCCGTGTGCAGGTGGGTATCGCCCCAGTACACCCGGGTCGGGAAGTTCCGCCCGGCGTAGGGCGAAAAGTGTTTCTGCGAACGGAAGGCGCCCTCCAGTGCATCGGCCGGGGGCATCGGATCCTGCGCGTTCAGGACCGGAGCCACCATGGCGTAGGCCACGAATAGCAAGAGAGTGAGTCGAGTTCCAATCAGCATGGTATCCTATCCTTGAGTTTGGGCCCGCTCTAGGGCCAGAAGGCAACGGTTCGTTGAATCATCCAGAAAGCAGCGACCGCACCAATACCGTAAGCCGGCACTCGCCAGGCCCAATCCGGCACCTGGATACGGGTTCGCTGCCACAGCGCGGCGGTTCCCAGCACCGCGCCAACGAATGACAGCTGTCCCAGCTCGACCCCGACGTTGAACTGGAACAGCGCCAGC
>SDBV01008147.1_pt1 | contig 14190 bp, 15 predicted proteins | sample 2277081 | NCBI WGS metagenome assembly SDBV01 (sample SAMN10402039, study PRJNA504765) | marine sediment metagenome | isolation source: marine sediment core GS10_PC15, 223 cmbsf | place: Arctic Ocean: Southern Knipovich Ridge | collected 2010
GGCAAACCGTCCGATCAGGATTCTCAAGCAGCGCGGCATTCATCACAGCCACGCCATATACCCAAAATCCCAAGCCCAACCCAGATCAGTTCCCCCCGTCTGCCCCGCCATGGACGGGTTGGGTGAATGCTTACACAACCTGAGCCCTAAGGCCTGTGCAGCCAACATGTTACGGCCACTTGGCTAAGAATCTTTGTCAAAAACTTAGCGATGTTTGAGTTAGTAGTATGGTAGCCCACTCCCACAGGAAGGACCAAAACCATGACCTACAATAGTCTGAGGGAGCATGCGGCATTTGTGTTGCCTATTGAGGCACGGAGCGAAATCCATCGACGCGGGAATGCTGGGGATCGAAAATGGCCACGGTGGTCAAATCTGAATTGACGCTTCCCCACTTTTCGCGGGACAACGAGTCCCAAGCACTGGTCCACCAATTCTTCGACAGGATCCATTCGGTCTCGTCGCTGCCGACCACGGCAATGCGAATTCTGGAGGTGACCGGCGATCCGCGGAGCGAAGTCGAGGATCTTTTGCGGGTCGTTCAAGCCGATCCGCCCATCGCGGCCCGGATCATGCGAATCGTCAACTCGTCGTTCTACCCGTTGCGAGAGACCGTCGGCGAGTTGAAGACGGCGATCACCCTGTTGGGATTCAGTGAAATCCGCAACCTGGCGCTGACCGCCTGCATGTCGAGTTGGTACGGCTACTCGGCCGACTACCGAGGCTACAGCAGACAGGGTCTTTGGAATCACTGCATCGGCGTGGGCACGGTTTCGAGGGTCATCGCCCGCAACTCCGGCCGAGCCGTCGCCGGAGAGGCCTATCTGGCGGGCCTGCTGCACGATCTCGGGCTGATTCTCATCAATCAGTATCTTCAGCGTCCTTTCTGCCAGGTGCTCGATCAACTCACTCCGGAGGTGCCGACCCAGGTTGCCGAGATGAGGGTGCTGGGGTTCGACCACACGGAATTGGGGTCCCATATTGCCCGGCGTTGGCGGTTTCCCGATGAAGTGACCGCCGCCATCCGGCATCACCATGCCCCGCAACTGTACGAAGGCCCTCATCGCGATACCGTATGGATCGTGGCGATGGCCAACTTTCTTTGCGGGCTGCACGATCTGACTTCGCTGGGGGTCCGCAATCTCTGCGAACCGGCGGACGAGATCATCGATGCGCTGGATTTCCGGCCGGACGACATACCGCGATTGAAAGAACAACTTGAAGAAACGCTCTCTCAGGCAAGTCTCATGGCAGGCGTGTGAGCGGGAAAACGTTTTGGAGTCATACATCGAGGCTTCTGCGTGCCGTGCGCGCAGGCTTGAAAGGTTTTTTTGGATTGCGGGCTTTTCCCGCGCTGGGAGGTTCCGATGTCCGTCGACATTGCGGTGATTCCGGTGGCCGGCCGGGGAACACGGCTGTTGCCGCTGACGAAGAGCCAGCCCAAGGAGATGCTCCCCATGGGCCGCAAGCCCGTGGTCCAGCACGTGGTCGAAGAGATGGCCCGCTGCGGCATCGCCCGGATCTTGTTCGTAACCGGCCCGGGCAAGGCGGCTATCGAAAACCATTTCGACCTCGATGCGGAGTTGATCGCCAACCTTTGCGCCGCGGGCAAGGAGGAATGGCTGGGGGAGTTGGCCTTTGAAACCGAAGGCATCGAGTACTTCTACACCCGGCAACGCCAACAGCTTGGCCTTGGCCACGCGGTGCTCTGTGCGCGATCGATGGTGGGCACTCAGCCGTTTTTCGTAGCGCTGGGCGATTCGGTGCTCGGTGTACACTCCGACAGCAGGGTGGCCCGTTCGCTGATCGACCATTTCGAGGCCTCCGGAGCCGACGCCGCAATTGCGCTGATGGAGGTGCCGCAGCAGGACGTAGTGCGATACGGGATCGCCAAGCCGCGGGGCGCCGCCGATGCGGTGTTCGAGCTGGAAGACCTGGTGGAGAAGCCCAACGTTGGGCAAGCCCCCAGCAACCTGGCGGTGGCCGCCCGATACGTCTTTCGCCCCAACATCTTCGACTACCTCCAGAACACTCCGCCGGGCCAGGGAGGAGAAATCCAGTTGACCGACGCAATTCGGGCGTCGATCCGAGACGGCCGCAAAGTGCTGGGGGTCCGCCTGGTCGACGTGGGACGGCGGTTCGACGTCGGCTCCTTCGAAAACTACTTCCTCTCGTTTGTCGAATTCGCCCTGGCCGATCCGCAGTACGGCCCGGCATTGCGAAGCAGTTTGGAAGAGTTGTTGCGGGCGGGGCGTGAATCGAGCGTAGCGGACGCGGTAAGTTTCGCTGCGGGCAGCTTTTCTTGACGGTCGCTCATGTTTCCGCACGGAGGGGAACACGCGGATGAATCACAGTCCGTTGCCAAGAGTATTTTGTCCGTACACGAACCAAATCAGCACGCCGACGACGGCGGTCGACAGGACCAGCAAGCCGAGCAGCAGCGCTGTTCGCCGTCGCCTGCGCCGAGTGCGTTCCCCTGAGGAAAGCCGAAACGCGACCTTGGCGACCAGCCGGTCGAGGTTTTCGGCCGGCGCATCGTCCGCCGGTTTGTCGGTCGTGTCTCGTCCGTCGTCCGTCATCAGACCGGCCTGAAGATCCGTCGGCGAAATTTCGGGCCGTCGATCCTCTGCCGCTTGGCCGACGTGCCAGCCTTCTCGTATTGTACCCGGTGGCGTCATGGTGGACATTGGGGTAACAGTCTGAGTGGGGGTATGACCAACCCCAGTAACGTCTATGACGCTGTTCTTGTCCCGTGCTTCGACGACAGGCAGACAGATTGGCCGTGCCGGTTCGGCCAGCGTGCTGCCGCGGGAAATCGATGCCTCTTTGCCCATATCTACTCCTATCACATCAAGATGCCCACGAAACCGCCCGCTTTCATAGCCCCTATAGCCCCCATTTTAATATTGCTACTCCAGGGTGTCAACCTCCAAACTCCCATCACCAGGGGAATAGTCATCCTGCCGTTGGCGTAGCGGTGGCATCACTTACGGCGCGCCGGCCGATGGGTCGGGAATGGTTTTGCCTTGAAGTTGATAGACGTAAGCCAACACTTCGGCGATAGCGGCGTACTTGTCTTTGGGCACCGGTTGGTCGACTTTGACCTTTCTATAGAGGGCCTGAGCGAGCGGCTTGTTTTCGACGATGGGGACGCCGTGCTCAAGGGCCAGATGCCGTATCCGCTGCGCGAGCACGCCCGCCCCTTTGGCCACCACGATCGGCGCGATCATGGTCTCCGGTTCGTATTGGATGGCTATCGCCAGTTCGGTGGGGTTAGTCACCACCACATCGGCCTTGGGCACGGCGTCGGAGAGACGGTTCATTGCCAGTTGGCGCTGGACCTGGCGGCGTCGGGCTATGACCTGCGGGTTGCCCTCCAGGTTCTTCATCTCCTCGCGAATCTCCTGCGGCGTCATTTTGATGTCTTGCTCGTACTTCCAACGCTGGAAGGCGTAATCGAGCAGGGCCAGGATCAGCAGCGCCAGGGCGATCTTCAGAGCGGTCCAAAACAGGATGTGCAGCATGTAATGAGCCAGGGCGGGCACCTCCAGACCGGTCAGGCCGAGGATCGTGGCCCGCTCCTGGTATAGACTCACCACCGCGACGGTAGCAATCACCACGATCTTGAAGATGCCGAATCCCAGCTTCACTGCATTGGACAGCGAGAATAATCGTTGCAATCCCTTCAGCGGATCAAGCCGGCTGATGTCCGGCACCAGCTTCTGGGGCAGGAACAGGAACCCGATTTGGGCCAGATTGACGGCCACCGCGCCCGCCAGGAGCACGGCGAAGATCGGCAACACCACCCAGGCCGTTTCGGCCAGAATCGCGTTGTACTGGGCCAGGGCGAAATCGACGTCGGCCGACAACCATGCCTGGCCCCCCAGTTGACGGTGACACAATCGGCCCAGGAAGTCGATCAGCCTGCCGCTGAGCATCATCAGGCACAACAGTCCCACGATCAACAGCACGGCCGACCCCAGGTCCTGGCTCTTGGCCACTTGTCCCTGCTGGCGGGCCTGTTGCCGGCGATGCGGCGTAGCGTCTTGTGATTTGTCGCCGTCTTGTTCGGGCATGGGCTAAAACATCAGACTTCAGATTTCAGATTTTAGCTTTCCGCCGCCGGCTGAGATCGCGACGGCCGATCATCGGCCAGGTCCGCGCAAGCCGTCGAGCATCAGCTCGAGGGTCGGCTCGAGTTGTTCTTGAAAGGCCCAGGCCGCCGCTCCGAGGGTGACCGAGAGCAGTGCGTAGCTGAGCATCGAGTTCATTCCGAAGCCCACCATGAGGATGTTCAATTGCGGCAGCGTGCGGCTGATCAGGCCCATCACCAGGGTCGACAGCAGTACGGCGATCACCACGGGAACGGCGGCCCGGATGCCCAGGCAGAAACTCTGCGTCAGCAATACGGCGAACGTCTCGGCGAGGGAACCCTCGAAGGCCCCGCTGCCGGCCGGAACGGTTTGCAGGGCCGGAATTCCCCACGGCGGGAAGCTGCCGGGCGGGATCTCGCGGAACGTGTCCAGCAGAGCGGCCATGACCATCCGATGGCCCCCGATGCACACGAAAACGGCCATGGTGACCAGGAACAGAATTCGCGAGAGTGTAGGGACTTGGGTCTGCAGCGTGGGATCGAACACCTCGGCCAGCATCAGCCCGCTGATCCGGCCGATCAATTGGCCGGCCAGTTGAATCCCGGTAAAAAGGATCACCACCCCCAGCCCCAGGCAGAGTCCCAGCACCAGTTCGCTGCCGATGAAAACCAGGTAGGTGATCGTGGTCCCGGGATCCCGGACCGTCACGTCCCATTGGGTCGGCGCGATCAACGCCGCGATCGAGACGGCCAGCAGGGCGCGGACTTGCATGGGGACGTCCTTGGTTCCGTAGATCGGCGCCGTGACCATCAGCCCGCTCACCCGGGTCAACACCAGGGTGAACAGCAGAAGGTGCTGCAGATCGAGTTGTTGGAGCCAATCCGTCATTTTCACAACCGGCCGGGGATTCCTTCGATCAGTTCGATGGAGTATTGGAGCATGCGAGCGACCAGCCATGGCAGGGCGATGCTCAAGGTCAACATCATGGCCACGATCTTGGGGACGAAGGCCACGGTTTGTTCCTGGATCTGGGTGAGCGCCTGAAACAGTCCGATCAACAGACCTACGCTCATCCCGGCCACCAGGATCGGCGCCCCGATCAGCAGGGTAGTCCAAATTGCTTCACGGGCCAGGTCGATAGCGTCTTGCGGATTCATGGGGACTGGGGATTGGGGGTCAGGGATCAGGGGCCAGGGTTTTCAACTCCGCGTAAAACGCCCGCGGACTGCGTTCCGCGGGGGGTCAGGGGTTGTGAGGAAATCGAATTGGCGGCGTCGACTTCTGCATACGGCAAAGCGTCGGGGAAATGGGAAAGGGGGAAAGGGAAATCGAGAAGGTTCGGAATTGCTATTCATCGATTTTCGACAACCATGGCGTGAGTGTCTGGAGTATCTGCTTTACACGCGACTCGCGCAAGACTCTAGAGGTTGGCTCATCGCTTTGCCCTGGCGATCATTGTCGCCATCGAGCAATCCCCCTCTCTTTCCCTACCAGTTTTTCCTTTTTTCCCCTTTCCCATTTTTCCTGCTAATGGCTTTCCTTTTCGGGGGCTTCCCTTTCGGGTTGATCTTGATTGATTCACAACCTCTCGGAGGTCAGGGTTCAGGACTTCCTCTTCACACAAACGGCTGAAAGCTGTCCATGAGCATTCCCACCACGAGGTTCCAGCCGTCGACCAGCACGAACAGCAGGATCTTGAACGGCAACGAGATCAGCACGGGCGGGAGCATCAACATGCCCATCGAGACCATCACACTGGCGATCACCATGTCGAGGATCAAGAACGGCAGATAGACCTGGAAACCGATCAAAAAGGCGGTCTTCAGTTCGCTGAGCATGAAGGCCGGCAGAAGCGCCTGCAAGGGCACTTCGTCGTAGCTGGTGGGCGTGGGCTCGTCGGGCAGGTAGCGCATGAACAGCCAGATGTCGTCGACGTTGCCGGTCCGCTTGATCTGCAGGCTCATGAAGCGGCGAATCGGGGCCACGCCCGACGTCCAAGCTTCCTCGCCGGTGATCTGCCCCGCCTGGTACGGAACCACCGCCTCGTCGTACGTCTGTTTCCAGACCGGCGTCATGATCAACAGCGTGATAAACAGGGCCATCGCCGTGATCACCTGGCTGGGCGGCAGTGACTGCGTTCCGATCGCCTGACGCAACAGACCCAGCACCACGATAATGCGGACGAAACAGGTGGTCATCAACAGCACGGCCGGGGCCAGGCTGAGCACCGTCAGCAGCAGCATCACCTGGATCGCCGAACCGAGCCCTTCCGGACTCGTCCACTGTTGCGGTCCGGCGGCCAGCCCTTCCGGAAGTTCGATCGACAGCGGCCGGTTCGAGGTGTCCTGGGCAGTGGCCGAGCCGAACAGGCCCAGGCATGCCAGCACGACCGCCATGCCGGCCATCAGGCGTCGCGGGCGGCTGTTGCGCCAAGCGGCCGACGGGTCGGTTTCCTTGGCCTTCTCAGACATCGCGGCTCTCCAATCTGTCGTGGGTTGTCAAGCTGCCGGCCCCGGCCGCCCGGGCCCTGCGGCCGTGGCCTCTTTCGGGCAACTCCGGCTCGGTCCGCTGCTGGGCAAGCTGTCCGAACACCTGGCGAAAGGCCGCCGTGGCGCTGTTGGAACGCGCTTGTTGACAGAGGCCGGCCAGGCGATCGACTTCCATCGGATCGGTGATTTCGGTCAGCGTCTCGGCGCCGGCCGGAGTGACCGAAACCAGCACCAGCTTCTTGCCGCAGCGCAACAGGTGTACTTGCTGGCGACTGGCCATGGCTGCGCGTCCGAGCACCTCGAAGACCTCGCCGGGCAACGCAATCGACCCGGCCGGCGCGGCCCGACGCATACACCAGGCCACCAGCAGGAAAATCCCCAGCACGACGCCCAGGCTGCCTACGAGAGTGATCAGCGACGGCAGGCCGCCCGGCCGGCGGCCGCTCGGTGAATTCGTGCTTCCGGGCGGCGCCAACGGCAGAGGCGGTTTGCCGCCGGGTGGGGAAAGTAGCAGTACTGAGGGAACCGTTGCCTCGGTCGACGCCCGTGCGCCTGGGGACGGCGAGCCCCGGTTCGGCGCGGGCGATTCGTAAACGGCCGGCACGACCATGTTTATGGGCGGCGAGTTTGTGGGAGGCGAGTTTGTGGGAGGCGACTCCGTCGGCGATCGATCCGGCAAGGCGTATCCCGTCGGCGACGGAGTCGCCTCCCACAGTGCTGGGTTCTGCAGCCGCCGGTTGGGGCCGTAGTAGGGAACGCCGCTTTGCGCCGCCAGACGGGCGGGAGCGGCGACAAGGAAGATCATCGTGATCGTTCTTGCGAGGGAAGGCATCCGTGCACTTTCTAATCGTTTTTGCTCAAGCTGGCCGCCGCCGGCGGCCGATAACGAAACGGGGTGGTAGTTGCTTGGGTTTTGTGCAGGTCGGTTTTTAGAGCTTTTGGTTTCGTGGAGGCCGCCGCTGCGGCGTTTGCCAAGCTTCGGGGGGCTGCCGAGGAGTTCTACGCGTATTCGTTGGCTCCGGCGATCAATTCGGCCACGCGGACACAGAAGTTGTCGTTGAGCACGAGCACTTCGCCACGGGCGATCAACCGACCGTTGACGTAGATGTCGACCGGATCGCCGGCCAGCTTGTCCAAGGTGATGACCGATCCTTTGCGGAGTTTCAGCACGTCCTCCACATACATATGGGTGCGTCCGAGTTCGATTTTCAGGTCCAACTCGACGTCGCGGATCAGGTCGAGCGTGGCGTTCTCGGTGGAGGCGGGCGCGCCGGAGAATTCTTCCAGACGGAAGGCGGCCACCCCCTGAGGCAGATCGGCGGCGGCCGTATCGATCGACTCCAGAGCCCGCTCGGCCTGACTGAGTAAGAACTCCACGTCACCCTGGAGCACAGCGCCCTCTTTCGCCGGCGCTTCGACGGCGACCTCCTGGGTGGCGGCGGCCGGCTCGGGTTTCGACTTGGGGGCCGTCGTCCCCGCCTGGTTGAGCAGCTTTTCGATGTCGTCTTGTCCCAAGAGTTTGTCGTCGTCTTCCGTGGCTGCGGCCGGGGCTGATGCTGGTGCCGAGGTCGGCGACGCTTGCTGGCCGCTGCTTTCGCCGCCTTCGCCCAGCAAGGACTCGATATCGCCCTGACCGAGCGGCTCGGCCGAGGCCTCGGCGGCGGCAGGGCTCTGAGACTCGCCAACAGGCTTCTCGGACTCGCCTGCAGGGGTAGCCTTGTTGAGCAACTGCTCGATCTCACTCTGATCTATCAATTCGTCGTCTGCCATCGGAATCCATTCCTGCTGAGACTACTTTTCGATGTACGAGAAGTCGCTATTGTTCGATAAACGAAAAATCGCTGAAGATGATCGTCCTTAGAAGTGGTTTGCCTAGAATCTTGTTGGTCTTCTCCAAGATCTTCCTCTTGATCAATCCCAGGCCCGCGTCGGTCAGGTCCGTGATGTCGGCGCTACGCACCGTGAGGATGACCTGATCGCGAAAGCGATTGAGGTTGTCATCGTACCGTTCGTAGAGATCGTCTCGGTCCTCTTCGTTGACCGTTGCCCACAAGTGAAAGTCGATCCGCAGCGTGGTTTGGGAGATGGGTTGGAACGACGTGACGCTGAATTCCTCCAGGTCCACTTCAACCTGGTCGGCCAGGTCCATTTCGTCTTCCGGTTGTCCGTCCTGACCGAGCAGCCCTTCGACTTCGGCTTCGGCCTGCAGCGTGGCGTCGGCCATGGCGGCCGTGTCGGCCGCCGAGGGGAGATACAAGTAGGCCACCAGGCACTCGGCCACGATCACGAACGCCACGAAGGCGAAGATCTTGATCTTCGCCAGCAGCGACGACTTGGGCGGGGCCTCGGCCAATTCCTCGGCCGGATCGTCCGGTAGGTTGGGCGTCTGTTCTGCCATATTGAAAGTCTAGGACACGATTAGCCGCCTGGCGCGGTGAAAACTCTCACCAGGTTGGATGTTAGTAGTTCAGAGGGCACCCGGGTGGGAAAACTCCTGCGGTTTCTCTTGGACGGTCCCTTGCAGGTCCTTGACCAGTTCGTTGAGCATATAGATCTCGACCCGGGGATTTTCTTTTCGCAACACCGGGTCGTCGAGGTGTTTCGGTTCGTTCTGGGCCGCCTGCGAGGGCCGGAATCGCTTGGGGTTGATCCCCATCTGTTCGAGGTACTCCATCACGTGGCGGCATCGGACATAGGCCAGGTCCCAATGGGTCTTGTGGGGGCTGCCGGCCGGAAGGGGCCGGTTGGACGTGTGCCCGCGGATCTCGATCTTCTGCGGTTTGCCGCCCACGTCCAAGGCCGTGGCCCGCAGCATTTGTTTGTGTGCTTCGGTCAGTTCGGCGGAGCCTTCCTTGAAGACAATCAGGCCGCCTCGGCCGGAGCGTTCCGCCTGGCGAAAGCTCATCACCCGCGGATGGTCTCCCACGGGGGCCTTGACCTTGTCGCCGCCTTTCATGGTATGCGCCCGCCGGGCCCGGCCCATGCTGGCCAGTTTGGCCAGCGCCGAGTTTCGGGGTTGGATGGCGCCGGGGATCATGCTGATCGTCGACGCGTCGTGCCCGAACCGCTTCCGCAGCGCCTCGAGCATCGCCTGGTACATTTCCTCTTGCTTGACCTCGCTCATCGAAAACAACATAATAAAGAACGTCAACAGCAGCGACATCATATCGCCGAAGGTCACCACCCACTCGGGAATACCAGCCTCTTCTTCTTCTTCGATGGCCATGGTCTCACGCCGCCTCTTCGGTTCCGGCCCGGAGTTTCGGGGGTACGAACGTGCTGAGCTTCTGCTCGATTACGCGGGGATTGTCTCCCGACTGAATCCCCATAATCCCCCGCACGGTGATCTCCATGCCCAGCATTTCATGTTTGTGGATGAATCCCAGCTTTTCGGCAAACGGGAGAAAGAAGATGTTCGACATCATGGCTCCGTAGAGCGTGGTCAGTAGTGCCACGGCCATGCCGGTGCCGATGGTTTCCGGGCTCATGTCGCCCAGCATGATGATCAGGCCCATCAGGGTGCCGATCATGCCGAACGCCGGGGCGAAACGGCCCAACTGGGCGACGACGTCTTTTCCGTTTCGATGCCGGGTGGCCACGGCGTCCATTTCGGTGCGCATGATGTCTTCGATGACCTCGGGCCGGGTGCCGTCGACGGCCATTTGGATCCCCAGCACGATAAACGAATTGGAGAGTTCGTCCAAGCGGCTTTCCAGGGCCAACAGGCCGTCGCGCCGCGCGGTCTCCGCCAGCGAGACGATCTGCTCGATCAGTTCGGGGTAGTTTGCCTGTTTGTTGAAGAACACGTTCTTGAGCACCTTGGCCAGTCCCAGGAAGCTCTTCAGAGGAAAGCAGATCAACACCGCGGCGATCGAGCCGCCCACCACCACCATGAGCGAGGGATAGTCGATGAACGCCGAGAACGAAGCCCCCGGGGCGATCGCGATCGTGATCACCATCAGCGAACACCCGACCAGGATGCCAACCACGGTGGCAATGTCCATCGTTTACGTTTCCTTGCTGGTTCGCTCGGCGGGGTCGGCGCTCGGCGGCCGGCGGTCCAGCCGCGGGATCATCTGTTTGGCCTGCTGGTAGGCCACCGCCCGGCGCAGCACTTCGTCCATCGATTCGGTCACCACCAGCCGCTCGCCCGAGGTGAGCGTGATGAACGTGTCGGGCCGGGCCTCGACGTACCGGATCAGGTCGGCGTTGAGGATAAACAGTTCTCCTCTGAGCCGGGTTAGTTTGATCATCGTCCTGTCAAAAACATAGCATGTAAACCGTCGACAGTGCCTCCGCCGGGGGGGTCATCGCCGCAGCGACAGCAACTCGTCGAACAATTGCTGCGAAGTGGTGATCACCCGCGTGTTGCCACGATACATCGTCGAGGCCAGGATCAGGTCGATCAGGTTGGATCCGACGTCGGTGTTGGACAATTCGACCGCCCCGGCGATCACCGAGCCAATGCCCTGCTGTCCCGGGTTGCCCTCCACCGGCAGGCCGGAATTCACGCCGGTGGAGAAGAGGTTTTGCCCCTTCTGCTCCAAACCGGAGGGGTTGCCGAATCGGGCCAGGCGGATCTGTCCCAGGTCGCGGGTAATGCCGTTGCTGAACACGCCGCGGATCGTGCCGTCCTCGCCCACGATAAAGCTCGTCAGCACACCTGCCGCGGAGCCGTCCTGACGGGAAATCGACACCGTGCTGTTATCGGTGGCCAAACCGGAGATCTGCGAGAAGTCCAGCTCGAATTCCAGCGGCGAGATCGAGGGGACGGTGCTTCGGGAGACCTGGACGGTCCCCTCGGTGCTGCTGATGAAGTTGCCCTCTCCGTCGAAGCTGACCAGCCCCGTACCCACCGCGATGCCCACGCCGCTGGTCGGGTCGTTGTCCGGCGAGTCGGCGAACCAGCGGTAGGTGGTGCTGGCGCTGCTGGTGGCTTGCTGGACCATCGTCAGCCGGACCGACAGTGGAATACCCAGGCTGTCGTAGGCCAGGAAGTCGGTCACGGCGCTTTCTCCGACGGCCGCTTGGATCGAGCCGAACGGCAGAATGACGGCGTCGGCCGATCCATTGGTGGGAGTCAGTTGCAGGCCGGAGACCCCGATGTCGATGGCGTTGTCCAGGCCGTTGTTGCTGACGAATTGAATTTGGCCGGCGGAGGTGACGCTGCCTCCCGGATTCAAGGTGGTCGCGCTGGGATCGCCGTCGGGGATCGGGTTCAACGGGTCGGGCCCCGGCACGTTGCGAATCCCCAGGGCCTGTTGCATGAAAGTGTGCAGTTCCAGCACCGTGGTGGTGGGGCCGATGGTCAAGGTCTTGGCGCTCAGCAGCCGGCCACCCTTGCGGCCGGTGAATGCCAACGTGCCTGGCTGGAAGATCTGGTTGTACGTGCTTCCCTCGCGGCGCAAGACGTTGATCAACAGCGTGGAGTTGGTGATCTTCGGGCCGTCCAGATCGAGTTGGGTATTGAGCGAGATCGCGGCGTCCAGGGCGCCGTCGGTGAAGTCCACGTTGGCGGTCGTGGCGTCGGCGATCTCGCCTACGTAGTGAAAGGTGCTGTCATCGGTGGAGAGGTTGCGGTAGATCCGCCGCACGTTCCATTGCCCGCTGGCATCCACGGGCAGGTCGCTCAACCGGATCCGCCCGTTGGTGGCCGTCGTCGCGCCGAGCAGGGCGCTGGGACGGCTTTCGATGCCGGTTCCCGGTCCACCCGGCGCGGTGGCGAAGGTGACGTAGTAGCTGTAGGCACCGCTGATGGTGTCCGTATTGAGGTTCGCCCCGGTGAGCGCTCCCGTATCGGTGAAGGTGGTCAACACGTTGGCCGCGGTCGTGCCGGCCAACTGATACGTCGCGCCGGCGTCGATAGACCGGTAGATGTCGCGAACGTCGAAGGTCCCCGTCCCGTCGACGGGAATACTGCTGAGATCGATGCTGGCATTGGGGCCAGCAGGTATCGCGATCACGGCGGTCGCCGCCGACGGCGTGCCTTGCGTATTGGCGATATTCGGCAACGGAGGCACGGTGTTGGGGGCTAAGGTGTTGCGGAACACGACGCGGTACTGGTAGTTTCCCGGGACCAGCGCGCCGGCCCCGCCGACGACCCCGGTGCTGGCGGCCGGCACCGCAAACGCCGTCAGCGCCGTTCCCGTGGCATCGGGGGCGGTAAACGCACTGTTGCCCAGGACGCCGGTGCGGATGACCTCGGCCGTATCCGCCCGGTTGCCGGTGGGCGAGAGCGTGCCTTCGAGGACCACGTTCGCGGTGGGCGTGGCCACGCGTTCGCTGCCCAGCGGGACCACGATCGGCTCGAGCGTGGTGGTTTGGATTTGAAATTGATCGTCGATTCCGAATCCCAACAAGCGGTTGCCGGTGATCGTGATCATCTCGTTGTTGGCGTTCATCTTGAAGATGCCGTTGCGGGTGTATAGCTGTTCGCCCTGGCCGCCTTGGACGATGAAGAACCCCTCGCCCTGGATGGCCAGGTCGGTCGCGTTGGCGCTGATCTGGACGGTGCCCTGGCTGAAGTTGGGCGAGATTTCGGCCACCATCGTACCCAAGCCGATCTGGCGCGGGTTGGTGCCGCCGCTGCCGACGGTGGGCGAGGACCCCAAACTTCGGGTCTGGAGGAACTGGGTGGCGAAGTTGGCCTCCGAGGCCTTGAACCCCACCGTGTTCGAGTTGGCCAGATTGTTACCCACCACGTCGATGGTGGTTTCGGCGGCGGTCAGGCCCGTCAGCGCCGTACTCAGTGCAGAGGCAAGTCCCATGGTTTATCCCCTCTCTTTCGTGTAGGTTTTGCAGTTTGTTCAGCCCCGGCGGCGTGGCGGATAGTAGCCATCTCGCTCCGCGAGATGTGGCTTCGTCTCGCTCCGTACGATATGGCTTCGTCTCGCGGAGCGAGACGGCTACTATGCTTGCCCCTTCTCGTTTGTCCCGTCGTCTTCTTCGGCCGTTTCTTCCGTCTCCTCGCCCAGGTCGAGTTCTTCGACGCTGGCGGCGATCCCCGCCACGTTTCGCATGTCCACGACGTAGTCACCCACGTGGAGCTTGGGCACGCCGGACTCGAGCGAGATCCGATCCACTTCGCCGATCACCCGGTTGCCGCCGTCGGTCAAGCCGTCGATCGTTTGCCCGATCAGGGCGGAGGCCGTGGCCACGTTCTGGCCCATCTTGATCGCCTCGAGCGATTTGGTCAGCAGATCGTTCGAGGCGATCTCGCGCATCTGGCTGATCTGTTGAAGGATCTCGCTGTTCTCCATCGGATTCATCGGGTCCTGGTTGGACAGTTCGGCAACCAGCAGCTTGATGAACGACTGCATGTCCATGTCCTGGAACGCATCGGCGCCGGTCGGGTTCTGCGCGCCCTGCGTGCCGATCACGCCAAGGGAGGTGGCTGATACTACCATGCTTGGATACTCCTTTTCATTAGTTCAGGAGAGTGGTGGCGTTGAGTTGTTGCTTGCAAGGGTCAGGGGTCAGGGGTCAGGGGTCAGGGGCAGCCTTTTGTAGCTAGCATTGCCAGCAGGGTTGCCGAAGGACTTTGTTGGATGTTAACGTATTACTGTACTTGAACTTAACACGATTCAAGGAGGTGATGCGATGATCTT
>SDBV01008148.1_pt1 | contig 14189 bp, 9 predicted proteins | sample 2277081 | NCBI WGS metagenome assembly SDBV01 (sample SAMN10402039, study PRJNA504765) | marine sediment metagenome | isolation source: marine sediment core GS10_PC15, 223 cmbsf | place: Arctic Ocean: Southern Knipovich Ridge | collected 2010
AGGGTAATTATATATAAAAGGGGCGTATATGATGAGTGATTATTTAAACCCAAAATCCGCGGACGATCTGCGCAAATCCCCTTCATCATTTTGCCGGGCAAAACTTCTTTATAAAGACAGATAGCTTCGGAAAAGTATTCTTAAAAATAGGAAGAAAATCCGCGTCAATATCACATATTTTCTTATTTTTGCGAAACTCCTATATTGGGAACGAATTGACAACATAGGTTTTTATTCACAAATCAATTGTTTTTAAAAGGTATAGATGGAATGTCTCCGCATTATTTCCTTTCCTTTAAATTTGGAATAATAATTGCTCTTTTAGAGACACTGCTATCTCCCGAAAGAGAGAATCTTGATGGAGGGGCAATGGACTGCCTCTCCGTCAGGTAAATAGAGCGGAAAAAGATGGGGTTAATTATTTTTAAAATTGCGAATGAACTATGTGGAGGTAAACCAGGCAACACGTCTAAGGGAACTGGAAAAGTAAAACGCTCGTTTGGAAAAGGTGGTTTGCGATCAGGCCCTTGATAACTCTATGTTGAGCGAAGTTGCCCAAGGAAACTTCCAAGCCCGACCTCTTGTCGTCGTGCTGTGACAACGGAGCTTGAAATTATTTATGAAGTGTAAAATAAGAAAAGTAGGGTCTGTTACCATATTCAGCGTCTCGGGGGACATGGTTCTTAGTTGCATTGACGAAATTCAAGAATCAATAAGAAAGGAATTAGCAAACTCAGATACCGACAAATTTCTTATGAATCTCTCCAAAATGGACAATAAAGGTTTTGCTAGCATTGGATTTATCGTATCAATATATAAATCTGTCCTTTTACGTAATGGGAAATATGCGCTAGTAAGCCAGAGCGAAGCGGTTAACAGTGTTCTGCATACAGCGGGGGTGACTCGTCATTTTAAAGTCTATGGAAGTGAGGAAGAAGCAATAACGGAATTTAACAACTAAATGAGTGGCATAAGAATTGTGCTTGTTTTTGCGCAAACGATAGCCGCCGCGCCAGCCAATAGCATTTTCATGGGAAATGTAGCGGTGGAAATTAAGGTGATCTGTTTTGGATGAAGAGTGGATTATACCAGGGGTCGAGAGAAAGATTGATGGCTCTCCGAATGTCACAATTCTTCTGGCTTCGGATGCAATCAACCTCCGCCTTGCTATCAAGGATATGTTTGATGCATTGGGTGACTTCAAAATCCATGAAGCTGATACAGGGGAAATGGCTTTAAAAATCCTGAAAGCTGAGAAGGAGCAGGATAAAGACTATTTCGTAGTATTCGATTTGGATTTACCGGGCGATACACCTGGAATTAATGTCATCCGGGAAATAAGGTCAACCAAAAGACTGGAGAACTTGGCCCTTGTACTTCTTGCCGCGGATGCCAATAGGGATAATGTGTCCCTTATGGCCGAACTGGAAGTGAGCGGGTGTCTTGTAAAGCCTTTCGAAATTGCAGCTTTAGAGAAGAAGTTTTTACAAATCAGCAGGCAAAGAGCCAATCCGCCGGAGCATGTCAAGATGATATATCAGGGTGAGAAGCGATTGAGTGAACATAACCATAAAGACGCTCTTGAGTTTTTTCGTGCTTCTCAACAGATTAAAAATTCCGCCCGTGTAAATGTTCACATAGGCGAGGCGTTTGAAAAACTTACCAAATACGATATGGCGCATAATCACTATGATAAGGCGATTGGCATCAATGATAAGTACGTCAGGGCTTATAGCTTTGCTGCAACCTTGCATATGAGGCTTTCCAAAGGGAGACTGGCATTACCCTATCTGGAAGAGGCAAATAAACTAAGTCCGTTCAATGCGTTTCGCCAGTATTCTCTTGGTGATATTTACCTGAATACCGGTGATGAACCGAGCGCTTATGGAGCTTTTGAGTATGCTGTCAAAATTGACCCGAGCTTCAGCAGAGAGATAGCCGAAAAGTTTTTAGAATACGGCAACTCGGAAAGCGCGGAATATTTTTTCCGAAAATCTCTCTCAGTTGAGAAAAACAAGGTTGATGTACTCAACAGACTGGGCATAGCCCTAAGAAAGCAGGGCAAGTGGCAGGAAGCGATTAAGGTATATAGTAAGATAGTCCGGCTAGATTCAAACAACGCTGGAATCCATTTCAATATGGGGCACTCGTATTCTGTGGGCGGTATGTTTGAACAGGCAGGAAACTGTTTCAAGAGCGCTTTACGTCTGGATCCTTCGCTGTCGGAAGCCAGTGGGGAGCTTAAAAAGATAGAGCTCATGCAAAAGAAGAGCTGAACATCAAATGCTCCGAACATATTCAGCGGCCAATTTAATTATAAACTCATTGTGCAAGTGATCAAAGGGATTTATGATACAGGCATTAGACTAGAAGCAAAATTATGGTTACTAAGAAATTTAACCTCCCCTCCGTCGCCTTGTTGGCGGCAATATCCCTTTTCGCCGCATGCGGGGGAGAGTTTGGCTCTAGCGCCCCTTCGGCTTCCACCACCTACACGAAGATAGATATAGCCCTTCCTCAGGGCGTTTCGCTCAAACCTGACAGAAAAATAGCGTCTGATAACCCGGCGTTAAATGCGGCAATCGTCACCGGTATATCGCTTGAGGTAAACGCGCCGGATATGGAACCCATTTACGCGAACATACCGCTCGATACTCTGGAAGTTATCCTCGACATCCCCTCGGGAAGCACGCGCACCTTTACCGTAACGGTAACCACCGATACGGGAGACGCTTTTATCGGGTTCCAGACAGTCGATCTCTATCCAGGGGAAGCCATTGACCTTTTTATCGACGTTAATGTCGGCACTCAGAACCTGACCCTTGCAATTGGGACATGGGAAATGACGGATGCGTCAGGAACGAGCACCCTTGAAATAACTTCCAGCACCATAGTCCACACGGATTCCGACGGATGCGTTGAAAGCGGAGTCTACACTCCCCTTTCCTCCAACACGATAGAAGTTACAATCACCAGCGAAAGTTCCCAGTGTATCGCCCCCGCCACCGGTTACACGTTAAACGTGCCCTTTGTAATGACGGTCAGCGTAACCAGCACCACTCTAACCTTAAACGGAGGTCCCGCTAACAACGAGACATACACCAGGGTTTCCACGGTTACCATTCCCGCCGCACCGACGGGCGTAACGGCAACGCTGGGTGACGGGCAGGTGACTATAAGCTGGAACGCCGTAACGGGCGCGGACACCTACAGGATCAATTGGTCAACAAGCTCCGGTGTAACGAATTCCAGTGGAACGGTGATTTCGAACATAACCACGAACTCCTACATCCATACCGGGCTTGCAAACGGGACGACTTATTACTACGTTGTTACCGCGCAAAACACGGCGGGAGACAGCTCTTCCTCAAGCGAAACAAGCGCCACGCCAGTCGTTGCGCTAACCGTCCCCGCCGCCCCGACGGGCGTAACGGTAACGGCTGGAAATGAAGAAAACACCATAAGCTGGACGGCTGTCTCGGGCGCCAATTCGTATAACATCTACTACGGGTTTTCATCCGGCATAACGACGTCCGATTCGTCGATAACGGGAATAACCGGAACCTCGCACGTGCATACCGGGCCGCTTACCGCCGGCACCATCATCTACTACATAGTGGCGGCGGTGAACACGGCAGGTGAAAGCGCCACATCGACGGAAGTAAGCGCCACGCCCTACAAGGTGTTCGCCGGATGGGTAACAGGCAAAACGCTAAGCCTTGCCGGCACGGTTACAACTTATGCGGGAAACGCGGGCGCAACTGGCTCCGCCGACGGGACGGGGGCTGCGGCATTCTTTGACGTTCTCGAATCCATAACGTCGGACGGCACAAACCTGTTTGTAACCGACTCGTACAATCACACCATCCGTAAAATCGTCATCGCTACCGGTGCGGTTACGACCATCGCCGGATCGGCGGGTGTTTCCGGAGCTGCGGACGGAACCGGAAACGCCGCAAGGTTCAACATCCCCCTCGGAATCACTACCGACGGCACAAACCTTTATGTAGCCGATTACACTAACAATACGATCCGCCAGATAGTCATATCCACCGGCGTCGTCACAACGCTTGCCGGTTCCGGTTCCATTGGCGGTGCGGACGGCACGGGCCCTGGCGCCACCTTCAACGGCCCTATTAGCATCACCACCGACGGCACAAACCTTTATGTATCCGATTTAAATAACTACGTCATACGTCAAATAGTCATCTCCTCAAAAGTTGTTACAACGCTTGCCGGAACATGTTGCACTCCCGGCTATACCGATGCACAGGGAAGCTCGGCGGCATTCGATAACCCGCGAGGCTTAATAACGGACGGAACTAATCTATACCTCGCCGATGAAAACAACCACGTTATAAGAAAAATCGTCATTTCCACGCAGGTAGTAACCACCCTTGCAGGCACTGGAACCCCCGGAACGGCTGACGGGACGCTTGTGGCCTCCAACTTCAATTTCCCAGTGGGTATAACGATGGACGACTCTTACATATATGTTTCCGAACGGGGCACCCATAGAATCAGAAAAATAGACGTTTCGGGCGCCCTTGTATCGGTCTTTGTGGGAGGCACGACCTTCGGCACTGCGGACGGCACTGGCACCGCCGCCAAATTCAATAAACCCTACGGTATTGCAACGGACGGCATAAGCCTCTACGTCGCAGATACGATCAACTATACAGTAAGAAAAGTGGATTAAGGAAAGTTGATGGGAAATTACCCTTATTCGCTTCGGCTGGCTAAAAAGGCCTTGCTTGGCATAACGATTATCGCGGTGTTCGCCTACGGCGTATTTGCCGCAGACTTTACCGCCGAGCTTGCCGACGTCTCCGGCGACGTGGAAGTGACACAAAAATCCACTGGCAAAACGGTAAAGGCGTTCAAGGGGATGAAGATATACCCCGGCGATACAATCGAAACGATGGAAGGGGCTTCCGCCGAAATTCTGTACGGAGACGGCAACGTTACGAGGATGGACGAGGACACCGAACTCGACATAAAAGAACTTTCGATAAGTTCCGACAGGAGCAAACGCTCAATAATTAAACTTGGCGTCGGCAAGATAAAAAACTCCGTATCGAAACTCATGCACAGGCGCTCGAAATTCGAGGTACACACCAAATCCGCAGTCGCGGGAGTTACGGGAACGCCTCCTTTCACGGTAGGTTTCGTGCCGTCCGACCGGTCCGGACAGAAGGGAAAGATGGAAGTGGACCTGCTGGGCAAAAGTGGCCAGGAGGGTTCTGTTACCGTTCGGGGAACCGATGCGGCCGCCACTGCCGTTAAACTCACCCCGGGAACGCGAACAGTCGCCGTTACGGGCCTGAACCCGATAAAACCTTTTAAGATCTCCCCAACCCGTTTAAACAAACTGCAGAAAAGCATGCAGATCATAACGCCTCCTGAAAAACGCGAGGAAAAACGTCAGGAAATGGAAAAAGAAATAGAAAAAGTTGTTGTAGAAAGCGAGAAAAAGGAAAAAGCAGAGGGCGAGGGTGAAGGCGAAGAAGAAACAGAAAGCGAAGGTGAAAAAGAAGGTGAAGGCGAACAAGAAGGCGAACAAGAAGGTGAACCAGAACCCGAAGGCGAACCCGCACCGGGCGATGAACCGGGACCTGGCGACGAACCCGCACCCGAAGGCGAACCACTGCCGGGAGGCGAAACGACATTCGGAGGCGAGCCTCTGCCGGGTAGCGAAACGACATTAGAAGGCAATACCTTTGGAGGAATCGAGCCGTCCAACGAACTTGATACGGGGGCAATGATGGATCATATAACCCGTCAGGTTTCGGTTGGAGAGATATTAACACCGGGCGAATCCGAGACCGGCGAAGAAACCGAAAGCCAGTTGATTCAGGGCGAGGGATCATTGCCGGGAACGGGCGAAGATATTGTTCCGTCGACGGCACGCGTTCGGGTTAAGGTAAATATAATTAATCCCTAAAGAACTTAATTTAAGAAGGGGGAGAGGAATGAGACTGTTCGGGTGGGCATTGTGCATTTTCTTTGTTTTAATGCCCTTCGTGCATGCGCAAGAAGAACCTTCCTCTAAATTCGTTTTTCAGCTTAACGAAAACGTAGGCGTGTGGTCGGGAAGCTCCTCGCCCAAAAAAGAGGGCGGCCTCAACTTTACCTATTTCTCATTGGGATACATCCGGCCGAACTGGGGCGTTATGGCGCTTAGTTCGTGGGCGGATATATCCTACGTCGGGAATGGGGGCACATCCGGCGACCTGAACAAAACGTCTTTTCTGGACAGCAGCCTTATCGGCCACTATGTTTTTAAAAACGTGTCTGGTTTCGACATCCGCACGGGCCTCGATATCAACCTGCCGACCGGTTACACCAATTATAAGGAGGACGAGTACAACGCGGTAGCCGCGTTCAGCGACAACTTCTATAAGGATATTAACATCGCCACCTCGCTCGGCGCGGGGCTCAACTGGGCCCCGAACGTGGTAATCAGCCGCATTTTTATGAAAAGGATGGTAGTTGGCATGGGAGGCCGCTACGAAAGAACCGGGGAATACGATATTTCCACAAGCACGCAGAACTACGACCCCGGCGACCTCCTTACGTTCATAGCTTCTCTCCAGTTAATGCTGAATAAAAGTTCGCTTCTCTTTTTCGACACCAGCGCCACTTATGCCAGCAGGGACACGCAGAACGGCACGGAAATATCGAAGGCTGGCGATACTTATAGATTCAGCCTGAAATACATTCGGTCGTTCGAACGGATAAGGGCCGCATTGGGCGCGTCCTTCGGCATTCAGATGAAGAACCAGCAGTATGAATCCGCCACCAGCCAGATAGTATCGGAAGAAAGCAATTCGAATAACAACGATTACGCCATCTTCCTGAACCTCAACTACATGCGCTCCAAAAAGCTTATCTTTAACGGCATTGCGGGTTATAAAAACGTTATAGAAAACGGCTACGGCGCGGACGACGCGTATTACGACGCTGGATACAGCAAAGTTTACGGGGGCGGGGGCGTAACCTATATCTTTTCCAAAAGGCTTTTCTTCTCCGCCGATTTGAGGGGTTTCCAACTGGCAAACAGGGCGGACGCCTCTGAAGCAACCGATACCGCTTACAGGGGTTTTAATTTGGACGTGGGTTTCGTTTACACCCTGCCGCGTTAATTATCCGCATTTTAAGGGAAGAAGGACAGGTTGATATCAAAGATAACTAAATGGTTCTTGGCCGTCAGCGAGGTAAGGATTGGCCTTCTTATGATGGCCCTTACATTCGCGCTGTTCTTTGCAAACTTCGGTATCCTGCGGACCGTGTCGCTTAAAATTTTCGATCTGAACTTCAAACTTCGTGGCCCGATAGATTCCGAAAGAGACGTAGTGATAGTCGCCATAGACCAGAAAAGCCAGGAAGAGCTTGGAAGGTGGCCTTGGTCGCGCACGGTGATGGTGGACCTGATAAACAGGCTTTCACAATCGGGCGCATTCGCGATAGGGCTTGATATCGTTTTCTCCTTTCCCGAAGAGAGGCCGGACAAGGAACTGGCGAACAGCCTATTGATGGAACTCGACTCTTTGGGCGCGGGCAACGAAAACCTTAAACGGAAAATAGAGGAAGCGGCGGAGTTTGCAGACGTGGACACGAGGCTGGCCATGGCGATCAAAAAAGCGGGGAACGTGGTGCCGGGATATTTCTTTTTCACCCGGCCCGATGAAGTGGAAGGCTTCCGGCTCGATAACAAGGCGGATTACAGGATAATAAAGAAATCAAAATACCCCCTTACAAAGATGCCGAAAAATTCCACCGGCGAATACAAGGTGCGCATGGCCCTGGGCGTTAAGCCGAATATCAAGCCGATTACGAAAGCGGCGGCCTATACCGGTTATTTCAACATGAAAGCGGACGATGACGGCGTGGTGCGCAGAATAACGCACATCATCAAGTTCAACCGGAAATATTTCCCGTCGCTGTCGATGCAGATGACGCGCCTTCTGGCCGGAGACCCGCCGACTACGATAGAGTTCGACGAATTCGGCGTGGTGGGTTTTCAAGTGGGCGAACTCTTCATACCGAGCGACGAATACGGAAGAACGATGCTTAACTATTACGGCCCGGAAAGCTCCTTCCAGCACGTACCGGTAGTGGATATCCTCAAGGGCGGAATGACTGACGAAAAACTTTCGCGCATATTCCAGGACAAGATCGTTATGGTAGGCGCCACGGCAATAGGGATCGGCGATTTCCGCAGTACGCCTTTCGGAATGACCCCGGGGGTGGAACTGCACGCCACGTTCATACAAAACGTGCTGGACGATAATATAATGCAAAGGGCGGGGTGGTTCTTCGTGTTCGATGCCGGCTCCATACTCGGGCTGGGCCTGATGCTTACGGTGGCAATGAGGCGGCTGAAGGTATACAGCGGGGCGTTAATGGCCCTTTCCCTTGCCGTTTTCTATATATATTTCCAGCATTACATGTTTATCGAAAAACAGGTGATCCTCGATATACTCTACCCCCTTATTGCCATCGCCCTGGTTTACGGCGGCATAGCCTTCTTTAAGTACTCCATAGAAGCCAAGGAAAAGGCCTACGTTCGAAAGGCATTCGAGCAGTACCTCTCCCCCATCATCATACGCCAGATCGTCGACAACCCCGGACGGTTGAAACTCGGCGGCGAGGAAGTGAACGTTACCGCTTTCTTTTCCGACATAAAGGGATTTTCCACTTTCTCGGAAACTATGACCCCGACGGATCTGGTGGACCTTTTGAACGAATACCTTTCGGAGATGACCGATATCGTGATGGAATGCGGCGGAACGCTGGACAAATATCAGGGCGACGCCATACTGGCCTTTTTCGGCGCGCCCTACCGCCACGAAGACCACCAGATAAGGGCGTGCCGGGCCGCGCTGATGAACCAGAAACGCTTGGTCGAACTGCGCAAAAAATGGAAATCGGAAGGTAGGGTGGAAATTTACGTGCGCATAGGGCTGAATACCGGAAAGATGCTGGTGGGCAATATGGGCTCCAGCCAGCGGTTCGACTACACCATGATGGGCGACGAAGCCAACCTGGCGGCGCGCCTTGAAGGGGCGAACAAGATGTACGGGACGGCTACAATGCTCTCGGGCAGCACGTACCAATCGGCGAAAAAGGAATTCGAGTTCAGGGAACTGGACTATGTAAGGGTCATGGGCAGGAGCACGCCGGTGCGTGTTTACGAACTTCTGGAATTCAAAGGCAAACTGACGCCTGAAATGGTCGAATGGCTTAAAGCCTACGAGCGCGCCTACGGACTTTACCGCCAGCATAAGTTCGCGGAGGCCGTCACGGTATTTGAAAAGGTCATCGAAATGAACGAGGATGACGTCGCATCATCGAACCTCATAGAAAGGTGCCGGAGCTCGGTAACCAAGCCGCCCGATGCGGACTGGGACGGCGTTTTCTCGCTGACCCAAAAATAGACCAAAAGAGCGAATTGCGACAGTGTGATTAGCGGTTATTTAATCGGTTCGTAATGATTGAATTATCAAAAAGGATGAAATGAAATACCCGAATTGTAAAATTAAGTTTTGGAACTTTCAGCTCTGTTTAGTATAATTCCACCAATGTTGTTCGGTCAAATGGCGACGTCTGGGAAATGTCGAGTTAAATTAAAAAAGTGATCGAATTGATTAGGTTTCGTAATCTGAGTTCTATAGAATTTTTTAGGTTGTTCTAATGACGATGTTGGACGAGATTGATATGTCGAAAAAATCCGGTCTTACTTTCGCGCTTCTTTTGGTTTTATTCTTCGTTTTACTTTATAATCCGCAAAAAATTTCCGCCGCAGATTTCGCCGGTGAACTTGTGAACGTGATCGGCGAAGTTATTGTCACCGTTAAATCCACGGATCAAGTTGTATCCGCCACAGTAGGGATGAAAGTAAAGCCGGGCGACAAGATAGAAACGAAAGAGGGAGCCGCCGTGGAAATTCTGTTCGACGATGGGAACATAACAAGAATGAGCGACGATACAGAACTCGTCATAGAGCAGCTTTCCATCAAAGGCGATAAAAGCAAACACTCAGTGCTCCGTCTTAGGATCGGGAAAATAAAGAACTCGGTCGCAAAACTGATTAACAAGCGTTCAAAATTTGAAATTCATACAAAGTCGGTCGTTGCAGGCGTTACCGGAACCCCCCCCTTCATAGTGGGAGTTTTCCCCCAACAAGGAACTGGCCAGCCCTTCAAAACGGAGGTCGACCTATTGATAGCAAAAGGAGACACGGGCCGGGTTTCGGTTCGGGGAACCGATCCACAGGCGACGACCGTCAATTTGTCGCCAGGTTCCCGAACGATCACCTTTCAGGGATTGCCTCCTATTAAGCCGTTTACGATAAGCCCAAGCCGGTCCAGACGGCTGCAAAGAACGATGCCGATAATAACGCCCCCTGCCAGAAGGGATGAAAAACGTCAGGAGATGGAGGAGAGAATAGAAGAAGTGGCAGTGAGAGAGCCGCCGCCTGAAGAAACGCCGGAAGAAGCCGTAGATGAGGAGGACGAAGGAGAAACGCAGGAAGAGGGCGAGTCCGAAAGTGAAGGCGAAACTCAGGGCGAAGAAGCTCCGGAGGGAGGGGAGGAACCCGCCCCCGGAGAGGAACCGCAGCCGGGCGACTTAGGCAGGGATGCGGGAGGCATCGTGCCTGATAGCGGGAACCTGCTGGATACAAACATGATGATGGATCACATAACGAGAAGGGTCTCCGTTGGAGATATAATCGTTCCCAGCGAATCGGAAACAGGGGAGTCTACGGAAAGCCAGATAATACAGGGTGAAAGAGCGATAGCAGGCACTAACGAGGAGGTTGTTCCGTCGACGACTCGTGTGCGTATTCGCGTAACTATCATAAATCCTTAAAAAAAGGGAATGAAGGAATGAGGTTTGTCGTTGGAATAATGTGCATATTTCTTGCGATAGGAACCGCAGCAAGCGCACAGGAAAAAGCTCCATCCCGCAGGATCGTCTTCCAGCTCAATGACAACCGGGGCGGATGGGCAGACAACCTGAACCCGAAAAAGGAAGGCAGGCTCAATCTTCTATATTTCTCGCTGGGATACATTTCACCCACATACGGGCTGACCATGCTGGGCTCGCAGGCTAACGCCGATTATATCTATAACGGCGGCAACCCATCGGGCGATTTTCACATATCAACGTTACTGGACAGCACCCTCTCCGGTTACTATCTCTTTAAAAATATTGCAGGCTTCGACTTAAGAACAGGGCTCGATCTTAATCTCCCCACGGGAAATGCATCGTTCGATACTGCGGAACTAAACACGTTATTCACGGACAACGTTACACAGGAGCTGAACCTGGTCACATCGTTCGGCAAAGGTTTAAACGTTGCGCCTAATATGGTGCTAAGCCGTGTTTTCATGCAGCGGCTTGTTGCAGGGTTCGGTGTACGCTATGAAGTAACGGGAGAGTACGATCCCACGCGGGACACGCCTGACGACGACTACAATCCGGGTGATAACCTTACGCTCATCGCTTCCCTTCAATACCTCCTCAACAAAAAGACAATCTTCTTTTTCGATATAAACTCGTCGTACGCCACACGCGACAAGCAAAACAGGGAAGAGGTATTCAAGACGGGAGACTCGCACAACTTCAACCTGAGGGCGATACGCATATTCGAGGCTTTCAGGGCCACCCTTAGCGCGGCCTATGGCCTTCAGGGAAAAAACCAGAGCCTTGGCGCCGGAGGCATCACAACGGAAGATCGAAACTCGAACAATAACAACTACGAGTTCTTTTTAAACGTCAATTTTCCATACACGAACAAGATCCATTTCAGCGGCATCGCCGGATATAAAAATCTGCTTGAAAACGGATACACTTCGGACAATTCCCTGTTTGACGGCGGCTACCGCAAGGTGTATGCGGGAAGCGGCATTTCCTACAAGCTCAAAAAACAGCTTACCCTGTCGGCGAATCTCAGACTTTTCCAGATCGAAAATAAAAAAGACGCCGTTGAAACGGCGGATGCCCGTTACAGGGGATTCAATATGGATCTGGGACTTATATACAGTTTGCCATTTTAGGTTATGAGACGATAATGGATGAAAGAAGGACAAGATGATTTTTGGAATCAGCCAGCAGCCGGTCTCGTCGAGCGAGGGAACGGGGGGATTCCTGATGAAACCTGAAAAAAAGGAAAATTTGAAACGGCTGAGTTTCGTTCTCTTATCCTTCTTGATGGCCTTTGCAACATTTGCCTGCGGGGAATTTACTGTAAAAGCGCCGGAGAGTGAAAGCACTTCCGCGAATGTGAATATTATAATTCCGGAGTATGTTTCCATGAAACCGGCCGGACAAACAGCCGGGGCCGCAGTTGGTGTCTATGCGGCGACAATCGTAGACGTAAAAGTAACGATTACAGCCGCCGATATGGATACGATGACGATTCCCATTCCTTTGGACACGCTGGAAGCCGTGGTGGACGTGACATCCGGCGATGCGCGGACATTCCTGGTGGAAGTATTAACCGCCACGGGACAGACTTTCACTGGATTCCAGACGCTCGACCTGGTGCCGGGAGGAAGTGCCGATGTGGATATAAGCATAACCATGGTCGAAGACCTGATCGGATACCTGAGCCTTATTGAAGACGCGTGGGAAATTGTGGACGCATCGGGGACGGAAACAATGGTTTTCAGGCAGGGGATATTTACCCATCGCGACCCGGACGGTTGCGTAACGGAAGGGGCCTTTTCAATTATATCGAGCATGACAATAAGCGGCTCCATATCGAACGAAAGTCCGGAATGCTCAGCTTCGCCTGACGCGTGGCCGATAAACGTTCCGTTTGAAATGACCTTTTCGCTCAGCGGAGACACCCTCTTCCTGAATGGCGGTCCGGCAGACAACCTTACCTTTACTAGAAGTACCGGCGTGGAGGTTCTGGCGACGCCTACAAACATATCCGCCGTCGCAAACTCGGACGGCACGATTGATTTCAACTGGAATATCGTAGGCGGCGCAACATCCTACACCGTGTACTATTCTCTAACGCCTCCCGCATCCAGCAACTGGAGTACCGACGGAGGTCGAATAGAAGGACTTACGGCTCCTCCATACAGCTTCAGCGGGACTGAGGGGACAACATATTATTTTACGGTCAAGGCGTTCAGCGCTACCACCGAAAGCGGATTTTCAGTGGAAGTATCGGCCACCGCCGAGGTAGTACAGGCCGCCTGCCCGGCCTCTCTGGGGACGCCTGCCACCACATCAGCGACGGCATCGTTAACAACGGACGGCGTGATAAGTTTCAACTGGACTATTGTTACGGACGCCACGTCGTACAACGTGTACTATTCGGAAACCTCTCCTCCAAGCACCAATTGGTCGACCGACGGAGCAGTAATATCCAGCCTAAGCGCTCCTCCGTATGAATTTACTGGCACAGTAGGCTCCACCTACTACTTCCAGGCCACCGCCCAGTGCGACACAATAGAAAGCGGATTTTCGACCGAAGCCTCCGCAGTTGCGCCCGATATAACTTCGAGTTGTCCTGGCTCACTATCCACGCCGGCGAATGCATCGGCATATATATCGGGAAGCAACATAGAGTTCAATTGGAACATTGTCACGGATGCAATGTCGTACACGATCTATTATTCGGAAACATACCCTCCCAGCACTTACTGGTCTACGGACGGCGGAAAGATAACCGGAAATACGGCGCCTCCGTACACCTTCAGCTTAGGCGCGTCCGGTACGTTCTATTATTTCCAGGCGACGGCCGTATGCGGCGCGACCGAAAGCGGATTCACGGTGGAAACCGCCTCTGAAACGATGCCGTAATATCGGTCGACAAAGTGTTACCGAGTCATTAGGTTTGACTCACCTTCTAAGTTCGCGGCACGCGGAGGCTGTTTACAATTTCGGCACAGCTATAAGAGGCTTTTGGAGATTCCCCAAGGATGCCGTTGTTCATTCCCTCGCCGCTTTTTTGCGCTTAGTGCCATGCGGCTCGGTCATTCCGGTGACGCCGCCGACGGCCATGCGGCCGTATAGCGGCGGAACGAAGAAGTTGCCCCTGTCTTATCCAGAATTTTTTGAATATAAACCGTGTCGGAATCGTGTCGGCATTTTTCGAGAGCTAAGCCTTTGAATTATAAGAAAAGTGGCACCCAAAAATGGTGGCGGTGCAGGGATTCGAACCC
>SDBV01008149.1_pt1 | contig 14188 bp, 14 predicted proteins | sample 2277081 | NCBI WGS metagenome assembly SDBV01 (sample SAMN10402039, study PRJNA504765) | marine sediment metagenome | isolation source: marine sediment core GS10_PC15, 223 cmbsf | place: Arctic Ocean: Southern Knipovich Ridge | collected 2010
TTGAAGAATTAGTTAAATCTGTTCGTGAAGTAGAAAAAGCTGTTGGACAGGTTTGGTATGGCTTAGGTAAAAGAGAATCAGAAAATATTGTTTTTCGAAGTTCTTTGTTTTGTGTCGAAGAGATAAAGATATGAGAAGAATATACTCGAAAAAATGTACGATGCATCCGTGATGGATATGATTTGGCACCTAAGTTTTTATTTGAAATCATCAATAGACAAGCAAAGAGAAATATAAAACGGGGCATACCCCTCAAATGGAATCTAATTTTATGAACCTCGTTAGAAATCACAGCTGTATACAATTCATTTTGTGATTTTTGTGGGTTTAAGGTTATTTTATATATGAAAGGTAATAAATCAAATATTTCTAACGGGGTGAAAGTAAGTATCATTATTCCTACCTACAATGCGCAAAATACTATAAAAAAAGCTGTCGATAGTGCTATAAATCAAAAATTTCCCAAAAAAGATTTTGAAATAATTGTGGTTAACGATGGCTCAAGCGATAAAACTTCAGAGGTTTTAAAAAAATATAATGGACGAATTAGAATACTTAATCAGAAAAATCAAGGGTCAGTTAAAGCCGCTAATTACGGTTTCAAAAAAGCTAAGGGTAAATACCTTATTAAATTAGATGCTGACGACTATTTTGAAGTTAATATTCTAAAGGAAATGGTTCCGGTCTTGGAAAGAGGGCCAAATATTGATTTTGTTTACTGCGATTATTATGAAAAGCCAGAAAAAGGAACTAAAAAATTAGTTTTAACAGAAAATATTTTTGATACAGTGGCTATAGGAATAATGTTTAGAAAGAGCAAACTGGCTCAAGAAGATTTTTATCGAGAGGATATCGTGTTTTCAGAATATGACCTTTTACTTAAAACTCAAGACAAATGGAAAGGATATCGTATTGCTAAACCTCTCTTTTACTACAACAGAAGAAAAGGAAGTTTAACTAGTAATAGCCAGTTAGTTGAGGAAGGTATCAATGAATTAAGGAAACTTTATCCTCAAAAAGAGGAAGAAATAAATAAAATCAGGGAATACTAGAAAATGAAAAAACAAAGAACAAATAAAACATATATTATAGCCGGTTATCCTTCTTGGAGTAGGGAAATCTTTAGGAAAAAGATATCTAAATATCCGGGGAAGTGGCATCTTATTTTTAAATCTGAAGATTTAACTGAAAAGAGAATTAAAAAAATAAATCCAAGATTTATCTTCTTCTTGCATTGGTCCTGGAAAGTACCTAAGGATATAGTTAATGATTATGAATGTGTTTGTTTCCATATGACTGACCTTCCTTACGGGAGAGGAGGAAGCCCATTACAGAACCTTATAATAAGAGGACACAAAAAGACTAAATTAACTGCCCTGAAGATGGTTGAAGACTTTGATGCTGGGCCAATTTATTTTAAAAAAACAATGTCCTTAGAAGGCAGAGCCGAAGAAATATATAAGAGAGCTTCTAACTTAGCCGCTGATATGATTTTAAAAATTATTACAAAAAGACCAGAATCAAAACCCCAAAAGGGAAAAGTAGTAATTTTTAAACGACGAAAGCCGGAAGAAAGCGAAATTCCAGAACGTAAAACTCCAAAAGAACTTTTTGATTTTATTCGGATGCTCGATGCCGAAGGATACCCAAGAGCATTTATTAACTATAAAGGATTTATTTTTGAGTTTTTAGAGCCCAAATTAACAATCAAAAAAACAGGCAAGGAAATTTCAGCTAATGTTAAAATAAAAAAAGATGAGAGATAATTCTCAATTTCAAAAAATCCTTGTTGTAGCTGCTCACCCCGATGATGAAGTTTTAGGTTGTGGTGGAGTAATAGCCAAACATACAAAAGCAGGGAGCAAAGTTTATTGTCTATTTCTAGGCAAAGGTAAGGCCTCCAGAAATTTGGGAAATAAATCTTCGACAGAGAAAGAGCGGGCAGTTTTGGAAAGGGAAGCCCACAAAGCAGCAGAGATTCTTGAGATTTCGGAGATATTTTTTGAAGATTTTCCTGACCAGCGATATGATACAGTTCCCTTTTTGGAAATAGTTAAGACAATAGAAGGAGTTAAAAATAAAATTAAACCAGATGTTATCTTTACTCATCATCAAGGAGATTTAAATCTTGACCACCAGCTAATTTTTAGAGCAGTATTAACGGCCTGCCGTCCCCTAAAAGGTGAGACGGTTAGGAAATTATATTCATTTGAAGTTCCTTCTTCAACCGAATGGGGAATTCCTACGAAAGAAAACTATTTTGTACCCAATATCTTTATAGATATCTCTGATGTTTTTGATAAGAAAATAGAAGCTCTAAAAGCTTATAAAAGTGAAATTCGAGAATACCCTCATCCTCGTTCGGTTAGAGGAATAGAAATTATTGCCCGACGCTGGGGAACAGTAGCGGGGAAAGAATTAGTTGAGGCTTTTGAGTTGATTAGAGAAATAAAATAACTATGCTAACAATTTTTACTATTCCCAAATCTTTTAAGGGCCATATTAATATAATTCAAAGAAATGCCATCCAGAGCTGGTTGAGAATAATTTCACCTAAACCGGAAATTATTCTTTTCGGTAACGACGAAGGAGTGGCTGAAGCGGCAAAAGAATTTAATATTTTGCACGTCCCAGAAATTAAAAAAAATGAACTTGGCACTCCTTTTCTAGATTCGGCCCTTAATTTAACTAAAGAACTAACGAAAAATCCTTTTTTAGGTTATATTAGTGCGGACATTATTTTAATGGATAACCTTGTACCGGCTATTCAGCAAATTAAGAGTCCTTTGTTTCTATTGTGCGGACGACGTTATGATTTTGACGTAAAAAATCCTGTTCGATTTGATAAGAAAAACTGGAGAGATGAACTTTATAATAAAGTAATTAAAAACACTAAATTACGACGCTTTACAAGCGATTATTTCATTTTTCCTCGTAATCTACTGCATAATTTCCCTCCCTTTTTAATAGGCCGGCCTGGCTGGGATAATTGGCTAATATTTAAGGTGCGTTCTTTAAAAGTGCCGGTTATTGACGCTACAAAAATAATAACCACTATTCATCAAAGCCATGATTACTCACATTCTCCTTGGGGAAAAGAAGGAAAATTGGGTGGCCGAGTAGAAGGCCCAGAATTTAAAAGAAACCTGACTTTAGCGGGAGGACCTCTGAATCTACTAACTATGATAGATGCCGATTGGATTCTTACTTCTCAGGGTTTGCAGAGACCAGAATTTCCTAGAATTATTTTTTCCAAATTATCACTCTTTTACCCCTGGAGAGTAACGAGAGTTATTAGGCGAAAATTTAGACAATTTTTTTCATGAACCCTCACACCAAACAAGTACATACTTCGTATTCTGGCGCCAAAGGCACTAATGCTTGTTATGGTGTGGGGGTGAAAAAAATATTCAAAAATTTACCTTTAATTCTTTTATTTTCTGCCATTGCTTTATCTCCTAGTTATTCAGCTGGAATATTTGGACCATTGGCAGACAGCAAGATTATCGAGCTGAGAATAGAGGATTTTTTAATAGTTATTTTAGGGTTAGTCTGGATAGCTAATTTTTTAATTTCAGGAAGAAGAAAGGTCAAAAAACCGCCTTTGTTCTTTCCAATTTTAGCTTGGGTTGGTATAGGTTTTGTAAGCTTGCTAACTAATTGGATTTTCACCAATCTTAGCCTAGATCGAGGTTTTTTTTATTTTCTTAAAGAAATAGAATTTTTCATTTTTTATTTTTATATTTTCTATCATATAAAAAACATTGATTCAGCTAAATTTCTTATAAAACTTTGGATATTTTTAGGAGCGGTTAATGTTGGTTATGTTATCTATCAAATGGTCGTCGGTTATAGATTTGTAACAACTTTCGGATTTCGAACTGGAGAATATGGAACAGCTGCCCTTGGAGAGTGGGGAGTTTTTCCTACCGGAGCCTTTTTCCTTATTATTTTTATTTTTTTACTTAATATTTTTCTTTATTATTTTCTTAACTCAAATATTTCAAAAATTAAGAAAGGCATCTTAGGAATTGTGGCAGTAGGCCCTGTTTTAGGGGTTTTCGGCACTGGTTCAATCACAAATTTTTTAGGATTAATTATTGCTGTAATTTTGACATTATTTTTCTTATTTTTAAAGAAAAAAACTTTCAAATTAGTTTTCATTAGTATTTTATTTTTAATTTTTATAGTTGTTTTATTTAATTTTAGCCTTGAACATAGTCCGACAGTAAAAAGATTATTACCTGTATTATCTCCTGATGTATTTTCTAGTAGTTACAAGTATGGAAGGGTAATCTATTGGACGCCTTTTCTTGAGGAAATTTCAGAATTTTCTTTAACCTCTCTCTTAATAGGTGTTGGCAAGGGATATGTCGGAGACACCCATAATCAATTTTTGCGGAATTTTGTAGAAACCGGAATTATTGGAAGCCTCGCATTCCTATTCTTAATTTTTACTATATTAAAAATATCTTTCAAAAGATATTTAAAAGATCAGAATTCATTTTCTCTTGGTCTGTCGGCCGGACTTCTGGTAGCTACCTTGGTCATGCTTTTTCTTTCCCTTGCTACTGATTCTTTTATTGTAGTGAAACCCGTTTCTGTCTATTGGTCTTTTGCGGCAATAACTATGGCTGTTTTGGCTATTAATAAAAGAAAGAAAAATTATGCCAAACAATATTAAGGTTTCCATTATTATTCCTTGTCGAGACGAGGAAAAATATATTGAAAAATGCCTCGACTCTATAATTACCAATGATTACCCAAAAGATAAGATGGAGGTTTTGGTTATTGATGGAATGTCAGAGGATGGAACAAGAAAGATTATTAAAGATTATTCAAAAAAATTCCCTTTTATTAAACTTTTAGAAAACAAAAATAAATTTACTCCATTTGGCTTAAATACTGGGATAAAAGCCGCTCGTGGTAAAATTATTGTCAGAATGGATGCCCACGCTACTTACGCGAAAGATTATATATCAAAATGTGTAGCGTATTTAAACAAATATAAAGCAGATAACGTAGGTGGAATAATAAAAACCTTACCTGCCAAGGATACTCTTTTTGCCAAAGCTATTGCTCTCTCTTTGTCCCATCCGTTTGGTGCGGGTTTTTCTTATTTTAGAATAGGCTCTGAAAAACCAAAATGGGTTGATACAGTTTTTAGCGGTTGTTATCGAAAAGAAATTTTTGAAAAAATAGGGCTTTTTAACGAAAAACTTATAAGATCTCAAGACCTAGAATTTAATTTAAGATTAAAAAAAAGAGGAGGTAGAATTCTTTTAGCCCCCTCTATTATAAGTTATTATTATCCCTCTTCTACTTTTAAAGAATTTTTAAAACATAATTTCATAGATGGCATCTGGTCTATTTATCCTTTAAAATTTGTTAAAATGCCTTTTTCTGTAAGGCATTATATTCCTCTTATTTTTGTTACAAACTTAATTGGCCTCCTGTTGTTATCAGTTTTCTTTCCAATATTTTTATGGTTGTTTTTATTAATATCTGGTTTATATTTCTTAGTTAATATTTATTTTTCGTTTAAAATCACAACACAAGAAAAAAGTTTTAGATATTTATTTATTATGCCGATTATATTTGCGAGCCGGCACATAGCTTATGGTTTAGGTTCAATTTTTGGATTAATAAAATTATTTAAAAAATAAATTCATGGAATTGCGAAAACAAAAAGAAATTGAATATTATGATACACGAGCAGAGAAATGGCTGAAAGATTCGTCAGAGCATAAATGGCAGGGTGATTTTGAAGGGTTTCGCCTTGATCTTTTAGCAGGGTATAATTTTTGTTATCAATTGCTTAAAGAACATTGTCGGGGCAAGAAAATTCTTGACTACGGATGTGGGAGTGGGATTCATGCTGTTTTTCTTGCAAAAAGCGGGGCTGAGGTCACAGGTATCGATTTATCAGAACCATCGCTTCAGATTGCTAAAGAAAGGGCAAGGCATGAAGGCGTTCAGGATAAAATAGTCTTTTTAAAGATGGATTGTGAAACAATGGACTTCGATAATAATTCTTTTGATATAATTTTTGATGGCGGCACTTTTTCTTCTTTGGATTTAAATAAAGCATTGCCGGAATTAACAAGGATTTTAAAGCCGGACGGGATTTTAATTGGAATAGAAACTTTTGGCCATAATCCTTTTACTAATCTTAAAAGGAAACTTAATAAAATAACCGGAAAAAGAACAAATTGGGCGTCAAGTCATATTCTTCAGATGAAAGATTTGAAAGAAGCAGAAAAATATTTCAATAAAATTGAAACTAGATTTTTTCATTTAACTTCCTGGATAGTTTTCCCTTTTTTAGATTTGCCCGTGGCTAAACTTTTTTTAAAATTACTCGAATCGATAGATAAAATTTTATTAAAATTGCCAGCTTTAAATAAATATGCATTCAAAGTGGTCTTTATATTTTCTAGTCCAATAAAACCTACGTAGTTTTATGGTCTAAGTTAATCTCGGATTTACTTAAGGTTTTTATATCGAGAAATTCGAATAATTGACTAAAAGCAAGTTTAAGCTTAAACTAAAAATATGTTAAAGCGTTTTTTTGATTTTGTTTTGGCCTTTGTAGGACTTATAATCTTCTCACCATTGCTTGTCCTGATCGCTTTATTAATAAAATTAAATAGTTCGGGACCTATTTTTTTTGGGGGAGTAAGAGTTGGCAGATACGGAAGACCATTTAGAATATATAAATTCAGGTCAATGGTAGTTAATGCTGAAAAACTCGGCGGTCCCTCTACACCGGCAGATGATCCTCGTTTAACAAAGATCGGAAAATTTCTTAAAAAACACCAACTTGATGAACTATCCCAGCTTATTAATGTCTTCATGGGGGATATGAGCCTAGTAGGCCCCAGGCCAGAGGTACCCCTATATGTTGATATGATGACGAAAGCAGAAAGAGAAACCATTCTATCTGTGCGGCCTGGAATGACAGACTTAGCTTCTCTTTGGAATTTTCACGAAGGAGATATTTTAGAAGGCAGCCTTGATCCTGAAAAAACTTATAGAGAAAAAATAAGACCAAAAAAACTCCGTCTTCAAATAGAATATGTTAAAAATCGGTCTTTTTGGTTGGATCTTAAGATAATTTTCAAAACAATTTTTAAAATTTTCAGTTAGCAATATTCAATTTCCAATTTTTTAAAAAAACGATATATCTTAGAAAATGGATAATCTTACAAACTATAAAAAAATGGCCTTGGAGATAAGAAAAACTGTCCTTCATTTGATTTATCAAGCTCAAACCGCTCATATAGGCTCGAATTTTTCTTGCGTGGACATACTTACCGTTCTTTACAGTATCGCCAATATAGATAAAGACCTAAAAGAAGATAGAGACAGAATAGTTATTTCTAAGGGTTGGGTTGCCGCAACAATCTATACGCTTTTGGCTGAAAAAGGAATTATACCAAAGGAAGATTTAGAAAATTATTGTAAAGAAGGAAGTAAATATATTGGGCTTGTGGAGCCCTACATAAGGGGGATAGAGGCGGCTGGCGGCTCAATGGGTTTTGGCTTGCCTTTTGGAATTGGGTTTGCCCTCGCAAAAAAGCTAAAAAAGGAAAAAGGGAAAGCGTTTGTTTTAATGTCAGACGGAGAGATGCAAACAGGAACTACTTGGGAATCAGCCTTAATAGCGGCTCATCATAAACTGGATAATTTATTTGTTATCGTGGATAAGAATGAATTGCAGGCAATGGGCAGGGTTAAGGAGATTTTGAATATTGCGCCCTTAAAAGATAAATGGGAGGCATTCGGCTGGGAAGTCCGAGAAATTGATGGGCATGATTTCGAAGACATAGAAAGGTCGCTTACCGGTCCAGCGTCCGACAAGGAAAAACCGATAGTTATTATTGCCAGAACAATTAAGGGCAAGGGAGTGAGTTTTATGGAAGGGAATAATCTGTATCATTATAAAGCCCCATCCGGCGAAGAATATCAAAGGGCGTTAAAAGAATTAGAATCAAATGGCTGAAATAATTAAACAGCAAGACACAAGAAGGGAGTTTATTGATGTTCTTATAACGTTAGCCGAAAAGGACGACAGGATTGTTTTAATTATTCCGGATGTCGGTTTTAATTATATTGAGGAATTCCAAAGGAGATTTCCAGATAGACTTTTTAATTTTGGCGTAACCGAACAAAGCACGATGATAATTGCCGCGGGATTGGCATTGTCGGGCTTTAAGCCATATGTATACAGTATGATAAATTTTGTTGTTTTCCGGTCTTATGAAATGGTCCGAAACGCTGTTTGTCTGCATAACGCCAATGTGAAAATTATTGGAGTTAAGGGTAGCGAGAAATACAAACTTTTGGGTTTTAGCCATAATCTTATTGTTGCAAATGAGGAAATAAAAACTTTGGAGCATCTATCCAACCTTAAGTCCTTTATCGTTAAAAATCCCGAAGAAGTTAAAAAGGTTATTCTAGAAACATACAAAATGAATTCTCCTTGTTATATAAGAATTTAATATGTACAAAGTTCCTTTTGTAAATTATCCGTTGCAATATCGCAATATAAAAGATGAAATAAATACAGCGATTAACGATGTACTTTCCCAGGGTGATCTAATTCTTCGAAAAGACGTGGAAGAATTCGAAGAAAATATAGCTTCTTTTGTTGGAACCAAGTACGCAGTTGGTCTGAACAGCGGCACAGATGCCTTATATCTTTCTTTAAGAGCTGTTGGCATAGGGTCGGCAGATGAGGTGATTACTGTGTCCCACACTTTTTTTGCTACGATATCTTCTATTGTTCAATGTGGAGCAACTCCAGTCTTAGTTGATATTAGAAAGGATTTTAATATGGACATGGATAAGATAGAAGAATCAATTACCCCAAAAACTAAAGCTGTAATTCCGGTTCATTTTAATGGTCGAGTCTGTGATATGGAGAGATTAATGTCGATGGCTAAGAAACATAGTCTAATAGTGATAGAGGATGCGGCCCAGGCATTGGGTGCTGAATTTAATGGAAAGAGAGCCGGCTCTTTCGGTCTAACCGGATGTTTCAGTTTTTACCCAGCAAAAGTTCTCGGAGGATTTGGAGACGGGGGATTGGTAACAACAAATGACCGAGATACAGCAGAAAAGATCCGTATTCTAAGAAATCATGGCCAAAAGAATAAAACCGAGATAATTTATTACGGGATTAACAGCCGTTTAGATAATCTACAAGCAGTCGTTCTTAATGTGAAATTTAAATATTTGCCAAAATGGATAGAAAGAAGAAGAGAAATTGCTAATCTTTATTATGAAGGGTTGGCTAATATTAGAGACATAGGACTTCCTCCAAAATCAGATGAAAGATTTTTCGATGTATACCAGAACTATGTCTTGAGGGCTGAAAAAAGAGATGAATTGTTCAATTTTTTAAAAGAAAATGGAGTAGAGGCTTTAATAAAAGATCCAATTCCTAATCACTGGCAGAAAAACCTTAGTCTTTCTCACTTCCAACTGCCCTATACTGAAAAATTTGCCAAAGAAGTAATTTCCTTGCCCATATATCCCGAACTTACAGATGAACAAATAGGGCATGTAGTAAATTGTGTTCGTAATTTTTATCAAAAATAATGGAAATAAATAATTTATTCAAAAAAATTTTTAAAAGAACGCCCAGAACACGAATGATATTTTTTGTGGCGGCGGATATTTTACTGATTAGTTTAGCTGTTTGGTTAGCTTTTCTTTTAAGATTCGATGGTCAAATTCCCGGCCAATATTTCACTATTATTAAAAATGTTGTGATATTGCTTTTAATTTTTTCTATTCCCATTTTCTATTTTTTTCGGCTTTACTCTTTTTCTTGGTCTTATGTAAGCACGAATGACTTAATATCTTTAATCAAAGCCACAACTTTAAGTTTTATATTTTTAGCAGTTTCTCTCTTGCTTTTACGAGAGCGCTCTTTTTTCGGCTTCCCTCGTTCTACTCTTGTTATAAGCTATTTTTTAATAATTATTTTTTCTGGCGGAATTCGTTTTTCAAAAAGAATTTATTTTCAATTATTCTCAAGAGAAAAAATAGAAGGAAGAGAAAGAACCTTAATTGTTGGGGCAGGAGATGCCGGCGAGCAAATTTTAAGAAGCATTCAAAGCTCTCCCTCAAGTCCTTATTTACCGGTTGGTTTTGTCGATGATGATATTTTTAAACAAGGAAATTCAATACATGGAATCAAGGTTTTAGCTGGAATTAAAGATATTCCAGAAATAATTAAAAATTTAAAAGTTGAAGAAATGATAATTGCCTTGCCCTCAGTTGGTTCTAAAGCTATTAAAACAGCGGTAGAAACAGGAAGAAAAGCCGGTCTTAAAAAAATTAAAGTTGTCCCCCCTATCAATGAAATTATTAACGGTGAAATTTCTCTTAGCAACCTTCGAGACGTTAAGGTAGAAGACTTATTAGGAAGGGAACTGGTTTCTCTGGATAAAACAGCGATTGGAAATTTTATTCGAGCTAAGAAGATTCTGGTTACCGGAGCTGCCGGTTCCATTGGCTCTGAGCTTTGTCGCCAGATTGTGAAATTTAATCCTTCCTTCATTTTGATGTTAGATCGAGACGAGACAGGCATTTTTAATATTTCAGCGGAAATGAAAAGTAAATTCCCTAAATTAAGAATTTCTTCAATGATCGCTGACATTCAAGACGAAATAAGAATTGAGCAGATTTTTAAAGAATTCCATCCAGATATAATCTTCCATGCAGCTGCCTTTAAACATGTTCCTTTAATGGAACTGCACCCGGGAGAGGCTGTAAAAAATAATATCTTTGGGACCAAGATAGTCGTTAACGCCGCTCTAAATCACGGAATAGAAAGATTCGTTTTTATTTCTACTGACAAAGCAGTAAATCCAATCTCAGTGATGGGAGCGACAAAAAGAGCGGGGGAAATGATTTGCCAGGCTTTCAACCAGAAAAATAATACTAAATTTATCTCGGTTCGTTTCGGTAACGTTTTAGACAGTCGGGGCAGTGTGATTCCTATTTTTCGGGAGCAAATCAGGAAAGGTGGTCCGGTAGAGGTTACTCATCCTGAAATGAAAAGATATTTTATGGCTACTCCCGAAGCCTGTCTTTTAGTAATGCTAGCCGGAGCAGTAGGACAAGGAGGAGAAGTGTTTGTTTTAGACATGGGGGATCCAATTAAGATTTTAGATTTAGCCAAAGACCTGATTCGACTCTCTGGCCTTGAACCAGATAAAGATATTCCCATTGTTTTCACTCAGCCCAGGTCCGGAGAGAAATTTTTTGAGGATATTTTAACCGCCGAAGAAGGAACAATAGCCACCCAAGACAAAAATATTTTTATAGTTAGGCTTACAAAAATTGATGAAAAAAAATTAAATTCAAACTTAGAAAAATTAAAAAAAGCAGCCTATAATTCGGATAAGGAGGAAATAAAAATTATTCTGAAAGAACTTATTCCTTTATATCACCCAAGCATTTCTTAAAACTAAATTATTTGCTATAGCGAGTTTTGTTCGGTATATAACATTTTATGTGTTATAATTAAATATATGAACCAAGAGGAAAAAATACAGCCAGACTACGACGAGGTAGATTTTATGGAGTACGTTAGAATAATCATAAAAAGAAAATGGTTGATCTTAGGTTTGTTTCTAATTGGACTAATGGCGGCTGGAATTTTAACTTCTTTGCTGACAAACTTATCACTAAAAACGTATAAAGTTGAAACTTCTTTTGAAATCGGAAGATTTGGAGGAGATTCTCCTTTGGAAGCTCCTTCTCAGGTGATAGAAAAAATTAAAAGCGGCGTTTACGGAACCTATCCAGGAATAGAAACTAGCAATCCAGCAAATACAAATTTAATAAAAATGGAAATTATCTCAACAAATCCAGAGGGTGCTAAGAAGGCCTTAGAAAGTATAAATAAATCAATTTTAGCCAATCATAATAGTCAAATAGAAACCAAGAAAAACATTTTAGAAGCAAAAATCGCAAGATTGCAGGAGGATATTAATTTTTTAATACCTAAAAATCAACAGATAGCAAGTCTTAAATTAGAGATTTATAGCCTTCAAAAACAAATAGAAAATTTCCAGCCTACTCAGATAATACAGGAGCTCGTTATTCTTGAGGAAGCAAAAAAGGGGTTAAGTCCAATTTTAAACCTGATTATTGGAGGAATTTTAGGAATTTTTATTGGAATGTTTTTGGCATTTGGAAAAGAATGGTGGGATAAGAACAAAGCAATGATTTAAATTCGATCGATATTTTAAGAATCGTTGTCTAGCCAAAAAGCCCCGTTGGGGCTTTTTGGCTATCTAGATTTTGTCAAAATAAAGTCCTTGTGATAAAATTAACTAATTAAAAGACTATGAACCTCGTTAGAAATTTTATGGACTAATCTAACGGGGATACAAGCAATAAATTAACTATGGTAGCACAAATTTCTAACGGGGTGAAAAAATTAATTTTTACCTTAGTTTGCCTCTCTTTCTTCTTAATAATAGCTGTTGGGGTAAATGCTGAGACCGTAGGAGAGAAGAGAGCTTTTTATATTGAATCAGATTATGACTTATCTGGAAGAGAAGAGCTAACTGCTATTTTGGTAAAAACAACACCTGAGCTTTATTTTTATATTGATGAAAAATGGTGGAATTTTAGCCCTCAGAATGAAATATATCAAGCTTTAAGTTTCTTAGGAGAAGAGTTCGGAAATAAAGCTTATCCCATTTTAACCTCCATTTTTGGTTCAGAATGGAAACCAGGAATTGATGAGGACTCAAAGATAACTATTTTAATTCATCCTATGATTGAAGAGACCGGTGGATATTTTAATTCCGGGGACGAATACCCTAAGCTTCAGGTCACAAATTCTAACGAAAGAGAAATTCTTTATCTTAATTCAGAATACATCAGAAGTTCTTATGCTAAAAGTTTTTTAGCCCACGAGCTTACTCATTTAATTACCTTTAACCAGAAAGAAAAAAAATATGGCTTAGAAGAAGACGTCTGGCTCAATGAAGCCAGGGCCGAATACGCCCCAACCTTAGCAGGCTACGATGATGTTTATGAAGACAGCCATCTTCAGAGAAGAGTTGATATCTTTTTAGACCGCTCTTCAGACTCCATAACAGAATGGAGAAACCAAAAATTCGATTATGGTGCTGTAAATCTTTTCACTCAATATTTGGTTGACCATTATGGAATCGAAATTTTAGTCGATTCTTTGCAATCTCAAAGCACTGGCATTACGAGTATAAACCATGTTTTAGAGAAAAACGGTTTTGAGGCTGATTTCTCTCAAATTTTTACTGATTGGACCATCGCTGTTTTGGTTAATAATTGTAATTTAGGGCCTCAATATTGTTATTTAAATCAAAATTTAAAAGATTTTAATATTGTTCCCTCAATTACTTTTTTGCCATTAATCGGGAAGAGTACTTTATCGGTCATTGATGAAACAAAAAGTTGGGCAGGGAATTGGTATAAAATTATTGGAGGAAAAGGAACTCTCAAAATTGAATTTACCGGGAATCCTAATGTTTCTTTTGAAATTCCCTATCTAACCAAAGATCTTGCCGGAAATCATCGCCTTGATTTCTTGGAGCTTGATCAATCCCAGAAAGGAGAAATCTATGTTAATGATTTCGGAACAGAAATCATTTCTTTAATTCTTATTCCTTCTATTCAGGATAAAATTGCTGGTTTTTCGGGCAATGAACCCAGCCATTCCTTTTCTTGGTCAGCTTCCATTGTAGAGACCAAAGAAGAGACAGAGTTAATTAAAAAACTTTCAGCTCAAATTGAATTTCTAAAAGCTGAGATTGTTAAGATTCAAGCGCAAATAAATGCTATTTTAACACCTGGAGGAGAGCAATCTAATTGTCAAAGTATTAATAATAACTTATATTATGGTTTGATGAACAATCAAGAAGTTCGCTGTTTGCAGGAGTTTTTAAAGGACCAGGGAACAGAAATTTATCCAGAGGGCTTAATCAGTGGAAATTTTCTTTCTTTAACTCAAGCTTCTGTAATCCGTTTTCAGGAAAAATATGCCTCAGATATTTTAGCCCCCTGGGAATTAACCGAAGGTACAGGTTACGTTGGTGAAACCACCAGGGCCAAAATTAATGAGATTTTGAGGCGGTAAATCGCTAAACCACGAAATTGCATGAAAATTGTATTTATT
>SDBV01008150.1_pt1 | contig 14188 bp, 7 predicted proteins | sample 2277081 | NCBI WGS metagenome assembly SDBV01 (sample SAMN10402039, study PRJNA504765) | marine sediment metagenome | isolation source: marine sediment core GS10_PC15, 223 cmbsf | place: Arctic Ocean: Southern Knipovich Ridge | collected 2010
GAAATTCAGCTGAAATTCTGGTATCAATGAATATCTTAAATTATTCTATTTTCAGTTTCATTGCATTCATGCAATTCGAGGAAACTTCCTCAAATGATTCAATGAAATTGCTTGTGATCCTGATCATTGTTATTTCATTAATTTCCTTGATGGCCATCATATTAATCATAAAATCTAAACGGGCGTTGCAGGAACAGATAAATAACAATGAAAATCAACACAAGGAAAGAGAAGAAAAAAATACTGAACTGGCATTTAATATTGAAAGCCTGAAAGAACTGAATATTGAAAAAAATAATATTATTTCAATAGCGGCCCACGATCTTCGTACTCCCCTGGATAATGTAGAAGGGCTGGCTAACCTGATTTTACTTGATTCTAAGAAACTGAAAGATGATCATGTAAAATATCTTGAAATGATCATGGATACAACCCAAAAAGCAAGAAATACGATCACCTACTTGCTTGACATTCATAAAATTGAATCTGAGATCGAACAAATGGTTCTCACACAAGAAAATTTTCTTGAATTAATCGAGGATATAATAAAAGGTCTGGAATCAATGGCACGGGATAAAAATATTGATGTGATTCTGGAAGCTGAACATATACGTACCAGTGAGATCAATACTGATAAAAACTATTTTAAACAGATCATTTCAAACCTGTTAACAAATGCGATTAAGTATTCCCCCGCTAACACAAAAGTTGTTATCCTTGTTATCGAAACTGAAAATACCGTCAGAATATCTGTAGTGGACCATGGAACTGGTATCAGTGATGAGTTAAAAAAACAATTGTTTACTCCTTATTCACAAGTAGATCAAAGTGGCTCGGGTAAAGTGACTGGTCTGGGTTTAATAATTACCCGAAAACTGGTGGAGAAACTAAATGGTAAATTTCGACTGGAAACTGTAATAGATGAGGGAAATTCATTTTCAGTGGAATTTTTCAAGTAGTACACGGAACATATCCTGAGTGCAATTCCTTTAAGCTATTCTCAAGCTGTCTTCTTTTACTTTGATCTGGTAATACATTTGGAGGACGCATGTGTAACCATTCGGGATCATTTTTCCATTTAGAAAATAAGTACTTAAGTCCTGAAACAAACGATGTTATTTCGAGAGAAGACCTGACGTTTGTTAGAAAATCCTGCAAATCATCAACCTTTCTGGTTTGCCATTTGTTGTAGATTTCTGCTGCCAGGGTCATGGTGACATTGGTTGAAGCAGAAATACATCCTGCCCCTCCGGCTCGAAGGGTTGGCAACAGGTATTTTTCGGTACCGGCATAAATATTAAATCCGGGTATTTCTTTGCAAAACAATTCCATGTTTTTCCAATCCCCGCTGGAATCTTTCATACCGACCACTATCCCCGGATGTTCACTTATAAGTTTTTTTACCAATGATATTGTATAATGCACCCCTGTCATTTTAGGAAAATGATACAGGTAAATGCGAAGGTCCCTGTTGTTTATTTCATCAATAATTATTCTGAAATATTTTAAAATTCCATCTTCGCTTAAATTTTTGTAGTAGAATGGAGGAAGCATCAGTATTCCTCCTGCACCTTTTTCTACCGCGTACTTCGTTAGTTTTACGGTATCGGGGTAGGCACAGCATCCTGTACCAATCAATAGTTTAACCGGATCAATGCCTCCTTCTGCAACCCGGCCAATTACATCCATCCGTTCTTCCACAGTTAGCGAGTTAGCTTCGCCGGTGGTACCCAGTAAACAAATTCCATCATTTCCATTCTGTAGCAACCATTGCAGGTGATCAATCAACATTTTATGATTTACCGATAAATCCTTATGCATTGGCGTTATTGAGGCCGCAAATACACCTTTTGGAAGGTCTGAATCAAAGTTCATTCTTATGCCCTTATTTAATTAATAGTTCTTTTAATGCAGAGACGAGCATATTTACATGGTTTGGAGAACTACTTTCACCCATGAGTCCAATACGCCATACTTTACCGGAAAATTTACCAAGCCCGGCACCTATTTCTATATTATAAATATCCAGCAATTTTTGACGGATGTTTGCTTCCTCCACGCCTTCAGGAACAGTTACCGCATTGAGCATGGGTAAACGGTATCCTTCTTCAACCAGGAACCCGAAACCAAGTTCTTCAAGTTCGTTTTTTAAGAGCATATGATTTTCATGGTGTCTTTTCCAACGATTTTCCAGTCCCTCTTCAAGAACAATCCTGAATGCTTCGCGTAAAGCAAACATAGCCGAAACAGGGGCGGTATGATGATAAGATCGTTTCTCACCTTCCCAATAATTTCTTACCAGTGAGAGGTCCAGAAACCAGCTTTGAACCTTTGTCTTTCTATTTTCCAGGATCTCAACTGCACGATTGCTAAAAGTTACCGGTGATAAACCGGGAGGGGCGCTAAGGCATTTTTGCGATCCGGAATAAGCTGCGTCAATATGCCAGTCATCCACCTTTAATTCTGTACCGCAAAAACTGGTTACAGTATCTACAACAAATAATGCCCCGGCTGCTTGCGTAAGCCGGCTAATATCATCCAGTGGTTGCAAAACACCTGTGGAAGTTTCGGCATGCACAATGGCTACGATCTTGGGGTTGCATTTTTTCAGTACATCTTCCACTTGTTGTGGCTCAATGGGTTTACCCCAGGGTGCTTCCACCCGGTAAACGGTAGCCCCGCATCGACCGGCGATATCCGCCATTCTTTCTCCAAATACACCATGAATACAGATTACGGCTTCATCACCCGGCTCAAGCAAATTTACCAGGCACGTTTCCATTCCGGCACTTCCCGGGGCAGACACTACAAATGTTAATTCATTTTCTGTTAGAAAAGCACGTTTTGTCATGGTTTTAATATCGTCCATAATAGCAACAAATTCGGGATCAAGATGACCGATTAATGGTGTTGAAAGGGCCTGCAGTACTCGCGGGTGAGCATCGCTCGGGCCCGGGCCCATAAGGATGCGTTTGCTTGTTTTCAATTGATTTTCGTAATGCATTAATTTCTTTTTTAGAAGCTTCTATTACATGTATTGTCGCTATTATCACTGGTGATATTAAAACAAAATTCGCAAATTTATTCGTCTTCCTTATTATTTCCTATCCTAATAGTTATCCCTGGTTTGGTATGATGATAGTAATTAAAACGGATATAATTAAGTATTACATGAAACAAACGAAAAAGTATAGTTGTAATGTGCAGATAAACAACGTTTTGAATGAAAGTCTATTTAATAATTGCTCCCTTCAACATGAATACTATTCGTTTATACGGGGAAACATCCGCTTACGTAAAAATGAATTTCAAGTGTAACATCTGAAAAGAAAAAGGAGTCTTAGCATTAAGGAATCGGTCAAAAACTCAAAAGAACAGAATATGAAAAAGAGACAGGTAATTATAATATTTTCGGCAATAATTATTTTCGGAGGTTCATTTGGATTAAGTAGCTGGCTTACAGAGCAAAAAGAGGAGCCGGTGAAGGAAGCTCAAAAACTGAAGAAAAAATATGTAAAAACCCTGGAAGTAAAATATCAGAAAATTCCGACAGTTGTGGTAGCATATGGCCGCACAAGGCCTGTTGAAGAGCTCGATATTATTCCTGAAGTTTCGGGAAGAATGTATCAGGGTGTCGTTCCTTTAAAGGAAGGGCAACCATTTAAGAAAGGTGATGTTCTTGTAAAAGTAGATGATCGCGAAGCACGACTTAAATTACAGTCACAATTAAGTACGTTTATTAAAGACCTGGCAGCAATTGCCCCCGATTTGAAGATTGATTACCCCGATCGTTATGATGTCTGGTATAATTACTTTAGTTCAATTGAAACAGATAAGCTTTTACCAGAATTACCAATCATAACTTCCCAAAAAGAAAAAACTTTCCTGGCAACTAAAAATATACTTTCAAGCTACTATAATATAAAGAGCATGGAAGAAAATCTGAGAAAATATAAAATTGTTGCTCCGTTTAATGGTTCTGTAACCACGGTAAACCTTCAATCAGGATCCTACGTAAATCCCGGAGCAAATATTGCCCGTATTGTGAGGACGGATAAGCTTGAAATGGCAGTTGATGTACCTTTAAATGAAATTAAATGGGTCAAACTAGGCCAGATAGTAAATGTTGCCACTGAAGACGGTTCAAAAAGCTGGAAGGCGAAAGTTGCAAGAATAGGCGATGTAGTTAATCCACAAACACAATCCATTGATGTTTATTTAATAATTTCAGATAAGAAACATAAGATATTTGGCGGTCAGTATCTGCGTGCGGAAATTCCCGGTGAAAGTGTAGAAATGGCGATGGAATTACCACGAAATATTCTTGTTGACTCGGAACATGTTTATATCGTGGAAGATACTCTCTTAAGGATTGTGTCAATCAATGTACACAAGGTGAATGCTGAAACCCTTGTGTTTAACGGGTTACCGGAAGGAACGGACCTGGTGATTGAGCCTCTGATCAATGCGTCAAATAATATGCGCGTGTACAAACTTTCCGATAAAGGAAAAGATATCGACGTTGAGAATAAAACAGACTCCAAAGTTGCAAAGCGATAACGCTTTAGGGGGATTTTAAGGGATCCCAAGCGTATACATTTCATCACATTATTTGAATTAATCAATTTAAAGAAATGAGAAAAGTAATAACATACTTCGTAAAATATCCAATATTCGCCAATATAGTAATTGCCCTCACGTTGATCGGAGGAATACTTTCATTCATTAATACAAAAAAGGCTTTTTTCCCTGACCTGGAGGTACAAAACATATCCGTTAGGGTGGCCTACCCTGGCGCATCTCCGGAAGAAATGGAGGAAGGGGTGACTCTGAAAATTGAGGAAGCTGTCAAAAATATTGCCGGTATCGATGAAATTACTTCAACTTCTTCGGAAAATTCTGCGCGTATTACAATTTCCACACTTACCAACTACGATATCGACGAGATTTTTACGGAAGTAAAAAATGCTGTGGATGGTATTAGTTCGTTCCCTGCGAATGCGGAACGTCCTATCATGTTTAAAGTGAAACCCACTATTCCTGCAGCATGGCTTGGACTTACAGGGGATGTGGATCTGATGACATTAAAGTCCTTTGGTGAAAGGGTGGAAGAAGACCTGATTAATTCAGGTGTTATATCAAAAGTTGTATTAATGGGATTTCCTCAGAGGGAAATTTCTATTGAAGTATCAGAAGAGATATTGCTGAGATACGGTCTGACATTTGATGAAGTAGCCGCGGCCGTTAGAAATAATAATCGTGATATATCAGCGGGGTCTATAAAGTCAACGGAAGAAGAAATTTTGATCCGTTCGCGTGGAAAACAAACCGATGCTGAGAAAATAGGTGATATTGTGCTCCGGTCATTTGATGACGGAACAAATCTTTTGCTTCGCGACATAGGAAGGGTTGAAGAAAAATTTGCCGAAGGACCCGGCAAACTTACAATGAACGGACAGAGTGCAGTACTGATAAGAGTGGATAAATTACCTGAGGAAGATTTACAGGAGATCTCTGCATACATTGAAAAATATACCGAGGAGTTTAATGAACGCACCGAATCTGTACAATTAGAGGTGGCTTTCAGTTTCTTCGATATACTTGTTCAGCGTTTGGATATGCTGCAAACTAATGGAATGATAGGAATGGTTTTGGTTGTGATTGCTTTGGGGCTTTTCCTGAGTTTGCGGTTGTCATTTTGGGTCGCATGGGGTATTCCGTCTTCCTTCCTGGGAATGTTTATTATCGGATCATTTTTTGGTCTTACAATCAATATGATCTCGTTATTCGGGATGATCATTGTAATAGGAATACTAGTTGACGATGGAATTGTAATCGCTGAAAATATATATACCCATTTTCAAAAGACGAAAAATCCGTATAAAGCAGCGATAGAAGGGACGCTTGAGGTATTACCTGCAGTATTTACCTCCGTAATTACAACGATTATCGCCTTTTTGCCGCTCATTATTATCCATAGGCAACTTTCATTCCTTTCAGACCTTGGATTTGTGGTGATCGCCAGCCTGGCATTTTCTTTGCTTGAAGCCTTTTTTGTTTTACCTGCTCACCTTGCAGGTTATAATGTACTCAAGATCAAAAAAGAAAATACCCGCAGTTACAAGATCCGTAAAGCATTGAATGATGCCATCGACTGGTTGCGTTACACCCTTTATGCAAATACACTGAAACTGGCAATGAAATACAGGCCAATTTCCCTTGCTATACTATTTAGTTTGTTTCCGATTATTATCGGACTTTTTGGAGGCGGGTTTATAAAAGCAACTTTTTTCCCCGATATTCCAAATCCAAACTTTCAGATCAACCTGGATTTGAAACCCGGCCAAAGAGAAGCACTGGTAGAAGAATATCTTACTTTCTTTGAAGAGAAGGTATGGGAAGTGAATGACGAACTCAAAGAAAAATTTGATGACCCCGATGATTTTATTTCGTTCACACTGAACGTTACAGGTGGTTCGAAATGGTCAAATGGAAGCCACGGAGGACAAATTCATATTTTTCATCGTGAGTTGGACGGAAGTACCGTTTCAGATAAGGAGCTGATAAAAATGGTCAAGGATAAAATTGGGGATATCCCGGAAGCAGAAAGGTTCAGTGTAGGTGGTCAAAATCAGTTTGGGAAACCGGTTTCAGTACGTCTTCTTGGAAGGAATGTGGAGGAGCTCGAACAAGCTAAAAAGCTTATGAAGGACGAATTGGCTAAATTGCCAGATCTCAAAGAAATTCAGGACGATGAAGCCATCGGCCGGAGGGAATTACAAATTGAGTTGACTCCAAAAGCTTACTTTCTTGGACTTACCCACGGTGAACTTACCAAGCAAATCCGGCAGGGCTTTTTTGGTGAAGAAGTCCAACGTTTGCAAAAAGGAAAAGATGAAGTAAGGATTTGGGTTCGGTATCCGGAATCCGGAAGAATAAACTTTGGTCAACTGGAGACCATGAAAATCAAAACTCCGGGTAACCAGGTTTATCCGTTATCAGAACTAGCTACATTCAATATTGACAGGGGTGTGAGTGGGATCCGGCATTACCAGACCCAACGCGTGATCACTGTGGATGCGGAACTTGCAAATACTGAAGCGGACCTTCCAGCCATTATGAAAACGGTGAGAGAGGATATTGTACCACTGGTTACTGCCACATACCCGGGAATAAAGGTTGACTATGGAGGACAATCAAAAGCCAACGCCGATGCACAACAGCAAATCCTTCAGTACTTTATGATGTCGGTAGTCGCAATATTCTTTGTACTTATGATCACATTCAGATCATTTTACCAGGCCATTTTAATTATGCTCATGATACCGCTGGGATGGGTAGGGGCTGTAATTGGCCATGGAATTCAGGGAATTCCGATTTCGCTTTTAAGCGCCTGGGGGATGATCGCATTGTCAGGAGTGATCATTAACGATGCGGTGGTGTTTCTTGCCAAATTCAACAGTCTTGTGAAGAATGATAATATGACAGTTTACCAGGCAGCTTACCATGCCGGGTTAGCTCGATTTCGTGCTATAATGCTTACTTCAATAACAACGGTTGTGGGGTTATTTCCAATATTAATGGAAACGAGCATACAGGCCCAGATTGTGATTCCAATGGCCGTATCAGTAGCGTACGGAGTGCTTATAGGTACTTTAATTATTCTATTGTTTTTCCCTGTTTTGATCGTCACTTTTAATGACATTCGAATTTGGGCAAGTTGGTTCTGGAATGGCAAAAAGCCTTCTCCCGAAGATGTTGAGCGCGTTTTAATTGACCAGCGACGTACGGAAGAAATTAAGAAAATTGCTTGATCTAAAAGACTTTCAAATGAAAAAGATATCTATATACAGCATTGCCTTTCTATTATTATTCATTGTTTCAAATAGTTTTTCTCAGGAGCAATTATCACTTTCTGACGCTATTCAGGAAGGGCTGAAAGCAAATTATGATATTATTATCGAGTCCAAACAGGTTGAAAAAGCCTCGAATTCAAATGCATGGGGAGAAGCAGGTAAATATCCGCAGATAGATTTCAGGGTAAACCAGAATAATGTTGTGGTTGATAACATTGAAACTGCAACACCATTTCAGTTAAAGGACAAGATTATTTCCAATGCAGTAAATCCGGGCATTTATTTAAACTGGACCCTGTTTAACGGTTTTAAAATAAATATCACAAAACATAAGTTGGAAAAACTCCAGGAAGAATCGGAGGGCAATGCTGACATTGTGATTTCCAATACCATACAGGCGATTATCCTCGGGTATTACAAAGCTTTGCTTGAACAAGAACGTTTGAATAATTTCAGACAGCAGATGGACCTGTCAAAAGACAAATATGATTACATAAAATCTAAGGCTGATATTGGTGGCGCCAATAGTTCTGATTTGCTTCTGGATGAGACCAACTATCTGACGGACTCAACCAATTATATTAATCAACAACTTTTGTATCGACAATCTTTGCGGCAGCTAAACGCATTGTTGGCACAACCGCCAGAGAAACAATACCAGCTCACCGATAACTTGTTTATTGAAGATGAAAACTACAATTTACAGGACCTGGTGTACAAAATGAACCAGGAAAATGTTGATTTAAGGAAACAGTATTTGTCGCAGGCAATTTTGAATTATGATGTGGGTATTAGACAAGCGGACAGACAGCCTTCATTGATCGTTAATAGCTATTATAATTACAACAAAAATCGAAATGACCTGAGTAAAGCAAGTTTTCCTTCTGATGGAGGATTTGTATCAGGCCCTTCCGATCCTCTTACTTCAATAACAGGCACTTACGCTGTTAACTTCGCTCTTAGCTGGAACATGTTTAACGGGGGCAAAGTTAACCGGGCCATTCAAAATGCCAGGATTCAGGAAGACATCGGTAACATACAGATAGAGAAATTAAAAACAAATCTTCTGCGTGACCTTGCTGACGCTTACGACCAGTACCAGATTCGCCGGCAGGTCTATGGTATCAATTCCCGTAAAAAAGAAGTTTCTGATCTGAATGTGGAGATATCAACGGAAAAATTCCGTAATGGCACCATTAACTCATTTGACTTCAGGACGGTCCAGAATAATCAATTAATCGCCGGAATACAGGAATTGCAATCGTTGTATGACCTGATCGATTCAAGGGTTTCGCTTATGCGGTTAACCGGTGGAATTATAGAGGTGTATAAGTAGCTAATAGTCAACTTTTTTCAGGACGATGATCCAGCCTCGTGTCGTGTCAATCGTACTGTGTCGGGTAAGTTGCTGAAATTTTTGTTCTGGACAATGCAAAAAATATGAGCATAGGAATAGTTCTGTGAGTATTTTTTAAAGCAGTCCGGGACAAAAAGAACAAGGTTTGGCCCGGCTAAAGTATGGTTGACATGACACTCGTTTAGGGAGATTTGGATGTGGCGTGCTCAACCATTATTTCGTGGTCCGATACGCGGTGAAAAATATGAAACCGAATTGGAGTACAACCGGAATTACCGGATCAAACTAAGGGCGAAAGGATACTTCTATTATCAGGATACGATCAATCTACTGGGTATTTATGATGGCAGGCTTATTGAGAAGGACATAGTAATGACGCCTCTAAAGGTGGGGAGCAAACTTACGTTAAACCCAGAATTGTCATTAGAAATTTACTGTGGCTTCTAATTGACAGTCATTCAGTCACTTGCCTGCCTGTCGGCAGACAGGCTCGCTTTTTGGTACCTGCCTACCGGCCAGGCTCACCATAATCTAAACTATGCCTCCCCTCCTTCACAAGATTCGGTCTCCGGCGGCCACAGCCTTTGGCGACGGATCGCGGGCGGGCGTGCCAAAAATCTGCGCGAGCACCTGACTAACAGCCACTTAGAACCCTCGCTAGCGTCTGCGCTGAACAGACTGCCGTTATGGGCAAGGAGCATCAAAAAAAATATTGACAAACATTTAAACTAACTACAGACATGAAACACGAGCCCGCATTGAGCGAACGCATCCAAATGTGGTCGCTTTTTTTATGGCTATCACCTATTGCTATTCAAGATTTAATCAACGACAATACATTTTCATTGAGACAAACCATCAAACGGAGATAAATTATTAATGTGAATTTTGTGTACATTAGTATTCAGGAAATTAAATGTTTAAACAAGTAATTGATTCCTACAGCAAAAAACAACCAAAAATCACACCCATGAAAAAGCTTTGCCTTACTCTAATGAATCTACTTTGTGTCTTAACATTTGCCTGGAGTCAGGTAGCTGGAGATACCAAGGAAGTCACCCATTCCTTTACATTTAATGACCAATTCAATAATGTGAATCTCGATCCCTCACCGAGAGTAGGCAGTGCAACTAGGCAACAAGTTGTATTGAACTATAACTCAGGAGGCAGTCAAGATAATGACTTGCAAGCGTTTGCTGAAAATTTAGGAAAACAGTTTGTTGTCGATTTACTCAAAAAAGCTGGGGTAGATGTCCCATCGGAAGTCATCGATTTTGTTGCTGGTGGTAGTGGATTTGCCGGTCCACAATTTAAACCTAAACTGGGAGTTGTTGCATCAGTAGATTATGGTGCGTATTATGAAGTGAACTCGATCGGGAATGCTGATATCGGTGTAACCTATCCCGTAGAGGTTAAAACCATATATCCCGAGCCCAATACCTTTGGTTGTGGTGATAAATTTACAATTGAAACGATATGTGAAATTCAAAGTGGTACCGATCTCCATATTCAACCACCCTTCTATAATATGGATATTGGACCCATATTGCAAAACCTAACCATATCACTTCAATTGGGTGTTGACGTTTCGTTTTGTCTTGGGACAACTCGCTGCTGTGGAGGATGTTGGACAACTCCACCGGGACCAGAAGTTTGTGTGGCTGGTATATGTGCAAATGTTCCTCCGGGAATTCCTGGTGTGGAGTTTGGCTGGAACCATACGGAAACCATTTATACATTTAATGTTCCACTTCCAGCATTTCCAGCACTAATAAATTTTTGCGAAGACGCCTATGGTCCGGGAGCCGATATGGCTGCTTTATTTGGCTGTTCTCTATCTGGAGCAACACCCATTCTGGAAGCGGTGCAGGATGCGATAGACATTTACAACAATTCACAAACCCCACCACGGGACTATAAAATAGCAACCTTTGAACCCAATTTGGTGACCGTATTTAATCCGGATCTTCCATCTTTCCCAGGTTTGCCTGTTCCGCCAGTTCCTGAGTTTTTAGGAGAATTTAGAAAAGTAACTGCATCAGATCTTAGTTTTTCTTCCATCAACAGTGGACGAAGGTTAAGAGTGAATGGTACTAAAACGGATTTAACCAAAATGTCATTTGATGCTCTGTCTCTTTTAGATTTTGCAGGAATTCCTACTGCCGTAAGCTTAGGAGGGGGTCTAGGTTCAATTGACCTAGGAGATATTGCACCCACATTTCAAGTTGATCAGGATATGAGTTTCAGCTTCGATCCAATCATTCATTTAGCACTCGACTTAGGTGTACCTATGGCGTATGAAGTACATGATGATGTGTTGGGCGTAGTCGGATCGGGGAATGGTCAGTTCGTTGATCTTATTGCTGGGCAAAATGTAGTAGCTACCTATCCAGAGGCATTATCTGATCCAACGATAATGAAAAATGCCTATACCATGGATGGTGATTTTAAGACCCAAACAGATCAAAGATATTTCACTTCATTTGATATCAATTTTCTTCAACTTGCTTTTCTTGGTTCTAATTTTACCTTGTTCGAGGATAATATAATTCGTACAGAAACAAGTGCCTCTCCAGATAGGCTGCAGGATCACACGTTTAACCTAACGGGTTTTCAAACATTCAATAAGGAACCAATCACACTGGATCCTGAATACCCGATTATAGATGTGGATTATTTGGGTGTAGAAGACGTGGTCAATTTAGGAGGAGGAGAAAGAACCGTGGTGTATCGTGCAGAGATAAGCAACGGTGGAGATGTGAAATTGAATAACGTTCGTTTGAATTTGGATCTTGGAGAGACCTACGCTACCGCCATGTCGTACTCGGTTGAATGTATCCACAGTGACGAAGTTGACTTAAACGCGAGTTATGATGGAGGCGCCTCGAAAAATCTGATGGGCGCGAATGTGTCATTGGAAGTAGGTGGATCAGCTTCTATAGAAATATTGGTTAAAGTGAAACCAGAGATCTCACCAATAATTGGTGGTGGTTGTTTTGGTACCGTAGATTATTATGCATCTACGTTTGCATTTGGAGTGAGCCCGATTGGTACCGAAGTAGAAAGCAATATTTATCACTGTACCGATGCGCGAACAGCGGATGATATCACATCTCCTGTTGATTTGGGCGCGAGCATAATCGAAACATTAAATGATTACACCGTATATGGATGGGACCTTCTTCGATTTGATAAACCAGCTCCGTTGTTAAAAGGAAATGCCGGATCGTTTGAAGAGATCGTATTTGAAAATGTTTCGCTACAAAATGGACCTGATCTAGTCATAGTGGGTGACGTACATTCAGGAAGTACGATTGAAGTGTTGGGTGAGAGTCATATCATCGCGGACTACTATCAGGTCACTGATGTAATTCATATTCACAATGCACAATCGACCGTGACCGCAACGGGGGCGATCAGTCAAGAGTCCGATTGCGCTTCAACAATTCCAAGTCCAGACTTGGTTATTCCATCGAATTCAAGTCGAAGGAAAGTTACAGTGGGTAACAATCGAACAAAAATTCTGGAGCCTGGTGATTATAAAGAAGTAAGGTTAAGAACCAATTCCGAATTGATCATGAGTGCCGGAGTTTATAATATTGGTAAATGGGTTTTTCTTGGCAATAATTCAACGGTTAAGTATGATCTATCTGGAGGACCAATTACGATTAACCTGAGTACGTGGCAAACATTGAATAGAACAAACTTAAGTTTTATGATAGATGGAGATGGAGAAGGAGCAGCGAGCGACATTAATTATAATTACGTTGGTGTTCAACAAACCAAATTCAATTCCTCATTTATACAAGGAAGTATTTTAGCACCCAATGCAGAGATCGATTTTTCAGAATCAAGCGTACTGGAAGGTTCGTGTTACGCACGAAAAGTGAATTTCAGAACGAATTCAAGTTATGCGGGTCACAAATTCTTAGAAGAGTTGAATATCAATGTAGCCTGTCAAGATGTATTGCCACCGCTGGCAAGGGCAAGATCGATTACTCCATTGGTTGCGTCTAAGATCTTGGAAGCAAAAGAACTAGTACAAGAACGAGTACAAATTTATCCAAATCCATTCAGCAACGAAATCAATGTTGATTTTAGTTTGGAAAGTGCTACTGAAGTGAGTTTGTACATCTTTGATCTAGGTGGTCGAACAGTGTACTTTCAACCAAATCAGAGATATGAATTGGGAGTGCATAAGATCGAGATCAATTCCATAAAGAAGCTGGATCCAGGTATGTACACCCTTTATCTTCGTATTGGAGAGGAGATTATTACTAAGAAAGTAATTAAACTGTAAGATTAAACCTCAATGGGTCAGTAATTGGTTCTGTCGCATCTGATAAAAATAGTGGTTATTTCGATTAAAAACAGGACAATCAAAAATCATAAATCGTTGATTTTCAGCATAACAATTTTTCATTGGCTCACCAACATTTGCAGAAAATGGGTAGATGCGACAGAACCGCATTCACAACTACAAGAGTTTCCAATCCATATCGTAGCCATCTCTTTCTAAGATGTTTGATTATTTTGTTCATAATGTCAAATGACCGCCAACGGTTAAGTATAAGGGGCGATTTAATGCCCTTTATACATTGTGTGTGCCCAGCATGGGCATTTAGTACGAAAGGTACTAAATTATTCCAGAGGCCTCGCCGTCGGCAAGCCTATGGCGAACGATGGGTGAAAGTCCCTTACAGGCGAGCCTGCCTTTGTCGGCAGACAGGTTGGTGAAGCCTGTTAGCAAGTCGCACGCGTGTCGCTGAAGCTTGAAGCTTCGGCGTAAGCGTTACAAAGTCTAATGACAATTCTGGGTTAAATGATATTTAATTTGAGGTTAACTTAGCGGCTTTGACCGAAAAAGCAAAAGCGGCTTTAAGTGAAATAGCCTCCTTACTTCGCCAAAATCGAAATCTTACTATTGAGGTAGGGGCTTATACGGATGATGTTGGCGAGGAGGACTATAATATGT
>SDBV01008151.1_pt1 | contig 14187 bp, 15 predicted proteins | sample 2277081 | NCBI WGS metagenome assembly SDBV01 (sample SAMN10402039, study PRJNA504765) | marine sediment metagenome | isolation source: marine sediment core GS10_PC15, 223 cmbsf | place: Arctic Ocean: Southern Knipovich Ridge | collected 2010
GTTTCCGAAACTGAGAAAACAGGTTCAAGCTCTGCATCCAGCCAGGCGACGAAGGCTCAAGCATGAGTTTCTAGCCGCTGCCAAGGCGGCTTACAAGCCGAAGGTTCGGACCCGAGTGGAGTTTGCCAGGCAATGTATTGTCATTCCCGAAGGTCGGCATACGGGCAGTTTGTGGCGGCCCGCGTTTCAGCCGTTTGCTTATTGGCTGTTGCACCTGATGGACACGCTAGGCTTTCGACGGTTTGCAGTGACTGGTTGTGTTCAATCTGGCAAGACCCTGATGGCTTTGGTGGTGAACGTCTGCTGGCATTTATTTGAAATGAAGCAGTCGGTTATCTTTGTTGTGCCCGAGCTGACTATGGCAAGCAAAAAATACAAGGAAGAGATCGAACCGGTGATCAATGCCAGTCGATGGCTTCGCCGTGTAGCCTACGGTAGCTCCAAGCGAACCACTGCCCCCAGTGGCGCGGGCAGCAAAGGTGGTTTTGGAAATGTGATTCGGTTTGCTAACGGAACGCGGCTTGAGTTCATGGGGGCCACGGGGACGGACGCCAGGCGATCCTCGTCGACCGCGCAGGTTCTTTTCAAAACGGAGGTCGACCGTTACGACGAAGCAGCAGCGTCAAGCCGTGAGGCTTCAGCGGCGATCACCACTGAAGACCGAACCGAGAGCTACGATGACGATGCCTACATCTATGAAGAGTGTACTATGACCGTGGTCAACGGACGAATCAATAAGCAGTACCACCTGGGCACGGCCACCGAGCTGTACGGACCGTGTCCGCACTGTCGGCGTTACGTTTTGCCCAAGCGGGAACACCTGGTAGGCATCGAGGATTGCGAGACGATCAGTGAAGCTCGCCGTCAAGGGTGCTTTGTCTGCCCGAATTGTGAGGAGATCCTTTCTCAAGCCGAGAGGGATTTGATGCAGGAGCGCTCCTATCCGTTGCATCGTGGGCAAAAAGTGAAGCTGGGGAGCGATGGTTACGCTTTGATGGAAGGTGAGTTTCCTGTTGTTGAGGGACCGCTGCCGGATACGGATGTAATGAGCTTTCGCTGGAACGCTTTTCAGAATCGCTTCTGGGTGACGCGCAGCTTGGCAGGCAAGGAGTGGAAGTCCCTTTACAGCGACACACCCGACGATGAGGACAAGCAATCGAAACAAAAACGATGGGCGGAACCGGCGGCGTCTGACCAGTTTGACATAACCACCCTCACGATGCGAATGCTGATCAACGCTGTGACGCCTGAACAATCGAGAGTAGTCCCGACAGGATCGAACTGGCTCACCAATGCGCTGGACCTCGGCGGCTCGTTTATTCATTTTGTCGCCCGTTCGTGGCAGCACGAAAATGAAAAACTGACCGGTCACATGATCGACATGGGACGGATGAAAGTCGACGTCGATCGATACGGCCTGGAAGACGCACTCTTGACAGCGTTGCGAAAGTATCGTGACGAACGTCTGCTGCCAGGATATTTTGACGCCAACGGTGAGAAGCACGTCGCCGGCTGGACGTTGATCGATGCCGGCTGGAAGGAGCGAATCGTCTGGCGATTCGTTCTTGAGTGCGTGCAGATGGGAATCTACACCATCGTTCCAATTCTGGGTCGTGGTCAATCTGATCCGAGTAAAGCAGGGACCTATCGCCACCCCGAGCAGATCGACAATAAAAAAGTGTTTTGGATCGGCGACGAATGTCACCTGCGAAAGTCTTCACGGTACGAACAGGTGTTCATTGATGCCGGCTGTCCCCACCCGCCGCTCTACGTGATGTGCAACTCAGATGAACTAAAATCCTACGTGCGGGAAGGCTACCAGGCTCCTCGAGGTGCAAATGGAGCGTTGACCACATTCAAGGCGACCACTGAAGAGGAGCGGGAGGCGCTGCAGCAGTATCGCAAGGAGACGCTAGCCGAAAAAGAGATCCGCAAATACATCGATGGCCGGGGATCCGTCTCGCTGTGGCGGAACACGCATCGACAAAAGAATCACTACGGCGACTGTGATTATTACAATGTGCCCGCTGCCCAGTTGTGCGGGGCGCCGGTCACGGTGCGACGTCGCATCACAACAACCAAGCCAGCAGAGCCAGAGGCAGACAAGAAGCCTCTGACGATGCCGGATGGACGACCATTTATGCAAGTTGAAAGGAACTGACGATGACAAAAGCAAAGCAACCCAAGACCGAAACGAAAGGCGCTGAGCCGAAGCCGTCTGTGCATCCGGCTGTACTCGCTGCAGGTGCGAACACGCCTAACGCGAACGGATCACCCAAGCCCCAAGAGGAAAGCGGAACAACAGACAGCGAGGAACAACCGGCCCTCGAGGAATCTTTGGCGACGGCGTTGTTGGAGATGCCGATCCATCTGTGTCGTTCGGGCTTTGCGACCAATGTGCTGGACATGAGAATTACCGCCCGCCAGGCTGCCGCCCTGAAGGTTTTGTGGTGCAGCCTGTCGGAGACGGGAGCTCGTTACAAGGGGAGCGGTGGCAATCATCCTGATGGCAAAGTGGTCGACTGTCCCACACATGCAATCCGTTGGCTATTGGATCGCCTCGGCGACGGTATCGAAGAGACGACTGGCAAGAACTTGACAACCGATTTCGAACTGGTGTTCAAATAGCATGGCTAAGAAGAAACGAAAACCGCCGTCTAAGAATCCGAAACGCACGAAATCACAAGCGAAGTTGTGCGAGGACAAGAATGTTTCTGCTGGTCTGCTCGATACTGCCGAGCTAACTGAGGATGCGAACAATCCTCGAACGATCACCGACAAGGCTGCCAAGGGGCTAGGGAGCTCCCTCGATCGGTTCGGCGATCTGTCGGGGATCGTGTGGAATCGCCGCACCAGTGAGCTCGTGGCGGGGCATCAACGGATGGCCGAGATCCGGAAGCGATGGGGAGATCATCCAATCCAAGAGATCGACCAGGCCCGCGGTCTCTACGGGATAGCCGTGGATGACAAACATTTCTTTCCGGTACGGGTGGTCGATTGGTCGAAGGCGATGCAGCGCGCGGCGAATGTAGCCGCCAACAGCCAAAAAATTGCCGGTCAATTCACTGACGACGTTGCGATTTATCTGTTGGAGTTTCAAAAGGATATTGAGGAGGAAGCACCGAGTTTATTGGATGAGGTTCTGCTTGCGGAATTAGCAAGCGAGTTTGAAATCGATGCTTCACCAATCGAATTCGGCGAGCATTCACTCACAGAAGCAGATATCACAACGATCAAATTTGCTTTTCAAAATGATGACGATCGCGACAGCGTTGCGCACGCGGTTGAAATGATGAAGTCCAGCGGAAATTTCTCTGGGGCGTGCATCGATGGTCAGTCCATCGCCACAATCTGTCGACGATATATGAAACACAAATGACTACTGCAATCAAACCAAAACAGATCGTATTGAAACGAATCGCAAATAGGGATGCGAGACGAATAATTCTCGGCAGGTATCGCAGCGGAAGCTTTCCCTCCGGTGTCAAGTTTTCTCTTGGTGCTTTCGTTGATGATCGATGCTACGGATGTATTGTATTTGCAATTGGTTCGCGGTTCATTCATACGGTGATCGAGGACGGTCAACCAAACGACGTATGGGAGTTGGCGCGGCTGTGGTTATCCGACAAGCTGCCGAAAAATAGCGAGAGCAGATTGCTGCGCATCGCAATCAAACTGGTTTCACAATACAATCCTGCGCTCAAAGCAGTTGTGACCTACACGGAATTGGGAGTTGGATTATACAAAGGGGCAGGATGGAAACAGGTTCCCGGTCGTTTTGGTGATCGCAAGACGATGGTGGTCGATGGTGTAGAGCATTTCTCCAGTCGCGCCGTGGCGAATCTTTTCGGAACGATTTCCCGAAAAGAATTGGAAAAACGCGGTCATCATGTAGAAATTCGTGATGGACTACATCGGACAAAATGGATTAAGTGGTTGAGCGAAGGAAAACTTGCTTGCGAAACGAATGGCGAGAAGCATCCATTTGAACCGCAAGTCATTGCGCTATGGCGTCAATCGCCAAAATGGCTTGGGTGGCCAGGTTCGCATACAATTCGCGAAGCTCTCTATGATGAATCTTATGTCGCTGAGTTTGACGGCGGCAAAATGATTGGCTGTTGGCTATTTCGTCGACTGAAAAGAATCAGTGTGTTGCGAGACGTTGGCTGTTGCGTCGACAGCGCAGTACGCGGCAAGGGAATCGGTCGCAAGCTCGTCGAGCAAGCGAAGCGAATGTGCGACGAAGAGAATAGGATATTGACATTCGATTGCAAAGTTGAGAATCCATCGTTAGAATTCTGGAGAAAAATGGGGTTCAAGGAAGTTGGCGAACGTAAACGAGGCAAGGCGCAGGAGATCTATCGTCGTTTTGTCTACGTTCCCAAAACAAGCGTCGACGCGCCGGAAGCATCGGGGTGATGCGATCGTCATTCCAGGCGATAGAGGGCGGTTCGACTCCGACCTCGGCGCTTCTTTTACCGCACCGAAGTAAACTGCTTATCCTACCATCGACGGAAGTCGTTAGCCACCAATCAGTACCGTCCCTCGAGCGGGAAAGTTTCGATAACCGCTCTTTCTCACTATCCCGTGCTGATACTCGGGACGATAATGAATACGCAAGCGGCTGATACCCGCATTCACAATTTCTGTTTTTTGCATAGGAGAAAAAACGATGTCTGTAGCACAACTAGATGCCCGAGAGCTTGGAGCCTTCGCGGCCATTGCCCACAAGCTCGACCTTGTCCCTTATGACAAACTGTCCCCGCTGTGCGGCCTGATTTCTGCTGGCAATTGTGCGGCATGGGCCGACACGTACAGCGATCGGATCGAGCCGGTTGATCCAGACGAGCTGGAGGGTTCGATCCTCGCAGCGTTGGCCGACGAACAAGTCCGCATCAGTACCCACGTCGGTCCGCTTGCCTACAACATGATCGCGAACAACGGCAACGCCTTTTCTGAGGTGTTCGGCAAGTCGATCACTCAGGACGCACCGGTGCTGGAGACGATCCGAGCAATCGAACGCAGGGTCAATGATTGGCAAGACGGAAAGAGACGTGAGCTTGAGCGAGAGGAAGAAAACGCTGTCGCTTATGATGAAGTCGGCCAGCTTCCCATGATTGGGGCTGACGAGATCGCCGTCAGATGCGAAGCCCAGGGCGCGTCTCGCGCAGTGCTGGCTCGCTTTCGGGTCAATGAGTCAGATTCGCAGACCGACTATTTCGGCGGGCGAACCACCAGGACAGTGGTGATCGGATTCGGCAAGGGCAAACGGGAAAATTTCAAGCAGTTGCGAAAGGCCGCTGCGACATTCCTACCCACAAAGCACTTGGGACCGGGCTGCGACTCCTACACGGTCTGGGTGAACACCGAGAAGGCGGGCGAGGACCGCTATACTCCAGGTCGGACAATGAGCGACACGTTTGAAACGGAAGACGATGCCCGTGCCTGGATCGAGGGCGAGATCACGGCCGGTGAATCTCAAGCCGGCCTGTTTGCGGACGACTGCGGATATTCGATTGAATGTCGAAGCGTAGAGAATCGCGAAAATTACAGCATGGGCGGCGGTAACTATTTGGGTGGAAGCCGCTACGGTGGCTGGAGTGTCTGCAGCGAGCTGCTCGCCTATGTGAATGGCGAGTACGAGATTTACGACAGACAAACTTCAGAGACGCCCATGCAAATCTTCGTGCCCGCCGAGCATCCTGTCGAGTCCTCCGGCTGGTGTAAATGGGTCAACTGGAATTAGAAAACACGAAAGGACGAAACGATGTCGCACTCCAGAGTAAAACCAGATTTTTGTGAACGGTGTGGGTGTTCAGTCTATGATCCAGCGGGCGACGACCCAAACGAAAGTTATTACTGCGAATGCCTTCAGGAAACTTTTCAACTGCACAATGATCCGTCTACGGCGAAGCGCACGCGGTTTGAGAATGGCGAGCGGACGCGTCAACGAGTGTTGATCGACGGGCTCGACTGTCTGCCCGGTCAGCAAGATTTGTTTTAACAAAAAGCACGCCTGTCACGATCTGATACACCGTGGCCGGCTCTGACAAAACGTACGGCAGAGGAGCACGTCATGCTGAAAGAAACATTATCAGAAATTCGCGACGAAACAAGTCTAGCAGAGATCGTCTGGGCGGACCTGGTGGCCGTGAAAAACGAGCTCGTGGAATTGGAGCGGGAGCGGCGAGAGTCGACCGACGCGGTCCGATACCGATGCTGGGAGTTGTATTGCACTTACAACGGTCGGACCGTAGGCTGTCAATCGTTTTGGCGATGCGGGTTCGACCACGTGCGACGTCGTCTGGAAAACACGGGTCGGGATTTTACCGCGATTCGTCGCTATGATGAGATTGCTACGGGGGTCGGCTGTGAGTTTCCCGAATGGGAGGAACGGTCGGCCGACGAATTATTCGCTTGGTTATTCGAGCCCTACGTTCCGTGGCCGAAGCGAGAATCGTTTTATTGGGAGGCAATTGAGAGGATCCAGGGTCAGGGGTCCTCGCTCGAGGGAGACGGATTGGAGGTGGCGTTTTGAAAGCGCTGACGATTGACGCGTTGTGGGCTTGGGCGATCATTCACGGACCGAAGAGAATCGAGAACCGTACCTGGCGAACCAATTATCGGGGACCGTTGGCGATTCATGCCGGTCGAACGTGTTCGCGGGACGACGAGGCGTTCAAGTTCCTGACACAGCAGGGACTCAAGCCACCGACAGGCGACGACCTCGAGCGCATGCGGGGACACGTGCTGGGGATCGTGGAGCTCGTCGATTGCGTCGAGCTGGCTGACATTCGCGAGGGTTTGTTTTCATGCGATACCGACGCCCAGGACATCGCCAGTGACGCGTTCTCAGAAGGACCTATGTGCTGGGTCATCGAAAACCCTCGCCCGCTACGTTCGCCCCTAGCGGCTCCTGGGAAACCGGGCCTGTGGGACATCGACATCGATGTCCAGAGTTGCTTCTAATCTCGATGTCCGCCGGTGCTTTCAGGTGCTTTCAGGTGCTTTCAGGTAGGCTTTATTTACTGTCCACCGTCTTTTCTCGCCTACTCTGGGCGCTATGACGACTGTTGCAGATCTTGATCCCGCCATGAGTTTCGACGAGTTGGCGAAGGTCTACGAGGAAAACAGCGAGCCGTTTGAATCGCTGGCTCAGTGCAATTTGTTCTTGCGCGCTGCAGCCATGCTTCGTCGACGGATCCCCGAGGAAGCCGAGCAAGGCGGCGAGCGCATTCGTACCCGAGACCTCGATAGTCAGATGCAGATTGCCCGTCGAGCTCGAGCCGTGTTCCAAGTCGCGTCTCAGAAACCTGTGGCTATTATTCCCCCTGCCAATCTCCGTTAGATGGCCCGATGGTAAGAACCCGCGAACCGATGATGACGTCGCTCCTGAACGTGGGCGATGCGCGGTGTGATTACAACATGGCCAAGCGGACGGGTCCGCAAGTGCGGGGCCGTCGTGGCATCCCGAGGCAGGGCGGTAGTGCCGACTTCCACTATCGAAACGAAGGAGACTGGCTGTGGATGGCGGAGTTAGCTTGGGACATCTACCGCAACAACATGGCGTGCGGCTCGATCACCGATCGGGCGATCGAGAATCAGCTCCAGGGTGGTTTTGCTTTCGATCCTCAGACTGGTGACCCCAAGGTCGACGAAGATCTCAAGCAGTGGTGGCGAGAGGTCAGTGAAGATGCCAGCCAATGCGACCCGGATGCGGAGCTCACATTTTGCGAGCAGGAAGAGATCGTACTCCGCTCGACACTGGTGCCCGGCGATATCTTCGGCAATCCGATGGAGGATGGCACCGTCGACCTGGTGGAGTCGCATCTCTGCCGCAGTCCGAGCCGATCTAGCAAAACAGCCGACCGGATTTTCCACGGCGTGGAATATGTGCCTGGCACCCGACGTCGGGCGGCCTACCATTTTTTGAAGCAGTCGGTTGATCCGTTCAAGCAAAACTCGATCAGAATCAGCGACTTACAACCGATTCTGGCCTGGACCGACGATGGCGAGCGGAACGTATTTCATGTCCGCTTCCCCAAGCGGGCCAAGCAAACGCGCGGCATCACCGCCTACGCGCCGTTGTTCGACGTGGCTGGTTACCACGACGATGCCCAATTTTTGAAGATGGTTCAACAGCGAGCGTCCAGTCTGTTTGTGTTCATCGAGGAACGGGCGTCGAGTTTCGATCCGGAGTATCTTGCGCACGAGATGAACATTGGAACTGACCAGACGCTCAGCAAGCAGGAACTTGTGGAAAATAATGACCGACAATATCGCGAAGTGGCTGCTGGCAGCGTGATGAAGACTTTGCCGGGGGCGACGATCAAGCCTTGGTCTTCTAACGTCCCCAATCCCGAATTCTTTCCGCACGCAAAAATGCTGCTGACGTTCATGGGGATCAACCTCGGTATGCCGCTGGTGATGGCAATGATGGATGCCAGCGAGACAAACTTCTCCGGCTACCGAGGTGCAGTCGATCAGGCCCGGATGGGTTTCCGCAAGAATCAAAAGCGACTCATCATTCGATGGCATACGCCTTACATGCGATTCAAGCTCTTCAAGTTGGGCGAGGAAGATCCTGTATTTCAGCGGAAGATAAACACTTCACTCAATCCCAATTCGCGAAGCAAACTTAACGTCTTCCGACATCGCTGGAACCCGCCGAGCTGGCCCTACATCGAGCCGACCAAGGATGCGACTGCCGATCTGATTCGCGATGCCAACATGCTGACTAGCCCGCGGCGCCGATGCCGCGAGCGGGGGCAGGAGTGGGATGAGATCTTTGCCGAGACGGTTCAGGATCGTTCGAAAGCTTACCGCGCGGCACTGACCGAAGCCCAGAAAATCAAAGATGACTTCGAATTAGAGACGGACATCGACACGATCGCCATGCGATTGGCACCGATGCCGACCGCTCAGCAGACCAGCATTTCCATCCAAGCAGGAAATGAGACGCAACAGTCCTCTTCCGAAGTTGGGGGGGCTGACGATGATTCTTGAAAACGTTCGTGCCGACACGATCTGGCTGATGGATTCTCAGGAGATCCAGCGTTACGCCGTGACTCGCAATTCTCGTCATGTAAGTCGGCAGGTGGTTGCTCCGGTCCTGCAAGATCATGCGGGCGGCGTGGTGGTGTTGGATATCGCAGGCATCCTGATGCACCAAGCTATTTTCAGTGATGAAATCAGTATGCCGCACCTCGGCGACCAGTTTATTTCGCTGGCGGAAAACGATTCGGTCTCGGCAGTGGTAATGAATATCGATTCGCCGGGCGGCGTGGCCTTGGGCATGACCAGGCTGACCGAGGCAGCGAAGCTCTTGGCGGATGCCAAGCCGCTTTTCGTCCATGCCGAGTATCTGATGGCCTCGGGTGCTTATTGGCTTGCGTCATTGGCCCACAAGATTTTTACCGGCCCAGACGCCGACATTGGATCGGTCGGAGTTCGCAATCACATCTGGGACTGGTCCAAATACTTTGACGAATTCGGAGTGCGGGTTGTCGCTGTCGACACTGGCCCGTTTAAGTCGCTCGGTTTACCTGGCATCGAAGTCACTGAAGAGCACAAGCAATTCCTGCAGGACCGCGTAGATGCGGTGATGGTGGATTTCATGGCGGCTGTGGCCGAGGGCCGCACACTGACAGACTCACAGATCGAAGCGGTGAAAACCGCGAAAGTATTTCAGGCCAAAGAAGCATTAGAAGTTGGGCTCATCGACGGTATGCAAACGCTTGCCGAAACAATCACAGTAGCGATGGCCGCTGCTGAATCAAGTTCACCCGAAACGAGGACCAAGATCATGGCTGAAACTAAGAACGAACCCAAAGCGGCGACCCTGGCAGAGTTAAAGAAAGCCATGCCCGAATCGACCGCCGAATTCCGTGAGGAGCAACAAGAGGCTAACGCCACTCTGAGTGAAGCGCTGGCGGCTCACGGCACATTGCTGGCTGCGGAAAACAAGCGGCTTGTGGATGAGAAGGCGGAAGCGGACAAGCAGGCTGCCGAGGATAAAGAAAAAGCCGAGAAGGCCGCGGCCGCGTCGAGCACTGACCCGCCCAAGAAGCGCGGCAATTCTGCGGTCGGTAAGACTACACCGGGCGAGGGTGAGGGTAGCGACAGTGTCGACTACCGGCAGATGGCCGAGGAGCTGATGACGAAAAAGAATATCAGCTGGCAGGAAGCCTGTCGTCAGATCAAGAAGCGCCACCCGGACGCGCTGGAAGCGTTCATCGCTGCCGGCTCTGCAAAGTAAACCGCCAACCTGTTCGTAGGAATATCCCTTAGCAAAACCAATTACTTTTATATAGCGAGAACAAATCATGTCCCAACGAGTTGAAACCGCCAAGATTGGGCGATACGTTGCTTCAGCGGCCATCGCTCCTTATTTACGGGTGAAGCACGACAGCGTTGCCGGCGAAGTTGCGATTGCCGGCGATGAAAACTGGTTCGGTGAGGCTGAGAATCGTGCTTACGCAGATCAAGATCCGCTAACTGTCTACGACAAGCGCGCTGCAGGTACGCATCTGTTTGTTGCGAGTAATGCGATTACCGCTGGCAATCAGGTCTCTACTGTTGCTGGTGGCAAGGTGCAAGACGGCACTGGTGGCACGATCACCATTGGTGAAGCGCTCACGACGACCGCTGGCGACGGGGAATATGTGGAAGTGCAGATCGACGATTCCTATGCGTCCTTCAGCGGTGCTCGGACGGATTTGACGCAGGAAGACCTGGTTGCGTACGGGATTCCTTTGACCAGCTTGAAGGTCCACGACGCGATGATCACCAATCTGCCTGGCACTGCGGCGACTGACGATATGGCATTGATCACCGGCACGCCTGGCACGGCCGTGCCTACGTTGCAAGGTGTCGATTTTGGTGGCACCACAACGGACGAGAAGGGGGCATTTGAATTTATCCTGCCCCCAGAATACGTCGATGGGCAAACCCTTACGCTTCGAGTGCGGGGTGCGATGCTTACCACAATTTCCGACGGTACGGCCACCGTGGATGCCGAGGTCTGGAAGTCAGACGGCGACGGGGCGGCCGGTTCGGATATCTGTGCCACCGCCGCGCAGTCGATCAACAGCCTGACTCCCGCGAACAAGGATTTCACGATCACGCCAACCGGGTTGGTCACTGGTGATCGGTTATTGGTACGTCTTGCATTTATTGGTTCTGATACCGGCGATGCGGGTGCGATGATCTCAGAGATTTCCGAAGTGAAAATGTTGCTCGATATCAAGGGCTAACCGACTGTAGTTTTCCGAAAATATCAACAAAGCGAATAAGAGATTCGCCCATTTCTAGGAGTTAAAGCCATGCAACCAACATCTGCTGTATTTGAACCGCGTGAAGACCTTGGCCTGCTTTACGAAGAGTTCGACCTGGTCATGAATCGTCAAGGATTCATCGGACATCTAGTGATGCCGATCGTAACCCGAGACAATCAGTCGGGGAAATTCCCGCGGTTGACTCTCGCTCAATTGCTGCAAACGCTGAACACCAAGCGCAATCCGGATGGCAGCTACAATCGCAGCAAGCGAGAATTCGGCGATGATAGCTACGAAACCGAAGAGCACGGCCTTGAGGCACTTCTGGATGATCGCACGCAAAGTCGTTACGACGACATAATCGACGCCGAGGTTTTCGAGGGCGAGGTCATCGAAAACGCCCTGTTGATGGCTTACGAGCAGGCAGTCGCCGCACGGATGTTCAATGCGACGACGTTTTCTGGTCGCACTGCGGACGTTACCGATGAGTGGGACGATTTCACAAACGCGGTCCCGGTCACGGACGTAAACACTAGGAAGCAGACCATCAAATTGGCCTGCGGTGTTAAGCCAAACGCCTTGATTATCAATGACGCCGTTTTGGACAACTTGAAACTCTGCGATCAGATTATCGACACTCTGAAGTATCAGGGTTTTCAAGACGCACGCCCCGGCGAAATCACCAAGCAGGCAGTCGCGATTTCACTCGGTCTCGATGAGATCATCGTCGCCGAGAGCGTCTACAACACCGTGGCAGTGGGCGGGACAGCGACGCTGTCAGATATCTGGAGCAATGAGTTTGCGTTGCTCGCACGGGTTGCCAAGACGAAAAATCCGATGGAACGGTGCATCGGTCGGACGTTCATGTGGTCAAGAGAAGGTGCCACAAACGGTGAGCAGATGGGTATTATCGGTGAGCGATACTACGAGGATGCGCGACGTGGGGGCGTCCTGCGTAAGCGAACCGATTGGGGGCTGGAGAATCTGCAGTTGGAGTGCGGATACCTCTTCAGCAACATCACGACGTAGTCGTTGACCCAAACAAATCCCCACAGCCGCTCGCCGCGTGTGCTCCCTAAGTGCATCGGCGGGTGGCTATTTAAGACACCAGGATGCCAAGCATTTTGAACAATTTGATGCGTGACGCGGCGCCGGCGATCAGTGAGGCATTGGGCGATCGTGACGAGCAGGGTGATTTTGTTGTGGTGACAGTAGTCGAGCCGGGAAACAAACAGCCGCTCGAACTGCTTGGTGTATCGGTGGGCGACTTGCGGATTAGTGACGAGGTCGATGACGAGCGGGGGACCTATCAGGTTGACCAGATTGAGGACTCGGTCGAGCTAGTGATTCCGCGGCGACAATTGAGATTGAAGAATCTCTACGAACCCAAGATCGAAAGCAAAGTGAAGTTAGAGGCTTACCCCGGCGCGTCGTTTGTGTTCGTGGACGTCGTGTCGCTCACGCACAGTTCGGCTCAAATACGATGCACCCGCACACACGTAGTCGCACAAGGAAGACAGGGCAGTGAGCAAAGCAACTAATGTCCGTAGAAGCCCCCACCAATTGTTGGACGGAGTCGCAAGACAAGATTATGACCGCGCTGGCCAACTCGGCCAGATTCCGAGAAATCATCGTGGTGTCGGACGTACCGGCGGCCCTGCTGAAAGTATTCGGCGAGCAACTGAGGAAACCCGACAGCCGTGAAGTCTACGAGAAGGAGGAGTTGAAAAACCTCAAGGGGTACGGACAAGTCTACTCGGCCGATGAAACTCCCTACGGGTTTGCAGATGATGGCTCCAGCCATCGCAAGTTTTTTGGCAACTCGATTATCGTGTTCCGGCGGCTGGTCACAGACTACGAAGCAAACAGCCAGACAGTGCCATTGGAATTGGAGCGGTTGTTTCAGAACCGCGTGGGCGATGCGATGAACCAGGTACATGACTATCTCAATGACAAATCGGGGCCGTTCATCAAGGGGATGGTCGTGCCGGATGCGCCCTGGCTCAACGATCCGAAGCAGTGGGATCAGGTTGGTATGTGGCAGATGACAGAAGTGGCCGTTGCGTGGGGGCATCAGGTGTAAGCATGGCATTAGTGATCGACGTAAAGCTGAACGGCTTCGAGGGCTTGAAAAAGTCGCGGGTCAACGCTGCGCTCAAGCGGGCCAACCTGGCTACCGGGAAACACTTCCGCCGACAGTTTTTGCCCGGACGATTCAAGCCCCAAGGTGGTCGTCGTCTCAGATACACGCCCCGGTCTGGCGAGGTCCGCGTCGGTCTCCCGAAGTCGGACAAAAAGTCAAAGCATAAGTACGCGCCCCGCAAACAGCGTCACCTGCGCCACGACGATCCGCTGGTCTTCTCAGGTGAAGGACGCCGGTTGGCCCTACACGGCCCGCAGAAAGTGTTTTCGACCAGCAAGACGATTCGCATTCCACTGCCCCGCAAATTCAATTTACGCAATCCGCGGAGTCGAGTCAGCATGTCTGACGAAATTCGCCGGGTGACCGATCGGGAAGCGAAAGAGTTGTCGAAGTTTTTGGTCAAGCAAATCGAGCGGGAATTCGCCAGAGAGATTGGCGGCGGGTCCGTTAGCGTTCAATCAGCAACAATCAGTAACCTCTAGGTGCTGCCATGACACGAGTATCGTTTGATTCATTCAAGATCGAAGACGATGGCGAGAGTGCTTTTCTAATGCGGGTCGTCAATTCCGCCGTCCACAATCTGGGCATCCAGTCGATCGGACCCGACTCCGGCAATCCCTACAACGAGAAGCGTTACATCGGGCAGCAGAACGAGACGTTTGATCTCTCGTCGACCGCACTAGAAACTTTGATCGATTCGATCTCGCTACTAACCGGCAAGTGTGTAGTCGATGGTGCGACGGAAGTTGGCCTGGAACTGTATGGTCA
>SDBV01008152.1_pt1 | contig 14187 bp, 11 predicted proteins | sample 2277081 | NCBI WGS metagenome assembly SDBV01 (sample SAMN10402039, study PRJNA504765) | marine sediment metagenome | isolation source: marine sediment core GS10_PC15, 223 cmbsf | place: Arctic Ocean: Southern Knipovich Ridge | collected 2010
TGGGATTTGGGTTGAATTCAAGGATCATTTTGAGACTTTTGGGGCACAGGTAGAGAATTGGTTTAAAAAATGATGAATCCATCATGCGAATGGAGAAATGGCGGGTTTGTCAAAGGGTTCTAAAAGTTAATTCTCTGGTTATTACCACATATGGGCCGAGGCAACTACCCGCCCGATGATGAAGATTTCGGTTCCCAATTCCTTGCTGCTGACGGTAAAGGGCGGATAAATAGCGCTGTTCTCGCTGAATACCTGGATGATACCGCCAGGAAGATGCTGCAGGTATTTAACCAGCAATTCATCCTCGATGCGAATAACGTAGGCCTTGCCGCTGACGATTTCAGTCTGGCTGAGATCTATCAAGACAAAATCACCTTCGCGTAAGACTTTTTCCATAGAGTCACCTATCACATCCACCAGGGCCAGGTTTTTCGAATTCAGCCCCCTTCCGTTGATCCAATCTCTTCTAAAGGCCACCGAACCCACGACATCTTCGCCAACCACGAAGGTGCCGTGTCCTGCACCGACCCGGACATCATAGCGGTTCACCAGCACCAGGTCCTGGTCTTCCGGCCCGGATGGCCCGGTACGGAACATCCTGCCCTCCCCGGTAAGAAGCCAGGTTATGTTATATCCCAGTTTATCCAGGGCGCCTACGACGATGGACGGCAGATCGGCGCGTCCGCGCTCGTAATTGGCGATGTCGTGTCGCTTGAGACCGAAACGGGCAGCAAAGGTGGTCTGGGTTTCTCCCAGGTAGGTTCTGACATACCGCAGGCGGTTGCCCATACTGGCATGTTTATTGTTTGTAGTTACCATTTCTTATTGCAATGTGTACTATTTACACATACCTTATACCTGGAAAAAGACAGCATGATACCTTTCAACAAACTAAAACAGCCGGACACTTCCGCATTCTCTTTAGAAGGGAAAGCATGCCCATTTCAGTCAATCGGTGACGGTATCGCTGTTGGATATTCCAGCGAGGTTCCTATTGACTGCATAATGAGCCCGAATCAACGTAACCGCCGGAAGGTAGCAAAATGAACCGTCCGCTTCAATTAAAAATTGTGGAATCAAGAAAAAGGAGTCATTATGACACCATCAAGCCAGCAACACATGGCAGCTGCGGCCAGGGAGTCGCGCAGCCTGTTGAAACCCACTGTAGATTGTCAGGGCAGTTGGATAGACGGGCAGGGCCGGGTAGTGCCGCCCCGCTACATCGACCCGGTGGTGAAAGCGCGTGACCGTCTGGTACGCCGCATTGTAACCAAGACGCAGCGTCTCCATGAGCAGATGTCGGCGGTGAAGGCGGAGGTGCTGGCCCTGGTGGACGATTACCTGGGCCAGGTGGCGGCCGGGTACGACGAGGACTGGAAAGGCAATGCCGAGCTGGTCACCTTCGACGGACAGCTGAAGGTGGAGGTGAAAATCAGCGAGGCGTTGGAGTTCGACGAACGGCTGCAGGTGGCCAAGCAGAAGATTGACCACTGCCTGTACAACTGGACCAGCAACGCCCGTGCCGAGGTGCGGGCCATCATCAATCAGGCCTTCCAGGTGGATAGCAAGGGGCGCATCAACGTACGCTCCATCCTCACCATGCGGCAGCTCAAGTTCGACGATCCGGTATGGAACGAAGCCATGGCCCTGATCGCCGACAGCCTGCGCATCCGCACTACCCGGCGCTACGTGAATGTGTACCAAAGACACACTGGCACGGACCGCTTCGAGCTGCTGGCGCTTAACTGGAGCGCGCTGAGGGGCGGCGAAATTAAAGAAAGTGGCAGTAGTAGTGGCAGTAGCAGTGGCGGGGATAGGAGCAATCGTTAGTTGGCAGTTGGCAATGGGCTGTTACTGGTGACATGAGCAAGCGAAAGCGAAGAGAGCGATGAGAGGCATGGAGGGCAACGACGGCTTTGACCTGATGATCGAGATGATCAACCGGCAGCGGCTGTATCGTACCGGGGAAGTGGCCGCTTTGCTGCGGTGCTCGGTGCGTTACGTGCAGCTGCTGGTGGAGCTGGGCTGCCTGGAGGCCCTGCGGGTGGGGCGGCTGATCCGCATCCCCGGCCTCGCACTGGTGCGCTTCATCGAGAAATACAAGGAGTGGGATGGCTGAAAAGTTACGAGTTACGAGTTTCTAGTTCCTAGTTTCTAGTTTGAGCCTCAAGTATCCAACCCATAGGTCAATTCTTCAATCATCAATCTTCAATCCCTTTGCGTCCTTGGCGTCCCCTTCGACAGGCTCAGGCTCGCCCAGCCTCCCCGGACTCGCCATAGACGGCACGTCGAGGCTGCCGGGTACGGCCAGGGCTGGGCTACGCCCAGAGGGGCGGGCTTGGCGGTTCATTTTCCCAAGCCCCCAGCCCCAAGTCAATCGCTAACGGCTCTTAACCTGTAACTCGTAACTAGAAACTCGTAACTTCCTCCTCCCCGGCCATGATCTCCCGTGCCAGTTCGCGGTAGTCGTGGGCGCCTTTGCTGTGGCGGTCGTAGAGTGTGATGGGGAGGCCTTCGGAGGGTGCTTCAGCCAGGCGCACGTTCTCGCGGATTTCCACTTTGTACACCAGTTTGCCGAAGCGGCTGCGCAGCTCCCGTACCACATCCCGGGAGTGGCGGGTTCGGGAGTCCACGCGGCAGGCCAGGATGCCGGCGATCTGCAGGTCAGGGTTAAGGTGGTTCCTGAGAGTCTGCACCGATGTGATGACGCGGTCCACGCCGGGCAGGGCCAGGTGGTGGGCCTCCACCGGGATCAGCACTTCCTTAACGCCGATCAGGGTGTTGGCCGTCAGGATGCCCAGGGCCGGGGGACAATCGACGATCAGGTAATCCCATTGGCCGTGGGGTAGGGCCGCCATGGCCCGGCTGAAGATCTGCACCGCCCCCACTTCCCAGGCCAGGGCTTTTTCGGCGCCGATGAGCCAGGCAGAGGCCGGCACCAGGTTCACGCCCATCACAGCGGTGGGCCGCACCAGGTCCAACAGAGACTTTACGCTGATGAATATGTCGGTGATGCCCCGTCCGGGGTCCTTGATCCCAAACCAATCGGTGGCCGTTCCCTGGGGGTCCATATCGACCACCAGCACCCGCCGCCCAAACTCGCCGAGGGCCGCCGCAAGGCTGACGGCCGTGGTGGTCTTGCCGCTGCCGCCTTTCTGATTGAGGATCGCGATGCTTCTCACGGGGTCATATCTCGTCCTGCAGGGCTAGGGGACCTATAAGCCACGAATTGACACGAATTCACGCGAATAGGAATGTACACGAAATATTATGGGACCATTGATGAATTTCCTGGTCCAAGTTGCATTTATTCGCGACCGGTTGGCTTTTCATCGAGCCCTCACCGGTTTAGCATAATCGGCTCGCTTAATAAACCGCCTGCCCTTCCGAATCGGTCTTGATGAGCCACAGGTCGCCGTTACCGGCACCGAAGGAGTAGGTCTGCCCGGCGATGATATAGCCACCATCGCTGGTAGGCTGTACCGAAAGGCCGAAATCGAGGCTGTGGCCGCCGAAGGTGCGGCTCCATTCCTCCTGACCCTCGGCGTCGGTCTTGATCAGCCAGACATCGCTGCCCCCGGCACCGAAAGAAAGGGTTGTACCTACGAGAATATAACCCCCGTCAGGGGTTTCGTGCACGGCATTCCCCCAATCCCATTCCACGCCGCCGAAGGTCCTGGTCCAGTCCGTGCGGCCGTTGAGACCCAGCTTGATCAGCCACACATCGCTCTCACCAGCCCCGTCAGAAGTCGTGGAACCCACCACAATGTACCCCCCATCAGAGGTTGTGTCGACAAAGTGGCCTTCTTCGTAGCCCTTGCCGCCTAACGTCAGCATCCATTGCTCTGTCCCGGTGGAGTCGGTCTTTATTAGCCAGAGATCATCGTTGCCAACACTGTTGGAGGTCGTTGCGCCGGTTATGATGTAGCCGCCATCGATGGTGGGTTGAACGCAGTTGCCGTGGTCGTTCTCGATCCCGCCATAGGTGCGGTTCCACTCCTCAGTTCCCCGGGCGTCGGTTTTAAAGAGCCAGAGGTCGCCGCCGCCGGCTCCGCGTGAGTCGGTCCAGCCGGTAATGATAAAACCGCCGTCGCTCGTCTGCCGGACGAAACGGCCCCAGTCCCAACCGCCACCACCGAAGGTTTCACTCCACAACCGGCGTCCGTTGCCATTGGTCCTGATCAGTTGCACATCGTAGTTGTTGGGTCCCGCCGAGAGCACGGTGCCAACGATGATGTACCCACCGTCGGCGGTTTCCTGGAGAGATTCCCCCCCCTCGTACTGTCCCGCGGCAATCCCGAATGTCCGGGACCACAGCTCCGTGCCTCCCGGACCTACCTTGATCAGCCAGGTATTCCAGTCCCCTTCACCGAAGGATGAAGTCATGCCGGTGGAGACGTAGCCGCCGTCGCGGGTCTGTTGTACGCAACTGCCCTCATCCAGGTTGTCGCCGCCGAAGGTGCGCCTGAAGCTGATCTGTCGCCGGGGTAACTGGGACGGCTCGGCTCCGCTGAGTGCAATCCCCGCGTCCGTACTGACGGTGGATAGGAAGACAAGGGGCAGCAGGAAAGCAAAGCCGAACCGATTTAATGCTGTCCTGGTTGGCATGGCACAAGTTACTAACGATGAACCATGCCGCCTTGATTTTTACGATTTACCTGGGATCGGCGATCTCCCCGCGAAGAGGTAAACCCTTATGCCGGTGGGCGGGACAGGGTAGACTGGGAAATGGTAACTGAGGGAGGGGTAAGAGAAGGCTGGTTGTGGTTAACGGATGAACAGCTCCGTTACGGTGCGGCCCTCATTGGGTTCGTTGGTCCGGTTTTCCATCTGCTGCTGCTCATAGGCCGCGGTGGCTCGTGCTTCCAGGCCTCCTTCCTCTCCAGTGGGCGGACGCTCAGCCGGGACAACCCCTGCTCTGGGTGCTGCGGCCGTGGTTCTTTCATTTGCCGGGCCTTCCAGTGCGCCTGCTCGCGGCGGCCTACCCTCAGCGGCGGCAACAGGCGGGGTCGCTTCAGGACCATTTTCTTCTGCTGCGCCTGCTTCCGCAGGTAAGCCAGCCGCTGGAGCCGGGGGCATTTCCGCTGCTCCCACCGGCCCGCCAACCTGTCCGGCGAGGCCGGCTGCCGGGTTGGCCTCAGCAGGTCCCGGTGGCGCAGCAGGCGTCTCCCGAGCTGCAGCTCCCGGGGGCGGTTCAATTGGCGTGGGGATAGTGGCCCTCAGCTCCGCGTCTGCCGTCTCAGCGGGAGTAGATCTGATGGCGGCGGCTTGCTCGGTGGGCGTTTCCGGTGGCTCCGGTGCCGCAGGAGCTGGATTTGCAGCCGGTTGTTCCGGTTCTGTCGCTACCGCTCCCTGAACGTCGGCCGGTCTCGGAACGACCTGACCCGGGTTGCCGTCCAATGGCGCTGCCGGCTCATTTCTGATTAGGTTGGGCTCTTCCGGCGCCAGTGGGTTTGCCGGTGGGGCTACACCAGGTGTAGGTACGGCATTGGGTCGGATACCTTCGCCGATTCTCCCTCCGGGCTCTTCCGCCGCGGCACCTGCGAGACGATTGGCCCCCATCGCCGCTACTGCCTGCTGGGGCGGGGCTGGCGCCTGTGCCGACCCCACAGTGCCTCCACCAGTCCGGTTGTCTTGGCGCAACCCGGCGTTGGCCCGGGCCGGGGGTTGTTCTCCCGTGTTAAGGAGTCGGGTGTTAGCATTCGGGTTATTACCCGGGCCGTTGGCCTGGCCGGTTTGACCAGTTGCCCGGTCAATATACTCCGTGCCTGCCCCTGCGCGCATCGCGTTGTCTGCTTCCTCCGGGCCGCCGGGATTCACCCGGCCTACCACGGGGCGTTGCTCCAGCTGAGCATTGCCAATTCTCCCTTGCGCAGGCCCAATCCGGTCAGCACCCAGCGGAGATCGTTGGTCGGCGTTGAGGAGGTCATTGCCCGGGTTCTCCTGACGCCTTTCGACCCGTGACAGGGGCCCTTGCGCCAGTTGGTTGCCGCCGGTGTTTCCTTGTCTAAGCGCGGCGGCGCCGGCATCAAAGTTTTGTCGGCCCGGGGTGGTGTTTCCGCCAGCGGCCAGGAGGGGTTCTCCCATCGTGCCGGGCCGAGTGGTTGGTGTTGCGTCCCTGCCGACCGCCAGCCCCTGGTTGGCTGCGTTGGCGGCGGGTCTGGTAGCCACGTTGGCCGGACCCCGGTTCATTCTGAGGGCATTGCCCAGGGCTGTAAACTCAAAACTGGCCGCCATACGGACGCCATCCAGCTGGGGAGGCTCACGATTGGTAATAATTTCTGGCTGGGCACCAGCCTGAGATTCGGGTCGTTCGAGTGTCCTTGCCGCGGCAGGTGCTGCAGCTGCTCCAGCAGCGGCTCCACCACCTTGCTGGGCGCCGCGTTCGAGCCCTACGGGAATGGTGACAACTCCGCGTCGTTCTTCACCACCGCCGCCGGCTTGTCCGGGCTGGTTAGTTTCCCCGAACGCCTGCATTTGCTGGCGGAATTGTTGGCCAAGTGCGGCACGACCACGCGGGGCTGCTTCAGCCGCCCGCTCCCGCTCTGCCGCCGTCTCCGTCTCACGGGTCTCAGCGGTCTGCCTTGCCCGTTGACTGAGTTCTAGCATGAAAGCTGGTCTCGGGCGTTCTCGTTCCCGGGCAAAGGCGGCCCTTAACTGCCCCCTTCTACGCCCTGGACGAGCGACATCTTCGGCCTGTTCGGAGTTATTTGTACGCTCTAGATTCGAGGTAAGGTTGGCCCCGGCTAACAGGGTGGTAAGATTGATTGTGTCAGTCATCACTCAACTTTTGGTCAAAACGTCCGATAAGTAAGAAAACCAACAACTGGGAGGACTGACAACCGGGGATGTTTAAGCCACATTCGTCACAGCCTTCCGGTTGTTGGCCTCTTATTTAATCCTAACCATCACGCCTCAAGACACAACCCCTGTTTCAGGAGCCATGCCCCGTCGCTCTACCGGTGTCTAAACATATATAAGAATTCCGGCAAAAGCAAGCTTTATTTAGCCGATTCAGGGGAAAGTCCGGTAGTTTCACACACCCTGCAACCCGCCGGTTCCCCCTCGGTTTCGATGCCCGCATTCATAAGCATAGCCTCGCCGCCATATTCGACCTGGACAGATCTATGAATGATGCGTAAGCTGAAACTCTGAATAATATTATAAACGGCGACACCCGCTGCCGGCAGCCCGAGGCGCCCATTGCTCTGCCCGTAAACAGCAGCCAGTTCGGCTTTCCGCTGCGTAAATTCCACCCTTTATAACCAGGTCCGGTCTGGTTCTACGCCACGGTTGTCCTGGAAGACTTATGGCACTAAAGGATTCACACAATTAACAACAGATTGCGCAGGCCGCTGCTTATTGCCTTTGGTACCGTGTGCGTCGGACTGGGGACACTGGGAATTTTTCTCCCCCTGCTGCCGACCACGCCCTTTCTCCTGCTTGCGGCCGCCTGCTATATCCGCAGTTCGGATAAGTTCTAACGCCGGCTGATAACCAACAGGTTGTTTGGGAGGTACATCAGGAATTACCGGGAGGGAAGGGGCGTTTCTCCCTTAATGAAAGTTATGGCGATCAGTCTGCTATGGATAACCATAGGTTATTCAGCCTTTTTGGTGGTCGATATCCTGGCGGTGCGGATATTGCTGATCCTGATTGCGGTCGGCGTGACGGTCCACCTGGTCCTGTTGAAGACCTACCGGCGGGAGGATTAACGTAATGGCCGGATTTATACCAGGCTCGTGATACCGTTATTGATACCTGATAATGTAATGTCCTCATGTAAGGGCGTATTGCAATACGCCCCTACAGCCGTTTACAATAGGATTATCTTTCTGTAGGATGCAACAGTCGCCTTTTCGTACTACTCCATAGCTCGAATCCGCACTTCAATCCCCTCATCATCCTTCATCAGTTCCATTATTATGGCGGTGTCGGTGTTGCCGGTATGATAGGGGTAGAGGATCCTGGGCCTGAACGCCTTGGCTGCATCCGCCACCATCTCAGGCGTCATCGTATAGGGCAGATTCATTGGCAGGAAGGCGATATCTATCCCTTTGAGCGCTTTCATCTCCGGCGTATTCTCGGTGTCACCGGCCACATAGACCCGCTTGTCGCCAAAGGTGATCACATAACCGTTCCCTTCCCCCTGGGGATGGTAGGGACGCCCGTTTTCGCGCATATGAACGAGGTTATACGCCGGAACAGCTTCTATTTCTAGTCCGCCAATGGACTTGACATCACCGTTTTTCATCACGATGCCGCCTTGAATTACCTCGGCGCATTTCCCGCTCAGTACAATGTCCGTGTCCTCTTTACGCAGAATCTCAATCACCTCCGGGTCAAGGTGGTCTCCATGCTGGTGGGTTACCAGGATCAGGTCCGCCTTAGGCATCCTGGTATAGTCGGCTTCTCGAGCTACCGGGTCCACGTGGATGGTCATGCCGTCAAAGGTGAACATCAACGAGCCATGACCTATGAAGGTGATCTTAAGGTCACCGGCGGAGGTTAGGATGACATCCTCTTCGAACTCTTCGGCGGCAAATCCGGTGGATATCAGGCCGCAGACCAGGACAGCTGTAAATAAAAGAACATTATTCATTTTCTGCTCCTCCTTTTTGTACGTCCTTCAGAACCAGTAGGGTAAGGAGAATTTAACAATAAAAAGCTACATTACACGGCTCAAAGTCGTAGAGAACGGTGTACGTTCCTGTCGTTCATTTTTCAATATAAGGTCTCAATGTGGTTTGTGCGGCTGACTGGGGGAAATCATCTTAGGCTCTACGGGGAATTTCAACCTGCACGACTACCGAGGGTAATCGGCGATCATCGACGTGAGAGCTCAATGTAGCCCGTAGGAGAATCGAACTCCTGTTGCCAGGTCGAAAACCTGGAGTCCTGACCACTAGACGAACGGGCCGCTCAGGGCGTGTGAATTTAGGTGCGCTTGAAAACGGGCGGCAAGGAAATAGACGGCGTATTTCCCCTCTCGGTCTCCATTCCGGGCATTGCACTTGCCAAAGTACGTATTCGCATTATACCTTGTAGTGAGTCCGAATCATGGCACCCAATACCCGCAGACTGCTCCTCTGGACGGGCCTTTTCGCCCTGGCTTTCGGGTACATCGAAGCGGCGGTGGTGGTCTACCTGCGGGAGCCGTACTATCCCGGCGGGTTTCGTTTCCCCCTGGCGGCGATACCCGCGCGCCTCCTCTGGACGGAAGTGGCCCGGGAGGCCGCCACCCTGCTGGTGCTGCTCAGCGTGGCTTGCCTGTCGGTGCCCGGCAAGACCACCGGGCGCAGTCTGCGGCGCCTGGCCGTCTTCGCCTACTGCTTCGCTGTCTGGGACCTGGTCTATTACCTGGCCCTCAAGCTGCTCATCGACTGGCCCCTCTCCCTGCTGGATTGGGATGTGCTGTTCCTGATACCCCTCCCGTGGACCGGTCCCGTGCTGGCGCCGATGCTGGTGTCGTTGGCCCTGGTTGTAACGGCGGTGTTGATCCTCAAACTGCCCGTAGAACAGCCCCCTACTCTCCGAGCGGTGGACTGGCTGGTGGAAAGTCTGGCGGGGCTGGTCATCATCGCCAGTTTTCTGTGGAACCTCCCCGCCCTGGCCGCGCAGGAGGCGCCCACCTACTTCCCCTGGTGGCTGTTCGGGGTTGGACTGGCCGGGGGCGCGGGTTGGTTCGCCTGGCGTCTGGCCCACCACCGGAAGGAAACGGCCGCCGCCAGCAGGTAGCATCCCACCCCCAGCGATCCCACCGCCGGGAAGCCCAGTTTCAGCGCCGCAATGGTCGCCACCGGTGTGGCAATCACCGCGGCGAATCCATTGACCCCCCACGCCCAGGGAACCAGGTGGTCGGCGCCGGCCGCATCCAGCCACCGTACTCCCAGCGGGAAAAAGATGCCCATTGCCAGCGCCAGGGGAACCAGCGCGGCGATAACCACAACCAGGCGGCCCCCTTGCGCCAGAGACGCCCAGCCGGAAGAAAAACAGACCACGCTCATGAACAGCGCCGCCAGCATAAGCATAATCAACCCGACCGCACCCGGAACCAGTACGCCCTGGGCGCGGGCCAGGCGACCCGACAATATGCTGCCAACCCCGGCAAACACCAGCAAGGCTGCAATCACCGCCGCTGTGGCAAACACGGGATCACCCAGCACCAGAACCAGCTTCTGAATAAGGACGATCTCCACCAGCATGAAACCACCGCCGATGGCCCCGAAGTAAAGCAGGCTGAGGGGCTTGCCCTGAGCCATGCCATGAGCGGCAGGACGGCGGCTCAACCCCAGGGGCAGCAGGATCAGCATGGCCCCACACACCAGCAGCAGCGCCAGCGTGATCCACAACAGCACGTAGCCCCACTCGGCCAGCATGACCCCGGCGGCGCCCAGCGTATGGCGCATGATGGACAGGGAGCGGAGCGTGAGAAAGTGATGGAAGAAGGGCCGGTTGTCGGTAGGGGGTGTCAGGTGAAAGGGGGACGAGAGGGCTCCGCGCTCAGGGGTCCCGGCTGACAGGAGAGCCAGGTTGGGCACCAGGGTGGTATCGGCCAGTTGGTGGAAGGTTATGGCCTCTTCATCCTCACCACCATCAGGCAGGTACAGCAGGTCGAAACCTTCATTTGCGGCGAAGCGGCGGATGTGCTCCAGCTCGCCCGGTGACCAGGGCCGCCGGGAAAGCACCATCGTGGCCACGTTCCAGCTGCCGATGGCCGCCAGGTGAGCGCCCGGGTTTGCCACCGCCTCCGGTCCCAGGGCCTCCAGGGCCGCCGCCAGCAGACCGAACAACTTCAAGGGTCGCCGGGGCGGGCTGTCCAGCCAGGTGGTGACGCACAGGAGGCCCTCCGGCGACAGGCGCTTCAGTATGGCAGCGACGCCCTCTACCGTCAGGAGGTTATTTTCATATATGGCCTGCATGGCGGCCGCGGCGTTCACCACCCCGCCGGCTGGAGGTATCATTACTACGTCGAATAGCCCTGTGCCCCGGTACAGGAAACTGCGGGGTTCGGTCGCGATCACCCGCACCCTGGGTTCCTGGTAGACGGTGGCTGCTACGGTTTCAGTTTCTACCAGGTCGTCGAGGGCCTGAAGCATCACCGGGTTGCGCACCACGGCGGTAACGGTACCGGCCCCTTCCATCAAGGCCTGGTGCACTTCGGAGCCGGCGGCGGCGTTCAGCACTAATACCCGTCGTGGTCCACTTCCGGCGCCAAACGACCGGATGCGGTAGGGCAGATTGAAACTGGCATGGCGCAGCGGAGAGGTAGCCGCGGTATCGTCCAGCAACGGCAGGGGACCTAAGGGATTGCCATCCAGGAAGGCCACCGCCTGGGGGTGGATCTCTCCCTGGAAGGAGAGGCTCAGGCCCGTCGCTGACCGCAGGGTGGGACTCCGGACGATGGTCAGGACCCCCAGGGGGCTGGCCCGCTCCAGGAGCACCTCGGTCTGCGGCATCAATAGGGTGCGGCTCAAGGCCTTGTAGGGAGACATGGATGGCTTAAGGGGCGCCGCCCAGCCCAGCAGCGCGATCACTGCCAGCCCCAGGACCGGGTACACTGGAAAGACCGCCTTGGAGGAATACTTCCGCTCCCGCAGCCAGACCATGCCTACATACAGCAGCCCCAGCGTGCCGGTCCCCAGGCCCAGCAGGGGCGGTAGATCCAGGGGGTGCCAGCGATAGAGGAGCAGGAGTCCGCTCAGGGCGCCCGCGCCGGACCCCAGCAGGTTGGCACCGTAGTGCAAAGCGATACGCCGGGGAGCGGCCGAAAAGACCAGGATCAGCGCGAAGGCCCCGCAGAAAAAGGGCAGGAAGAGCGTCAGGCATAGCAGGGCCAGTCCCCACAGCCGCCCCGGCTGCCATACCGCCAGGAAGCTGTCGGTGGGAATGACGGCCATGAGCGGCTTGACCGCCGCCATGGATATGCCGGTAAGTATCAGCGCCGCGGCGAAGACCCGCTCATAGTGGCGGAGCCAGAAAGGCCGGAGCAGGTGCAGCAGGGTGCCACTGGCGCCGAAGCCCAGCAGCGCCAGGCTGATCACCAGGTAGGCAAAATGATACCATTGCAGGTAGGTGAGAACCCGGAGCAGCACCACCTCGCAGGCCAGGAGGCAGAAAGAGAGCCCGAACAGGAGCGCCGGCAGCAGCCGATCACGGACCGGTGGTCGGTCGTCCATCAACAGGTTGTCAGTGGCCGCCCGTGAGCGGCACAAACCGCACCGGCATGAGCTGCCGTGACCTGACCTGGCCGTCCCTTTTCTCCACCAGCACCAGGTACTGAGTCAGAAAGGGATGTCCCACCGGGATGATCATTCGCCCACCTTCGGCCAGCTGCTGGATCAGGGGCGGAGGGATGTGTTCGGGGGCCGCGGTGACCACGATGGCGTCGAAAGGGGCGGAATCCGGCCAGCCGTAGTAGCCGTCGGCGGTGCGGGTCATGATATTGTCATACCCCAGAGCCGTGATTGCTCCCCGGGCGCGGTCAGCCAGTTGGGGGACAATCTCCATGGTGTACACCGTATCGGCGATCTGGGCCAGCACGGAGGCGTGGTAGCCGGAGCCGGTACCCACCTCCAGCACCCGGCTCGTCGAGTCCAGGCGGGCTACCAGGCACATGTAGGCCACGATGAAAGGCTGGGAGATGGTCTGCCCGTAGCCGATGGGCAGGGGGCTGTCGGCGTAGGCCTGGCGCAGTTCTCCCTCGGGGACGAAGCGGTGGCGGGGGACGGTCCGCATGGCGGTCAGCACGCTGGGGTCGTCGATGCCCCGCCGCTCGATCTGCTGGGTGACCATGGTCTCCCGCCGGCGGACGAAGTCCTCCTGGTCAGACGGCTGTGCCGGAGCCGGCCCGCTCTTCCACGAGACTGTTACCAGAACCAATGCGAGCAGAAGTATCAACCGTTTCATGGTGCCCTCCAAAAATCTGGGGAGTTTGTAGGAATCAAGGGCTACCTGCGCCATAATGCTAAAGGGATAGTCTTTTCAATGAATCATGGCTTCATTCACAAACTCCTATGTGTAAAATTAGCTTCACCAAACCCCCAAACCAACAAATCCACCACTGGAAATGAAAAAAAAGACCCAGGCCTGAGCTTGAGTCCTTTTTTCATACCTGGAATTTTCCGGGCCAGCTATCTCAGCAGCACGAGCTTGATGCTCTTAGTAGTCGCGGGTGTGGTCCCCGCCGATGGCGGGACAAGCAAGCGGGCGATGTATATCCCGGTGGGCACTTCCCGGCCATCAGCCGTGCGGCCCTGCCACACCACCTGGTGATAGCCAGCCCTCATATGTCCCTCGACCAGCCGCACGATCTCCCGCCCCGCCAGGTCGTAAACCACGATGGTAACGTCCGTTGCCTCGGGCAGGTCGTAGCGGATGGTCGTTGACGGGTTGAACGGATTGGGGTAGTTCTGATGGAGGCTATAGCTGGTTGGTAAGCCCGGTTCTTGTACAAGTCCACCGATAACCGAATTCACGGTCACAGTGACTATTAATGTATCACTCAGTGCAGGCCACCCATCGTCAATAGCGATGACTCGAAACGATGTATCTGCGTCACCCGTTCCAGGTGTGCCATAAACACTGTCGCCCAGGGCTGTGAGCCAGTGAGGTAGTTGATCGATCACCCAATTAACAGGTGAGTGTTCCGGGTCCAGTGCAACCGCACGGTACTGAAAAAGGACCCCTTCGGTTGCCACCACGCTATCTGGTGAAGTAAACACCGGCGGATGATTCAGGGGGATATGCACCCGGGCAAGATAGATAGTCGTATCTTCTTCATGGGAGGAATAGTAGCTCACCCATAATGTGCTGTCATGAAAAACGAGGCCCGGATAACTGTTATCGCCTTCCGAAGGTAGCACAAGGAATTCGATGAGTCGTGCATTCTCCTCATCCAGCCACATCAATGAAGTGTGCGCCCCCGTTTCGTCCAAGCGGCGGCCAGCCACGATAATTTTGCCATCCGGCAGGCGGATCATGTTTGGTCCGCCTACTGAGGCACCAAGATCAACCCAGTCCCATTCCACATAAGGGTAGCGAGAGGAACCCAGTTGGGCGGCTGGTTCCCGGCGCGTCAGGCAGAGGCAGCGCTTATCGGGCAGGAAAAGCAGGGTGGATTCCGTCGGGCGGCCGCCTTGTTCGCTCGATCGAATAGAGAGAGAATCCACAACAACGGAATATTTG